>Ga0187890_10000322_pt1 | contig 34058 bp, 34 predicted proteins | sample June2016WEW_21_1_FD_133005 | JGI IMG/M metagenome (GOLD analysis project Ga0187890, IMG submission 133005) | Peatland microbial communities from SPRUCE experiment site at the Marcell Experimental Forest, Minnesota, USA - June2016WEW_21_10 | ecosystem: Environmental > Terrestrial > Soil >... | reverse complement strand
GGCGCTGCGCCGTCACGACGATCTCTTCGAGCGCATTGTTCTCGGCCGAGCCTGTAGCAGGCGGGGCTTGCTGCGCTAGAGCGGGTGCCGTCATCACCGGCCATGCCAGCAGGGATGCAGCCAACCAAAGAATACGACTCGAAATAGACCTCATGAAGGACTCCCGTTTATAAGCCATGTGGAGCGACTGGACCGTCGCTCTCGTTGTTTGTCGTCTATCAGCACCAGCGCAATAAAGCCGATCAGTCCTCGAAACCGATCTCCTTGCTCATCTGCGCACCTTCGGTCGAGGGACGCGCCAATCTCTCTGCGAAGTGATGGAAGAACTGTTCAAGAGGTTCGCTCGGTCACTGAGGCGACCGAGATATATTTGATTTGGTGTCGCTCGACGCGGGTCGGCGGGCGGCGACGCGGAATGTTCGCCCAAGAGGTTTTCGGCAAGCCGTCCGTCCAATCCAAAGCATGGTTCGATCCACCCCTCGTTGGGTATATGCTACGCCATATTCTAGTATTGTCTCCTCAAGCATTTCAATTACCAAACCCACCCGGGAGCACTCCTCGGCATGTCTGAGGGAGCACCCATGCTTGCCTGAACCCGTAGCCAGTGCCCAATTTTCCCGGTTTTGGGGCACACCTGCTGCTTGGGGGCGCACTGGACGGGCCGGCAACCCGCGCGCGACATGCGATCCTGCCGGACGGAATATCCTCCGGATTAATCTCCGTTATGGTGACAAAACAACGCTTAACAAAAGGAGGGACGCTAGCATGAGCGAACACAACAAGCAGGTCGTGCTGAAGTTCATCGGCGCCATGGGTGCGAGCGATGCAGACTCGGCGGCCGCCTGCCTCGCGAAGGATGCGTTCACGCTGGCGAAGGGCTTCAGCAAATTCGCCGGGGTGCGCCGTTACGACACAATCGTCGGCACGATCGATGCCTTCAGGAAACTCGTGCCGACCGGCCTACGGCCGACGGTGCATACCGTCACTGCGGAGGCCGAGCGGGTGGTGGTGGAATTCGAGGGCAACGCCGTCACGTGCGAGGGCAGGCCTTATTGCAATCAATATTGCATGGTGTTCACGCTGCAAGACGGCAAGATCAAGCAGGTCAACGAGTATTTTTGCACCAAACTAGCCGACGAAGTGCTCTATCCGGCTGTTGCTGCTTTAGAAGAGCAAGATCGGAATCGTTGACGTGATAACCCTGCACATGGGCCCGAGGGGCTATCGAGGACGCTCGGTGCCCTGCCGCTCCTTCAACGCCGCCAACTGGAGCATGGAGTCCAGGAGGAGCTTCTTGAGGCGCCGATTCTCAGTCTCCAGCGCTTCAAAGCTCTGAGAGCGCGAGAGTCCGGTTTTTCCGGCCTCTGCGTGCGCGGTCCGATCATCGCCGTTGCCGCTCGTCGCTCGAGGAAGAAGTCCATATAAGAAGAGCCGCACGCAATATTGCGTGTGCCGGTCGATGGCGGACTTATCGAGGACCAGGCCCCAGGCCGCCATGGTGGCCGGACCGCATGCCACCAGATAGAGAAAGGCAAACGCCGCCTCCTGCGGATTGGCGATGTCGGAGCGGAATGGAATGCGGCGTTGAATGAGGTCGGCCAGGTAGGCGATTGTCGGCTCCGTGCCGTGCTGAGTCGTATAAGCGCCGATTTCCGGCATCCGGACCGACTCTGCGTTCGTGAGTCTGAGGAGCCTCAGACCCGCGGGAGCGAGTAGGTTCTCAACGAGAATCTGCCCGACCTTCAGTAAGGTTTCTTCCACGTCATTGCTCTCGGCGGCGCGCAGGCGATCGACGGGCACGATCCAGTCTTCGATTGCGCGCTGCAGCGCTGCTTTGAACAGCGCTGTCTTGTCGCCGTAGCGTAGGTAAACCGTCCGCTTCGCCATACCCGCCGCGGCGGTGATTGCATCGATGGTAGTTCGTTCGAACCCCTTCTCCAAAAAGAGGTCCACCGCCTTATCGAGCAATTCCTCGTTGCTGAGCGTCGGCCTGCCGGGACCCTGTCGCAGCTTTGCGCTTCCCCTGGAGGCCGCGCGGATCAAAGTGGATTGTGGGTTCGCGGTCATTCGCTAAATTTACCTCAGGCCGCACGGCTCCCGCCATGGCGCGTCCGATGGGAATCCCTGGAATTTTGCGCTTCTTGCCAATGAAACGAGGCTTATGACAATACCGGGGTAGATTGAAACGATACGGGTAATAATATAGCATCTCGGCAAAATCGAGTGGGAGGCAGTGCCTCTCCAACTCGATCCGTTGGCGGCAACATCGGGGGGCAAAGAAATGGCGCTCAGGACGGTCGATCTGACCCCGCGCATCGGAGCTGAAGTCCAAATCGACTTGGCCACGCTGCTGAGCGGCAAGCTATCTCACGAGATCAGGGACCTCCTCATCCGACGGGGCGTCATCGTGGTCCGCGATCTCAAGATGAGCGACGAGGAGCAGCGTGCCTTCACCCAGACGCTGGGCCATCTGCGCCTCGGCACCGTGAAAGTGGAAGGGGAGGCCGGCCTGATGAAGGTCACCCACGACAAGAAGGAGAACCCCGTCTATGCGGAGTTCTTCCCGGGTACTTTCTTTTGGCACTTCGACGGTCCCTATGAAGAGGTACCGCCTTTTGCCACCGTGCTGACTCCCCGCGTGCTTTCCCCGACGGGCGGCAACACCGAATTCGCCAACATGTATGCGGCCTATGAAGATCTGCCGGGGGACGAGAAAGCCTACCTCGACACGCTGACGGTCGTGCACACCATGCCCTCCGCGATGTGGCATTCGTATGAGGACGTCTCGGTGGAGCAGCTCGCACTCTGGCGCAGCTACCCGGTGCGCACTCAATCCCTGGTCTGGCGCCACCGCTCGGGTCGCAAGTCGTTGGTGCTTGCCGCCTCGGCTTCGCGCATCCTCGGCATGCACCTCGCGGAGAGCTACGATCTGTTGCAGCGTCTCATGGCATGGGCGACCAAGCCCGAGTACGTCTACCGGCACCAATGGCGCATGAATGACCTCTTGATCTGGGACAACACCGGAACCATGCATCGCGCGACGCCCTACGACATGGATTGCGGGAGGCGATTGCATCGTTTCACGTTGGACGGCGAGGAACCTATTCGCGCGAGCGCGTGAGACCCGCGCGGCCGGCATCGATGAAACTAGTCGGGCAATATATCGGCACCGAAGTGCGAGAAAGTGGCTGTGACACGCGGCGCTGGACGTGATATGAAACTAGTCAGGCAACAATTGATCGATATCGAAGCAATCATCCGAAGGGGCTGGTCATGCAAGTAGGACTACAACTGGGATATCAGAATCTGCATGGCATGCCTGATGCCGAGTTTTTCAGGACCGAGACGCAGCTCGCCGTCGAGGCCGAAGCGATGGGATTCGACTATGTCGCCCCCGTCGAGCATCACTTTACCGACTATGCCGCATGCCCGGACAATTTCCAGGTCCTCACCTATATCGCGGCGAAGACCAAGACTCTCAAACTCATGACCGGCGCAGTCATCCTCCCATGGAATGATCCGCTTCGTGTGGTGGAAAAAACAGCCATGCTCGACATCTTGAGCGAGGGCCGCATGATCCTCGGCATGGGGCGAGGCGCCGCGCGCCGCGAGTTCAAGGCGTTCCGGGTCGACCTCGCCGATTCGCGCGAAATGTTCGACGAAGCGGCCCTCATTATCATGGCGGGCCTCGAAACGGGCGTGGTCGAGGCCGACGGCAAATGGTACAAACAACCGCGGGCCGAGATTCGTCCGCGGCCCAATAAGTCGTTCAAGGGCCGCACCGTCATGGTCAGCATGTCGCCCGGGTCCGTGGAAGTGGCGGCAAAATACGGCCTCACCTCATTGCGGTTTTCGCAAGGCCGTTGGGAGAGGGCGCTTCCTGAGATCAACGAGTATCGGAACCTTTTCCAGCAGCTGCACGGCCGCAAAGCCCCGCCTTTCATCATTTGCGATTTCATGGCCTGCTTCGACGACAAGAAGAAAGTGATCGAATATACGGACAAGTACTTCAGCAAGCTGTTTGCGCAGGTGGCGAATCACTACGAGTTCGGTGGTGAACACTTCAAGTCGCTGCCCTCCTACTCGACTTATGTGACATTGGGAGAGCTGTCGGCCGCAGCCGGCGGTCCTGACAAGGCCTACAAGGACTATATCCAGGCCAATCTAATCGGCACGCCCGATGAAATGTGGGACCAGCATCTCGCCCGCAAGTCCATGGTGGGCGAGTACGATATCGTTGCGAACTTCAGCTACGGCGGCATGCCGTACGAGCTCGTGTACGATCAGATGAGGCGCTTTGCCAACAAGCTGATTCCAAGACTCAAGGGATAAGCGATCGCGAGGAGGGGGCCATGCAGCTGGACGAAGAGCTCGAGCAAATCCGCAGCACGCTCCAATACATGAAGGATCGCCAGGCTATTCTCGACTGCATTACGCGAGAATCGCGGGGACGAGATCGGCACGACGCCGAGATGACGGCAAGCTGCTACTGGGCCGACGGCGCCGACGAGCATGGTCTATTCGTGACTCCCGGGCCGCAATACGGGGAGAAGGCAAATGCGGGACACCGCGCTGCCTTCAGCGGCAATAGCCACAACCTCACCAACCATACCTGCCGGATCGAGGGCGACGCTGCCTACTGCGAAACTTACGTCATGGGCGGCCTTCTCTCCCTCGATCAAACAACCTGCAAGATCGCTCTGGGCCGGTACATCGACGAACTGCACCGTAGAGATGGCGAGTGGAAAATCAAGCTAAGACGCACCGTCATCGACATGGTCGCAGAGGGGGATGCGGGCTGGCTGAAAACACCGGCGATTTCCGGATTTCTGAAGGGAGTACGTTCCAAGGAGGATCCGTCGTATCAGCGTCCGATTCGGGGAAGCCCCGCCGACCAGCGCTGGTGACCGATCGAGGATATTGGCAATCGATCCCTGCGGAGGGCGTGATGAAAATCGTCGTCAATTGGGCTTGCTGCGACGGCAACGGCAATTGCACGAAAGAGGCACCGGAGCTCTTCGCCATGCGCGCGGACGACACACTGCAATTATTGAAAGAGACCTTTGACGAGCAGTATCGCCCGCAGGCCGAAGCCGCCGTGCAGTCGTGTCCGAAAAACGCATTAAGGTTGGTCGAATGACACTGGCCGCGTGGGGGTCGCTAATCGCTCACGGCCTAGTCGCCCACGACGATCGGCAGGTTGACCCATCCGCGCTGCATGTAGCCGGCGTTCTGAATCGCATCGTCCAACACGAATTCAAACGATTTCACTGTCGACAGCAGCTCGTGAGCGAGCGTGGTGACCTCGAGCTGCGCGAGGTGCTTGCCGATGCAATGGTGTTGCCCGAGGCCAAATGAGAGCACCCGCCGGATTGGCCGGTTCCAGATAAACGAGTCGGGATCGTCGAATTCTCGTTCGTCGCGCGAGGCTGAAAACAGCATACATGCCACGCGCTGGCCCGCTTTGATGCGTTGCTCCGCCACCGTGATGTCCTTGTGCGCCGTTCGAAAGGTGTATTGCGCGGGCGCGCAGTAGCGGACCATCTCCTGAACCGCCACGGGCACGTTCCTGTCGAGATCCGCGCGAACGGCCGCGAGCTGTTCCGGCCGTCGCCAGAGCTCCATGACACCCTGGGCGGTAACTTTGGGCATCGACTCGATGCCTCCCACCATCGCGCAGACGAGCTGGTCCGCAATTTCCTGGTCGCTGAGCGCACGCCGATCCGGCTCCATCCGGTAGTTGATCAACCCATCGATGAGGCCGTTGCTGCCGTCGGCCCCTGCCGCGCGCCGGGCGTGAATCGCCGGAACTATGTCCTGCGTCAGCTCCGTGAAGAACGTGGACAGGTCTATGCTCTTCTTCTCCGGACTGTATCGGGTGATTTCATTGACCTTGTTCATCAAGTCTTCGGCACGGGAAGGCGGCAACCCGAACAACGAGCAAATGACGGTGACGCCCACGATTCCGGCGTAGTCCATCGTCAGATTGAACTTGCGACGCGGCAGAAGCTGCGCGAGTCGCTCGCGCGCAAGCTCCCGGACGAAGCCCGTCAGCGCCGCGACGCTTTTGGGGCGCAACGGTGCGGTGTGCGCCGATCGCATTTCTTCGTACCAAGGCGACGGCAGCCGGGGTCCGGGCGCCATGGGGTTGATGGAGGCGAAGGGTGGGGCGGCGCTGTTGCGATGCTTCCGCAGATACTCCGGTGTCGGCAGATTGCTCTCGGTGGCGAGGAGGGCGTTCTCGCCTACCCGCAAGACTTCCCAAACATCGGCGAACCGGGAGAAAAAATAGGTGTCGTATTCCTGGCTGTAGTAAACCGGATACTTGTCGCGCAGCACCTTGTAGACGGGCTGCGGATCAGCGATGACCTTCGGGGAAAATAGATCGACCTCGAACGCGGCTGGGGATGAGTCCGTCATGCAACGCGCGCCTCACGCGGCGGCAACGCGAGGCCGGCGCCGATCTTCGCAGACTCTCACGAGTCGCCCCGGGGTCGCACCGGTGGGCACGTCTCGCCGATGGGTGACGACGCCATTGACCAGAATATAGTCGTAGCCGCCCGCGCGGCCCTTTCTTCGCCAGTCGCCGTTCGGCATGTCATGGACGATCTGGTAACGCTGCCGGTCGAAATACAGATCATTGAGATCGTAGACTAAAACATCGGCCCAATAGCCGGGCAGCAGGGCGCCGCGATCGTAGATTTGAACGGCGCGGGCCGGCTTCAGCGCGAGCTGGAAATGCATGTCTTCCAGGGTCATGCGTTTCTCATCGCGCACAAGCCACAGCAACAGGTCGGTGGCATAGTGCCCGACGCCGAAGGACTTGGTATGGGCCCCGCCATCCGAGCTGCCGCCGACGACCGCGCAATGCGCCATCAGTCGGAGCACTTGCGCGGGGTCCGTGGTGATGATTTGTCCGGATTTCAGCTGCAGCGCGAGGTTCGAGCGCAGGGCAAGATCGAGCAGGACCGCGACGACGCCTCGACCTTCTTCCTTGGCTATCTCGAGCAAGCTGCGATTCAAGTAGGGCTCGAGGGCCGGATTCTCACCGACGTCAATGACGATCTGACCTTCCAGTCCGGCGCCGTGAGTGGGACCCCGCGTCGCGTATTCCTCGACAAAAGCGCGTTGGAACTCAGGATTCGCAACGAGGCGCATGACCTCGTCGTCCGAGTTGCATGCGCAGATTCTGCGCACCGCGGCCAATTGCCCCGCGGGTACGTCGAGTTGCCGGAGACCCGATTCGAGCCATCCCCGGTGCAGGAGAGAGCTGACGGTGATATCGCATCCCTTTGCGCGCTGCGCATCGAGCCAAGCCAGGTTCTCGGCGGTCTTTTCAGGCAAGCGGTCGATGGGCAGGAAGCTGTTGTGCATCAAGCGCACGCCCGATCCTCGGGCGAGTTCCGCCATACGCTCCGAGATCGAACGATCGCCATAGGTGATGATGTGCGACAGCAACTGGATGACGCCTTCACCCCTCTCGATGACCGCTCGCCCGATGTCCAGGATAACGTCGTGATCGAGCACGTCCGTGGGCATCGGCGAGCCGTCGAAGTCGACGTGAGAATTTCCCTCGACCCCCATCGCGGACATCGAGATACCGATGGCGCCCGCATCCATCGCCTCGTTGATCAAGCGATGCATCTCGATCATTTCGGCCGCGGTAGGCCGGCGGGTCTTGGCGGCATCGATACCCATGACGTAGACCAGTAACGGGTTCAGCGGGAGATAGGTCAGAACATTCACGCCCTTCGGCAGCTGCTCCACGCGGGCGAGGTAGTCGGGGAAGCTCTCCCAGTCCCACGGCAATGCCGAGCGCTGGTGGGCCACGGGAATCTGCTCCGTCGTCTCCAGCATCTGCATGGTGCGCTCGATGTCGCGCGGACGGACCGGAGCGACGCCAAATCCGCAATTGGCGTTCACCACCGTTGTGACCCCGTTTTCTCCGGAATTCGAGCAATAAGGATCCCAGAAGAGCGCGACGTCGTAGTGCGAGTGTTGCGTCACATGGCCTGGGGCAACGACTTTACCCTTGGCATCGATGACTTGCTTCGAGCTGCTGCGAGCCAGATTGCCGATGGCGGCGATCTTGCCGTCAAGGATACCGACATCTGCGTGGAAGCCGGGGCTGCCGGTGCCATCTACCACCCGCCCGCCGCTAATAATGGTGTCGAAAACCGTCATCGCTCAAGCATCTCCCGCCGAAGCGAAATTGGGCGAGTGCTCAGCATGCAGGCTATCATCCGAGGCGATGATCCCGCAACGAGCGCGGACGCCACGGGCAGGGGACCCAGAGGCTCATGGCGGCCCCTGCAGGGCACGCCCGCCATTGCACCATCAGCCGGGAATCTCGGGCTCAACGAGCCGCGCGAGGTTTCGCAGTGACTGCTGCCAACCGAGGTAACAGGCCTCCAAGGGAATGACGGTCGGGAGACCCTCCTGCACGATGGTCAATTCGGTGCCGACCGACACCTTTTTCAAGGTGACTGTCACTTGAATCTCTCCGGGCAAATTCGGATCATCGAATCGGTCCGTGTAGCGTAGATGCTCTCCGGGCACGAGCTCCCGATATTCGCCGCCGAACGAGTGGCTTTTGCCGGTCGTGAAGTTGGTGAACGACATCTTGTAGGTACCGCCGACCCGGGCATCCAGGTGATGCACCTTGCCGGTGAAGCCATTGGGCGGCAGCCATCGCGCCAATGCCTCCGGTTCCAAGAAAGCACGATAGATTTTCTCTGCCTTGGCGGTGAGAACCCGATGCAAGTGAACCGTATTTTTCGTCGACATGAGCCCTCAATGATGAACGGACCATACATACGACGAACGAGCCCGGGCAGAATCGACACGATCCGATCCGGGGGTCGCTCCGGCAAGGTTCGTGCGCCGGCGAGGACCCACCCCGATCATTTGGGCTCCGCCTCTCCGAGAAAGGCCTCGAACACCGCGACGATCTCGCGATGGCCGGCAGTTACGCCAAGCTCCGCCTCCCGGGTGAGCGACAGCGCGACGCTGGTGGCCAGCATGGCCAGCGCGGCCGCGGGAATGCCGTTATTTTTGGATTTTCGTTTGAGCGCCGCCGACAGTGCGCTGACCTGTATCGTCCGAGACTCCTCGATGAAGCGAATCACTTCAGCGCGTAATTTCTTGATGCGGTTGGCCAGTGCCATGAATTCGGCAATCAGGCGCGCATCACTCGTGTGAATGCATACCTCCCAGATCTCCCGCAGCGGACGTTTTGAAGAAGCTGCCTCACGGAGCCTTTCGATCTCGCGCAGCGCGAGCCGGTCGAAAGTCTCGACGATCAGGTCGTCCATCGTCTGGAAATAGTAATAAACCAGGCGCTGCTTGACGCCGATGTATTCCGCGAGCCTGCGTGAGGTGAGCGCGGCGTAACCTTCTTCACGAAGAACACACTCCGCCCCGTCGAGCATGGCGTGCCAGGTGGGCGATCCGGGAGCGGCCATGCGCCGGGACGTTGCCTTCGCTGCTCTTGTCATTCCCTCTCCCTTAGCGAATCGCCTAATGCGTTTTCGCGGTACCGCATACCCACAGCGTCACCCTACGTTACTTGACACGGGTGGAACAATGCTAACAAACTGACGAGCACGGGTAACGGAGGGTGCTATGACGGGTTATCGGCTCGAGGGGCGGGTCGCGATCGTTACGGGGGCGGGTCAAGGGATCGGTGCGGCCATTGCCGCGGCCTACTCGCGAGAAGGTGCGCAGGTGATCATCACCGGGCGCACGCAGAGCAAGCTCGAGGCCGTGGCAGGTCAAATCAAGGCGGAGGGCGGCGATGTGCGTTGGCTTCTCGCCCACGCAGGCAATCGCGAACATGCCCAAAAGACGGTCGTCGAAGCGATCTCGACTTGGGGACGCGTGGACGTTCTCGTGAACAATGCGCATACCTTCACCGATTACCTGCCCATTGAGGATCCGAAGCTCGAGGACAATATTCGTATCGACATGCAATCGGCCTTCATCGGTTCACTGCAGCTGATGCAATGCGTCTTCCCGCATATGCGCGACGCCGGCGGCGGTTCCATTATCAACATGGGGTCGAGCTACGGGATTCGTTGCGAGCCCGGATTCTTGGCTTATGCATCGACCAAGGAGGCTATCCGCACCCTCACCAAGACGGCGGCGCGTGAGTGGGGCAGGTACAAGATCCGGGTGAACACAATCCTGCCGGCAGCAATGTCGCCGAAAGCGCTCTGGTATCTCAAGGAGAGCAAGTCCTACGACTCGGAACTGTCGAAGGTGGCGTTGGGTTATTTCGGCACGCCCGATGACATTGCACCGCTCGCGCTGTTCCTCGCGAGCGACACATCCAGCTATCTCACCGGGCAGACGATCGGTGCCGATGGCGGCAGCACGATGTTGTGAAGAGGGGGCAATGACACAAGGCAGCAGAACTGCGCTGGTCACCGGCGGGGGCTCAGGGCTAGGCAAAGCCATCTGTCAACGACTCGCACGGGACGGGATGGCGGTTGGAGTACTCGATATCGACGGAGAGGGCGCGAGGACGGTTGCTGCGGCGATAAACCAGGCGGGCGGCCGGGCCATCGCCCTGTTCGCCGACATCTCCAATCGTCAGGAGGTGAATGTCGCCGTGAGTGACTTGCGTCGCGCTTTTGGCGCAATCGGTGTACTCATCAACAATGCCGCAGTCGAGAACTTCACTCCTTTCGGCGAGATCCGCGACGAGATCTGGGACCATCTGATCGATACCAACCTCAAGGGCGCCTTTATCGTCACCCAGGCCGTTCTGCCCGACATGGTGGCGATGCGGTGGGGGCGAATCGTGAACGTGTCCGCCTTGGGCGCGCAGACCGGTGCGCCCAACATGGTCCATTACACCGCCAGCAAGGGCGGGATCATCGCCATGACGCGCTCGCTCGCGATCGAGTTGGGGCCCAAGGGCGTCACGGTCAATTCGGTCTCGCCCGGCTTCATCGACACCCCCATGGCACGTCGCGCGATCGATGGCGGGCTATTCCCTGTTCCTTATGAGCAAATCATCGCCGCGTATCCCATTCCCCGCCTCGGTCAGCCGGACGACATAGCAGCCGCCTGCGCTTTCTTTGCCTCGGAGGAGGCCAGTTACGTTACCGCTCAGGTACTTGGGGTCAATGGCGGCGCGGCCGTTTGATGTCGCGATTCGCTTCGAGGATAGCAGCATGCCGAAAGTAGCCGAGCTCGACCTGTATGACTTGCCGATCGGCGAGCAATCGTTCGCGAACGATCCGAATCCAGACATGCTCGCCGCCCGGGAAAAGCATCCTTGGCTTGCGAGGAGTCCTTTCGGCATCGTCATCACGGAGTACGGCGCCTGCAGCGAAATCTTGCTGATGGACGATAAGCTCGAGACGCCGGCTGCGCACATCGTCGAGATCATGGGGGGCGAAGGCACCAACTGGGCACGATTCGAGGTCGAGTGTCTGATCGCCCGGGAAAGGGCCGACCATGATCGCATTCGCTCCTCAGTCCGGATGGCGTTCTCGCCGCGGGCCATCGTTGCTCATCGGGAGCGCATCCAGAGCGTCGTATCGACGTTGCTCGATGAGTGGGCGCCGAAGAGTCACTTCGACTTCGAGGCCTTCGCCTCCAGGTTCCCCGTGGCAGTCATGTTCGGGCTGATCGGTGTACCCCTCGCACGCATTGCCGAAGTCAAAGACTGGCTGGAAATCGTCGGACAGAGTTTTAGTCTCGACCGGAGCCTCTTCCCGCAAATCCGCAAAGGGTTCGACGCGCTGTGGGAATTCGTCGATTGCGTGGTCAAAGAGCGAATGGCCGATGGTGGCCGAAGCGAGCCGGACCTTCTCGACGCGCTGATCGTGGCGGAGGGCGACGGCAGAATCAACGCCACCGAGCTTCGCGATCTGCTTCTTTTTCTGTTCGTCGCCGGCTACGACACCTCCAAGAACCAGCTCTCTCACATCATGAGCCTCATGCTCGATCGCCCGGCGGAATGGAGACGTTGCGCAACTGATCGGAGCTATTGCGACAAGGTGGTCGACGAAGCGCTGCGTCATTCGGGGGTCGCCACGAGCTATCGCAACCTTGCGGATGACGTCGAGTGCCGGGGTGTCACCTTTCCGAAAGGCACCATGCTGATTTTCCCGATGGGGATCGTTTGCCGCTATTCGGGCCCATTCGAGAATGGCCTTGAGTTCGATCCGAAGCGGTCGAACGCGAACCGCCACACGGCGTTCAGCCGCGGCATGCATACGTGCCTCGGCATGCACCTGGCCCGGCTGCAGATCGCCGAGGGATTGCACCTCATCGCGCAGCGATTGAAGAATCCGCGGCGCGATGGCGAGGTGGTCTGGAGGCTTTTCCCCGGAGTGTGGGGGCCGAAGCAGCTGCCCATTGCATTCGAGAGGAGTTCATCATGAGAAAATTCGTCAATCACATCGACCATGTCGCCTGGATCTCTCGTCCGGAGAACCTCGAGGCGAATGTGGCGAAGCTCGAAGTGTTGGCCGACGCGAAGCTGGAGCGATTCGTGCGCGAGGACATGGGCTTCATCATGTACGTGAACTGGGAGGCGGGACTGGAAATCGTCTCACCGACCGCCGAGCCCACCGAATTCAACAAAGCGCTGCGCGACCGGCTGGAGACGCACGGCGAGGGCGTAACGGCGGTTGTCTACGGCGTCCGCGACCTCGAAGAGAGAAGGGCACGCCTCGAGAGTCTGGGTTACCCGACCGGACCTCTCATGGATGATCATGCGGATTCGCCGTGGCACCACAAGCTGGTCTTGCGGGAGAGGATTGCAGGCGAGTATCTCGGCAGCTGGTTCGTATTGGGCGACATCGACTACGCCGACGGAGTCATTCCGCTCAAAGACACGCGCGCGGCCGATTGAGACACTGGAACGGCGCATGAAGTTTGGAATCATCATTTCGCGCAAGATGATCGATCGGGGTGCGTCGAATCCGTATGCGAATCTCTACAGCTATCTCAATGAAATGGAGGACCTCGGCTTCGATATGGGCTGGTGTGGTCAGCATCGCTTTTCGTCGAGTACGGCGTTCGGGGGCGACATGGCAAGCGAGCCTGCCGCGCCCCTCATCATGCTTGCCGCGCTTCTGGCGCGCACACGCAGGATGAAGATGTGCACGAATATCATGCTTCTGCCGGCGCATCATCCCGTGGAAATTGCCGAGGAGGTCAATACGCTCAACGAGATGTCGAATAACCGCTTCATTCTGGGAGTCGGCATCGGCTATAAGCGCGAAGAGTTCGAAACCGTCGGATGGGACTTCAAGAGCCGTGCAAAGCGACTCGAGGAATGCCTTGAGATTCTCCGACTCGCCTTTGCCGGAGGGGAATTTTCCTATGCCGGGAAGCACTTCCAGATACCCCCGTGCGTCGTCATGCCGCCACCGTCGTCGGGGCCGACAACGCCCTTATGGATTGGGGCCGTGAGCGAACCGGCGATGCTTCGGGCCGGACGGCTGGGTGACGGGTGGCTCATCAGTTTCGCGGAGCATCTCGTCGAGTTGCAGGACAAAATCGCACGCTACAAGGCGGTGGCCGCCGAATATGGCCGACCATCCACGCTGTGTTTGATGCGCGATCTTCATATCGCGCCCACCCGCGACGCCCTGGATCCGAATTGGTTACCGAATGTGATCAAAGTGTGGCAAAGCTATGCCGATCTGGGCTCCAAGGCGGACAGGGATGACCTGTCGAACCAAGTCATGTTCGCAGGCAAGGCGGTCAGCCTGGAAGAGTTCGCACCGAATAGAGCGATCGTCGGTACGCCGGATAATTGCATTCGAGAAATGCAGCGGATCAAGGATCTCATCGATCCGGACTACGTCTTCCTCACGCCCACTGGCGTCCCCGATCCGGCTCAGCAGGTCAGGGAATTGCGTCTGTTCGCGAAGGAGGTCATGCCGCTATTCAATTAACCGGGGGCCAGCGAGAAGCGGTGCATGCCCCGTACCTCAAACACGCGACGGCTGAATCGCCAACCGGCCGGCGCACGGACCAGTGTGTCGGCATAGAATCCAAGCACCTCGAGGGCTTCGTCGCGGCCCACGAATTTCCCGCACTCGCGAATCACGGATCGAGCCGTGGCAGTGCCCTCTTTGATGTCGATCAAGGCCGGTGCATTGAGTTGCACGATGTAGTCCATCGGATCACAGAAGTGCTTCAACGCCTCGCGGATGGCGGTGTGGCCCTCGAACTTCGCCCCAAAGTGTGGGATTTCCCAAACGCCGTCCGGCGCGTAGGTCGATAAGACTTGGTCCCAATCGGCGCGACTCGCGCCTTCAGAGTAGCGATTGATGGTCTGCTGGATGGAAAATTCTTCGGTCATTTGGATCACGCGGCGGTCCGAGCAACGCTCAGAGTGTACTCCGCTCTCCATTTCGTGGCATCCACCCCGATGATCAAGAGCCATAAGGCCAGTGATACCTCGGCGACCAGGCTGGGTAGGTAGCTATACGGAAAGAGATCCGGAAAGGTTCCGGGCGGTGTGAAATAGACGACGCTGTTGAAGAGGTAGCACAGTCCGCCGATGCCGAGCAGCACACCCAGCGCCCGAGGTAAGAAATTCGACGCGTATATCAAATACCCGGTGGCGACGCAGTCGAGCGAAAATAGTCCGAGATTCAAGCTGAACGCGAACTGGTAAAGTCGGATTGACAAGAGTGCGAGCGATTGCAACTGTGCCGGCTCGAATGTCTGCAAGTACTTGGCCCCGTTTAAAATGTGCAACGGGGCATAGCAGAATATCGAGGCGGCAAGGGACACCGTGTTCGAGACGACGGCAAAGGCGAGGGCGACCCGAGCTATCGGACGGCTAACGACGCGCAGCAGATCATAGAAGATGATGCCGATCAGGATGCCGGTCGTAAAAGAGACCAGGTCTGCGAGAAATCCCCAGCGGTACAAAGACGGCGATGCCAGGATGTTCGCGGCGGTACGTGCAGCGTCGCCATAGGCGACCAATCTATCGCGCACGAAGAATTCGGCGCAGAAGCCTGACGCGATACAAATGACGTAGAGCAAGCCCGCGAGTCGGGACTTGGCTTTGGGCGAGCACTGCACCTGGATCCATTCCCCCTTTGTGTAAGTAACTGAAATACCTGGAGTAAGATACTCCATTTGATACCCTTGTGAGAGCTTTCCCAAGCGAGTCTCGAGCCCCTTGCCGCCCACGACCGATCAACCTACACTCGGCTACGAGCGCAATCTGCGCCGTCGAAGCGGAGACGTGGCCGTGTCCCACCTGAGCCGACGAGAGTTCCTGAAGGTCACTGGGTACTCACTGGCGGGCTCCAGCATCGCGTTGCTCGGGTTCTCGCCCGAGCCTGCGCTGGCGGAGGTCCGTGAGTACAAGCTTGCGCGAGCGACCGAGACGCGCAATACCTGTCCTTACTGTTCGGTCGCATGCGGAATTCTGATGTATGGCCTCGGCGATGGGGCGAAGAATGCGCAGGCGAACCTCTTCCACATCGAAGGCGACCCGGACCATCCCGTCAATCGGGGCACGCTCTGTCCCAAGGGAGCGGGCCTCGTCGATTTCATTCACAGTGAAAGCCGGCTTAAATTTCCCGAGTATCGTGCGCCGGGGTCCGATCACTGGACAAGGATCTCGTGGGACGACGCGCTCGATCGAATCGCGTCGTTGATGAAGCAGGACCGAGATGCCAATTTTGTCGCGAAGACGCCGGAGGGGCTGACCGTCAATCGCTGGCTCACCACCGGCATGCTGGCCGCCTCGGCCTCGAGCAACGAGGTCGGCTATCTGACGGCCAAAGTTGCCCGCGCTCTCGGCATGGTGGCCTTCGACAACCAGGCGCGTGTGTGACACGGCCCGACGGTGGCAGGTCTTGCCCCGACGTTTGGCCGTGGAGCGATGACGAATCACTGGGTCGACATCAAGAATGCCGACATCGTTCTGATCATGGGCGGCAATGCCGCGGAGGCCCACCCCTGCGGATTCAAGTGGGTCACCGAAGCGAAGGCACATAACAAAGCCAAGCTCATCGTCGTAGATCCGCGCTTCACGCGCTCAGCCTCGGTGGCCGACGTGTATGCGCCCATCCGGCCCGGTACGGACATCATCTTTCTCGGCGGGTTGATCAACTACCTGTTGACCGGCGACAAGATCCAGCGCGACTACGTCGTCAACTACACCGACTTATCCTTCATCGTCAAAGAAGAGTTCTCATTCACCGACGGCATCTACTCGGGCTACAACGCCGACAAGCATAGTTACGACAAATCAAGTTGGGACTACGAAATCGGCGCAGACGGCTATGTCAAGGTCGATGCCACGCTCGCTCATCCGCGCAGCGTTCATAGCTTGCTCAAGCAGCACTACGCTCGCTATACGCCCGAGGTCGTGGAGCGAGTGTGCGGTACCCCCAGGGACAAGGTGCTACAAGTGTGGGAGATGATTGCCTCCACGGCGACGCCGACCCGCGCCATGACCATCATGTACGCGCTCGGCTGGACGCAGCATTCGATCGGCTCGCAAATGATCCGCACCGGCGCGATGGTGCAGCTGCTTTTGGGAAATATCGGCGTGGCGGGGGGCGGCATGAACGCGCTGCGCGGGCACTCGAACATCCAAGGTCTCACCGATCTCGGGCTGCTGTCGAATCAGCTGCCGGGCTACATCCAGTTGCCGAGCGACGACGAGCAACAGTACTCGAAGTTCATGGCCGCGCGCGCCTTGAAGCCCTTGCGGCCGAATCAGCTGAGCTACTGGCAAAACACGCCGAAGTTCTTTGCGAGCTTCATGAAAGCCTGGTGGGGGGATGCGGCCACTGCCCAGAACAACTGGGCCTACGATTACTTGCCGAAGCTCGATCGGCTGTACGACATGCTGCAGGTCTACGAGCTCATGCACCAGGGCAAGGTGAACGGCTATCTGGCGCAGGGCTTCAATCCGCTCGCGGCGGCACCGAACAAGGCCAAGATGGGAGCCGCGCTCGCGCAGCTCAAGTTCCTCGTCGTTATGGATCCCCTTGCGACCGAGACTTCGGAGTTTTGGCGCAACTACGGCGAGCTCAACGACGTCGACTCGAGCAAGATTCAGACGGAGGTGTTCCGTCTTCCGACCACCTGCTTCGCGGAAGAGAACGGCGCGCTGGTGAACTCCGCGCGCTGGCTGCAGTGGCATTGGAAAGGCGCCAATCCGCCCGGCGAGGCGCGCGGCGACCTCGAGATCATGGCGGGCATTTTCACCCGCATGCGTGCGCAATATGCCAAGGAGGGCGGGGCCTTCCCGGACCCCATTCTCAATCTGACCTGGAAGTACGCGCAGGTCGAGAGCCCGAACCCCGAGGAGCTTGCCAAGGAGTATTCCGGCAGCGCTTTGAGGGATCTCGCCGACCCCAAGGATCCGACCAAGATCACCCGCAAGGCGGGCGAGCAGCTCGCAGGATTCGCGGAGTTGCGCGACGACGGCAGCACACAATCGGGGTGCTGGATTTTCTGCGGCGCGTGGGGGCCCACGGGCAATCTCATGGCGAGACGCGATAATTCCGACCCGACCGGCATCGGGCAGACTCTCAATTGGGCTTGGTCATGGCCGGCAAATCGGCGCATCCTCTACAACCGCGCGTCCTGCGATCCATCGGGCAAACCCTACGATCCGGATCGCAAGGTCATCGCCTGGAACGGCAGCGCCTGGGGTGGCGCCGACGTCCCGGACTACAAGGCCGATGAGAATCCCGCCGGGGGGATGGGCCCCTTCATCATGAATCCCGAGGGCGTTGCTCGCTTGTTCGCACGCGCGGGCATGGCGGAGGGGCCATTCCCGGAGCACTACGAGCCCTTCGAGACGCCGTTGGGCTACAACCCGCTCAACCCGCACCAGCCAGAGGCGACCAACAATCCGGCCGCGCGCGTCTTCCCCGACGATAGGGCGGCCTTCGGCAAGGCGGCGGAATTTCCCCATGTGGCCACCACCTATCGGCTCACGGAGCACTTTCACTACTGGACCAAGCATGTGCGCTTGAATTCCATCATTCAGCCGGAGCAGTTCGTCGAAATCGGCGAGGCGCTCGCGAAGGAAGTGGGCGTCACCACGGGTGAGCGGATCAACGTGACATCGAATCGCGGCTATATCCGCGCGGTGGCGATGGTCACCAAGCGCCTGCGCACCCTGACCGTGGAGGGCAAGCCATTGCATGTCGTGGGCGTGCCGCTGCATTGGGGTTTCATGGGAATCGCCCGACCGGGATTCCTCGCCAACACGTTGACCCCGTCGGTGGGCGATGCCAACTCGCAGACGCCCGAGTTCAAGGCATTCCTGGTTCGCGTCGAAAAGGCTTGAGGAGGCGCCGATGGCACTGCAATCGTTGGATATCGTCCGCCGCTCCGCGACCACACTGCCGGAGCCGGAAGCGCGCGGCGCCTATAGCGGTCAGGTCGCAAAGCTCATCGACACGACCAAGTGCATCGGCTGCAAGGCGTGCCAGGTCGCTTGCATGGAGTGGAACGATCTGCGCGATGACATCGGCCACTGCACCGGGCACTACGACAATCCGCACGACCTCAGCGAAAACTCCTGGACGCTCATGCGCTTCATGGAGTACGAGAACCCGAAGGGCGACCTGGAATGGCTCATTCGTAAAGACGGCTGCATGCATTGCGAGGATCCGGGCTGCCTCAAGGCGTGCCCGTCCCCGGGCGCGATCGTGCAGTACGCGAACGGCATCGTCGATTTCCACGAAGAGAACTGCATCGGCTGCGGCTATTGCGTGACGGGATGCCCCTTCAACATTCCGCGTATCTCGAAAAAAGACTCCAAAGCCTACAAATGCACGCTCTGCTCCGATCGCGTCGCCGTCGGACTCGAGCCCGCCTGCGTGAAGACTTGTCCGACCGGCGCCATCGTGTTTGGCTCGAAGGAGGCCATGAAGCAGCACGCGGCCGAGCGCATCGTGGATCTCAAATCGCGCGGCTTCGAGCAAGCGGGGCTTTACGATCCGGCCGGGGTCGGAGGAACTCACGTCATGTATGTACTACATCATGCCGACCAGCCCTATCTCTACAGTGGGTTGCCTCTGAATCCGCGCATCAGTCCCCTGGTGCGGCTCTGGAAGGGCGCCACCAAACCGCTCGCACTCTTCGGCATTTTCGCGACGGCAGCCGTGGCCTTCCTGCACTATATCGGCATCGGGCCGAACGATGTCGATGAGCGCGACGAGGAGGCCGCACGGCGGGAGTTGGAGAAAACGCGATGAACACTCGAGAGACGAACTGGATCGAGCGCTACCGCCCCGGGCAACGCATGATCCACTGGACCGTAGCGTTCTGCTTCCTGCTGCTCGCGGCCTCGGGGCTGGCATTGTTTCATCCGGCGCTCTTCTGGTTGAGCGCCTTTTTGGGCGGCGGGCCCTGGGACCGGATCCTGCACCCCTTCATCGGCTGCTTCATGTTCGTCTTTTTTTTCTGGTTCGCCGCTTATGTGTGGCGGGACAATCTCCTGGATGCGCGCGACTGGATCTGGCTTCGCCGGATCCGTGACGTGATCGAGAACCACGACGAGAAGGTCCCGGAGATCGGGCGCTACAACGCCGGACAGAAGCTCTTGTTCATCACGCTCATCCTCTGCATGATCGGTCTGCTGTTCTCGGGACTCGTGATCTGGCGCGTCTATTTTTCGGCATATTTCCCCATCAGGGTCATCCGCCTCGCCGCGCTCCTCCATGCGTTCCTCGCGTTCGTCCTGATCGCAGCCATCGTGGTCCATGTCTACGCGGGGTTCTGGGAGAAGGGTTCGATTCGTGCCATGACCCGCGGCTGGGTCTCGCCGGGCTGGGCTTGGAAGCACCACCGCGCCTGGTATCGGGCCGTGATGCGATCTTCGCGGGGGACTGCGCCGCCTCCGGGCTAGCCCTCGAGCGCTGGAACTTTGCGCGGGTTGCGAGGAGGATAGGGGTCCCGTTCGCCGAGCCGCTCATGGCACAGAGAATTCTCGAGCCGGGTCAGATCGAAACGCTGTCCCGAGGGTCCATCCCGCGTCTGCGCTTGCCGGATCGGGCAACGCTCTTCACCCATCGCGCCGCGCGCTTCCGATCGCTGGCGGCGGGGAGCCCGTTGGCGGATTATCTTCGGTTCCTCGCGATGCTGGCCGAAGCGCAGCAGAACGCTCTGGATGCGCTCGGGACGGCCATTCCCCCCGTGCCGTCGACGCGGACCCGCGATGAGCGGATGCCGCCGATCCATGCTCCATCCTGGCCGCGGCCGCCGGAGTGGCGCACAACCCTCGAGCTCGTGTGTGCACCGCTCGCCGCGGCGTCTGCTTTGCCTGCGGAGGTCCGAGACGCTATTCGCGCCGTGCGGGTCGCCGAACCTGCCTGGATCGAAGCGCGCGCGCAGGCGCTGCTCGAAAGCGGCAAGGACATCGAGCCCCGCACGGCTCCCTTTGTCATGGCGGCTCTTCAGGTGCACTGGGTTGCGCTCGCCGGCTCCTTCCCTATCGATGCGATCGAGCCGCCGGATCTACCCGGCCTATGCCCACTCTGTGGGACCTTGCCGGTCGCGAGCCTGGTGCGCGCGCATGCGCCGCATCAGGGGTACCGCTATTTGCATTGCGCGCTCTGCGCGAGCGAATGGCATCTGGTGCGCGTGCAGTGCAGCCACTGTGGCGCATCGGGCCCGGATATTGCGTATCACTCGCTCGATCGCGGCAGCGGAGGAGGCGCCGAGGCGGCCCGCGCGGCGGTACGAGCGGAGACCTGCGAGAAATGTCGGGCTTACCGCAAAATCCTTTATCAGGAGCACGATCCGCAGGTCGAGCCCGTAGCGGATGACGTCGCGAGTATTGCCCTCGACTTGCTGCTCGGCGAGCGAGGCTATCATCGTGCGAGCCCCAACCCGATGCTATGGCTGACGAGTCCGAATCCGCCGGTGTAGCCTCACCGCCGGCACCGGGTCGGCCGCCATGATCATCGGCACGGCGGGACATATCGATCACGGCAAGACGAGCCTCGTGCGCTCACTCACGGGTATCGAGACCGATCGGCTCAAGGAGGAGCAGGCACGCGGCATCTCCATCGAGCTCGGCTATGCCTACACGCCGCTCGCCGGCGGCGATGTGCTGGGATACGTGGATGTGCCCGGGCACGAGCGCCTCATTCACACCATGGTGGCGGGTGCCGGCGGGATTGATTTCGCGTTGCTGGTGATCGCCGCGGACGACGGGGTGATGCCCCAGACGCGCGAGCACCTCGCCATCCTCGAGCTTCTCGGGGTGGCGCAGGGGGCCGTCGCGGTCACGAAAATCGATCGGGTCGCCGCGGCGCGCGTAGTGACCGTCCAGGATCAAATTGCAGCCCTGCTGACCGGACGACCCCTGGGCGGTGCGCCGCAATTCCCGCTCATCGCGACGCGACCCGACGATCCGGGGGTCGTAGCGTTGCGATCGCATCTGCATGCCACGGCTGCCGCATCCCGCCCCCGCCATCCCGAAGATCGACTATTTCGGCTCGCGATCGATCGCGTGTTCACGCTACCCGGGCGCGGCACGGTGGTGGCCGGCATGGTGCGTGCCGGCCGCGCCGCGGTCGACGATTGCCTCACCCTGATGCCCACAGGAATGGAGGTGCGAGTGCGCAGCATCCACGCACAGAATCGCGAGACTTCCGTGGGACGAGCGGGGCAGCGCTGCGCACTGCTGCTGGCCGGCACCGAGAGATCTCAGGTGGCACGCGGCGACTGGCTTGCGCATCCGCAGGCCCTCATCGCCTCAAATCGCATCGATGTCCGCTTGCGACTCCTGGCGGAAGGAGACGGGATTGCGAATCATGCCTCGGTGCACGTTCATCTGGGTAGCGCTCACCGCGTGGCGCGCGCCGTGATGCTCGAAGGCGATGCCCTGACTCCCGGAGCATCGGCGCGGGTCCAGCTCGTATTCGACAAACCGACGTGCGCCGCGCCGGGCGACTCCTTGATCCTGCGGGACGCGCAAGCCGCGCGCACCCTCGGTGGCGGCACGGTGCTCGACTCGCGCGCGCCCGCGCGCCGCCGGCGCAGTCCACAGCGCTTGCGGTATCTCGCAGCGATCGAGCGGCTACTGGCCGGCGAGGGCATCGAGCCGCTGCTGCGCGAGGCGCCCGAGGGTATCACCCTAGAGGAGCTCGTGGGGCTGTGCGGATCCGAGCCGGGGCTCGTCTCTATCCCAAGCGATGCGCGCATGGTCGATGCAGGCGCCGGAATTCAGGTTGTGATTCTCGAGGCGCACTGGCAAGCGCTCGGCGAGCGTGCTGCCGCTGCGGTTCGCGTGTTGCACGCCGAGGAGCCGCACGAATCAGGAATAGATCGTGGCCGGCTGCGTCGCATGACAGCGCCCGGCGTGCCTGATGGCGTCTGGCGCGCGCTCATCGCGGAGCTTCTTGCACGCAAGGTCTTGGAGAAAACCCATCACGCGTTGCATTTGCCCGGTCATCGCATTAGCTTAAGCTCATCGGAGCAAGGGCTCGCTGAGACCCTGTGCACGGCGATCGCGGCGGGAGGATTCGATCCACCCTGGGTACGGGATCTGGCGAAGAGCACTCACGCGCGCGAGGACGAGGTGAGACGAGTGTTGCTTATTTCCGCGATACAAGGACAGGTTTTTCAGGTCGTGCACGATCTCTTTTACGACCGCGATCGCATACGGGAGCTGGCTGTCATAATGCGGCGCTTGGCGACGGAGCATGGCCTACTCGAGACTGCTCGCTATCGAGATTCCATCCGGGTGGGCCGCAAACGCACCATCCAGATTCTGGAGTTCTTCGATCGTGTCGGATATACGCGTCGCGTTCTCGATGCGCGCGTCCTCAGAGCCGACAGTGCCTGGCAGGAAGACTAGGGAGCCAGAGTGACGAAGACGATCTCGGAGGGCATGCGCATCCGGTGGTGCGGCCGGGCTTCAAACCCGGTGGGGGACGTCAAGCGTTTTCCGGTAGGTTCGACTCCTGCTGCCTTCCGCTCATCCCTCGGAGAGTGCGGACTGCGTGCACGTCGGCCATGACCGAGCCATCGTCTCCGTCGGCCGAGCCTCGGCTCACTTCGCTGTCGCACGGCGGCGGATGCGGGTGCAAGATCGCACCGAACGTACTCGCCGAGCTTCTGCGGGATGGACGCGCCGGCGACGCGTACGCTGATCTCCTGGTCGGCAGCGAGACCTCCGACGACGCGGCGGTGTTTCGCTTGAACGAGTCGCAAGCCATCGTCTCGACCACCGACTTCTTCATGCCGATTGTCGATGATCCGTTCGACTTTGGCCGGATCGCGGCGACTAACGCGCTCTCCGACATCTATGCCATGGGAGGGCGTCCGCTGCTTGCGCTGGCGATCCTCGGGATGCCCGTCAACACGTTGTCGAGGGAGACCATCCGCAAGATCTTGCGCGGTGGAGAAACGGTGTGCCGGAAGGCCGGTATTCCGGTGGCCGGGGGCCACAGTATCGATTCGATCGAACCGATCTATGGTCTGGCGGTCACGGGCATCGTGGACCCGCTGCTCGTCAAGCGCAACAGCGGCGCGCGATCCGGCGATGTCGTCATCCTCGGCAAGCCGCTCGGCGTGGGAATTTTATCGGCGGCGCTGAAAAAGGGGCTGCTGGATGAGGCCGGATATCGCGCGATGATCGAGGTGACCACACAGCTCAATCTGCCGGGCGAGGCGCTTGCGCACCTCTCCGGCGTACACGCGATGACCGACGTCACTGGGTTCGGATTGCTCGGCCATCTACTCGAGATGTGCCGGGGAAGCTCGCTCGGGGCGCACATCGAGAGCGAGCGATTGCCGTTGCTGCCCGGGGCGCTCGAGCTGGCGCGCGCCGGGATTGCCACGGGCGCCTCGACGCGCAATTGGCAGTCCTGCGGCGAGGAGGTGCGACTCGCGCCGCATATCGAAAGCGCCATGCGAGCCCTGCTGACCGATCCTCAGACATCGGGCGGTCTACTGGTCGCGTGCGCACCGGAAGAGGCCGGCCGGGTGCTCGATTTGTTCGAGAAGCTTGGGTTCGAGCGCGCCACGGTAATCGGGCGGTTCGGCGGCGAAGTGGTGCGCGTCGAGGTCCAATAGATATACTAATCCCGCAGCCGATGGGGAGGCTGTGATCTCCTAAAGGTAACTCCATTGAACAATACCTGGAGCCATGCTGGAGCCCGCTTTCTCGTCCGACCGCTGGTCGGAACTTGGGTAAGGCCCAACCACATCACTTTCGTCCGTCTGGCAACGGGCGTCCTTGCGTGCGTGCTATTGGCTCGAGGCGGCTACCTCGCGGAGCTTTGGTCGGGCCTCCTATGGCTGATCTCGGCATTTCTGGATCGGGCGGACGGCGAGTTGGCTCGCGTCGGCAAATTGCAAAGCCGTGGGGGACATCTATTCGATTACTACACCGACGTCGTGTTGAATTCGGGTTTTTTCCTCGCCGCGGGAATCAATCTGCGGCACGGATGGCTCGCCCATTGGGCGATCCTGCTGGGGGCTGTCGCGTTCGCGTCCATGCTCGCCTGCTGTCTGCTGGCGGAGGCCTATGAGCGCGCGGTGGCGACGGGCGCGCGGGTCTGGGAGGGCGGCTGGGGTTTTCAGCCCGACGATGCGCTCTATCTATTGCCGCTCTTCGTGTGGCTCCACTGGCTCGCGCCCATGCTGATTGCCGCAGCCATCGTCAGCACCGGCATCGCGCTCGTGTTTGTCACTCGATATATTCTTTTGAGCCGGCCGCACGCGACTGCACCCTAGTCGGTGTTGAGGGGAGCGCTTGACGCGTTGTCCCGCGTTCGTCACCATGTTAGCGGGGCTGGTGACCGAATCCCAGAAGAGGGCGGAGCGTGACCATGGTGCGAAACCTTCCGGCGAATTGGGACATCGAGACGGAGCTCCTCGCGATCGGCTCGGGAATCGGTGGCTTATCCGCTGCAATCACGGCCCATGACCATGGCGCGAAGGCTCTGGTCATCGAACGATCCGAGCAGGTGGGCGGAGTCACCGCTCTCTCGATGGGCGAGGTCTGGGTCGCGGGCAATCACCACGCTGCCGCGCTCGGTCTCGAGGATTCGGTCGACAGCGGCTTTCGCTATCTGAAGCGCCTCTCAATGGGCTATGGCAACGACCTCGCCATTCTCAATAAGGTCGTGCATGCACGCCACGCCCTCAAATATTTCGAGGAGCGGATCGGGCTGAAGATGGAGGTCATCCGCAACTGCCCGGATTACTATTACCGCGTCACGAACGATAGCGTCGCCGAAGGCCGCATGCTCGAAGTTGTGCCCTTCGCCGCGGCGACGCTCGGCGAATGGCAGTCAAAGACGCGGCTCTCGCCGCAGATGCCCTATGGGCTTACGCATCATGATATGTTCGCGCGGGGCGGCGTGGCGAACATGTTGAAGTGGGATTTTGCGCTCATGGGCGACCGCCTGAGCAAGGACGAGCGCTGCCTCGGCCCGGGTCTCGCGGCCTACTTCGTCAAGGGCGTGCTCGATCGCGGCATTGCGATGCTGACGGGGGCCACTGCGCAGGAGTTGATCAACGACGGTGAGCGTATCGTGGGCGTGCGCATGACCCGCAACGGCAGGGACCTTTTCGTGAAGGCTACGCGGGGCGTGGTCATCGCCGCCAGCAGTTACGAGCGTAATCAGGATTACAACAAGACGCTGGGTCAGCAGCTCGAGCTGGGATCCATGGTTTTTTCGACGATCGATGGCTCGAACTTCCGGCTTGCAGGTCCGGTCGGGGCGCGCAGCGCGCGGGTGCCCGACATCACCTCGCTCGGCTTCGTCGTTCCCGGCGAGGAGGACGAGGAAGGCAAGCCGCTTTGGCGCAGCGCGCTTCCGGTCATCGGCCAGCCGCACACCATCGTCGTCAACCGCAAGGGAAAACGCTTCGGCAATGAGGCGTTTTACCGCTCCTTCTATTACATGATCGACGTCATCGACGGGGGCGACCAGACGCATCCCAACTTTCCCTGCTGGGCCATCATAGACAGCCAAGTGCGGGAAAAATATCCCTTCGGCGCAATCACGCCCGGCCAGGACTGGCCGGAAGGGCTCGGGGCGGTCGCCGATACGATCCGCGAACTGGCGAGCAAGATCGGCATCGACGCCCAGCAACTCGAAGGAACCATCGCCACCTTCAATGCCCATGCGGAAAAAGGCGAAGACCCGGAATTCGGACGCGGCCTGCATCCCTGGAGCACCTGGATGTGCGGTGATCCCTTTCACAAGCCGAACCCGAACCTCGGCTCGCTGGTCAAGCCGCCGTTTTACGCGGTCGAGCTCAAGCGGATGGGCGGCACCGCCATCCCTGCTGTGGGCCTACTGACCGATCATCATTCCCGGGTCCTCGGCTGGAATGATCAGCCGATCGCGGGACTGTATGCCGCGGGCAATTCCGTGGCGCGCATGGAAACAGGCGCCGTCATGCAGAGCGGAATCTCGAATGCGCGAGGTATGACTTACGGCTGGCTGGCCGCTCGCCATGCAACGGGCAGCCCAAGCGGCCTGCTCAAAGAAGAGATCCAACGCTTGGGGCTTTGAGTCGCCCGCATGATCGAGGCGGAGCAGTCGATCCTCGTCAATGTCGGAATCGATGACGTCTGGCATTACGTCAAGGATATGCAGAGATGGGCCGGCATGATGCCGGGATACCGGGAATGCACGGTCATCGATGCGAATGACTCGCGCTGGGTCCTCAAGGTGGGCGTTGGCGGGCTCGTGCGCACTGTGAAGGTTCTGGTGCACGTCGACGCATGGAACGAGCCGGAGCGGGTGGTCTTTTCGTACAAATTGGAAGGGGATCCGGTTCGGGGAAGCGGGTCATATGCCGCCTGGCGAAAGGGAGCCCACGAGACCGAAGTCGCTTTGACAGTGCGCGTTGAAGGCAGTGGACCGATGGCGCCCATGTGGGAGGCCATGAGTAGGCCGCTCCTGCCACAACTCGCAAAATCCTTCGCCGAGAAGCTGAAGGCCGAGATCGAAACGGAGGTTGGCGCATCCGGTTCGCACGCCGCTGCCGCGGTCGAAGCACCTTCCATACGGGCGGCGTCGCTCGGCAACTGGCTGCGCAAGGTGTGGCAGCGCTGCTGCGCACGCTCGCGCAATTAACGACAATTTTGTCCAAGAGAGTTCAGCCTGCGAAGGCTAGCCTGTGTGTCATGGCAGATCGTGAGTAGACTGGGTGAAACACCTCGAAGCCGATGGATCGCGCTGGTGCATAGTCGTTGCGGATGATCACCGAGCAGACCGCGCCATAGGCCTGGAGCGACATTCTGCGCCGGTGCAATACTGTCGTCTGGGTGAAGGCGCGACGCTCCTACAACGCGCGCTGCACCGAGCGGTGCAGATAGTGCCCAGCTCGCAAGTGTTGGTCTCGGCCTTCGACAAATATCGAGCTCTTTGGGAGCCCTCGGTCTGGTTCGTCAGGCCCGAGAAGCGATTTGTCAGCGTGAGCCCTCAGGCGTCGCAGCTGTCGGTGGCGGCGGCAATACTTTCGGTGGCGGCCCGCTCCACGTCCGACGTCATCACCATTTTACCGGCCCGGTGTTATGTGGCCCATGAATGGATTTTGCGCCGCGCAATGAATCACGCTTTGGCGGAATTGCCCGGCATCCCCGAAGGCGCCGTCACGCTTGGAATGCTCGACCGGGATGAGGGCGTCGATGAGGACTATCTCCTGGTGGGTCGTCCCCGGCTGGGGCGAGGCCTGTACGTCGATGGATTCGCGCGCCAACCCGTCCCGTGGGTTGCGCGACGTTTGCGCCAACACGGCGCCCTGGTCGCCTCCGGTATCCTGGTCGGGTACGCGGGGGTATTCGCCGCCCATATCTCCAAGCACTGGCCGGGCGTGTCGAAAGAGCTGACCCGGCGGATCGCGGCGGCGGCGGCCCGCGGCGAGGAATGCAAGATTCCCACCGTGGTGAACAAAGGCGATCCGCCCGCTTTGCCCCATTCCTTGCGTTGGCGACCGTCGGCGTTTCAACAGCGCGTCATCGGTGTCTGTCACAGCGGTTGGAGCGGGCTCAAATCACCGCAATCAGTCGCGCGCATGGTCGAATTCATTGCCAATCAGACCGAGGCGGAAATGAGCGAGGAAATCGGAGCGAATGGCCTTGATCAGTCGAGTGATCGCTACAACGAGTTACGAGAGGAGGGGGGGTCCTGTCCAAGACCCCATATTCGTTCAAGCTGATCTGAAGGCGAAGATTGAGAGTACGCGCTCGAGCTCGGATGCGGGGAGCAGGAGGAAGTGTCGTGTGGGCGAGCCAGGAGGGCATGCCTCACGGTGCCCTCGCCCCGAGCTCGGGTCCCGTATTCTCTACGCCTGTGACGCTTTCGCCCTGATCGGAAGCTTCCATTCCGGCCGAATGAAATGACAGGTGTAGCCATCGGGATACCGCTCCAAATAATCCTGATGCTCGGGCTCGGCTTCCCAAAATGCGGAGGCCGGAGCGATCTCCGTCACCACCTTTCCCGGCCAAAGACCCGACGCGTCGGCATCGGCGATGGTGTCCTCTGCGATCTGCTTCTGTTCGTCGGTCGTGTAGAAGATGGCGGAGCGGTAGCTCAGTCCGCGATCGTTTCCCTGCCGATTCTTGGTAGTCGGATCATGGATCTGGAAAAAGAACTCGAGTAATTTGCGATAGCTGATCAAGCGGGGATCAAAGACGATCTCGATCGCTTCGGCATGCGTGCCGTGATTTCGGTACGTTGCGTTCGCTACATCGCCGCCCGTATAGCCTACCCGCGTGGACAGGACACCGCGATAACGCCGCAGGAGATCCTGCATTCCCCAAAAACAACCGCCTGCGAGAATCGCGCGCTCGGTTACTGCCGTCATTGCCTTTGCCTCCTCATTGCATACCAACTGTCGGCTTGTGGCCGGCCGATTCGCTTTAGGTGACTTTATCTGGGGTCATCGCGATTCCGTTTCAATAGGATACAGCTTTCCGCAGCTGCTGCGTGTGGGCGGGGCGGGTCGACGGGGTACGTGAGATCGTGCGGCAGGGCAGCACCTCAGCGGCCCATGAGCATCCGGCACACGGCGACGAATCCGGGCATGGTGATCGTATCGTTGGCGGCGTTCGTGGCGATCGGATGGGAACTGAAACGCGCGATCACGACCTCTGCGGCAGGGGCGATGTAAAGGCGTTGCCCGTAAATGCCGCGGCCCTCGAAGACTCCGAGCGGGTCGTGCGAGACCCACCACATGTTGCGATACGAATAGCCGGCGAGCTGTTTGTAGCCTGCCAGGGCAAACTTGACCCGATCGGAGCCGCGGCGAATGTCGGCGATTACCGCGGCGGGAAGAATCTGGCGCCCCCCGACGGCACCCTCACAACGCATCAATTCGCCGAAGCGCGCCAAGTCCCGCAGGCTCGCGCTCATGCCGCCACCGCCCATCGCGACGCCGATCGAGTCGACCGTGAGGTAGGCGTCTTGCTCGCAGCCGATGCGCGACCAGATCCGGTCGCTGAGGAGAATCTCGAGCCGCGAGGCCGTTACCCGCGTCATCACCCAGCACAGCACCTCGGTGTTGACGGTCTTGTAGGCGAACGCACGGCCGTGGTTCCCGTCCTTACGCAGCGTGAGGAGCGACTCATAAAAGTTGTCGGGACCCGCATAGTCGGGCGGCCGGGCGCGCAGGCCGCCGGCGCGTGCATAGGTCCAGATCTGGGCGTGCGGATCCGCGTACTCCTCGGAATAGGCGACGCCGATTTGCATGTCGAGCAATTCCCGAAGGGTCGCATCGCCGTAAGCGGTACTCGCCATCTCAGGCAGGTAGTAGCCGACGAGTTGCGCATCATCGAGCACACCCTCATGAATCAGCGTGGCGGCGATGGTCGCCACATAGGATTTCGTGATCGAGAAACACGCGTGCGGAATGTGAGCCTGCAGGACGCCGAAGTAGTGCTCGTAGACGCGCCGCCCTCGATGCAAAATCACGATACCGTCGGTATAGACATCCTGGTGCGATGCGCCGAAGGTCCGGGTACGGCCTGCCGCATCCTCGAATTGCACGGCATCGATCGCGGCGGCGGTCGCCGGGTCGATAGGACCGATGTCGGTTGCGCCTCCCTCGCCGCGCCAGATGTTCGCGGTGGGACAGAGTTCGCGCATGTGCGACAGCGTCCAGCGAATCGCAGGAAATTCCAGGAACCGATCGTCCTGAAAGCGAATCCTGTGCTCTGTCCGCGGCGGCGAGCCTTCCATCAAGCCGAGCAACTTGGGGTCCGAGGACTCACCATCCAGGTATCGCTTGCCGTCGAACTCGAGCATTCCCGTCAACTGTGTCCTCTAGCTCATGGGTTGCGCAAGTCGCGGTGCTCCGCTGCAAATGCAAGCGCATCGTCGAGGCGATCATTACCCCAGAACATCTCGGTGCCGACGAAGAAAGTGGGGGCGCCGAATATGTCCCTGCGTTGCGCCTCCTCGGTTTGTTCCCGCAGGCGGGTTTTCACCGGCTCGGATTGAGCTCGAGCCAGAATGTCGAGAGCCGGCAGATCGAGCCCGGTCAGTATCGCCGCCAAGCGATCCGGCTGGTTGATATCTTGATCCTGCACGAAGTTGAGCTCCATCACCTGGCGACAGAAGGCCCCGATCCAGGGCTCAGCGGCTCCGAGCAGCGCAATTCGCGCAGGCAGCAAGGAGGGACGCGGGAATGCGGTGGGTTGCGTCCATTGCAGACCATATTTGCGGCATTGACGCACGATATCGTGCCACATATAGGCTCCTTTCTGCTTCTGCAGCACGAAGGGAGAATTGTCCATGCCCAATGCCCGGAATATCGGTCCGAGCAAAAAGGGCTTCCAGGCTACGACAACGCCGCGTCGCTGCGCTTCCTCCGATATTCGCATGACGCTTATATAGCTGTAATTGCTGGCGAATTCGAACCAGAACTCGATTTCCGGCAGCGTTGAACCTGTCATCGCCAATCGCTCACACCTCGCTCAAATTTCGACCGGCTGTCCATGTGGAGTGTGCCGATAGGCATCGGCCCACGCCTGCTTCCTCGCCGACAGCGTCGCCGCATCCGACAACCCCTTCTCCGCGACGAGCCGCTCGAGCGTGGCGAGCCAGTGCTGGTAGTAGCGTGAGCCGTCATCCGGCTGCCCGCGGCTCTCCGCCGTCTTCAATTCATTCGCGAGCGCAGCCGCCCATTCCTTCCACGTGAAGTGTCCGTCGGCCGACAGTTGAACAGCGAGGGCGAATGCCGTGGCCTGCCATGGCTCGGCAAATAACGGGCCACCCTGATCGCGCGGCAGGAGCGGCAGGGAATCCAGCGCGCTCGAATCAAGCCGGTTCGAGATAGTCGTCATAGAGGTCGAGGTAAACTGAATCCTGCGGCGCTGCCTGCTCTCCCCAGAGCGCACGCGCGGCGAAGCGCACCGAGTAAAGATGCTGCGGCTTCTCGCCTTGCGAATACACGCTGGTGTCCGCAAAGACGAACACGCCGTGATCGCGCTCGATCGTCCCGGACTTACCCCGCACGTAGCGCGGTAGGCGCGTGTGGGTGACGGGATGAACATTGCGCGCGCGAACGTGCTGCCCAGACTGGAATCGCGCAGCGACCGGTACCTCGCGCCGAGTGGCCGGAACCTTGAACTGCGCCGCCACCGCGGTCGCGGGCGACAGGGCTAGGTCACTCTTCGCGCTGCTTGCGTCCGGTCGGCCGGCCGCGAGCTCCGCGCGCGATATCAGATCGCTCGCGACCAGGCGCTCCGTAATGGACGTGATCCAGCGCTCGTAGTAGCTCATGCGCAAGTACTCGCCCGGCGGAATCTCTTCCATCGGCGGGCGCAGCCCCAGGCGCAACTTCCCGGTACCTTGAAGGGCGTACGACATGGCGTAAACGCGACCCTCCCAGACGTGATGAAAAACGGGCTCGCTCTCGACGTACGCGATCGCGCCCATGTCCTGCATGCCACCCATGTCGTGTATGCCGTTCATGTCGAGGCCACCACCTTCGCGACACCGATCATGGCATCGCGCGTGACCAGTGCAGCGAGCGCCTCCTCGCCGAGGTGCGCGGTGCCCGCCGGTCGCTCTGGGAGCACCAGGTAGCGCTGATCAGCCGTGCTGTCCCAGACCCGCACCTCGACATCCGCCGGCAACTCCATCCCCATTTCCTGCAAAACGCCCCGCGGATCGATCACCGCGCGAGACCGGTAGGGTGCGGACTTGTACCAAACGGGAGGCAGGCCGAGCACCGGCCAGGGGTAACAGGAACAGAGCGTGCAGACCACCAGGTTGTGCACTTTGGAAGTATTCTCGACGACCCGGATATCGGCACCCTGATTACCCGAATACCCGAGTTCACCCATCGCGGCCGTACCATCCGCCAGCAGCCGCTTCTTGTAGTCTGGATCGACCCAAGCGCGCGCCACGACTCGCGCCCCATTGCGCGGACCCACCTTGTTCTCGTAGACGTCGACCAGCGCATCGAGCGCGGCGGGATCGACCAGCCCCTTCGCCACCAGCAGCGACTCGAGCGCCTTCACGCGCAAGGCAACATCCGAAGGAACGTCTTGATGATCATGATCATGATCGTGGTCGTAGTCGTGTTGGGACTCCTGCGTGCCGGCCATGGTAACTCCCGCCGCAGCCGTCAACGCGCCAGTGATCAGATCTCGACGGTTGGTAGTCACGTGCAGCTCCCCGGTTTCGCCTTAGGGTAACTCGCCGATTGGCTAAAGTCACAGGAAGGGCGGGGCGAGCGGGGCACGAGGCCCCAGGTATGTGGAACGCGGTTGCCAGACGAGATAACCATATCTCACAGAGAACCGGACAGATTCATGAATGCCGGCACCGGCCGGCCGGCTGCGCGCAGCCAATTTGCCATGGCGCTGACAACGGTCCGCACCGCAGGTCGCTGCGTCATGCGATCCCGCCACTCCAGAAGCTTCGGTATCTCAGCCGTAACGGGTGCGCTTTGGCGATCCCCAAAAAGCGACGCCATGTAGAAGAGATATCGGCAAATGAGTAGCTGCCCGCGAGCCAGCGGCTTGTGGTCAGCAGCTTCTCCATTTCACTGTAGTAGGCAGTCGCCGACTCGATGCTCGATATCGCGCACGCGCACGCTCCACAATGTCGCGCGGCCACAGCGCCGGCGTGGGCTGGAGATCCTCGAGATACTCGAAGATTTGCGTCGAGTCGAAAATCTCGAGACTGCCGTGCACTAACACAGGCACTTGCCCTTTCGGGTTGACGCGCAACACCTCTGGGTGCTTGCTCAGGCGGTAAGCAGTGCTCGGAGCAATGTCAGCAGCTCGTCCGCCTTGATAGGCTTGCTCGTGATCCGCAGGTAGGGATCCCGGGGTAACTGCTTGATCGCAGAGGAGGTATCGCCTGTCGTGAGAACGGCACGTAAGGACACTCCCAAGATCCCGCGCAGTGTCTCGATCACTTGAGTACCGGTTTCACCGTCATTTAGATGATAGTCGCTGATCAGCAGATCGATTCCATGACCCTCCTGGATGTGCTGCACTGCCTGCGCCAGCGAGGCGACCGGCGTCACCTGGTAACCCTCGAGCTCGAGCAATAAGGTTGTTGAGCGCCGGACGGCGTCGTTGTCCTCCACCAGCAGAATGCGCGCCTCCCCGATCTGCTCCGTGCTGTGGACGGGCGACTTCGCCAACCCAGGCGGCGCCTTCGCGTCCTGGCCGCTGCTCGGAAGGATTAGGGAGAACGCCGAGCCCTTGCCCACTTCGGATTGCACGTCGAGTCTGAGCGTGAGTAGCTTCACCAGGCGCTGCACGATGGAGAGGCCGAGACCATAGCCATCGCGCGACACGTTGGTCGGGACGCCGACTTGATAGAACTCGTCGTAGATGTATTGCAGCTGGTCCGGCGCGATTCCTACGCCCGTATCGAGCACTTCGATACGAACCAACGCCGCCTCGTGCAGGCAGCGCAAACGCACCCGGCCTTCTCGGGTGTACTTGACGGCATTCGAGACCAGATTCCGCAAGATCTGCTCGACCAACGAGGGATCGCTGTGCACCATGTCGTTGCAAGTTTCGATTTCGAGCTGGAGTCCCTTATTGGCCGCAATACTCGCGAACTCGGCTCGCAGCTCGTCGAAAATATCAG
>Ga0187890_10000321_pt1 | contig 34097 bp, 32 predicted proteins | sample June2016WEW_21_1_FD_133005 | JGI IMG/M metagenome (GOLD analysis project Ga0187890, IMG submission 133005) | Peatland microbial communities from SPRUCE experiment site at the Marcell Experimental Forest, Minnesota, USA - June2016WEW_21_10 | ecosystem: Environmental > Terrestrial > Soil >... | reverse complement strand
GGCCGGTGAGCCACGGCGCAGCTGCCGTCCCGCGGCGCATGACCGCGGGCCGGCCGCAACACCGCGCGCGCCGGCCGCCGGATTACCGCAGGCCGGCCACGTGATCGCCGCAGGCAGGCGGCTTCATCGCCGCAGGCTCGCCGCCTCGGCCTGGAAGCCAGCGCGCAGAGCGGGCCAGAGCGGCTTGCTGGAGTAGGGCAGGCAATCCTCGGCGTAATACCACCAGAAGTACCCGCCGGCGTAGTACGGGAGCCTGATACGGAGCCCGTAGTAGTAGCGGATCAGCGACCTGGCGGCGGCGATAGCGTGCCGCCTCACCGGACGGCTCAGGCCGATCTCACCGAAGCCGAGCAGTGCATGCGGGTACAAGGCATGGAGCTTCCGGAAGTAATTCCGCCAGGCCCGGGCGCTGGGCCTGATCCCATGGCAGCTTTCTTCGTAGTATGAAAGGAAGACGTGAGTCAGCCCGTTACGGACAGCTCGCGGCACATATCTCCGGGAGAAAGCGAGCGGGCTCAACTCGGCCGCCCCGTCTCCGCACCCGGCGTTGTAGTAGAGGGTGAGCGCAGCTCGCCTTTTGACGCCAATTACCTCACGATAAGCAGCGGTTAGCTTCTTCTCTACCGTCCTATAATGGCCCGTCCAGTTACCATTCACCTCGTTACCGATCTCCCAAAGGTCGATCTCGTTCCTGAACGCGGCGAGATAGGACTTCACGCGGTGGCGGTAGGCGGCCACGCTGATATGCCTCTCGTCGGAGGAGTCAAGCAACTCGCCCATCAGATAGCTCACCGGGCGGAGCCGACGGACCGCGGTCGCGTAGTAGCGGGGCGGCTCGGACACACGGAAATAGATGCGCGTAGTGGGCATCTCCGGGAGGTGCCGTGCACTGGCCACGAGCTCGCCGAGGCGGCCTACGCCATCTGCGGTCACCCCGTACAGGACACGGGGCAGCGGGCGCATCTGGGTCAGATCCTGGGCCACCATGTCCCCCGGCACCAGGCCCGGCGACACCAGGCCCGGCGCTGCCGGCCCCCGGGCGGGCATGGCCAACCCGGCCATCGCCAGGAGGAGTCCAGCGGCTGCGATGGCAGCAACCGTGGCGCGCCTCATCGCTAACCCCCCGGTGCGGGCTCGGCCTCGTCGGCCATGAGTATACGAGCCGCGACCAGAGCATGACGATCTGTCAGCCCAGGGCCTGTCGTGCCCGCTCCACCCCGGTCATCCGCGCGCCAGGTCCCGTTCGGGCGGTCTGGCCTGGGCCGGCTTCCGGGCCCGGTTGGGCCATCCCGGTCCCGTTCGGCGGCCCCTACCCCCCAACCGCTCACCGAACGGGACCAGGATTGGTGTCCCCACGCCCGCGCCAGGCGTGGGGACGTTTCCGTTCCCCCCTCACCTGGGGCTACCCGCGCGCTGAAGCGGGCCCGGGCCCGATGCCTAGTGTCCGGGGCGGCCCGGCGCCGCGCAGCGGTGCGGAAAACCCTCGGACAAGGTCGGACAGCCGGGCACCCCCTTATCTGACTAATTCGGCCGTTGATGTCAACTCACCGCGTCCCCCAGGAGTCATGCAGACACCAGACGGTGATGCACTCACCGGATCCGTGGCCGTTGATCTCGAGGGGGGATGGCGTGGCCACCGAGGGGGGACCCGAGGCCGTTGGCCCGCGCGGCGAAGAGCCGGAACCGGCGGCGCCAGCTGCTGATCCTGGGCAGCCCGACCCGCGGCGTATCGGCGCCCCGCCGGACTTCGGGAGGGAACTGACGCTCGCCCGGCAGCGGGCCGGGCTGACCATACGGGAAGTGGCCCGGGCGGTGGGCATCCCGGCCAGCACCGCCGGGGACTACTTTGCGGGGCGTCACCTGCCTCCGCCGAGCCAGCCCGGGTTGCTCCCGAAGATCCTCCGGGTCTGCGGCGAGACCGACCCGGCCCGCCTGAGCGACTGGATGAGCGCTCTCAACCGGATCCGCCGCGGGCCCGGGCGGCGGCCGGCCCCCACCGCGGTGCCCTACCGCGGCCTGGCCAGTTTCCAGGCCGAGGACGCGCCCTGGTTCTTTGGCCGGGAAGAGCTCACCGACCGCCTGGTCAGGCTGGCCACCGCGGCTCCTGCCCCCGGGGTGCCGCTGACCGTGGTCGGGCCCTCGGGCTCAGGCAAGTCGTCTTTGCTGCGGGCCGGGCTGATCCCGTCGCTGCCGGACTCGCCGGGGCGCAGATTAGCCCTGTTCACACCGGGGGCCACACCGCTTCGCGAGCTGGCCCGGCAGCTGGCCGGGCTGGACCCGGCTGACCCCGGCAGGCTGGACCCGGCTGGCCCCGGCAGGCTGGACCCGGCCGACCCGGACGGCCCCGCAGGCAGCAGCCGCATCGAGGCGGCCCTGCGCAGCGACCCGGGCGGCGCGCCGCGGCTCATCCCGGGCGGCACCGACCGGGGCGACGTACTCCAGGTCACCCCCGGCGGCAGCGGCCCCGGGGATACGCCCCGGCCCATCCGCCCCGGCGGCGAGCCCCGGCTCCTCATCGTGGTGGATCAGTTTGAGGAAATATTCACGGCCTGCCGGGACGGGGTGGAGCAGCATTGCTTCATCGCGGCCATCTGCGCGCTGGCCGGCCCGGCCACGGTGCTGCTGGCGCTGCGGGCTGACTTCTACGACCGCGCTCTCAGATACCCGGAACTAGCCCGGGCCCTTCAGGAGCACCAGGTCGTGGTGGTGCCGATGGCCCGGCGCGAGGTCCGCCGCGCCATCATCGAGCCCGCCCGGCTGGCCCGGCTCGAGGTGGAGGACGGCCTGGTCGAGCTGCTGCTGCGCGACCTCGCGCCGCACTCCCCGGACGGCAGCCCGCCCGGGGCCGCGCACGAGGCCGGGGCCCTGCCGCTGCTCTCCCACGCCCTGCTCACCACCTGGTCGCGCAGCCACGGCGGCCGGCTCACGGTGGCCGACTACCAGGCCAGCGGGGGCATCCAGTACGCGATCGCGCGGACCGCCGACCAGGTCTACGGGGCACTCGGCGAGGATCAGCGGGACATCGCGCGGCGCCTCTTCCTGCGCCTGGTGTACGTGGCGGACGACGCACCGGAGACGCGCAGCTCGGTTCGGCTGGCCGAACTGCGCGACTGGCCGGGCGACACCGCGTCGACGGGTGAGGTGCTCGACCGTTTCGTCTCGGAACGGCTGATCACCGTGGACGCGGACACAGCGCAGATCACCCACGAGGCCCTGCTCACCGCCTGGCCGTTGCTGCGCAGCTGGATCGACGCCAACCGGGAGGGCCTGCGGGTCCGCCGCCGGCTCAGCGACGCCGCGCGGGCCTGGGACGAGGCCCGGCGGGACCAGGCGGCCCTGCTCCGCGGCGGCCAGCTCGCGCTGGCCCGGGACTGGTCCGCCGATCCGGTCAACAGGGACAGCCTGGGCACGCTGACCCGGGCGTTCGTGGACGCCGGGATCGCGGCGGAACGGCTGCAGGAGGCCGCCGAGCGGAACCGCACGCTGCGGCTGCGCCGGCTGGTCGCGGCGCTCACCGTGCTGGTCGTCGCGACCGTCGCGCTGGCCGGGTACGCCTTCCAGCAACGCCAGGCGGCGACCAGCGCGCGCGACACGGCGATGTCCGACAAGAACACCGCGCAGTCACGCGAGGTGGCCATCGAGGCCGACCAGGCCCGCGGGCAGAGCGCCGGGGTGGCGGCCCAGCTGAGCCTGGCCGCGTACCGGATCGCGCCGACCGCCGACGCGCGGGCCAGCCTGCTCGAGTCCTCCGGCAGCCCGGCGGCGGCCCGGCTGATCGACTCGACGGGAGTGGTGGAGGCGGTCAGCCTCAGCCCCGATCATCGGGTACTCGCGGTGGCCGGCGCGGATGGCACGCTCCGGCTGTGGGACGTGGCCCGGCCAGGTCACCCGATCGCGATGGGCGCCCCGCTGCTGGCCGCCAACCGGCAGGAGCCGCTGTACGCGGTGGCGTTCAGCCCGGACGGCGGACTCCTCGCCGCCGCGGGCGCCGGCAGGACGGTGATGCTCTGGGACATGCGCACGCCGGTTCGTCCAGCCAAGCTCGGGTCCGGCCTGACCGGACCGGCGAACACCGTGTACTCGCTGGCCTTCAGTACCCGCGGCTCGCTCCTGGCCGCGGGCAGCGCCGATGACACGGTCCGCCTCTGGAACGTGGCCGATCCAGCGCATCCGACGGCGGCCGGCCGGCCGCTGACCGGACCGGCGGGCTACGTGCAGTCGGTGGCATTCAGCCCGGACGGCACCCTGCTCGCCGCAGGCAGCGCGGACAAGACCGTCCGGCTGTGGAACATGTCTGACCCGGCCCAGCCGGTGGCGCTGGGCAGGCCGCTGACCGGGCCTGCCCAGCAGGTGGATTCGGTGGCGTTCAGCCCGGACGGGCGGACGCTGGCCGCCGGCAGCCAGGATAAGAAGGTCTGGCTGTGGAACGTGACCACGCCCGCCCGGCCGGTCCGGGAGGGCACCCTCACCGGAGCCACCGACTGGGTGAACGCGGTCGCGTTCAGCCCAGACGGGCGCAGCCTGGCCGTGGGCAGCAGCGATAGCCAGGTGCGGGTCTGGGACCTGGCCACCCGGGCACTGACCGCCGCGCTGCCGCAGCCCCAGCCGGTCACCTCCCTGGCCTGGGACGGTGGCGGCCGTCTGGTGTCCGGGGACGCGGACGGCCAAGTCCAGCTGTGGACGCTGCCCACCCCGGTGCTGCGAGCCGGCGGGCCGGTGAACAGCGTCGCCTATGGCGACGCTGGCCAGATGCTCGCGGTGGGCGGTCCCGGCCTTCAGGTGTGGGATCCTGTCACCCGCACCGAGCTGGCGGCCGCCGCGATACCAGGCCCGGCGGGCACCATCGTCAACGCGGTGGCCTTCCTCCCGGGCCGGACCACCCTGGCGGCCGGCTACAGCGACGGGGAGGTGCAGCTCTGGGGGATCGTCCACGGCAGGCTGCTCGCTCCTGTCAGCCCTCCAGTCCAGGCGTCCGCCAAAGGCCTGGTCGAATTCGCCACGTTCAGCCCGGACGGCAGGCTGCTCGCCACGAGCGGCGACGACGGGACCGTGCGGCTGTGGTCGGTCACCGACCCCGCGCGTCCCCGGCTGCTGGACACGGTGCACGACTCGGGGACCTACGTGTTCTCGGTGGCGTTCAGCCCGGACGGCCGCACGCTGGCCGCGGCGAGCGCGGACGACCTCACCCGGCTGTGGAACGTCAGCCAGCCTGACCACCCCACGATGATCGGGAAGCCGCTGGGGGGCCCGGCGAGCTACGCCATCTCGGTCGCGTTCAGCCCCGACGGCCGCACCCTGGCCGTCGGGAGCGCCGACAAGACCGTGCGGCTGTGGAACGTGACCGACCTGGCCCGGCCAGTCGGTCTGGGCCGCCCGCTTACCGGCCCGGGTGGCTACGTCTACTCGGTGGCCTTCAGCCCGGACGGCCGGACGCTGGCCAGCGGTGCGACCGACGGCAGCGTACGGCTCTGGGGCGTCAGCGACCTCGCCCGGCCCGACCTGGAGGCCGCGCTGACCGGCCCAACGCAGCAGGTCTGGTCGGTGGCCTTCTCGCCGGCGGGCACCACCCTGGCCGCGGGCAGCAACGACGGCACCGTACGGCTCTGGGACACCCAGGCCCGCGCCGCCGCCGCGAGCGTGTGCGCCACCGGGGGGCAGCCCCTCACCAGGGCCGAATGGGCCGACTACGTCCCCGGACGCAGTTACGCGCCGCCCTGCCGCTGAGGGCGGCGCAAAGCCGCCGGGCGCCTATTTGCCCGCAGCCCTGTCACCGGCTCGGCCGGTCCCGTAGCAGCCGCGGTCCCGCGGTAACGCGGCCAGTGAGCCAAAAGGCCCGGGCCGTATGGCTCGGACCGTTCGGCTCGGACTGTACGGCCCGGGCCGAATGAACAGGGGTAATACAAAATCAGGGACTTTGCCTCTGGGGTTCGCTCAGTTAATCACGCAAAGTGATCATGTAATCACATTGTAGATGTGAAATCAGGGATCACCGTGATTAACCAAGCATTTTTCGTCCGTGGCCGCCCGGCTCTCGCGGCCATTACCGGCGTAGTCGCAGGCTTCGCGCTCCTGACCGGGATGGCGGTGCCCACTGGCGCCGGACCGACGCACAAGACGCGAGTTCTGGGCGCGAATACATCACGTCAAATCTCCACGGCGCCCAACCGGCTGTTGCCCAGCCCACTCTACGGCGACACGGTGGATGACGTGTCAAACGTCGCGGGCACCGTCGCCGGCCTGCGGAACCTGCCGCAAGCCCCGACCACGCGCCTCTACTTCGACGTGGGCGAGCCCGCCTCGTATTACACCGCCGCGATAAATGCCCTGCGGCCGGTGAGCTACATCATGGGCGAGCTGCTGGATTCCTCTGATGAGACCAGCATCAGCACCTCGGCCTACAACACCCGGGTAAATTCCTATCTGGCGGCCTTCGGGAGCAAAGTCGATCTATGGGAGATCGGCAACGAGGTCAACGGGAACTGGACCGGATCCTACCCGACGGTGAGCGCGAAGCTCACCGAGGCTTATCACGACGTGAGCGCCGCAGGAAAGAGCAGCGCCCTCACTCTCTATTACAACGTCGGATGCGGCGACGGCTCATCGGAGCTGAGTCCGCTCGCCTTCTCCAGCAAATACGTGCCGGCCTCGGTCAGAGACGGGCTCAGTTACGTCCTGCTGTCCTACTACGAGGACGACTGCAACGGCATCCGGCCGAGCGCCGCTACCTGGACGGCGTATTTCCAGCAACTGCACGCTCTTTACCCGAACGCGAAGCTCGGCTTCGGCGAGGTCGGACTGAACAATCCGGTCCAATCGAAGACGCTGACCAGTGCCGAGTCCATGATTCCCTACTATTACGGACTTTCGATCAACCTTCCCTATTACGCTGGCGGGTATTTCTGGTGGTACTTCAAGGAGGACTGCCTGCCCTACACCAGCAAGCCTCTCTGGGCATCGCTTGAGCACGGATTCACCGCTGAGGCCGCCAGCTTGAACCACTCGTCTGGGTGACGGGGCGCGGTGACGGGCGGACGGTGACCCGCTGGACCTGGCCGCTCGAGCGGCTGATGGCCCTTGTGCACGCCAAGAAGGGGCTATCGGCGGGGCCTGATCGGTACGGAAGCCCCTGCGGGCCATGGCGCCTACCGCGGTTGACTGGACAGGGACGGGGACGGCAAGAGCCGTTCCCGTCCTTCCACGTGATCAGCGCGCCGCGGACGGGTCCGCGCGCAGGTAACGCAGGAACCAGTCGCGGGCCAGGGACGCCACCTGCTCCAGCGTTCCGGGCTCGGCGAACAGATGACCCGCGCCCGGGATCACCACGAGCTGGCTTTCGCCGCGCAGCTGCGCCCGGGCGGACTCGTTCAGTTCGAGCACCCGGTCATCCAGTCCGCCGACGAGGAACAGGGTGGGGGCCCGGACCGCGGCCAGCGCCGTCCCGGCCAGGTCGGGACGTCCACCGCGGGAGACCACGGCCGCGATCCCGCTGCCGGGCCCGGCGGCGGCCCGCAGCGCCGCCGCCACCCCGGTGCTGGCGCCGAAGTACCCCACCGGGACCTGCTGCAGCCCGGGCTGCTCGCGGAGCCAGGTAGTGGCCGCGGACAGCCGGCTGGCCAGCAGGCCGATGTCGAAAACGTTGGCCCGGTCCGCTTCCTCCTCCGGGGTGAGCAGGTCGAAGAGCAGGCTGCCCAGCCCGACCACGTGCAGGGCGCCGGCCACGAACATGTTGCGCGGGCTGTTGCGGCTGCTGCCGCTGCCGTGCGCGAACACCACCACCCCGCGCGCCCCACCCGGGACGGTCAGCCGCCCCGGCAGCGGGACGGGGCCGGCCAGCACGATCACGTCCCGGTCGGCGGCGGTGCCGTTTGCGCCGGGCCTCATCTCTTCCGCCGGCGCTGAGGCGGCCCGGCGCAACAGGGCCACCACTTCGTCGTCGCCCGTCTGCTCGAAGTCGCGGTACCACTGGCCGATGGCCAGGAACGGCTCGGGCGCCTCCGCGCAGATCACCTCGTCCGCCACGCTGGCCAGCGCGTCGATCGAGGCCTGCGGCGCGAGCGGGACGGCGAGCACCACCCGGGCGGCCCCGTGCGCGCGCGCCACCTGGCACGCCGCCCGCGCGGTGGAGCCGGTGGCGATGCCGTCGTCCACCACGATCGCGGTCTTGCCGGCCAGCGGCACCCGCGGGCGAACGGTGCGGTAGCGGTCCGCCCGCCGGCTCAGCTCGGCCCGTTCAAGCTCCTCGACCCGGCCGAACTGCTGGTCGCTGACGTGTTCGGCGTCGACTACGTCGTCGTTGACGACCCGCACACCGTCCTCGCCGATCGCGCCCATGGCCAGCTCGGGCTGGGCGGGCAGGCCGACCTTGCGGACCAGGATGACGTCCAGCGGGGCGCTGAGCGCCCGGGCGATCTCATAGGCGACCGGGACGCCGCCCCGGGGCAGGCCGAGCACGACGGTGTCCTCTCCCCGCTCCCCGGTCAGCAGGCCGGCCAGACGCCGGCCGGCGTCGGCCCGATCGAGGAAGGGCATCTCCTCCACCCCCGCTCATGTCTCGAGCAGCGACGTGAGCAGCCGCCGGGTCCGCACGGCGTCCTCCCCGCGGCCGAACTCCCCGGCCACGAAGTCGGTCACACCAGCATCGGCCAGGTCGGCGAGCTGGGCCTCGACGGCCGCCTCGTCCCCGACGAGCGCGACGTCCGCCGGGCCGGCCGCTCCCTCCCGGTCCAGCATGGCCCGGTAGGACGGCAGCTGGCCGTAGATGGCGAAGACCTTGGCCGCGACGGCGCGGGCCGCGTCCGGGTCGCTGGTCACGCAGATGGGCAGGATGCAGACCACCTTCGGGCTGGGCCGGCCCGCCGCCTCCGCCGCCGCGGTGATGGTCGGCACGATGTGCGACCGGACTGTGGCCGGGCCCGTCATCCACAGCACCGTGCCGTCCGCGTACTCGGCAGCCAGCCGCAGCATCCGGGGCCCGAGGGCCGCGAGCAGCAGCGGGACCGGCGTCGGCGCGGGGATGGCCAGCGTGATGTCGGCACTGAGCTGATTCCCGTGCACCTTGGCCGCCTCCCCGTGCAGCAGGGGCCGCAGGATCGAGAGGTACTCCCGGGTGTGCTCGACCGGCTTGCTGAAGTCGTAGCCGAACATGTCCCTGATCACGATCTCGTGGGAGGTCCCGACGCCCAGGGTCAGCCGCCCATCGGTGGCGGCGGCCACGGTCAGCGCCTGCTGGGCCAGGGCCGCCGGATGCCGCGGGTAGGTGGGGACCACGGCCGTGCCCAGCTCGATCCCGGGTACCTGGCTGCCCGCCACCGCGAGCGCGGTCAGCGCGTCGAGGCCGAAGATGTTGTTCATCCACGCGGACGGGAACCCGTCGTCCGCTGCGCGGCGCAGTGTGTCGCGCACCTGGCCCAGTGGTGGCCGGCCCTGTGGATCCGGTCCGGACGGGTCCGGCACTGATACGCCAATCCGCATGGGGTTCTCCGCTTCGTTTCAGTCCAGTTCCATCGTCACCGGGCTGGTGCTGGTCAGTCTGGTGCTGGTCAGTCTGGTGCTGGATCAGTCCTGCCCCGCATAGGCCACGGCTACCTCCGCCGCCAGCCCCGCGTTGTCGGCGATCAGCTGCCGGTTGACTTCGATACTGCGCCCCCCGCTGAGCTCGTGCACCAGATCCAGCACTGCAGGGGTCACCGCCTGACCACGGATCCCCAACTGGCGGACCCGATCGACCGCCTCGGACAGGATGGCCTCGATCTCCAGCGACGGGTCCGGTGGCCGGGTGAGTAGCACGCCAGCGGTTCCGTTGAGGAGCCAATGCGCAGCGGTGAGGCGAGCGGCCTCCGCGGCGGCGGTCACCACCGCGGACACTGGTGGGCCACCCTGGGCGCTGTAGAACATCGGCAGCGTGCGGGTGCGCCAGCCCAGCACCGGCACGCCGAGGGTCTCCAGTAGTTCCGCGGTGGCCGCCACGTCGAGGATGGACTTGACGCCGGACGACACGACCAGGGCCTGGGTGCGGGCGATCTGCGGCAGGTCGGCCGAGACATCGGGGACGGTGGCGAAGCCGCGGTGCACCCCGCCAGTGCCGCCGGTGGCCATGAACCGGATCCCGGCCAGCCGGCAGGCGGCCAGCGTGCCGCCGACCGTGGTCGCCCCGAGCGCACCCTGGATCAGGCAGGCGGCCAGGTCACGGGCCCCCACCTTGCGGGCCGCGACGCCGGCGCCGGCGAACCGCTTCAGGTCGGACTCGGTCAGCCCGACCCTCAGCGCGCCATCGACGACGCCGATCGTGGCGGGCACGGCGCCCGCCTCCCGGACCCGGGCCTCGGAGGCCAGTGCGACCTGGACCCCGTCGCCGCCGGGGAAGCCGTGCGAGACCAGCGTCGTTTCCAGCGCGACCACCGGCAGGCCGCGGTCCATCGCGTCCCGAACCTCATCCGTCATCAACGGGTCGATTCTCACGGCATTGCTCCCATCTTGGCCACCGCCCGGGCCGCCGCGGCCAGGCCCACGCTGACCCCGCCGACCAGGTATCCGGCGGCGAACGCGTCGCCCGCGCCGGTCGAGTCCACCGCATCCACCGGGTGCGCCGGGTGCTCGGTGCCCCCGGCCCGCACGCCCCGGGCCCCCAGCTTGACCACCAGGTCGGTCCCGGCCAGGTCCGTTCCATCGAGCTCCCCGACCAGGTCCGCCTCGGCCTCGGTGCCGAACACGATCTCGGGCCGGAGCCGGCCGAGCAGCGCACGGAACCGGTCCACGCCGTACTCAGTCAGCACGGCCGTCGATGATAGGTCAACGCTGAGCCGGGGCACGCGGGCGGCCGCAGCCAGCGCGGCCCCGCTGACCGGCGCCTGGGTCAGGCTGTAGGCCGGGAGGTGCAGCAGCCCGCAGCCCGAGAGCCAGCCGTCGTCGAGAGCATCCGCGCTGAGCAGCGGGCCGACGCCCCGGTCGGTCAGCATGGACCGGCTGACGCCGTCGTGCGACAGCGAGACCACCACCCCGGTCGGGCCGTCCAGCGCCGGCCCGCGCAGGTCGACGCCCCGGCGGTGCAGGTCGCTGGCGACGATCTGGGCGGCCAGGTCGGTGCCGCGGGCCGCGATGAGCCGGGACCGCCCGCCCAGCGCCGCGATCCACGCCGCCACGTTGGCGGCCTGGCCGCCAGCCCCGACCCAGGTACGTGCGGGGGTATCGGTCTCCTCCGCCACCGGGCCGTCCGGGCAGACCACCACGTCGAGGTGCGCGTCGCCCAGCACGCAGAAAAGTGTCACGCGGTGCCGGTGTCCCATTCTGTGGGTTAACGATGAGCAATTGATCATCTCACCAGCGTGGGCGCCTACTACGCTGAGCCCCGTTGACTCGCGGCGCTGCAGAGCCGCGGTCTGGGCGAAGGAGAATCAGATGCCCCTGTTCGGCAGCGGGTCAGGCGACAACACGTCGACGTGGGAGCCACAGGCCGCGGACAGCCGCCTGGCGCACACCGCCGGAGCCGAGCCGGGCGGGGTGTTCACCTCCGACCTGTCGGTGTCGGAGTACGCGCTGCTGGGCGAGGCGGGCTTCGAGCCGCTGGGGTTCGTGGTCGGCTCATCGATCTACCACGTCGGGTTGCAGGTCGGCCGCTGGTCCCAGAACACCGAGCTGGACGTCCTCACCCAGGCCATGTACAACGCCCGTGAGCTGGCCATGGCGCGGATGCGCGCGGAGGCCGACCACCTCGGCGCCGACGGCATAGTCGGGGTCTCGCTGCGCATGCAGATGTACGCCTGGGGGCAGGACGTGCTGGAGTTCGTGGCCACGGGCACGGCGGTCCGGGCCCTGGGCGGCGAGGGCGCGCATCGGGCCCCGGACGGGCGTGCGTTCACCTCGGACCTGTCCGCCCAGGACTTCTTCCGGCTGCTGGCCGCGGGGGCTGTGCCGGTCGCGTTCGTGCTGGGCACCTGCGTCTACCACATCGCGCACCAGTCGGCCATGCAGGCGCTGCGCCAGGCCGGGCGGAACCAGGAGATGCTGCAGTTCACCCAGGGCGTCTACGAGGCCCGCGAACTGGCCCTGGCCCGGATGCAGACCGAGGCGTCCGACGCCCGGGCGTCCGGCATCGTCGGCGTGAACGTGGCGGTCTCCAACCACGTCTGGGGCGAGCACGCGACCGAGTTCCTGGCCACCGGGACCGCGATCCGGCGGCTCAGCGAAGAGCACCGGCTGCCCACGACGACCCCCAAGCCCACGTTCACGCTGGGCCTGGATAACTGAACTTAACTCGTGGGCTGATCACGCCGCTGTCCCTCAGGATGGGGGCATGCGATCGGTCTGCGTGTTCTGCGGCTCCAATCCGGGACGGCGCCCGGAGTACCTGGCGGGCGCCGCGGACCTGGGGCGGAGCCTGGCCGGCCGCGGGCTGCGGGTCGTCTACGGCGGTGCGCACGTGGGCACCATGGGCGCGCTGGCTGACGCGGTCCTGGCCGCGGGCGGTGAGATCGTCGGGGTGATCCCCGGGCTGCTGGTCGACGCCGAGGTGGCCCACCTGGGGCTGAGCGAGTTGCGGGTCACCGGCAGTATGCACGAGCGCAAGGCGACGATGGCGGCGCTGGCCGATGGGTTCATCGCGCTGCCCGGCGGGCTCGGCACCCTGGAGGAGTTCGCGGAGATCGTCACCTGGGCCCAGCTCGGACTGCACGCCAAACCGACCGGGCTGCTGAACCTGCTGGGCTACTACGACGGGCTGCTGAGCTTCCTCGACCATGCCACGCAGGAGCGCTTCGTCCGGCCGGACCACCGGGAGCAGATCCTGGCCCGGCAGTCGGCGGCAGAGTTGCTGGCGGCCATGGAGGCCTGGACGGCTCCGCCGCGGGCTCCGGCCAAGTGGATCGACGCCGATGGCTCGGACATAGTCCCCGGCCGCGCACCGGGCCGGAACGCCCCGGGCGCTGAGCCGCCAGGTCCCATCGCTGGTCAGACTCCCCTCCCCCGCGATCAGGCCAGGTAGGTGGTGGGGCCGGTGGTGTAGGACCGCCCCTGGGCGCCCCGGACCTGATGATGCAGTGCTAGCATTGTAAGCATTGCTTGCGTAAGGAGGGTTGACGATGGCGACGTTGACGATCCGCGGTCTTGATGAGGAGACACACGCCCGCCTCCGTGTCCTTGCCGCACAGCACGGACGATCGATGGAAGCCGAAGTGCGGGCCATCCTCGCCGAGCGCCTGGCCTCCCCGACGCCAGACTTCGGCCTCGGGAGCCACATTCACGCGCGGTTCGCCGCCCTGGGCGGCGCAGACCTTGACCTTCCTGCGCGCAACGAGCAGCCGCGCGCGGCGGTGTTCGACGCGTGATCATCCTCGACACGAACGTCATCTCCGAACTTGCCCGCATCGATCCCGAGCCGGGCGTGGTGACCTGGCTTGACTCGCTGCCCGCCGCCGAAGTCGCCACCACTGCGATCACGGCCGCGGAATTGCTTTACGGCGTCGCCCGCCTGCCGGACGGGCGACGGAGGGCCGCACTCGCGGAAACTATCGATGCGCTGATCAACGAGGATTTCCGGGGCCGCCTGGAGCCTTTCGACGGCGTGGCCGCTGAGCAGTACGCTGCCGTCGTCGTCGGCAGAGAGAAAAAGGGGCGACCCATCAGCACGGCGGATGCTCAGATCGCCGCCATCTGCCGCGTGTACAGCGCAACGCTGGCCACCCGCAACACCGGCGATTTCACGGATACCGGGATCGGCCTCATCAACCCCTGGGACGCCGACGGCTGACGGCGGCCGGTCGCGCCAGGGTTCTTGGCTCATGATGACCCGCCCCGGGTCCGGCCGCGACGGTGCGGCCATGCTCCATGGCCTGGAGCCGGGCCGGGCTTATGCCCTGGTCTTGCCCGCCTCCCCCGGGAAAGGCTGACCCAGGCCGACAGCAGCGTCAGGTCCGGCAGATCCCGGGCGGCCCGGGACAGCTCGCCGTGCGTAGTAGCAGTCAACGTGGCATCAAGTCGCGCGTCGAGTTCGTCGAGTGTCAGCCTGCCTTGCGCGAAGTGCTCACCCAGCGCCGCGGCAGCCGCGTCCCGGTCAGCATCGCCAACTCGCACGTCGGGTGCGGGCGCCTGATGATCCTCCCTGGCCACCCGGGGCAGCTGCCGAAGTACGGCGGTGTAGCGATCCAGCGCGGCCCGGCCGTCGCAGGTGAGGGCGACGGTGATCTGTCCTCTATCGCCGCCGGTCTTTCCCGTCCGCACGTATCCGGCATGGTCCAGCTCACGCAGGCGGGTGATCTGGCCGCCGGGTGTCAGCCCGATCATCTCCTGCAGCCGGAGGACGGAGAGCGCGTCGCCGCCGGGCAGTGCCGCCAGGGTCGCGACGATGCGCAACCGCTGCGGGTCGTGGATCAGCGGGTCAAGTGCGCCGGTGCTCATGGTCGGCCGGGCCTGTCTACAGGCCGCCGAGCAGGTCGCGCAGGGCCTGGGTGTAGGCGTCGAGTGCCTTGCGGCCGTGGCCGGTGAGAGCGACCGTGGTGATGGACACGGTCCCGTTCCTGGTCTTCTCGCTGCTGATGTAGTCGGCTTCTTCGAGCTTGCGCAGGTGGATGATCAGGTTGCCGGGGGTGAGCCCGATCATGTCCTGCAGCCGGGTGAACGAGAGCGTGTCGCCGTCGGGCAGTGCCGCCAGCGTCGCGACGATCTTCAGCCGGGTGGGCACGTGGATCAGCGGGTCGAGTGCGTCGTCAGTCATGGCACACCGTCATCCGCGCTGCCGCCGGGCGACGGCGACGGCCTTGCCCAGGAGCACGGCGCACAGGCCCACGCCGGCGACCGCCCACGAGCCGGCCGGCCCGGCGAACGCGCCCACGACGCCGACGGCGGCGACCGCGAGCCCCATGCTGCACCCGCGCCAGCCTTCCCGTACGCCCATGATGGCCGCCCAGGCCAGGCCGGGGACGATCAGCACCGTGGTGGGGTACAGGGCGAAGCTCACCCCGGCGGCGGCCAGTGCCCACATGATCACGGGCACGGCGGCAAATGCCACCACCAGGATGGCGATCTCGGCCGGGCGCAGCCGGGTTCTTCCCCGTACGCCGGCCATCGCGCGCTCGCGGACCGCGACGGTGGCGGTGAAGTTGAGGACGATGAACGCGACCAGAATGGGGCTGTCCGCGCCAGTCGGGCCCTTGTAGGGGTGCTGTCCGCGCACGGAGAGCCAGATCGCGCCGAGGGCGGCCAGGACCGCGACCGCCCTGGTCGCCAGGAGCCACGGCGGGGAGGGCGCAAGCTTTCGGCGTGCCTGCTGCGTCGTCTGGTCCAGCAGGGCGGCGGCCTGCCGGGGGGCGAAGTTGCCGCCGTTGCCGGCGGAGGTGGTGTCGGATGTGTGGTTCATGGTGTCTCCCTCCATCGACTCTATGTCATAAAGTAGAGTCTGCTTTACGGCGCAAAGTCAAGAGCCTGGGCCTGAGAACTTTATGGCGCAAAGTCAAGAGCCGGCAGCCATCGGTTCGCGGGCCAGCCTCTCCAGGATCGGCAGCCCGGTATGACCACCACCCATAACCGGGCAAGCCGAGTGGGACAACCTGAGCCGTTATCGCAGCCACCGCGTGACGACCGAGGCGCACCGGAGCCCGCGCAACGTTCCGGCCGCCCCAGCCACCTCAGATTGAGCGGGCGCATCGGGCATAACTCAGGGCCGGAGTTGGCTACTACGGCCACGGAGCATCGGGCACCCGCACCGGGGAATGAGGTTCGGGCGCGCGCGGTTTACATACCCTGGAGGGTATTCCGGCAGCGGAAGCCCATTGAGACGAGGAGACACTCCATGGCTACGGTCGAACTGACGGGCCAGAACTTTGAGTCCGTCGTGGGCGGCTCGGACATGGTTCTGGTGGACTTCTGGGCAGCCTGGTGCGGCCCGTGCCGCATGTTCGCGCCAGTCTTCGACCGGGCGTCGGAGAAGCACGCGGACACGGTGTTCGGCAAGGTGGACACGGACGCTGAGACCGAGCTGGCCCAGCAGTTCAACATTTCGTCCATCCCCACGCTGATGGTGATCAGGGACAACATCGTCCTCTACGCACAGCCGGGCGCGCTACCCGAGCAGGCGCTCGAGGAGCTGATCACCAAGGCCCGCGAGCTCGACATGGACGAGGTGCGGGCGAGCATCGCCAAGGACGACCACGACCACGACGACGACCACGAGCATGAGCACGAGCACACCGAGAACCAGAGGTAGCCGCTCAAAACCAAGCCTGAACGAGCCCGTCGTCCCTCCGTGGCGGCGGGCTCGTGGCGTGCACCAGGCCGTCAGGACTCTCAGGCCCCGAGCTCGACGGCGGGCCAGTCGAGCATCCGCGCGCCGATGACCGCTACCCGCAGCGCCAGTCCCTGCGCCGGGTCCGCAGGGTCCCGGCCGGTGAGCTCCTTGACCCTGGCCAGCCGGTAGGTCACCGCCCGGACGGACAGGTGCAGGCGGCGAGCGGCCTCGGCCGCCACACCGCCGCACGCGTAATACTCCTGCAGCGTGGCCAGCAACGGCCCGGCTCCGCCCCGCGCCTGCGCCAGCGGCGTGAGCAGCGCGCTGACCAGGTCGGTGATGGCCGCCCGGTCGCGCAGGATGACCTGATAGATAAGCAGGTCCGAAGCGTCCACCACCGGATCGGGCATGCCCAGGCGTGCCGCCACGTCTAGCGCATCACCCGCCTCGTCGTAGGACCGCCGCACGCCGCCGGGGCCCGGGTAGGCGCGGCCGAACGCGACCCGCCACGGCCGCGGTTCGTCCGGGATCAGGTCCGGGTGGCCCCGGGTCAGGGCCCGGGCCAGCGCCACGGCGACCCGGCTGGCCTCGGTGCCGTCGCTCGCCCCCGTCACCGCGACGAGCCGGCCGCCCCGGGTGATCGTCAGCGAGGGTGACGGGGCAGCGGCCTCGGCGACCAGCCGGTCGATGTCCTTGCCCAGCGGCCTGGTGGCGCGCACCCCGGCCGCGTATTCGGCCAGCACCACCAGATGCGGACCGGCCAGCCGCAGCCCGAGCCGTTCCCCCCGGACCAGCAGATCGGCGGCGTCGCGGCCGGAGAGCAGATCGTCGACGAACTCCAGGCGCTCAGCTTCCTCGCGCCGGGCGATCGAGAGATGGGCGCGCTCGAAGCCCTCGGCCGCCGCCGCCACCGCATCGTCGGCGGCCCGCAGCACGCCGAGACCGGCCGCACGCAGATCGGCCAGGCCGGGCAGCTCACGCCACAGTCGCCAGGTCGCCGACAGGTACAGATCGACCAGGCCGCGCAGGGCCACGCCGCTCTCCGCGGCCCGCTCTCCCGCCCGGCCGTACTGGGCGAGTTCCACGGTGGACAGGCGGCGGCCAGTGCGGGCCGCGTCCGCCGCGGCAGGCAGGTAGCTGGCCAGCAGATCCGGGGGCACGCCGCCCGCCTCACGGCTCGCCGCGCGCGCGATCGCGTCCAGGTCGACCGCACCCAGGCCCCCGGCGACCGCGACTGCCCCGGGTGCGCCGGCAGCCCCACCCGTCTGGGTGACTGTCACACTTCCGGTGGCTCCCTCTGTCACGCCAGCCACAGCAGCCCCGTTGCGCTCGTCAGTCTCGTGCTGGCTCATCCGTTCGCCCCTCGAAATCCGCCGAAGTTGCCGGGAGACGGCAACTTCATGGGCGTGACTTTAGCCGGTCACGCCCGATGACGGCCCTTAACCGGCAATGGATAGTGGTCGCAGGCAGCTGATGAGACTGACACCAGCGCCGCGAGGAGACCGCAGTGGCCATGATCCACCCGCCTTCAGCGCCCGCTGGCCCAGCCGCCCGGCAGCCGGGAGATCCCGGGCCGTCCAGGTCCTCCCCCGGTCCCTGGCGCCGGGGCGGCTTCCGCATCGCCGGAATACCCGTGACGCTCACCCCCGGGGCCTACCTGCTGGGTGTGCTGGCCGCCGGGTTCAGCGCGCTCACCCTGCCCGCTCTCGAGCCAGGCCGGTCGGTCGCCATCTACCTGGCCGCCGCCGCGGGCGTGGTCATCGTCCTGCTGGCCAGCATGGTCGCGCACGAGCTGGCGCACTCGATCCTGGCCCGCCGCTACAGCCTCAGCGTGCCGGTCGCTGTCGGCCTGTTCGGCGGGGTGCGGCACGGCCGGGCCAGGCGGCCCGGAGAGTCTGGGGAGCCGGAACTGCCCAGCCCCGGTGCTCACTGGCGGGTCGCCGCCGCCGGGCCGCTGACCAGCCTGGCGCTCGGCCTGGTCAGCGCGGCCGCCGCCGTCATCTTCTCTGCGCTCGGCGCCGGCCTGCTGGCCGTCGCCGTGGCCGCGGCCGCGGCCTGGGTCAACGGCCTGCTGGCCGTGGCCAACCTGCTTCCGGGAGCGGGGCTGGATGGCGGGCGGATCGTCCGAGCGCTGGCGTGGGCGCGCTCGGGCGATTTCACCCGCGCGGGTCTGATCGCCGCCCGCTTCGGCCAGGTGACCGGGGCGATCCTGATCGCGGCCGGGGTGACCGCGCTGGCGCTCGGTCACCTGACCGGCCTCTGGTTCGGGCTGATGGGCCTGCTGATGGTCGCCGCGTCCCGGGCCGAGGCCAGCCAGGTGCGCATCTCGGCCGCACTGGCCGGGGTACGGGTCCGCGACGTCCTCCCGCTGGACGGCGGGCTGGCCCCCACCGCCCGCGGCTGGCAGACAGTCCAGGCCTTCCTAGAGCAGCAGAGCCTGGACACCGACGCCGGAGAGCAGATGGTCCGCGCCGGCGCGACCGCGTACCCGGTGCGGGACTTCAACGGCCAGCTGTCCGGCCTGGTGACACTGACCCAGCTGCTGGCGGTGCCGGTCAGCCGCCGCGCCGGCACCCGGCTGTCGCAGGTCGCCACCCCGGTCGCCTACCTGGCCTTCACCACCCTGGATGAGCCGCTGACCGACCTGCGGGCCCGGCTAGGTGTGCGCCCGGAGAGTCCGGCCGCCCTGTACACCACCGGCCACGCCCTGGTACTGGGGCCGAGCGGTGAGCTGGCCGGCCTGCTCACCCCCGCCGACTTCGCCCAGGCGGTCCAGTTCGGCGCCCTGCGGGCGGCCACGGCCGGAGCCGGCCGAGGACCACGCTGACGAGAGAGGCCCCCGTGATGCACGACGCCTTCCACGTGCCGCTGTGGCTATGGGGTGTCGCGCTCGCGGTGGTCCTCGCGGTCGCCGCAGCGGATGTGCTTCTCGCCTCGCGCAGCCGTGGCCACGAGCCAGGGCTGCGCGAGGCGGCTCTGTGCACCGCGGGAGTTGTCGCTCTTGGCGCGCTGTTCGGTCTGGCCCTCGCGGCGGTCGCCGGGCCGAAGGCTTCGGGCCAGTTCTACGCGGGCTGGCTGACCGAATACAGCCTCTCGCTGGACAACCTGTTCGTGTTCGTCCTGCTGATCGGCCGGGCCGGGGTAGCGGGCCGGCTACGCAGCCGGGTCCTGCTAGCCGGGATCGGCCTGGCCCTGCTCCTTCGAGCCGTGTTCATCGCGGCTGGGGCGGCCGCGCTGAACCGCTTCGACTGGGTGCTGTACATCTTCGGCGCGGTGCTGCTGATCACCGCGGTGCGGATGGCCGCGGGCCGCAGTGGCCCGGCGAGCGCCGGGCCCAGCCTGCCGGGGTCGGGGAAGCTGAGCCGCGGGATAGCCGGCCGTCTCAAGAGCCACCGCCACGGCGCGCTGCTGGCCCTGATCGCCGCGATCGCCGGCGCCGACGTGGTGTTCGCGATGGACTCCATCCCGGCGGTGTTCGGCCTGACCCGCGATCCCTACCTGGTGCTGGCCGCAAACGTGTTCGCGCTGCTCGGCCTGCGCCACCTGTACTTCCTGATCGGCGGGCTGCTGGACCGGCTGGTGCACCTGACCGCGGGACTGTCGGCGATCCTCGCGTTCATCGGGGCGAAGCTGATCGCCGAGGCCCTCTACGATTCAGGGGTGCGCCAGGTCGGGCCGGTGCCCGTACCGCAGGTCGACACCTGGGTGTCTTTGTGCGTCATCGGCGGCGTGCTGGCCACAGTCACGGTGACCAGCCTGCTGGCCACCCGCCACCGGGACGGCCGGGAAGTCAGCCCCTCGCGGTCAGGGCACCCAGCTGAGCGGCTACCTCATCCGGCGCGACCTTCCGGGTCTCACCAGTAGCCCGCTCGGTCAGCTCGACCATGCCCTCGGCCAGCCCGCGCTTGCCCACGGTGATCCGGTATGGGATGCCGACCAGTTCGGCGTCCCGGAACTTCACCCCGGCCCGCTCGGCCCGGTCATCAATGATCACCTCGAAGCCGGCCGCGGCGAGCTGGTCGTACAAGGCCGCGCCCGCCTTGGCCACCTCGGCGTCCTCGGACTGAGCGACGGTCACCACCACGGTGAACGGCGCCACGGCCAGCGGCCAGACGATGCCGCGCTCGTCGTGGTGGACCTCGACGATGGCGGCCATCGCGCGCTCCACCCCGATCCCGTAGCTGCCCATGATCAGCGGGACGGCCTTGCCGTCCGGGCCGAGCACGGTCGCCCCGAACACCCTGGAGTAGCGGTCACCCAGCTTGAAGATGTGCCCGACCTCGATGGCCTCGATGAGCTCCACAGGCTCCCCGCACTGCGGGCAGGCCTCACCCGCGGTGACTTCGCGCAGATCGGCCCACTGGCCCACGGCGATGTCCCGGGCCACCTCCACGCCGCGCAGGTGCTTGTCGTCGGCGTTGGCTCCGGTGACCATGTCGCGCCGCCCGTCAAGCGCGCGGTCCGCGATGATCGGCAGCCCGCTGACCCCGACCGCGCCCAGGCTGCCCGGAAGCGCGCCGAGCGCCTCCCTGATCTCCTCCGGCTGCGCCGGGCGGACCTCGGCCGCTCCGGTGGCGTCGATCAGCTTCTGCTCGTTCAGCGCGTGGTCCCCGCGCATCAGCACCAGGGTGAGCTGGCCGTCCAGCACGTAGACGAGCGTCTTGATCTGCCGCGTCGCGGGTGCGCCGTACCCGGTGGCCAGGTCCTCGATTGTCCGCACGCCGGGGGTGTCGAACCGCTCCGGGGCGTCCAGCCCGGGGCCGTCGGCTATGTCGGCCAGCCGTGACGTGGCCTTCTCGATGTTGGCCGCGTACTTGCAGGCCGGGCAGTACACGACCAGGTCCTCACCGGAGGGCGAGGGGCACATGAACTCGGTGGAGTCGCTGCCGCCCATGGTCCCGCTGGAGGCTTCGACGGGGATCGCCGGGATCCCGAGCCGCTCGAAGGCGCGCACATAGGCGCCGTAGTGCCGGTCGAAGGCGGCGTCCAGCCCGATCCGGTCCAGGTCGAAGCTGTAAGAGTCCTTCATGGTGAACTCGCGGGTGCGGATCAGCCCGGCCCGGGGCCGCGGCTCGTCCCGGAACTTGGTCTGGAACTGATACCAGGCCTGCGGCAGCTGCTTGTGCGAGTTCAGCTCGGTGGCCAGGACCGCGAAGATCTCCTCGTGCGTCATGGCCAGCGCGAAGCGGGCGCCTTTGCGGTCGGTGAGCCGGAACATCTCCTCGCCCATGATTTCCCACCGGCCGCTGCGCTCCCAGATCTCGGCCGGGTGCATGTCGGGCAGCAGGACCTCCTGCGCGCCGATCTGGTTCATCTCCTGCCGGATGATCTCGATGACCTTGGCGCGTACCCGCACGGCCAGCGGCAGCAGCGAGTAGTGCCCGGCCATCAGCTGGCGGATGTAACCGCCGCGCAGCAGCAGCCGGTGACTCGGCGCTCCCGCGTCCGCCGGGTCTTCCCGCAGGGTCGGGATGAACATCTGTGACCAGTGCATACGCGGGAAACTCTCCGTGTGGAACGCCAGTGGTGAGAAGTACAGCGAATTAGAAGCTTAGTGGGAGTCCGCGGCTGGCGCGGTGCGCACAGGCAGCCCCGGCTCCAGCGGCGGGGCGCCGACCGCGCAATTGGTCAGGCATTCCGGCACGGCCACCTGTTCGCCGGATGACGGCCGGAGCACGTTGTTGTCGACCAGCAGGGCCGACGCCACCGCGGCCAGCACCGTCAGGCCGGAGCAGATGAGCATGGCCTTGTGGAATCCCTGGTTCAGCGACGCGGCCTCGTGCAGCGCGCTGCCGCTGAGGCCGACGGCGGCCGGCAGGCCCGCCACAGCCAGCAGCCCCGCGGCCCGGGCCGTGGCGTTGTTGACCCCGCTGGCCACGCCCGCATGCCGCTCATCCGCGCTGGCCAGCACGGTGGCGGTGAGCGGGGCCACGGTCAGGGACAGGCCCACCCCGAACAGCAGCACCGGGGGCAGCACGTCGGCCACGTACGAGGGGTGCGGCCCGATCCGGGTCAGCAGCGCCAGCCCGGCCGCCGCGAGCAGCAGCCCGCCGGTCATCAGCCAGCGCGGCCCGAAACGCTGGGCCAGCGCGCCGGCCCGCGCCGACAGGAGCAGCAGGGCCGCGGTCGAGGGCAGCAAGGAAATCCCGGCCTGCAGCGGCGTGAAGTGCGCGACCACCTGGAGACTGAGCACGAGGAGGAAGAACACCGCGCCCATCGCCCCGTACACGATGAACGTGATCACGTTGATGGCGGTGAACTGCCGGGACGAGAAAATCCCCAGGGGCACCATCGGCGGGACCCGCTCGGGGTGCCGGCCACGCCGCCGTTCCAGCAGGACGAACGCGACCCCTGCGGCCACGCCCGCCAGGGCCGGGACCAGCGAGGCCAGCAGAGAGGTGGAGGGCGCCTCGATCAGCCCGTCGGTGATGCCAGCCAGGGCCAGCGCGGCGAGCACCGCGCCGGCGATGTCGAAGCGGCCCTGGGCGGTAGGGTCGCGGGTCTCCGGGACGTGCCGCATGGTCACGAAGATCACGGCCGCGGCGAGCGGCAGGTTGAGCAGGAAGATCCAGCGCCAGCCGATCGAGCCCACGATCCAGCCGCCGAGGAACGGGCCGATCGCGCCGGCCACGCCGCCCAGCCCGGACCAGGCGCCGATGGCCCGCGGCCGGTCATCGGCCGCGAACGCGGACTGGATGATGGCCAGCGAGCCCGGGGTGAGCAGCGCCCCGCCGATGCCCTGCAGCGCCCGGGCCGCGATCAGCACGCCGATGCCCGGGGCCGCGCCGCACAGTGCCGAGGAGAGCGCGAACCAGATCACGCCGATGAGGAACACCCGGCGGCGGCCGAACCTGTCACCCAGCGCGCCCCCGAGGAGGATCAGCCCGGCCAGGGTGAGCGTGTAGGCGGTCACCACCCACTGCAGGCCGGCCAGCGAGGTGTGCAGCTCCCGGCCGATGGTCGGCAGCGCCACGTTGACCACCGTGGAATCGAGGAAGGCCATGCTCGATCCGAGCACTGTGGCCGCGATGATCCACCGGCCGCGAGGCTGGCCAAGCGTGATCCGGCCGGCCGGCCGGGGGGTCGGGGGAGTCTGGGACAGCGGACCCGTCACTATCAGGAACCGCACATGTCAAGCAGCTTGCGGACGGTGGCGGCGTTCCGGGCCGTGCCCGCTCCCTGCTTCGACATCGGCCGGCCTGCCCTGGTCAGCAGCGTCGCCAGCTCGCTGCGCCCGAAGCCGTCCGGGGTGTGCAGGAAGAGAGCCCGGCCGACGTACCGGGCCGTGTCCCGGCTGCCCTTCTGCGCCGCCTGGTCCTGGGCCTCGGCCACGCTGGCGACCATCTCGGGCGCCGGCGCTGCGGGCAGGAACACCACGTGCACGGCCCTGGTATTCGGCTCATCCTGATAGGGGTTGTCCAGGGCGACCTGGGCCAGGTCCGCGCGGGACAGCACCAGGACCTGGCACCACACACCGGTCCGCTCGCCGATGGCGGCCTCTAGCGCGCCCCCCAGCTTGGCGGTGTCCGTCTCGCCGGTTGTGAACACCACGTTGCCGCTCTGGATGTAGGTGGCGACATCCTCGTGACCGAGCGAGGCCACCACGTCGCGGAGGTCAGCCATCCCGACCTTGTTGTGCCCGGCGAGGTTGATCCCGCGCAGCAATGCGACATGAGTACCCACTCCGCCACCCTAGCGAGCCGGGCACCTGCCCAAATAGTGCACCACCGGAGCGGACCTAGAATGCACGGCGTGGCTGACCCCGATACGGCACAGGACCGGCTGCCCGAGCGGCACGCGGGCAGGGTGATCCTGCTCGACCCCGGCGACCGGGTGCTGCTGATGCGGTACGACGACTCCCTCCCCAACGGCCGGCACTGGACCACGCCCGGCGGCGGCCTGAACCCGGGCGAGGACTACGCCGACGCGGCCGTCCGCGAACTGGCCGAGGAAACCGGCTGGACCGACATCCCGCTCTGCCGTGAGGTGCTCCAGCGCAGCCTGACCATGCAGTACGGCGGCCGCCTGGTCCACCAGCACGAGCGTCACTACCTGGCCCGCACCGATCAGCCGGGCCGCGCGCTGGGCGATGTGGCGCAGATGCACGCCGCCGACGGGATCGCCGCCTGGCGCTGGTGGAGCCTGGCCGAGCTGGACGCGACGGCCGAGGTCATTTGGCCCGCGGAGCTTGCTGACCTGATCCGGAAGGTCTTGGCTGAGGAGCAGGCCCCCGGCTGAGCAGCCAGCGGGCGTCATCAAGGGGAGAGCGCGCCGATGGAGCCGATGCCGGAGGACTGGAACCGTGCGGTCGCGGTGGTCGCGCACCCGGACGACCTGGAGTACGGCGCGGCCGCCGCGGTGGCCCGGTGGACCCGCCAGGGCAAGCATGTCGCGTACCTGCTCGCCACCCGGGGCGAGGCCGGCATCCAGGGCATGGAGCCGGCGGTGGTCGGGCCGCTGCGGGAGGACGAGGAACGGCGCAGCGCCGCCGTGGTCGGCGTGCATGAGGTGCGCTTCCTGGACCACCCGGACGGCCTGCTGGAGTACGGCCTGCCGCTGCGCCACGACCTGGCCGCCGTGCTGCGCGAGCAGCGCCCCGACATCGTCATCACCATGAACTTCGACCTGACGTGGGGCGAGAGCGGGATGGTCAACCACGCCGACCACCGCGCGGTGGGACTGGCCGTGCTGGACGCGGTCCGGGACGCCGCCAACCCCTGGGTGTTCACCGACGCCGGCCCGGTCTGGGGTGGTGCCACCGAGGTCTACGTGGCGGGCGTGGAGGACCCCACCCACTACGTGGACGTGACCGGCACCATCAGCGCGGGGGTCGACTCATTGCGCGAGCACAAGGCCTACCTCGACGGGCTGGGCCGTGACTTCGACCCGGATGAGTTCCTCCGCAACATGGCGGGCTACACCGGCTTGGCGGCCGGCTGCGAGTACGCGGTGGGCTTGCGCCGGTACACCACGGGCTGAGGGGTTAACTTCCTTCGGTCACGCGGGACACGTCCAGTGGTCTTGACCGGCCCGGGGCACGCCGTCACTGCCGGGCGGCGGGAACAGCACCCGCAGCGTGAACGCCTCCGCGGTCGGGCCGTGCGCCCGCAGCCGGCGTACCCGGTCCTCGGCGTCGGCCGTGCCCGGCACGGTGCCGCGGGGAATCCACCACAGTGCGGTGTATGCCTCGGCCATCCGCTCGAACCACTGCCGGCGCCGGGCCAGCACGGCCCGGTGAGCATCGGAGTACACGAAGGCGGCGAGCGCCTCGGGTGCTGCCCACACCGACAGGTTGACGATGACGCCCGCGCTGCCCGCCTGATCCCATTCGAACGCGTGCACCGCGGTGGCGTTGCCATCCTCGGTCTGCAGCCGCCACACGAACCCCGGCGCGGCGTCCGCCGCCGCGTTGACCGGGTCGAGCGCAGCCACGAAGTCCGTGAGCCGCGGGCTGTCCAGCGGGGCCCGCAGCCGCGCAATGTTCACCTGCGCCAGCACATAATCCACGCGCCCATGCTTCCACCCCGCCTCCTCTGCGCCCACCCCGTTTCCCGGACTCGCCCATCCTCTACATGCCTTGACCGTTATATGCCTGGTAAGGCATCCTAGGGGCATGAGCGCGGTATTCGCGGTGCTGGCGGAACCTCGGCGGCGGCGGATCCTGGACCTGGTCCGGGACGGCGAGCGGTCGGTGGGGGAACTCGTCGAGGCGCTGTCGATGAGCCAGCCCGCGGTTTCCAAGCACTTGCGGGTGCTGCGCGAGGCCGGGCTGGTCGAAGTCCGGGTGGACGAGCAGCGGCGGCTGTACCGGCTCCGGCCAGAGCCGCTGCGCGAACTCGACGCCTGGCTGGCCCCGTACCGCTGGGCCTGGGACGCCAGCCTCGACCGGCTGGAGACCCGCCTCGGCGAGATGGCCCGGAGCGGGGAGCAAGGGGCACGCGACGAACCGGCCGATGCCGTGCCATCTCCATCCGAGCAAGGGAGGACACGCACATGAAGGGCACCCTCGAGCAGGCCGGCCCGCGCTGGCGGCTGCGTTTCACCCGGGACCTGGACCACCCCGTGCCGCGGGTCTGGCGGGCGGTCACCGAACCTGGGGACCTGGAACCTGGTTCCCGTTCCGGATCAGGGGCGACTGGGCGGTGGGTAACCACCTCACCTTTTCCGACCCGCAGAGCCGGGTCCCGGACTTCACGGGCGAGGTACTCGCCTTCCAGCCCCCCGCACTGCTGGAGTTCCGCTGGGGGCCGGACACGCTGCGGCTGGAGGTCGTGGCCCGGGGCTCCGGGTGCACCCTCACCCTTCTGCACACGTTCGACGAACACGGCAAGGCGGCCCGGGACGCGGCCGGCTGGCACGTGTGCCTGGACGCACTGGCCCGTCATCTGGACGGGAACAGCGAGCCGCCGGCCAGCCTGTGGGGAGAGGTCCATCCGGGTTACGTGAGCTCGTTCGGCCCGGAGGCCTCGGCGGCGGGGGTGCCGGCGGGGTACGAGCCTGGGTGACCCGCCCAGCCTGCACGGCATCTAGAGTGTCTGACCGTGGCAGGACGTGGCACCCCGGCGACCGCGCTGCTGGCCAAGCAGCGCATCACGCACACCGTGCACGCCTACGAGCACGACCCGCGCCGGGCCGGTTACGGCCAGGAGGCCAGTGAGGCCCTCGGCGTGGCGCCGGAGCGGGTGTTCAAGACCCTGGTCGTCCAGGTGGACGGGGCCCTGACCGTCGGCGTGGTCCCGGTGGGCAGCCGGCTCGATCTCAAAGCGCTGGCCGCGGCGGCGGGCGGCCGGAAGGCCGCCATGGCCGACCCGGCCGACGCGGAGCGGGCCACGGGCTACGTCGTCGGTGGCATCTCCCCGCTCGGGCAGCGCAAACGGCTGCCGGTGGTGATCGACTCCTCGGCGCTGGGGTTCGGCACCATTTTCTGCAGCGGGGGGCGCCGCGGGCTGGAGATCGAGATCGCGCCCGGGGACCTGGTCCAGGCGGTGCACGCGACCGTGGCCGGCATCTCCCAGCCGCCCGCCTGAGCGGTGGCCCGCCCCCGGACAGCCGTGTGATCGGATAGCAGGGGCTGCCCCCCGGCGGGTGCTGCCCGTATTCGGCCTGAAACCGGCCCGGCCCGCGGAACTGGCGGCGTTCCCGGTGGCGCCCGGCCGCCGGGCCACGGTGTTCGACGAATCGAAGGCCCTGCGGATTGTGACAACTGGAAATCGGCCGACCGTGCGCCGGCTGCTGGCCAAGGATGCGCAACCAGCTCTCTTAGCCATCCCGTTCAGGAGGCATCGTTGTGCGCGAGTGACGATGACAGCTCACGGTAGGCGTCGGCCTGCTTGAGCAGGGTCCGGGCCTTGTCCTCCAAGACACCGACTGCATCGGCGCCGGCGGCCCAGCGCAGCGGTGGCTCGCCCGAGCAGACGAGCTGGATCAGCGCTGCCGCGAGCTTCGCCGGGTCGCCACCTTGCCGGCCGTTCATGCCCTGCCACGCGGTCACGGTCTGCTCGGTGCGCTCGCGGTAGTCCTCGATCGCGGGCGTGGCGTAGCTGGTCGACTCCGGGGTGAGCAGGTCGGTGCGGAAGAACCCGGGTTCGGCGAGCATCGTGCGGATGCCGTACGGCGCGATCTCTGGGGTCAGCGACTCCATCCAGCCCTCGAGGCCGAACTTCGCCGCCGCGTACGCCGACGTGAATTCCCCGCCGACGATGCCGGCGGTCGACGAGATCGTCACCACCAGCCCCGAACGCTGAGCGCGCATCACCGGCAGCACCGCCCGGGCGACATTCAGCGGGCCGAACAAGTTCGTCTCGACCTGGGCCCGGAAGTCGCCGGGGGTGATCTCCTCGAAGAACCCGGCGACGAAGGTGCCCGCGTTGTTGACCAGAACGTCGATCCGGCCGAACCGATCCACAGCAGCCCGCACCGCGGCCTGCGCGCTGGTGGTGTCGGTCACATCCAGCCGCACCGCCAGCAGGTCGTCCGCGGTGCCAACCGCCTGCGCGACCCTGTCCGGATCGCGGCCGGTCGCGACGACCGCGTACCCGGCGGCCAGTGCCGCCTGCGCGATGTCGACGCCCATGCCCCGCCCGGCCCCTGTAACCAGCAGAACTTTCTTCTCCGTCATGTCATCCTCCGTCGGGCCGAAGCACCGCATCGGTGCCATGCTCCAGAGAACCGGTTTTCACGGCCATGAGGAAGCTGCTGGTGGAAGGTGTACTGACAGCCCACCCCCCATCCCGGCGATCCGGCCTAGCCTGAAGTGGTGGACAACCGTGACGAGGCAAGAGCGTTCCTCAGCTCCCGCCGTGCCAAGCTCACACCGGAGCAGGCCGGCCTGAGCAATCCCAGCCGGAACCGGCGCGTGCCCGGGCTGCGCCGCAGCGAGGTCGCCGACCTGGCCGGGGTCAGCGTCGAGTACTACGCGCAGCTCGAACGCGGCAACCTCGGCGGCGTCTCCGAAAGCGTCCTCGACGCCCTCGCCCGCGCCCTGCGGCTCGACGAAGCCGAACAGCAGCATCTGGCCGACCTCGCCCGCGCCGCCAGCCCTCGCGCCCGCAGCCGCCGCAAGCCTGCTGCCCAGCAGATCCGTCCCAGCGTGTCCCGTCTCCTCGAGCTGATGACCGAGATCCCGGCCCTCGTCACCAACGGCCACGGCGACGTCCTGGCCGCCAACCCCCTGGGCCGTGCGCTTTACTCGCCCATGTTCGACGGACCCACCCGCCCGGCGAACCACGCCCGCTTCGCCTTCCTCAGCCCGAGCGCCCGGGACTTCTACGCCGAATGGGAACGAATCGCCTCGGACATCGTGTCCATGATGCGCACCGTAGCCGGACGAGACCCGTACGATAAGGCGCTGACCGACCTCGTCGGCGAGCTCTGCACCCGCAGCGAAGACTTCCGGATCCGCTGGGCCGCCCACGACGTACGCCTGCACCGCACCGGCCGCAAGCAGTTCCACCACCCCGTCGTCGGTGACGTGAACCTGAACTTCGAGGCCGCACCCCTGACCGCCGACCCCGGCCTGACCCTGACAATGATGAGCGCCCCGGCGGGCTCACCCGACGATGACGCCCTGCGCCTGCTGGCCAGCTGGGCAGCCACCCGCCAGGCCGACTCCCCGCCGAACCACCGTAGGGACGAACCCACACCTAAATCGGCGTGACCGCAGGTCGCAGCACCCTTCATCTGCACGCAGACCTGACCGCACTCCGGGGCCGAGGCGGAGTGAGGGCCGGCTTGAACCGGCGGCGGCCGGGCCGGGCGCCCTGCTGGACTGTGCATCCTCCACCGGCACCAGCACAGAAGCGGGTCCGGCGCCGTGTGATCGGATAGCAGCATGGCGGATAACCCCATGAAGGTCAGGATCGGCGTCTCGCTCGGCGCGGCGGGTGTCCCCGCCCAATTCGGTGCGGCGGTGGACGCCCTGGAGAAGACCGGGGTCGATTCCCTGTGGCTGCCGGAGATGGTCTACGGCTCACTAGTAGATCCGTTCATCGGCATGGCGCACGCGCTGGCCCGCACGTCGCGGCTCAAGGTAGGCACCGGGGTGGCCGTGCTGCCCGGGCGTCACCCGGTCCTGGTGGCCAAGCAACTCGCCACCCTGGCCGGCCTGGCCCCCCGGCGGGTGCTGCCCGTATTCGGCCTGAAACCGGCCCGGCCCGCGGAACTGGCGGCGTTCCCGGTGCCGCCCGGCCGCCGGGCCGCGGTGTTCGACGAATCCCTCACGCTGATCCGCCTGCTGCTCAGCAAGGAGAGCGTGACCTTCCAGGGCGAGTTCTTCACCATCGAGGACGCCAGCGTCGGCCCGCGGCCGGACCGGCCGCTCGACATCTGGCTCGGCGGCAGTGCTCCGGGGGCGCTGCGGCGAGTCGGGCGGCTGGGCGACGGGTGGCTGGCCAGCTTCCTGACCCCGGACGAGGCAGGCGCGGGCCGCCGGGCCATCGAGGCGGCCGCCGCCGAGGCGGGCCGCGAGATCGAGCCCGACCACTACGGCATCAGCCTGGCCGTGGCGGACGACGCGTCGCGGCCCGCGCTGCTGCGGGCCGCGCGGCGGCGCCGCCCGGACCGCGATCCGGCGACGCTGGTGGCGTCCGGCTGGGCGGGAGCCCGCGCCATGGTCGGGGAGTACGTGGTGGCCGGGCTGACCAAGTTCGTGATCCGGCCCGGCTGGCCTTTGGTCGACCCGGACCAGTTCACCGAGGACTTCGTCCGCGAGATGGTTCCGCTGCAGACCTGACCTGCTGCCGCCCCGGTATGACGCGGCGCCGCCATGGCACCTGGCCATCTGGCCGGAAGCAGCCCGCTGACGCGGAGGCCGCGTCTCAGCAACCCGGCGGCCAGGAGTGCACGGGCTCGTTGGTGTGCATGTGCTCGATGTAGGCCTGGGTCATCCGGCGCAGAGCCGCGGGCCGGTCGAGCCGCCCCCGGCGCTCCAGCAGGTGCACGGTCTCCGCCTGCCAGGTCGCGCCGTTCCGCCCGGCCAGGCAGCGCTGCTCGATGACGCCGAGGCACCGATCGGCATGCCGGGGATCGACGCCCCACTGGGTCAGGCCCTCACGGGCCATGGGCAGCAGCCGCCGCAGCGTGAGCTCGGTGGCCGGCACCACGCCCAGGCCCGGCCAGTACAAGGAGGCGTCGATGCCGTGCCGGGCCGCCTCGATCAGGTTCTCCCCAGCCGCCGCGAACGACATCTGGGTCCAGATCGGCCGTTCGGCCTCGGCCAGCGCCCGGACCAGCCCGTAGTAGAACGCGGCGTTGGCGGTGATGTCCGCGGCGGTTGGGCCGGCCGGCAGCACCCGGTTCTCCACCCGCAGGTGCGGCCGCCCGTCCGTGACCGCGTACACCGGCCGGTTCCAGCGGTACACCGTGCCGTTGTGCAGGGTCAGCTCGGCCAGCTCCGGGGCGGTCCCCTGCTCCAGCTCGGCCAGCGGCACCTCGTCCGCGCACAGCGGCAGCAGCGCCGGGAAGTAGCGGATGTTCTCCTCGAACAGGTCGAACACCGAGGTGATCCACCGCTCGCCGAACCAGACGCGGGGCCGCACCCCCTGCACCTGGAGCTCCTGCGGCCTGGTGTCGGTGGCCTGCTGGAACAGGGTGATCCTGGTCTCGCGCCACAGCTCCCGGCCGAACAGGAACGGCGAGTTCGCGGCCAGGGCGACCTGCACGCCCGCGATGGCCTGCGCCGCGTTCCAGTAGCTGCCGAACGCCTCTGGGCTGACCTGGAGATGACACTGCACGCTGGTGCAGGCTGCCTCGGCCATGATGTTGCCCACGTGGGTGTCCAGACGGTCCGGGCCCTCGATGGCGATCCGCGCGTCCTCCCCGCGCGCAGCGCAGATCTGCTCGTTCAGCAGCCAGAACCGCGGATTGTCCGACATGGCGTCCCCGCTCACGTCGGCTTGCTGGATGCTGGGCAGGATGCCGACCATGGCGAGCCGGCTGCCCACATCCCTGGCCCGCTGGTCGGCGTGCTTCAGGCTGGCCAGCAGCTCCGACTCGAGCTGGTCCAGCGCATCGCCGCACAACGGCCGCGGCGGGATGTTGACCTCGATATTGAACCGGCCAAGCTCCGGGGCCCAGGACGGGTCCCCGATCGCGTCTAGCACGTCCGGGCCGCGCATCGACGCGGTGCCCGAATCGTCGACCAGGTTGACCTCGACCTCGAGTCCCACCTGCCGGGTGGAGGTCTCGAACCAGGAATCGCGCAGCATCCGCGCGAGCACGTCCAGGCACTGGCGTACTTTTTCCCGGTACCGGCGGCGGTCCTGCTGGCTCACCGTGATCGCTGGAACGTCCCTGCCCATCGGCCCCTCCGCGCGCGACCATGGGAGATGGCCTCCAGCCCACCCTGACACGTGGAACGTCGTCTGAACAGACACGATGCGGCGCACAAAGGATGAAAGGGGACATGATCAAGCCGAGCTCATCTGGTCGGCCGGCGGCAGGCGGCCGGGTCGCTGTAGCCGACCTGCGCGGCGGTCGCCTGGAACAGGCGCCGGCCTGACCGCGCCGGATCAGGCTGCGGGACTCTCCGTCGCCGTCTCACGACCGGCATCGGTCTGCTCGGGATCCACGGAGCCCGGACGCTCCGAGAAAATCACCCAGTGCAGGCCGGCCGCGACCACCCCGCCAACCAGGGGAGCCACGATGAACAGCCACACCTGGCTCAGCGCCGTGCCGCCGACGATCAAGGCCGGCCCCAGGCTGCGCGCCGGGTTCACCGAGGTCCCGGTGATCGGGATGCCGATGAGGTGGACCACTGTCAGCGACAGCCCGATGACCACGCCCGCGGTCGCCGTGTTGCCGAGCTTCCCGGTCACCGCCAGGACCACGAACACGAACAACGCGGTGAGCACGACCTCGGCCAGGAAGGCACCGCCCACCCTGATGTGGATGTCGGACGCCGCACCCCAGCCGTCCGCGCCTAGCCCCGTCTTGGAGCGGCTGTACAGGGGCGACGAGGAGAACATCGCCCAGAGCAGCAGGGCACCCAGGATGCCTCCGGCGAACTGCGCGACCCAGTATCCCGCCGCCTCAGCCAGCGAGAGGCGCCGGTCCAGCAGCGCACCCAGGGTGACCGCGGGATTGACGTGACATCCCGAGATCGGGCCGAGCACGTAGGCCAAGGCCAGCAGCACCAGGCCGAACGCAAGCGCCGTGGCCACCACCCCGGCCGCGATACTGCCGCCGTCGAACTTGAATCCGAAATCCAGGGTCGCGACCCCGACCCCGAAGAAGACCAGCAGTCCCGTTCCGAGCAGTTCTGCAGTGAACCTACGTATCATCTGTTTTAACCCCCTGCGTCACTGTAGGGACATGACCCATAACTCGCAATACGGCGCCGGGCGGCCCGGCGGTTGCCGTCGGCGCGTGCCCGTGCCGGCGTCGGCACGGGGGCGGCTAATCCGCAGGTTACTGAGCGGGGCGGTGGCACCGGGGGTGGGCAGTTTTCGTTGCGGAGGCTTTTTCAGAGGTCTGGCTTTCCGGTGCCTGCCTGCGGCAAGCCGGTTCCCGACCCACGTCGCGGCGCGTCCTGTTCAGTGTTCGTACACCGTTCGCACCGTGTTCTCCGCAAACGGCCCCAGGCGGGGCGATAGCGGCCAGTGGGCCGATAGCGGCCATTGGGCCGATAGGCTCATCCAATGCCAGGCCCAGATTTTCCTCCCGGCACCAGGCCCAGCCAGGAGGATTCGCTGGATTTCGACGCCAGCGTCGCACATCCGGCCCGCGTCTACGATTACTGGCTCGGCGGCACGGAGAACTTCGCCGCGGACCGGGCGGCGGGCGACGAGGCGATTGCCGCTTTCCCGGGCATCGTGGCCGCGGTCCGCGCCAACCGTGCCTTCCTCGCCCGGGCCGTCCGGCACATGGCCGCCGCGGGCGTCCGGCAATTCCTGGATATCGGCACCGGCATCCCGACCTCCGACAACACGCACGAGGTGGCGCAGCGGGCCGCCGCGGATGCCCGGATCGTCTACGTGGACAACGACCCTGTCGTCGCGATCCACGCGACCAGACTGCTGCCGGTCACCAGCGAGGGGGCGACCAGCTTCATCGCGGCCGACGTGCGGGACCCGGACACGATCCTGGCCCAGGCCCAGCGCACGCTGGACTTCAGCCAGCCCGTCGCGATCATGCTGCTGGGCATCCTGCAGCTGATCCCGGACGCCGACGATCCGCAGGGCATCGTGGCCCGGCTCGGCCAGCCGGCCGTCCCGGGCAGCTACCTGGCCATCTCCCACCCGGCCGGGGACAGCCTCGCCGCGGAGCAGGGTCACGTAGCCGAGTGGCTCAGCGAGCGGCTGCCCAACGGCCTGGTGCTGCGCAGCCGCGGCGACGTGCAGCGCATGTTCAGCGCGTTCACCCTGGTCCCGCCGGGGCTCGTGCCGCT
>Ga0187890_10000316_pt1 | contig 34381 bp, 31 predicted proteins | sample June2016WEW_21_1_FD_133005 | JGI IMG/M metagenome (GOLD analysis project Ga0187890, IMG submission 133005) | Peatland microbial communities from SPRUCE experiment site at the Marcell Experimental Forest, Minnesota, USA - June2016WEW_21_10 | ecosystem: Environmental > Terrestrial > Soil >... | reverse complement strand
CCTTGAAGTCAGATACCTCCGGCAAAGCCGGAGGCTTGAAAATGTGGGCCGCTCAAAGCGGCTGTGGGTATTTGTTCGCTCCCGACACTATCCGCAAAGGAGATGACTACCGTACCCCCGTCATTCCGGCGGCGCTTCTGAGCCGGAATCCAGCGGATTTTCGGAACTTATCACGCATGACGCAGTTAGATCAAATAGCAAAGGGAAGCAGCCTGACGGTCTTGGCGTGCTTCAAGACTCTGGATTCCGGCTCAAAAACACTGCCGGAATGACGACTCCCGGAAATGTCAAACTTTTGGGAGTCCACCGGCAGTGCCGGAGGTTTACCCTGATCAATTAGAAAATTATATCCCCCTTCCACTTCTCTTCTAATTTCCATTTTCAAGGGCTGCCCCCTCTTCCCTCGCTGCCGGAATGACGACTCCCGGAAATGTCAAACTTTTGGGAGTCCACCGGCAGTGCCGGAGGTTTACCCTGATCAATTAAAAAATTATATCCCCCTTCCACTTCTCTTCTAATTTCCATTTTCAAGGGCTGACCTGCCTTCGAATCTGCATCGAGCGCCTGGTCCCTCCGAAAAAGGACGCCCCGATCGAGATTGACATCCCCGAGGTCAGCTCCATAGCCGACATCCCAAAACTCTTTTCGGCTCTGACGGCAAAGATTCGTGCAGGAGTCACCCCTTCCGAGGCCAGGACCGTAATGGATTTAGCCGAAGGTGTTCACAAGACGCTTGCGCTGGCGGAATTGGAACAGCATTTCACCGCCCTGGAAGAACAAACGAGGTTGATAAATAGATAAGCAATTTTTTCTTCGTGTCTGAAAATCGACATCTTTATCCGAGTCCATCCGAGTCCATCCGAGTCCATCCGAGTCCATCCGAGTCCATCCGTGGTTGAAGAAGTTGGGTTTTTCAATATTCCGCGCGTAGCGATAGAACCAAAAGGAGTTATTTTTCTGCTCATTGCTCACTATCCGTGTCCATCCACCCCGCTGCGCTCCTCCATCCGTGGTTGAAGAAGTTGGTTTTTCACTGTTCACTGCTCCCTGCTCCCCCCTCCCTGCTTCCCGCTTCTCGCTTCACGCTTCACGCTTCACCCTCCCCGCTCCCCGTATTCCTTGCCTCCAGGTCAGACGCTGGTATAATGGAGCACGAACATGCGTATCTTTGCCAAACATCGATTTCAGATTCAGCTCAAGATCACCCTGCTCATCGAAAGGACATTCCCATGAAACCGGGGGGATCGGCTTTCTTCCTCTCAACGTTTTGCGCGGTCTTCCTGATTTCGGCGGTTCTGGCAGGCTGCGAATCGGAGCAGCAAAGAAGCGCCTCCGGATCTCAAACCGCCGGGGTCTCTGATTCTGAAATACTGATCGGCTCTTCCTGCCCGCTTTCCGGCCATGCATCTTTCCTTGGAACGCAGGCCATTCACGGCGTTCAAACCTATCTCAATCACGTAAACGATCAGGGAGGCGTAAACGGGCGCCATATTCGACTTATCGCATATGACGACGCTTACGATCCGGCCCTGTGCATCTCCAATACTCAGAAGCTGATCACCGAAGACAGGGTGTTTGCCCTGACCTCTTACGTGGGGACCCCGACGGCGGTAAAGATCATGCCGATGGTCCAGGAGGCCAAGATTCCACTGGTTGGGATCTTCTCAGGCGCCAGGGTCCTGCGTGAACCGTTTCAGCGCTACATTATAAACGTCAGGGCTTCATATTACGAAGAAACAGGCAACCTCATCGGCCACTTCGTTCAGGACTTGGGAATAACCCGCGTGGCGATTTTCTACCAGTATGATGAATTCGGATTCGACGGCCTTACCGGTACGGAGATCGCCCTCCAGAAACACGGGTTGAAACCCGTAGCCAAAGCCTCCTATATCCGCGGAAGCATGGACGTGGAGGATGGGGTGGATCTGATCTGCGGTTCGGACGCCGAAGCGGTGGTCATGATCGGGACTTACGGTCCATGCGCGAAGTTCGTCAAGCTCGCAAAACAGCGCAAGAGCGCAATGATCTTTCATGCGGTATCTTTTGTGGGCACAGAGGAACTGGCCAAAATACTGGGGCCTGAAGCAGAGGGGATAATAGTAACCCAGGTGGTCCCTCCGCCCTGGGAGACGGTGCTTCTTCCGGCAGCAGACCAATACTCCCGGCTCCTTTCGCGCTATTTCCCGGAAGAAAAGCCCTCTTTCGTAGGGTTCGAAGGATTTCTCAATGCGATTGTGCTCGTGGAAGGTCTGAAGCGTGCAGGCAGGGACCTTACAAGGGAAGGATTGATCGATTCGATTGAAGGCATTCGTCAATATTCACTCCAGATAGCCAATCCCCTTGATTACGGTCCAACCGACCACCAGGGTCTCAGGTACGTTTACTTTACACAGATAAGGGATGGAAAACCCGTCCTGCTCACAAACTGGGAGCAGATCAAAAAAGAACGCTCCGTTCCCGGCGTCACTTACACCGAAATCGTCTTCGGCTCCTCGCTGGCGCTGACCGGGCACGCTTCCTATCTCGGGATACAGGCGATCCGGGGCGCCTCGGCATATCTGAACCACGTCAACGACAAAGGCGGGGTCCACGGCCGCCGCATCAGACTGATCGGCTACGATGACGCCTACGAGCCGGAACGCTGTGAGCGCAACACCCGGCGGCTGATAGACGACGACAAGGTATTCGCTCTCACGTGCTACGTCGGGACACCCACTGCGGTCAAGGTTTTACCGATGATTCAGGAGGCCAAAATTCCGCTGATCGGAGTTCTTAGCGGCGCCACAGCCCTTCGCGAACCATTCCAGGAATACGTGGTCAATATCAGGGCCTCCTATCACCAGGAAATAAAAGATGTCATCGATAATATGGTAAAGCGCAGCGGGTTCACGAAAATCGCCGTTTTCTATCAGGAGGACGAGTACGGACATGACGGCCTCACAGGCGCTAAGCTGGCTTTGAGCCAGTATGGTCTTGAACCGGTTGCCGCCGGCGGTTATCAGCGGGGCGCCGTTGAAATCGGGCAGGCATTCGAACAGATTCGGCCGGCCGATCCGCAGGCGGTCGTCATGATCGGCACATACGAACCTTGCGCCAGATTCATCATGCTCGCAAAGCAAAAACGGGTGGGGTGGCTTTTCCATAACGTATCGCCGGTGGGCGCCGAGGAGTTGGTCAAAAGGCTTGGTTCGGATGCGGAAGGCGTGATCATTACGCAGGTGGTGCCGCCGCCGTGGGAGACCGCCCTGCTGCCGGCGGCACAGGAATACAGCGTTTTGCTCGAGCGCTATTTCCCCGGAGAGACACCCAGTTTCGTGGGATTCGAGGGGTTCGTTAACGCCAAGGTCCTCGTCCAGGCCCTGTGGCGAACAGGTCGCGAGGTAACCAGGGAAAAGTACATCGAAGCCATTGAGGGGATGGATTTCTACTCTCCTGGAATTGGCTCCAATATTAATTTTGGGAAGCTTGACCACCAGGGTCTGCACGATGTTTACCTGACAGCGGTGCGTAACGGAAGGATCGTCCTGGTGACAGACTGGGCACAACTTGACAAAACCAACGCCGCCCCGGCAGCCGGACAAGGTCGCAATCCGCCTGCGCGCCCCTGATTTGAAGAAAGTGGATTGATGCCCGGAGGCCTGGCTGAAAGCGCCATGAAGATGGCCTTTTTCGCCCCGCAGGCACGGAGCCGGGTGTTGCACCGGAAGATGCGCTAGACATGAGACTGTTTCAGAGGCTGAGCTTCCAGAGCAAATTACTGGTCCTGATTCTCGCCATGGTGATCTTCATTGGCGGGACCATGGGGCTCCTTATCCGGCTGGCAGTCTTCCCATACCTCGTGCGTGAAGTAGAGCTCCGGGGCCAGTACGCCGCCCAAAGGCTGGCCGAGAATGCACGCGCATCCATCCTTCAGCAGGACCGGGTTCGCCTGACGGCCCTCATTTTCGAAGAGAAATCGATCGATAAGAACATCTCCTATATCGTTGTTACTGACGAAAACGGGGAAGTCCTGGCGCACACCTTCCTGGACGCTCTACCCCCTGAGGCGCTCTATGCCGATAAAGGTTCTGCGGCGTTGAAGCCGGCACAGGCAGGATTGTGGTCCTTTCTTGCAAGACCCCTGGGGCGGAGCCAAATCCTGCTGCCCGTTTTCGCAGGACTTCACCAGATAGGCGCCATTAGAGTGGGACTGCATCCGCAGTATATTGACAGGCTCATTTTTGAGCTGAGGATCTACAATCTGCTGGCTATTGGATTTGTAGTGCTGGTGGGCCTGCTTTTCGGATTATATCTATCCCGGATCATTACCAGGCCTGTGCAGACCCTCACTGCATTTGCCAGGGAAATCAGCCTTGGCAATCTCGACAAACGCCTGGCGCTCGGCAATCGCATAAACTGTAACGAAATGCTGGAATGCACCAAATACAGTTGCCCGGCCTACGGCAGCCGAACACTGAGGTGCTGGTTTATCGACGGTACTTGCATGACCGAGGGTCCCTCGACCTTTCCTGAAAAGATGGAAACCTGCAAGAGCTGCCCTGTTTACATGGAAACGGCAGGAGATGAGATCGTCCAGCTTGCGGATACCTTCAATCATATGACCAGCCGGCTGAGCACTTCCGAGCAGGAACTGAGGAGATCGGAGGATCGCTACCGCTGGCTTTTCAACAGCGATCCCCACCCGGTTTTCATAGTTTCCGCCAAAACCTGTCTCATACAGGACGCAAACGACCGTGCCGCCGACATCTACGGACTCGACAAAAAACGGCTGATCGGCATGCGGTTTACGGACCTGATGTTTGAGCAGCACCGTGAAGAAATCCGCGCGGCTTTCCGCAAATCTCGAAACGCAAGCTCCTGCTCCCTGATTCCCAAGATTCGCCATCAGAAACCTGGGGGCAGCCTGCTTTGGGTCAACATTTATTTTTGTCCCGACAGTCATGCGGGGAAATCCGATCTGGTTGTAACAACTGCAGATATCTCGGATTTTATCGAAGCGGAAACTCAACTTATCCAGGCCGGGAAGATGGCCACCCTTGGTGAAATGGCCACCGGCGTCGCACACGAGCTCAACCAGCCGTTGAACGCAATCAAGCTCGGAAGCGAGTACCTGTTGAAGATGACCGAAACGGGGCAGCCGATCGACAGGGACGACCTTGATGAGTTGGCCGGCGACATGAGCCGGGAAGTGGATCGGGCGGCAGCAATAATAAACCACCTTCGCCAATTCGGACGCAAAAGTGATGTGGTGGCGCATCGGGTAGATATTAACGGATCCATTCGAGGAGTTTTTACGATCCTGGGGCAGCAACTGAGCGTGCACGGTATCGAGCTGAAGCTCGAACTCGACGAAAACCTGCCCCCGATTATGGCTGATGAGAACCGGCTGGAGCAGGTTTTTGTCAACCTGGTGAATAATGCCCGCGACGCCATGCTGGACCCAAAAGCCGGCGGGCATGCCGGACCGAATGTGTTGACCGTCAAGTCTTTTTCGGAACAGGGTCGTGTGACGGCCACCGTGAGCGATACAGGTCCCGGCATACCTGAGTCGATCGGAGGAAGGCTTTTTGAACCTTTCTTTACAACTAAAGAGACCGGGAAAGGCACCGGGCTGGGACTTTCCATCAGCTACGGGATCGTTCGGGATTACAAGGGCACTATCGATTTCACAACATGTGAAGGGGCCGGGGCCACTTTCATAGTGAGCTTTCCTGAGGCGCCGCGGGAATGATCCATGAACCAGACCGAACCAGGTAAAAAACTGCTTGTGATTGACGACGAGCCGTCCACGCTCAAGATGCTTCGGCGGCTGCTGGGCGCTTATGGTTACTCTGTTCTGACGGCCGGGAACGGAGAACAGGGGCTGGAGATCTTTCGAAACGAACGCCCTCCGCTGGTCATCACAGACATCAGAATGCCCGGAATGGACGGTATCGAGGTGCTCAGGCATCTCAGAGAAATCAGTCCGGAAGTGGAAATGATCGTGATCACCGGGCATGGAGACATGGAACTCGCTGTCCGTTCTCTTCGCAATTCAGCTTCCGACTTCATTAACAAGCCGATTCGGAGGGAGGCCCTCGAGATTGCCCTCCAAAGGGCGGAAGAAAAAATAGAGCTCAAAAGAAAAATTAGAGATCATGCTCAAGAGTTGGAGTCCAGGGTGCAGAAGGCCACGGCCGATCTTTCCCATCAGTGCCGCCGCCTGCAGGTACTGCTCCAAATAGGTAAACAGGCCGGAGAGATTCCGACTTACGGAAAGATGTCCGAATTTTTGCAAGAAAAAATCGAGTCCAGCACGGGCCTAAAGTGCCCACGGATTATGGTCCTTAACACTATCAGAGACGGACTTATCGGAGGCCGTTCCAATTCGAGGCAGGCAAAGGGTACGGCCCTGATTGCCGAAATCATAAAGGGACTGAGGGGAAGTCCTCGGCCCCTGACTTCCCATGAGCTTGAAAAAATGCAATTGCCTGTCGAGGCCGGAGACCGGGAGAGAGTTGTAATGCTTCCGATCGACACGGAGGAAGGAGACCCTGTTGGGGCCGCACTGGTCGTTGCTTCCGGCCAAAGGGAAGAGGAGGAGCTGAAATTTGCAGGACTGCTGCTTTCTCTGGTTGCTGGAGCACTCCGCCGCGCAGTCGTGCAGGAAGAGGAAATCAGCAATCTCAGGCAGATCGTGGAGAAGGAAAAATTCGGAAACATGATCGGCAGACACGAAAAGATGCGCGGGATATTTAACCTCATCTCCAACGTGGCCGCATCAGACGCTACTGTCCTGATACTCGGCGAGAGCGGCACCGGAAAGGAGCTGGCCGCCAGGCGCGTACATGAGCTTAGTATGCGAAGCTCGGGTCCCTTCATCGTGCTCGATTGCGCCGCCTATCCGCAGACACTGCTGGAGGCCGAGATGTTCGGCCATGAAAAGGGTGCATTCACAGGCGCCGTTCACGCCCGCAAAGGCTTATTCGAACTAGCCCAGGCAGGCACCCTGTTTCTCGATGAAGTAGGCGATGTCCCTCTGCCCTCGCAGGTGAAGCTCCTTCGGGCGCTCCAGTTCAGAGAATTCCACAGGCTGGGCAGCGAGACCCTCACCAAGGTTGACGTTCGTGTAATTGCGGCCACGGCCCGGAACCTGCGCGAAGAAATCGAACGGGGAACTTTTCGAGAAGACCTTTATTACCGTCTCCACGTGATCCCCATCACAATGCCCCCTCTTCGCGAGAGGCTCTCGGATCTGCCCTTGCTGGTTGCTCACTTTCTAGAGCGCCTGAGCGGCGGGCCGGCAAACAAAAAGATTCGCCCGGATGCTATGCAGGTTCTTTTTAACCACAATTGGCCTGGAAATATCCGGGAGCTCGAAAACGCGATCGAGCACGCCTTCATCCTGTCCGGAACCGACGGTATAAAGGCTGCCGACCTTCCGGCCTACCTGCATGGATACCGCAAACCGGCACGCCCGGCGTCCGACGGCCTGGATCATGTGGAGCGCAGCCACGTGATGAAGGTTTTGCAGGAGTGTCGGGGCAATAAAATCATGGCCGCAAGGCGGCTCAGGATCAGTCGCAGCACGCTCTACAGAAAACTCGAACAGTTCGATATTAAATAGCCGGCTTCCAGCCCTTTTCTAATCTCATAATTGGTTGCGGTCAGACAGGTGTCCTATTATGGGACATATAACCATTTGAAATTGCTGATCTAACTGGCCGCATGCCAACCATGTCCAATCCTGAGACAGTTTCACAGCCGCAGCTCGAGCCTGTGATCTCATCTCCCATCGACATTTTATCCTGTTAATCCAATCACTTAATTGATTATGCTTCCAACTGGCACGATGTTTGCTCATTCAGGTAGGCGAAGCAAATAATTCCTGTAAAAGTCTGAAAAGAGCAAAGGGGATAATGATGAGAACAAAGCTTACAATGGCTGAAAGGGTGGCCTCCATGATCATCGGAACGGCCCTTTCCATAGTTGGGTTGATCTTGATCGCGCTGGGGCTGACCTTTCTCCCGATAATCGGAATTTTTGTTGCTTTCCCCGTACTGGCTCTTGCATTCTATTTCTTCAGGCCGGGCAAGTGGGTGATTGCCGCTGAGACAGAAACGGCGTCCATTGATGCGCAGGAGACCGGGGCCGAGGAGTCCATGGCGGCCTAGCAGGGTGATGAAAAAGGATTGGAATCCCCACATCTTTCACACTACGGCCCGCTCTTGCCAAGGGAATGTACCATGGAATACAGGTCCATGAACCATTGAACTTTGGGCCTTTCGTGCATGGTATCCATTTGCTCCAACGCCTCAGACAACGTACACGATGTGATTGTGCCCTCACTCAACCCGAATGCAAGGACTTCGTTAGAGTCGTCTTTCAGCGATTTCAAGAGTGCGCCTGCGGCTTCAGCGCCAATCCTGCACGCAAGGATTCTGTCGAACGCCGTCGGAAACCCGCCTCGTTGAACATGCCCCAGCACTACGCTGCGCACCTCGAACTCATTTTTGCTTTCCGCTTCGAGCAGCCTTCTCAGAAAATCCGTAGTGTAGTAGCGTGAAGCCTGTTCACTGCGCATGTATATGACCATGCGTTTTCCGGACTCGAAGCTGTCTCTGAGCTCTATGACGTCCTTGTTCAATTCGTTAAGGCTTATGCCTGTTTCAGGCAGGTAAGCCTTCTCGGCGCCCGTTGCCAAAGCGCCCATGAGCGCGAGAAACCCACATTCTTTTCCCATTACCTCCACTATGAACGCACGCTTTGTTGCGCCGGCCGTATGGCGAATTTTATCGACCGCTTCGACAATGTTATTGAGAGCGGTATCGGAACCGATGCACAAATCGGTACATGGAAGATTATTATCGATCGTAGCCGGTATGAGCATGATAGGGATATCGAACTCGGGAAAACCGGACCGCATTTCCACAAACCGCTGAATGTGCAGGTATGTACCCCATCCTCCGATGGCGATGATTCCCTTTATATTGAATTTTCTGATATTTTCCGCAATTCGGAGGAAGTCCCCCTGGATCAGGTCGGACCGGGCAGTACCAATATCCGAACTTGGATGGCCTACCCAGCCAAGCAGTTCGTTCCAGTCGAGATCGATGAAGTCGCCGTGAATGAGCCCGTAGAATTCATCCCTTGACCCGAGGACCTGGACGCCCTGATTAAGAAGGTATCTGGCAGCCGTGCTGAGTGCGGCGTTCATACCCGGTGAGTCCGCCCCGCCTGTCATGAAAACAACCCTGCCCTGTTGCCCCGTTTCCAGAGCGGGCGTGATCCGAGTCAGGGTGTTCACCAGGTCGAGCATGCTCTGGAAGGCTTCTCCCCGAAGCTCCACAGCCTTCTTGAAATCGCCGCTTTCGATTTGCCTGCGTACCTCCCGGCTTTTTTCGACCACTTCGATAAGCGGCGTAGAAACGACCTTGTTTTTTCTAATTCCAACCATATGCCGGTGTATAATATCTGGCTCGTCCATGAGAAGGTCAATAGCCGCAACACCGAGCCGGGTCGAAAGAATGCGGTCAAAAGCCGTCGGGGACCCTCCGCGCTGAACGTGCCCAAGCACGGTAAGGCGCACCTCTATCCCGAGCTTTTCGACCAGTATATTCCGTATATCGTTGGATCCTATGAGCAGTCCGTCAGGATGCCTTGCGCCCTCGGCAACTACCACCATCTGATGAGGCCTTCCGATTTTCCGGGCCTTGTCGAGACTCTCAACCATCCTCTGATGCCAGCGCAGTTCGAGTTCCTCTTCGGGAATGAGCACCCAGGAGGCCCCGGTCGCCAAAGTGCCGGCAAGCGCAAGGTAGCCGCAGTTTCGCCCCATTGTCTCGATAACGAATGTGCGCTGGTGGGAAGCAGCCGTTGATGACAGATCGTCTATCGCACGCACGATGTGATTTAAGGCGGAATCAACGCCTATCGCCATATCGGTGCCGCTTAGGTCATTATCTATGGAGCCGGGGAGCCCAACGACCTGGAGCATCGGAATTCGCGATGCCGGAGGGTAGCGGCCGGGATGGGCAGTGACGATCTTTTCGACGTGTTCGGGCCATTCGGTTGAGAGCACGTGCGCTCCCATAAGGGAACCGTCGCCTCCGATCACTACCAGCGCTTCTATGCCGCGCTCCAATATGTTCTCCACTGCGCGCCGCCTGCCCTCCACGGTCTTGAACTGCTCGGAACGCGCTGTGCCAAGGAAAGTCCCTCCATGCTGGAGAACGTTGCCAACCTCCTGCCAGTTAAGACGTTTTATCTGGTCGCCGCCCCGGAGGAGACCCTCGTACCCGTAATATATCCCGTATACCTCAAGGCCCCTGTCCAGGGCGCGCCGCACTGCGGCGCGCACCCCCGCGTTCATCCCGGGAGAATCCCCGCCGCTGGTCATTACCCCCAGAGTTTTAATCATGGCGCCTTTCCTTTTTCCCACAAATAGTCTTGCAACCTGGCAAGGGAAGATACACGATTTTTCGCACGGCTCATAGGAAAGTATCATTCGAAGATGGAAAATATTTTTCATTGAAGTTATAAAAGCAAGGTAAAAGATATTCCTAAAGTGATGTCTTTCTCCTCGGCGCACTGGAGTGTGCTCACAAAGCTTATCTTTGACCTCAAATGACAGGCGGACAGCAATGATAGTACCCGTAATCTTGTCCGGTGGTGTGGGATCCAGGTTGTGGCCCCTTTCAAGAGAGCATCTTCCAAAACAGTTGATGCCGCTTCTGGGTGGAGAACACTCCCTGTTTCAAAAAACACTTATGCGCCTGTCAAAAATTGCCGGAACATCGCCCCCCATAATTGTGTGCAACGAAAGCCACCGCTTCATGGCGGCAGCACAGATTCAGGCGCTTAACATGACTTATTCGGATATCATACTTGAACCTGTCGGCCGAAACACCTGCCCGGCAATTACCGTGGGCGCGCTGGCCGCTGTGAAAAACGACGAAGACCCCGACCTGCTTGTTCTGCCTGCGGACCATCTCATCCGGGAAGATGACCTTTTTGCATCGGCTGTTCAGCAAGGAAGCGAACTTACATCGGATGGCAAAATAATAACTTTCGGGATCGTTCCCGACAGACCTGAAACCGGTTACGGGTATATCCGCAAGGGGCAAAGCGTTCCGGGGCACTCAAACGGAAATGCCTGCGTGGTTCGGGAATTCTCTGAGAAGCCTGACTATGAAAAAGCAAGCTCCTATGTGGACTCAAACGAGTACTTCTGGAACAGCGGCATGTTCATGTTCCGGGCCTCTGTTTTTCTTGAGGAACTGGAGCGGCTTGCGCCCGAAATTCTCAGTGCCTGCCGCCAGTCATATCAAAAGGCCAGGCGTGACCTGGACTTCACTCGCCTTGAAGAGGGCGCCTTTGCCTCATGTCCGAATATTTCCCTGGACTATGCAGTTATGGAAAAAACTCCGCATGCAGTCGTAATTCCCCTGACAGTGGGCTGGAGTGATGTCGGGAGCTGGCTTTCACTTCATGAAGTCTGCGAAAAAGACGAGTGCCGCAACGTTGTCGCAGGAGACGTTTTGCTGGAAGATGTCCGCAACTGCTATATCCATTCGGAAAACAGGCTCATTGCGGCCCTCGGCATTGAAAACCAGATAATCATCGAGACAAAGGACGCGGTGCTGGTTTCATCGATCGAACGTTCCCAGGATGTTAAGCTGATTGTCGGCAGACTCAAAAAGCAAATGAGAGAGGAAGCGTTTTCTCATTCCCGGACGTACCGTCCATGGGGGTCTTACGAGTCCATCGATACCGGTGACCGCTTCAAGGTAAAGCGTATAACCGTAAATCCAGGCGCCTCTCTTTCTCTTCAGATGCATTACCACAGGGCGGAACACTGGATCGTGGTAAAGGGAACCGCGCGCATAACAAAGGGCCAGGAGGAATCCCTGCTAAATGAAGACCAAAGCACATACATTCCCTGGGGCACGCAGCATCGCCTGGAAAACCCCGGCAAAATACCTCTGGAACTAATTGAGGTCCAATCCGGCAGCTACTTGGGAGAAGACGATATCCGTAGGTTTGACGATAAATACGGACGCTGCTGATCGAGTTTTCGTTACAATTTGCAGTTCGATGTAGACCTCAAGATCTGTTTTAGCGTCTTTAATATTCAAAAGAGGAGTAATGCATGAAAACATGGGAATGGTCATCGAAGATTCTCACAATCGGATTTGCGGTGGTCCTCCTGGGAGGTTGCGCCACAACGCCTTACGGCCCTTACTACACCGTTAACACACCACCCCCTGCCGAGTCTAACCAGGCCCCAACGGAAAATGAATCCAATTATCTGACCGTCGGCCCGCAGGATCGTTTCTATATAATGCACGTCGAAAACAGCACCCCTTTCGGAGCGCGTTTTCCCCAGGCTCATCGGGTCCTTTATGAGAAAGGATATGACCAGGTAAGAAGAGAAATGGAGGCTGATTTTTCGCTTGATATTGCCCTCACTATGGAAGCCAGGGACAACCCGGACTTAAGGGCCGAACACCTTTTAGGCGGGGCGATTCTGGGCGCTGCAACAGGCGCGCTCCTCGGTGCGGTAGCCCACGCTCCGGTTACCGGGACGATCGCCGGAGCGGCGGGCGGCGGCTTCCTTGGGCTGGCGTCTCCAGCGAACACTCCCATGGTCAGGATCGATATCCACACACAGAGTTTCCGCGACCAGACTGTGTCGTCTAAAAGCATCGTGCTGGACATGGCGCATGTTCCGCCCTATGAGGTACCGCGTGCAATCGATATGCAAATTTCGAGAATGCTCCAGACGCTTCCGCCGAGATAGGCCCGGACCAGGCGCTTTGAGCTGTTTTACGAAAAGACCCCCTGCCGATTCGAATCCACAGGGGGTCTAACTATGAATTATTCCGATGAGCATTGCGCAATTCGGAACGCCGATTTCCAGCGCCTTTTCGCGCGCAGCCTCAACCATTCTCAGGGCCGGGTCCAGAGTCATCTGCATTAGATTTCTCCTTCGAGACGTTCATCGTTGTCACCGGACCCGCGTTGCACGGGGCCGCCGCCGCAACGCCCAAACTGAGTTCCTGTAGGACGGGCACGGTCTTGTGTGCCCAATCTCCACGCCCCGCGAGGTGTTGCATGGTACTAAAGATTAACTGACAAAGTAGTACTATTGCATGTGAGTAAGAAACTTTTCACACTCTGTTAAACCTCTCTTCATATGTCCTCCCCTAAAAATCCCTCAAAGGAGGGAGCCGATTTCACCCTCTTGGGGGATATACACTTGCAACTTTTTCTGTCTAACTAGCATAATTGTTTATGTTTATCTTGAACCCGCTACACAAATTCATACCCTCACGGCGCTCTCACAGATTCACCGTAACGCGCTGGTGCGGCGGCAGGTGAATCAGTGTCGTAAGTTTGTGTGCTACCCTCCTGACGCCAACGAAGGCTGCAATAAAGGAGGGATGCAAGGGCAATAAGGCAGCAGCCAATGTTTGCCCTCGATTCCTTGGTTTTTACCGCTAGTTAACAGGAGGATTTCAGATGACGAAAGAGGCATTGGGAATGATCGAGACACGCGGGCTGGTTGCCAACATTGAAGCGGCAGATGCCATGGTGAAGGCTGCCAATGTTGTGTTGATCGGGCAGGTAAAAATTGGCGCCGGCTTAGTAACAGCAATGGTGCGTGGTGACGTGGGTGCGGTGAAGGCCGCCACGGACGCAGGATCGGCTGCAGCCCAGAAAGTGGGTGAAGTGGTTTCAGTACACGTAATCGCCAGGCCCCATCAAGATGTGGAGAAGATATTGCCACAAGGCCCTGAGAGTGCATAAGGGATCCGTCCCGGATCACCTGCATAATCGCCTACCCCAGGAGGGAATAGCCGATGCAAGAAGAACTGATTAATAGAGTCATGCAGGAAGTGATGAAACGGGTGGGTCCCGGCTCTTCGGCCCCAGCGAGCGCCCCCCAAGGAAAGACGAACAATCCATCTCCAACAGCCGATCTGGTGCAACTTACAGAGTTTGTCGGCGTGGGCATGGGGGATACTCAAGGCATCGTTATCGCTAACCTGGACCCCATTATCCACAAAATGATCGGATTTGACCCAAAATTTCGTTCCATCGGAGTAATCGGCGGCCGAGTTGGGGCGGGCCCTCAGCTAATGGCAGCCGATGAGGCGATCAAGGCGACCAACACCGAGATCATACTCGTCGAAATGCCCCGGGACACCAAAGGTCAGGCTGGTCACGGAAACCTGATCGTCTTCGGTGCGGAGGATGTCTCCGATGCTCGCCGTGCGGTTGAAGTAACCCTGGAGATGCTGCCCAAGTATTTCGGAGATGTCTACGCCAATGATCAAGGCTACACCGAGAATCAGTACAGTGCCAGGGCCAGTAAGGTCTTGAACTATGCTCTATCGGTCCCCGAAGGCCGGGCTTTTGGACTAATCCTCGGGGCGCCTGCGGTCATAGGCATGCTCATGATTGATACTGCAGTCAAGGCGGCGGACGTCGAAGTCCTGGGTTTTGCTTCGCCGAAAAGAGGAACAAGCCTGACCAATGAGGTATTTATCTGGGTTACCGGTGACTCCGGAGCCGTACGGCAGGCCGTGATCGCAGGTCGCGAAGTTGGCAATAAGCTTCTCTCTGCCTGGGGCGAGCCGCCAAAGTCATTGGGTACACCATACATATAAGGGGAGTAAGCAATGGCTAAAAGACAAAAACGCTTCGAAGTGCTGGCAGAGCGTGCGGTTAACAAGGATGGCTTCATTAAAGAATGGGTCGAAGTGGGTCTGGTCGCGATGGACAGCCCAAATGACCCGAAGCCTGGCATCAGGATTGCGAATGGCAAAGTCGTGGAGCTGGACGGCAAGCCCCGTGACGATTTCGATATGATTGACGCCTTTATCGCGGACCACTGCATTGACAAGTCCGTGGCGCAGGAGGCAATGGCCGTCGACTCGGTAAAATTTGCCCGGATGCTTGTAGACATTAACGTGCCGCGTTCCGCAATCGTGCGTTTGTCGGTCGGAATGACTCCGGCAAAGATATTGGACGTTCTCAAGCAGTTGAACGTTGTAGAGCTCATGATGGCAATGCAGAAACTGCGGCCACGGCGCACTCCCTCCAACCAGGCCCATGTGACCAACCTCAAAGACACGGCTCCCTTGTTGGCGGCAGATGCGGCGGAGGCGGGATATCGTGGGTTCACTGAAATAGAGACCACGGTCGGTGTGGGGCGTTATGCGCCCATGAATGCGCTTTCTCTTCTTGTGGGAGGACAGGCCGGCCGGCCGGGACTCCTCGCACAGTGCGCGGTAGAGGAGGCGCTGGAACTCACCATGGGGATGCGCGGCCTCACACACTACGCTGAAACTGTTTCCGTCTATGGAACCGAACAGGTCTTTGTAGATGGAGACGACACTCCATGGTCAAAGGCCTTCCTGGCATCGGCCTACGCCTCGCGGGGCCTCAAGATGCGCTATACTTCGGGGACCGGTTCCGAGGTACAGATGGGATATGCCGAGGGAAAGTCCATGTTGTACCTGGAGATTCGATGCGTCATGATCGCCAAAGGCGCCGGGGTACAGGGCCTTCAGAACGGGTCCATCAGCTGTATCGGCGTGCCGGGAGCGGTGCCCTCAGGCATTCGGACTGTTCTGGCGGAGAATGTGGCTACGGTGCTCATGGACCTCGAGGTGGCATCGGGCAACGACCAGACCTTCACCCATTCGCCCATTCGCAACACAGCGCGCATGCTGATGCAGTTTCTTCCCGGCACGGACTTGATTTTCTCAGGCTACAGCTCGGTGCCAAACTATGACAACATGTTTGCCGGTTCCACCCACGATTGCGATGACTATGATGACTTCCTGGTGCTGCAGCGCGATTTGCAGGTGGACGGAGGCTTGCGTCCCGTAAGGGAAGAGGATGTCATCGCGGTCCGCAACAAGGGGGTGCGCGCGCTGCAGGCGGTCTTTGAAGAACTGGGGCTTCCTCCCATTACCAATGAGGAAGTGGAGGCGGCCACTTATGCTCACGGCAGCAAGGATATGCCCGACCGCAATGTTCCCGAGGACCTCCGGGCGATAGACGAGATGATGAAGCGTGGAACCACCGGTTTGGACGTTGTGCGCGCCCTGGCAAAACGTGGCTTCAGGGATGTGGCCGAGTCAGTGCTCACTATGCTCAAAGGGAAGGTCTCGGGAGATTATCTCCACACTTCCGCTATCTTTACCGATAATTTCGAGGTCTTGAGCGCGGTCAACAACCCCAATGATTACCAGGGACCAGGCACCGGATACCGTCTCGAAGGCAAGCGATGGGATATTTTGAAGGATATCCCGCAGGCCATCAGTCCTGAAGATATCTAGGTCGGGAGGTTTGGACAAAATGAATATCTCGGAAGAAATGGTTAGAGAGATCATTCTTGAGGTTTTGCAGCAGATGCAGAAGGAGGGGGGAACTCCTGCGCCCCAGGAAGAGCACGTTCCGCCCCTTTCCTTCAGGGAAATCGGCGCCGCAAAACCCGGGACCGATAGAAACGAGGTGGTCATCGGAGTGCCTCCGGCATTTGGCACGGCAATGACCAAAACCATCATCAATATTCCGCATGGCGAGGTGCTTAGAGAAGTGATGGCGGGCATCGAGGAAGAAGGCCTCAAGGCCCGCCTGATTCGCGTCAATAAGACTGCAGATGTGGGGTTCATTGCCCATGAGGCTGCCAAGCTTAGCGGTTCGGGGATAGGCATAGGCATAATTTCCCGTGGAACGACGGTCATCCATCAGAAGGACCTTATGCCGCTCCAGAACCTTGAGTTGTTTCCTCAGTCACCATTAGTGGAACGGGAAACTTTTCGCGCCATTGGGCGCAATGCAGCCAAATATGCCAAAGGAGAGCACCCATCTCCGGTGCCGGTGCGCAACGATCCCATGGCTCGACCTAAGTACCAGGGTTTGGCGGCATTGCTCCATAACAAAGAGGTGCAGTATGTGAAGGCCGACATGCCAAGCACGGAAGTCTCTGTGCAGCTTTAGGTCGATCAAGGAGGTAAAAACTCATGGCTCAGAATATCACTCCCGAACTCATTGCCGAAGCCGTTAAGCGTGTTATGGGCTCGCTCGGCGAAGGGACTCAAAAAACAACCGGTGCAGTTGGATCCACGGGGAAACTCGACGCAAAAAAAGATTTCCCCCTTGGCATCAAAAGGCCTGACCTGGTGAGATCAGCGACTGGATTGGGTCTTGATGATATTACCCTGGACAAAGTGATAGCCGGTCAACTTAGCTTTGACGATGTCAGGATTCGACCTGAAACCCTGGAATATCAGGCGCAAATTGCTGAAACCGCCGGTCGGCCCCATATCGCAGTCAACCTGCGCCGCGCTGCCGAAATGACCCGGATTCCGGATGCACGCGTGCTGGAAATTTACAATGCCATGCGCCCGTACCGGTCCACCAAACAGGAACTGCTCGACATCGCCAGCGAACTCGAAACAAAGTACCAGGCGAGGATCTGTGCGGCATTAGTTCGGGAAGCCGCAGAGGTCTATGAAAAACGCGGTCGAATCAAGAAATAGTCAGGAGTTGCCTGGGCATGGGTTATGTCGCTGGAGTAGATGTTGGAAACAATACGACTGAAGTTGCAATCGCACAGGTCAAGGGCAAAGGAGATGCGCGGTTTCTGTCCAGCGCCATAGTAAGGACCGTCGGGATCAAAGGGACTCTGAGCAATGTGATGGGAATTATCGAGGCCCTGGACCAGGCCCTGAAGCCTTTGGAGATCAAGCGGAAGGAGCTGAGTGTGGTGCTGCTCAATGAAGCGACTCCAGTCATTGGCGACATAGCCATGGAAACTATCACCGAAACGGTCATCACAGAGTCGGCCATGATCGGCCACAATCCCTCCACACCAGGCGGGCAGGGATTGGGGCTGGGCCATACCATCGGGTTGCACCAGATGGATAGCGTTTCCGCGAATGAAGAGCAGTGGATTGTGATCATTCCCGGCACCGTGGATTTTCGTGACGCTGCCGAACGACTTAACAGGGCGCGCTCCAGGGGGCTGAAGATCACGGGTGGCATTGTGCAGAAAGATGACGGCGTGCTCATCAACAACCGATTACATAAACCGATACCCATGGTTGATGAAGTCAAATACATTGACCGAGTGCCTCTGCAGATGCCTGCCGCGGTTGAGGTGGCTGGACCGGGGAGAACCATAGAAAAGCTCTCCAATCCGTACGATATTGCCACCCTGTTCCACCTGGACCCGGCGCAAACCCGTCAGATCGTCCCTATTGCGCGTGCTCTAATGGGCACCCGCAGTGCTGTAGTGATAAAGACCCCCAGGGGAGATATAGAGGAACGGCGCATCCCTGCGGGGAAGATCACACTGATCGGTCACAGGCAGAAGGTGGAAGTACCAGTGGAAGAAGGTGCGGACGCCATTATGGCCAAGGTGGCAGAGGTCTATCCACTGGAGGAAATCCAGGCCGAACGCGGGACCAATGTGGGAGGAATGTTTGAGCAGGTGCGCAAGGTCATGGCTGACCTTACGGATCAGCCGGTAAGCGCTGTGCGGGTGCAAGATATCCTCGCCGTGGACACGCTCAAACCTCAGAAGGTGCTGGGGAGCCTTGCCGGCGAATACGCCCTGGGAAATGCGGTGGGTTTAGCCGCCATGGTGGAAACCCATAAACTGCCCATGCAGCGGCTGGCCAGAAAACTGGAAGAAGAGATCCTGGTTCCAACCGTTGTGGGTGGCGTTGAGGCGGAGATGGCTATCCGTGGAGCATTGACCACTCCCGGAACCCAGCCTCCACTGGCCATAGTGGACTTGGGCGGCGGCTCCACCGATGCATCCCTCATCAATGAAGCCCGCGAAATCCGAAGCACCCATCTGGCTGGGGCCGGGGACATGGTCACGCTCCTCATCGACACAGAACTCGGGTTGGAAGACCGCGAACTGGCGGAAAATATCAAGCGGTATCCACTAGCCAAAGTCGAAACGCTTTTCCACATGCGCCATGAGGATGGCTCCGTGCAGTTCTTTCATGAACCGCTCGACCCTCGCCTGTTCGGGCGGGTGGTCGTGCTTGGAGAGAATGGGCCGATACCGATGGAGACCCGCGAAATGCTGCCAAAAATCGTGGCGGTGCGCCAGCAGGCCAAAAAAAAAGTATTTGTGCGCAACGCCTTGCGCGCCCTGGAAAAAGTGGCGCCTGCCGGGAATATTCGCCTCATCAGCTTTGTGGTGCTGGTGGGTGGGTCCGGACTGGATTTTGAAATTCCCAAGATGATTTCCGATGCGCTTTTCGAGTACGGTGTGGTTACCGGCAGGGCTAATGTCCGCGAGATAGAAGGACCGCGCAATGCTGTTGCCACCGGCCTTGTGCTTGCTTACGCGGAAGGGTGGCCCCATGCATATGGCTGAGAATTGGTCTACGGCAGACGATAGAAGACCCGTTGTTCGTATCATGACGCTCCAGGTCTCTGCCCAGGAAGCAATGCCCATTCTCTGGGGGCTCGAGGAGGAAGGGATTCCAGCCGACATCCACGAGGTATCCGATGGAGGGGCCGTGGCCCTGGCCAAACAGGCTGCGGACATGTCACCACTTAATGTGGGAATCGGGATGAATGGGGCCGAAGGGATCGTGGCCCTGCACCATCGTGACCTTCCCGGTGAGCAACCATTATTCACCCTTGCCATGAAGGATGTTCAGACTGTGCAGTTTCGCATCCTGGGGGCGAACGCCGCGCGGTTGGTCAAGGGAGAGCCTCTGGTTTTTCAGGATGAACTGCCGTCAGCCGGGGAAGTGAACCACTCTGAGGACTTCTTTTATAATGATCCCAATGAATTAGTGGACCTGATCGTTCGGGTGGTTTTGGAACTATTAGCGAAAGAATAAGGGAAACCCATGGAAAAGGGAAGCCTGGGATTGATAGAGACGTGGGGATACGTACCGGCCATTGAGGCTGCGGACGCTGGATCCAAGGCGGCAAATGTCACCCTGCTCGGTTACGAGGAAGTGCGGGCAGGCCTGGTTACGGTGAAGTTTGTCGGCGATGTCGCGGCGGTAAGAGCTGCTGTCACTGCAGGTTCGGCTGCGGCCCGAAAGGTCGGAAAAGTGGTGTCGGTCCATGTGATTCCCCGGCCTGATCGTAAATTGCGTATTACTCCGGGCGGTCCGCCAACTCCTGGCGAAAAACGACCCGATCCACCACCTCCATCACCACCCGGTGAAGAAGGTGCCGAACCAACTCCGATTCCATCAGAGCCAGCCGAGGGACCGGAAGATGAATTGCCTCCAGGGCCTCCGACAACTCCAGTCAAGGGGAAGGCTAGAGGGGGAAAAATAAAAAAGAAGCATTAATCCATGATTTTGAGATCGCAGGGTTCAGCTTTCACGGATTGGTATTGCGTTTCCGGTGGAGCGCTTCCGTAATAACGTTACCATATAAGCAAATTAGCTGAGTTGACGTGCCAAGGAGAGTGTCATGGTAGTAGAGCTTCGTGTCTATGTTTACCTGGATCGATTACAGCCTCAGTTCACAGCCTACCTGGGAGCAAACGCGAGAGGCTACCTCCCTGTGGTGGGGATGGCCGCAGTTCTGATGGAGATCGCTCCGGGAGTGCTCATTAACCAGGTAACGGATGCAGCTCTCAAAGCAGCCAATGTCCGACCGGGTCTGATGGTTGTCGAGCGCCATTTCGGAGTGCTGGAATTTCATTCGAAAGCGCAAGCCGATGTTAAATACGCAGGAGAGGCCGCTTTGAGGTCTCTGGGAATGAAGCTCGAAGATAGGATGAAACCCCAGATCCTGAATTCGAAAATCATTCATAAAGTCAACGACTATCATGCCCAGATGATCAATGTCTCTCGCCTGTGTTCCATGCTTCTCGCAGGTCAGGACATGTACTATCTGGAAGTTCAACCTGCCGGCTACATTATTCTGGCTGCCAATGAGGCGGAGAAAAACGCTAACGTCACTCTGGTCGAGTGTAGAACATTCGGTGCGGTAGGCCGCCTCTATCTCAGTGGTAAGGAATCAGATGTGGCCCGCGCAGCAGGTGCGGCCGAGACCGCTATTTCGAGGTTAACAGGATCAGAGAGCTCCGCCTAGCTGAAAAAAACAACAGAGAGGATGCCGTGGCGATCAAACCATCTTGCAATCAACTGTTAAATGCCTTCGAGGCTTCTCTTGTGTTAAACGGGGGCGGACATCGCAGGACCCCCCTATTTACCGGCGTTGATCTGGGAACGGCTTATACCGTAACGGCGGTTGTAGACAGCGAGGGAATCCCCGTGGCTGGAGCATTGACCCGGAGCCGGTCCAGCATCAGGGATGGTTTGGTTCTCGATTACATGGGTGCTGTCACCATCCTTCGCGAACAGGTCAGGATGCTCCGCGCTGCAGGCTTTCCCATTCGGAACGCAGCCGCTGCCTATCCACCGGGTACTACGGGCCGAAACGCAAAGGCCTTTGCACATGTTCTCCAAGGTTCGGATTTGGAAGTCACGGGGCTTATAGATGAACCCAGCGCTGCCGCACAAGTGCTCGGCATATCCGAGGGAGCCGTAGTGGACATCGGCGGCGGCACTACTGGAATTTCGGTTATCCGTGAGGGCGAAGCGGTTTACACTGCTGATGAAGCCACCGGAGGCATTCATGCCGATCTGGTTCTTGCAGGCCATTATAAGATTGAAGTTCACGAGGCGGAAAAGATCAAAACGGACCCGGCACGGCAAGCCGAGGTCTTTCCGCTCATTCGGCCCGTATTCCAGAAAATGGCAAGCATCGTAAAACAGCACCTGAAGGGACACCCTGTGGACACCTTGTATCTGGTGGGGGGGACTAGTTGTTTTCCCGGGATAGAGGGTGTGATGGAAGAAGAAACGGGCCTGTCCGTGGCTCGTCCCATCAATCCATTATTGGTCACTCCGCTTGGGATCGCCCTGAGTTGTGTGAAAAACTCATAAAGCAGCCGTCGCCTCCGGATTCCCGCTCTTGCGGGCTATGATGGACCGAAAGTTCCGGACACATGCAGTTTCGGGAACACTCAAGTCAACGCTGGTCGAACTTGCCATGAAAGAGGAGCAGATTCAACAAATTGTTGCTGAAGTGCTCAAGCGTTTGTTACCGAGGCTGGGGGCAAACGGCACTCGCGGGACGGTGATCGTAGTGTTCACCGGTGCTACCGTTGGACTCAACAAGGCGATCCAGCAGGTACGTTCGCTCATTCTAAGCGGTTTCCGGATCCAGTTGGTTTTTTCTCAGGCGGCGGAAAAGCTCTATTCTCACGTGGTAGTTAACCAGTTGGCAGGTTTTCCCCATTTGGTTCCGCTGAATGCGTCCAAGTGGCTCCCCGCCCTAAAGGAAGCTCGTGGGGTCGTGGTTCCTTTATTGAGTGTGAACACACTTTCCAAGCTTTCCCTGCTTATAGCGGACAATCTGGACACTAATCTCATTCTGCACGGACTGTTCATGGGAAAACCAGTCATTGTGGCGCAAAATGGAGCCGATCCGGCAGAACTTGGCCGTGCCGAGCTAGGATTTCACAAAGGGCCTCCGACCCTTACACGGGCCCTTCGTGAACGTTTGCAGGTGATAGCCGGCTACGGCTGCCTCCTTACAGACATTGACCGCTTGAGTGTTGACGTCAGTGCCGCGCTTGTGGAGGAAAAAGACTCGCAGAGAGGGGGTTCTGATCTTTCTGCCGCCCCTCAGCGCCTCGCTCTCAACCACGCAGCTAAAATAGTCACGGCAACCGATGTGCTTCAGGCTTATCGACTGGGGGCTGACCTGAGACTGCCCTCCAAGGTTGTGATAACACCCATGGCGCGTGATCTGGCGGTGAAGCATGGCGTTTGTCTGCTGAGGGAATAAGACCTGTTAACATTCAAAAATAAGGATAGCTTGACATGTTGATAGCACGGGTCATTGGAACAGTGGTTGCCGTCCGGAAACACGAACGGCTGGTCGGGAGCAAGATCCAGATCGTCCAGCCCCTGGACCCGCGCACGCAAACCGCACAAGGTGATCCACTCGTGGCAGTGGATGCTGTGGGGGCCGGAGTTGGTGAAAACGTGATGGTGGTCCGGGGGAGTGGCGCCCGCAGGGGGGTGGATGATGAACATTGCCCGGTCGATGCGACCATTATTGGTATCATTGATAACATCGATATTTTAGAGTAGCAGCAGCCATTACCGGACTCCAAGCAGAATCTGAGACGTCAAACAAGATGAAGGATACGGTCGGAAGAATCTACACACGCAGGGGTGATCACGGCGAAACCAGGCTGCTGAGCGGGGAAACGGCGCCGAAAGACGATCTGCGAGTACAAGCCTACGGGGCGCTGGATGAGCTCCAGGCGCATCTCGGCATGGCCCGTGCTTTGATACGGGAAGATTCGGTGCGCACCACCATCTTTGATATCCAACAGGATGTTTTTACGGCCTGTTCTGAATTGGCTTCCACCCCTGGTGGATTGTCCCGCTTAGAACGGCGTATCGGCCCTGGCGATACCGTGAAACTGGAAAGCTGCATTGACGCATTCGCTGCATCTTACGGTTTGCCTGTCAGCTTCGTCGTTCCAGGAAGGTCCCCCGATAGCGCCGCGCTTCATGTGGCGCGAACGGTTTGCAGACGCTGCGAACGTTTGATCGTCACGCTGAACAGGCAACTGGGAGTATACGATGAACAGGTTATCTATTTCAATCGGCTTTCGGACTTACTGTTTGTGCTGGCCTGGGTTATGGAAGTTATGTTTGTCGTGGAAAACGTTGTTCATCAAGTCATAAACCATACGTCGGAGAGCGAGTATAAAGAATGAGACTCCCCTACGTGGTCGCACAGATTCTTGCCAATGTTGCCGAAGCCGAGGCATCAAACACGGGCGTGCCCATGGCCATAGCAGTGGCGGACGCCGGGGGTGGGCTCCAGTTGTTTACGCGTATGGATGGAGCCTTGCCGGCGAGCAGCGAAATTGCCGTCTCCAAGGCCTACACAGCAGCGGTCTTGCGCATGGCCACCCATGAAGTGGGCAAACTTGCTCAGCCTGGCGGAATACTCTACGGCATCCAACACACTCACAATGGCAAAATCATCCTCTTCGGCGGGGGCTTTCCGTTGCTCTTGGACGGGGAAGTGGTGGGGGCGATCGGAATCAGCGGCGGTAGTGTGGATGAGGATATGCGCGTGGCGCAACCAGCCGTGCAAATGCTCAAAGATATGGAATGCTGGTCGGGTAAAATCAAAGAATTGGTTCCTGCAACGGTGCTGGGACCTTCCAGCATGATACGGGTCAAAGATGAGTTACAGAGAGTGCTCGTACAAATGATCCCTTCTGTTTCCACGGACACGGTCGCTGCTCTGACTGGCGGTGTCCTTTTGGCCCTTTCATGAAACGGGCTTCAGGCTGCAGGCTTCGGAGCAGCTTGGATTGGAGCCGGCCGCCACAGGCTGCGTAGCGTGTGCAAGCTCACACATAGTGCATCTTAATGATCCTTTTCATGTTTTCCCGTTGTTGGCGGGATGACTCACTGAGTCAAGGTTATGGAGGAATAGTGATGGAGATCAACCAGGAACTCATTACGGGCTTGGTTGCCAGGGTACTCCAGGAACTGGCTGCTGGAAAAGCCACGCAGTCCGAGGATGAGAACGGTCTTTTTGAGACGGTGAACGATGCCGTGGATGCTGCCCTGGAAGCCCAAAAAAGGCTCATAGCAATGTCTTTGGAGCGGCGCAAGCAGATCATCGCAGCCATTCGTCAGGCAGCCCTGGACAATAATGAGACGCTCTCTTCACTGGCGGTGCGGGAAAGCACGCTTGGCCGTTATGAGGACAAGATCAGAGAGAACATCCTGTGCGCTACCAAAACTCCTGGAGTGGAAGACATCCAACCGGTTGTCTTGACCGGCGACTATGGTTTGACCCTGCTCGAGCATGCTCCAGTCGGAGTGATAGGGGCCTTGACCCCCATTACCAACCCCACCGGCACTCTCATTAACAACAGCATCAGCATGACCGCCGCAGGGAATGCGGTGATCTTCAATCCACATCCGAGCGCTCGGGAAACCAGTAAGCTAATGGTCCAGATCATCCATAAAGCAATTGTCGGCGCCGGCGGGCCGCCGGCATTGGTCTGCTCGGTTCGAGAACCAACGCTTGAGACCGCCGGAGAAATCGTCGCACACCCCAAAATCCATATGCTGGTGGCAACAGGCGGCAGGCCAGTTGTAAATGTTGTCCTGCGATCCGGTAAGAAAGCCATAGGCGCCGGCGCCGGCAATCCTCCCGTCCTGGTGGACGAGACCGCCAATATCAGGAAGGCTGCGCAATGTATAGTGGATGGCGCAAGCATCAATAACAACATCTTTTGCACCTGTGAGAAAGAAGTGATCGTGGTGCAAGAGGTGGCGGACGCCCTTATCAAATTCATGCAGGAAACGGGCAAGGCCTATCTGCTCACACCCGAAGAGGCAGATAAGATAACCAGGCTGGTCGTAACTTCGGAACGTAAAATCAACACTGCCTATATCGGGAAAAATGTGCAGGTGATTTTGCGGCAAATCGGCGTCGAGGCAGGTGAAGAGTGTCGCTTGGCCATTCTTGAGACCCCGCATGACCATCCACTCGTTTGGCTGGAGCAGATGATGCCGGTGATGCCGATCGTGCGTGTCAAAGATATCGATGAAGGCATCGATTTTGCCGTAAAAGTGGAGAGGGGCAACAGGCATACAGCCGTCATGCATTCCACCCACGTAGACCACATGACTGCATTTGCTCGCGCAGTGCAGACCACCATCTTTGTAAAAAACGGACCCTCTTATGCAGGCATCGGGCTTGGCGGGGAAGGCCACACATCTTTCACCATCGCCGGTCCTACGGGAGAAGGACTGACGTCGGCGCGCACCTTTACGCGGCAGCGACGCTGTACCCTGGTGGAATCCTTTAGAATCATTTGATTGGATAAGCGGCTGCTTTTTGGCCCGGTGCTGTGTGCTCCAGCCTGTGGCCTACAGCCTGTAACCTCTGATTTGCATTTTTTGCTCAAGGAGCAAACTCATGAACATGGGTCTCGATCTCGCGTTGCAACTAATGGCGGCGGCCCGCAAAAAGTCCGAAGAAATCGGAGTTCCCATGGTGATCGCGGTTGTGGATGCGAGCGGGAACCTGGTGGCGGAGCAACGCATGGACCATGCGCTGCTGGTCAGCATCGACATCGCGCTGAATAAAGCCTACACGGCGGTAGCCGTTAAGATTCCAACCCATGAACTCGCTCCACTATCCCAACCCGGCCAGCCCCTGTTTGGCATTCATAATGCGGACGGTGGCCGCATCATCATCTTTGGAGGCGGCTTTCCGCTAAAACATGGCAATGAAATCATCGGCGGCATCGGTGTCAGCGGCGGAAGCGTAGAAGAGGACATTCAATGCGCAACGGCCGCCCTAGAACGTTTTAACGAGTTGACGCAGGGTTGATCCATATACATAGGAGCGTTCCTCAAATTCAGCGATATTTGAATTGCGGGAAATTGTGCTGTCTTATATTCCGGTAACAATATAATTGGCAGATGACATTCTTTCACTTTGGCCCTCACAGACCTCTCGGCGAGGGGCGTAATCCTGGTAAATTTTCACCCCGGTCCCTCATGTCCCGCCGGGCCACCCGGATTTCCACACTCCGCGGGGCGGCGGCCTTAAGTTTGTTGCCCGCCAGAACTTTTCGAACCAGAGCGCATAAACGGCAGCGCCGCCTTCCACGGCGGCGACTATCCGTATCTCTTAAATTCCTCTGCATGGGAGTGATGGGCCTGGGGGTGGGGCGGCGGCGGGAAACCACCCCCTGGGGCCCTCTCTCAAGTAGTGGCTGCCTTTTCCTTTGGCTTGAACCATTCCGGGACTTTTGCGGAAAGAATTCCGGCTAAATTGCCGATCAGCATACAAACGGCTGTATTGAGCAGAACGTCTACAAGACTCCATTTTTGTGGCGCGTGGGCGGCAAAATTGCCGAAAAAAACCGCAGCTCCGACAAACTGCCCTGGAATCGCTGAAAGCAGCCCGATGTTTCCTTCGATAGTCATAACGAAGCAGAACAATCCTATCAATACGGACAAAGCGATCATATTGCCACCGCCAAACTGAAGCCATAACCAGAAGAAAATCGCGCCCTGAACCATACCGGCAAGGTTGGCCGCACACGATTTGAGTAGCCCTTCTTTATTGCCTCCGGCATAGTAAAAGCTGGCCCATGCGGCGTAGCCTACCCACGCAACGAGCCAGGGGGCCAGGACCGTAACATGAAACCATATACCGCAAAGCACTCCGATACTGATGGATATAGGTAGTAACGCCATGATCATACTCCTTTCTTGTAAGCCTTGGCCAGGGCGTCAGCCGTCCAGATGGCGGCCTCGACCATACCTGCAGTCACATTGAAACATGTGGCGTGTATGGTTTCACCCGGAGCGGTTGTGGCCTCGGCCACCTTGCGGATTTCCTCCTGCGTAGGATTGTGAATCCCCAGATCATCCAGGCAGACAGGCAATCCTACCGCCAGGCAGAAATCGAGCACTTCTTCGATTTGATCCTTTGGACGTCCTTCCATGATGAGCTGGGTGAGGGTCCCAAAAGCCACTTTCTGGCCGTGGAGTTTATGATGGGAACTTTCCAGAACCGTGAATCCATTGTGAACGGAATGGGCCCCTGCAAGACCGCCGCTCTCAAACCCCAGGCCGCTCAATAGAGTGTTGGCTTCCACAATGGCTTCAACGGCCGGGGTCACCATGTTCTTTTCAACGGCCAGCTTCGCCTGCACGCCGAATTCGAGCAAGGTGTCGTAGCACAGTCGGGCAAGTGTGTGAGCCGAGCGGAATGGAGGGCATCCGCCGGTGAGCACATTGGGCTTACAGCTTCTGAAGCAGGTATCGGCCTCCCAGAAAGTGGCCAGAGCATCTCCCATGCCGGACACCAGGAATTCAACCGGAGCTTGGGCGACAATACCCGTATCCACCAATACGCAATCGGGATTTTTCGGCAGAACGAGGTAGCTCTCAAAGACACCTTTATCGGTGTAAACTACCGCAAGTGCTGAGCACGGAGCATCGGTTGCAGCGATCGTTGGGACGACGACGACGGGTATTTTCATGTAGTGAGCTACAGCCTTGCCGGTATCGATGACTTTGCCGCCGCCGGCGGCGATGACGACATCACATCCCGCCTTTCGTGCGACTTCCACCAGACGGTTGATCTCGTTCGTCGAGCATTCGCCATTGAAATGCTCCTGATGACACGAGACGCCCTTCTCGCTAAGGCTTGCCTCAACTGCAGGGCCGCACGCCTTTAAGGCCCTCTTCCCGCCTGTGAACAAGGCCTTGGTTCCAAGCCTGGCCGCATTCACACCGATCTCATTAATGGCGCCCTCTCCTTGAACATAACGACTTGGTGCGATCAAGATCCGACTCATTGGATTCCTCCCTTGTGATCGGGTTGTGATAATGAAGATAAATGCAGGTGAATTGCGCTTCTCCCCGGTCTATCACCTAATGACCGACATGATGAAAACTTCGTCGAGGCACCCACCGCGCAAGTGCCGCCAGGGTTTCTTAAGGAAAGGTGAGAGGAGTAGACAAGTAATCGCTGTAACCGGGTCCGCTTAACCTTCAGCTTCAAATACTTTTCAACCTCTTACACACACAGAACTTTTAGCCATTTCGCCATTAAACAGGAGATAGTTTCAAGAGTAAATCCCTCAAAGGAGTGGAAAATGCTCCCTCAAAGGGGGGATTTTTCATGGGGCGGTCGAAGAAGAGGTCTCAGCGGGCTTTCTATCGATAGCAGACGTAAGAACCGGGCAAAGGCGGGAGGCAGACGAACGTGACTTGGCGGAATACGGACGGCGCTAATGAAGTGGAAACAGTCTCTTCCTCATGGCCACCTGCGCGGCCTCGACCCGATTCCTTACGTGCAGCTTCTGGTAAATGCTCTTGACGTGGCTCTTGACGGTTTCGATGCTGATGAAAAGAGAATCGGATATTTCCTTGTTGCTCAAACCGTCGATGATCGCTTTCAATATCTCTTTTTCACGCTGAGTCAGCACGATGGACCCGGTGGGTTCTTCTGAGCCGTCGCCAGTGCCGCCTTCTATAGCCAGGTTCACAAGGAAGGGAGATACTATTTGCCTTCCTTCACACACTGACCGGATAACCTTCACCAGGTCTGCAACCTCAACGCACTTGAGCAGGTAACCGTCTGCTCCTGCCAACATGGCTTCATGAATGTATTTTTCGTCGTCATAGGTTGAGAGCACAAGTATTTTCATCTCAGGCATGGCCTTGCGCAGAATTCGAATAGCCCGAATGCCTGAAATTCCAGGCATGTCCACATCAATCAGAGATAAATCGGGAGGATTGCTTTGGATCTTTTCAACCGCACTGAAACCATCGCTTGCTTCTCCGATGACCCTCATCTCTTCTTCCTGATCCAGGGCAATTCTTAAACCGATGCGAAACAGCGGGTGGTCGTCCGCCAGGAAAATATTCATAACCCTTCTCCTTTTATTGAAGGTTTAGAGCAATCAACCTGGGACGGGAGGCACGAAACCCTCCGGCGTTGCTTTGCAATTGCGTGAGATCCAACACGCACCGATGCACGGGCGATCAATCGGCAGGCTTGCCGCCACTGAAAGGCAATATAAAATTGAAACGGCATCCGCGTTGAACACCACTCAGGCTATCCATCACAGGGGACTCAACCCATATCCTGCCGCCATGGGCTTCAATCGCCAACTTACAGAAGGCAAGGCCAAGTCCCACTCCATCTCTACACGCCACTTCACTGGTTCTGAGGGTACAGTACTTATCGAAAATGCACTGGTGATACGTTTCAGGTATCCCGATACCTTCATCTTCCACGCTCACAACGACATGGCCCTGCTGCCCGGCATCCATAAACGAATCGTCCTGCGGAGGGACAGCCGGAGGCCGTCCCGGATGGTCGTCGCCATTCCTCTGTCCTTGAATCCGGATGGCAATGTGGCCGCCCTCCGGACTGTACTTGATGGCGTTATCCAGCAGGTTGATACATGTTCTCCGAATCCGGTCCTGATCAATAGTGATCTCAAGCGGAGCCGAAGGGGCCTCAATCTGCAGAGTGATGCGTTTTTCCCTGGTAAGTAATTCCATCTGCTTAAGGCTCTGCTCAACAACCCGTTGGATCGCCACCTGCGTGCACCGTAAAACGAGCTTCCCGTTTTCATTACGGTAAATATCGAGAATGTCGCTCACCATGCCGAACAACTGATGGCTGGTTAACAGTGCCAGCTCCATGACATTTTTCTGATCCCGGTTGAGCGATCCAAGGCTCCCTCCAACAACGATCTGCAGGGCCCTCTCCAAAGACAGCACAGGGTTTCTCAAGTCATGGGTAATCATGCGGATAAGGTCTTCTTTCATCTGCTCAAGCCTTTTCTCCTCGGAAATGTCCCGGATAACCCCCACGTACCCTACCCTGCTTTCTTGCTCGTCGTGAATTTCCGAAAAGGATACCTGCACCGGGAATGTCGAGAAGTCCGCCCTAATGGCAGTCAAATCGGCTCGCCAATTACCACCCGAATTTGACGCCGCGTTCTTGAGGTAGGTGGATCGAGACCGCTCGTCTGCCAGGAGCATATGGACAGGCTGACCGATAATTTGGTTTGTTTTATATCCAAACATTGCAGCGCCCGCCTGATTGACCATGCCCACCGTATTGTCTGCGTTAGTTGAGATGATGCAATCGGAAACGCTGTTGATAAGCCTGCACAGGTAGCGTTGTGAATTCTTCTGTGCGATATGCTTCTGGAGAGCCAGTTCGCTGATCGTGACGGTGATCTCAGACATGAGATTGGCGATGTTTAGGAGTCTCTCGCGGCTCATAAGAGGGACATTCGCGAGTTCTCGCATATAACCGTCGATGTCTTCGATACCAATAGCTTTCGCTCGCCCGATGGCTATCTCAGTATCGATCGGCTCCTCGAGGACCTGGCCGCATAGAACTGTAGCCAGGTGATTGCCGTTGATGGTCACCAAGGCGGCGCAATCGGCCAGACCGCTGTTCAAGCATGTGTAACTGATAGGCGCTTGCACCCGAGCCGATTCAAAACCCCCGTAGCGGTCACTTTCAAAACATTTACTCCTGCCGATGGGAGTAGCGCGGCAATAATTAAGGCAGAAGGGTGTGAAATTGTGGGGATCAGTGATTGGATGGCCGTCCGGATAAGTAATGATTGAGGCCACCCCGGCCACTTCCGTGAAAACCTCGAGAATTCGCTCAAGTTTTTCCCTGCTGACCAAGTCCAAGAGGCGAATCGGGCGACCCATAATTTCATTCCCTCCATTGGTGAAAAGGGCCCACCGAATAATTTAAATTTTGCGGGGATAGAAAGTCAGAGCAAAAACTGGCAGGCCAATAACCTTACGACCAATAGAACCACCTGCCCGAAGCGTCCGTGACACTTACGCCGACATTGCGGCAAGTTATGAGTCGTTGAGTACGCTCTTGCCCCTAACGGCATGCACAGCTACTTGTGCGAAAAATCCGGACGAAGGTGCCGATCCCCTTGGGTTGCTCAAAGGGCAGATGCAATATATCCCGAGAGCTGACAAGCATAGGGGGTCCGCATGAGAGGTGATCGGGTCAACACAGGGACGAATGGAGCTGTACCCGATTTATATCTTTATGGATATCCTTGCTGAAATTCGTTTTCAAGTCAATACATTTTTTCTATCTATTCTTGTCTCACTGTTGGCAATTGGAGCGGCGGCCGGTGGAGGCGAATTAACCGCGCAGGCTTCACGGGCAATTCTTCAGGAAGGCCGGTTGCAAAGTGCGGCTGGAGCGGGATGGCTAACGCCATCCCGCATTTGTCCGGATATACACACTGGAGGGCAACTACGCCGGGTATTTCCCTTCAGACCGTCTACTTCTTCCCGGCCCTCTGGAAAAGATGCTTCACCTGGGAGAAGCCCATCTTGCGGCGGAGCATGCCTAGCTGATCCTGGAGCGGGATGTCCTTCGGACACATGTCCTCGCATCCGAGAAGCCCGAGGCAGCCGAAGATTCCGTCGTCGTTTCCCACTACCTCAAAATACTCGTCGTTGCTTCTCTCGTCGCGCGGGTCCATCATAAACCGGGCAACCCGGTTAAAGGCGGTGGCTCCCATGAAGCCATCGGGCAGCATGTTCGCCTTCCCGCAGGCGGCCACACAGCAGCCGCATTCGATACAGCGCTCGAGTTCGTAAATCTCCTCGGCGAGCGCGTTGTCCATCCGCTCTTCTTCCTCGTTTGGCTTGAATACCTTATCGGTATGGACCCACGACTGCACCTTCTCGTTCATCCCGCGGAACCAGGTGCCCGTGTCGACCGAGAGGTCCCCGATCAGCTTGAATACAGGCATCGGCATCAGGGTGATCTCGTTTGGCAGCTTCTTGGTCTTGGTATGGCATGCAAGGTCTGGCCGCCCGTTTATCATCAAGGCGCATGAGCCGCAAATGCCGGCCCTGCACATGAAATCGAACATGACGGTTGGGTCCTGTTCTTCCCTGATGCGGTTAAGAGCAATGAAAAGAGTCATGGCCTCGGTTTCCTCGAGATAATACGCATCCATGTGCGGAACCGAAGCCGGGTCCTCCGGGTTAAATCTGAATATGTTGAACTTTAGAGTTCTTCCCATCAAAACACCTCTCGCTTATGCTAGTTGGTTTCCGGCTTTGGGACGCAGACCTCGGGGTCTTCGGTGCAAATTATCTTTGTAGAACCATACCCTCTCTCACCTGGCGGAATCTCCCAAACCTTTGAAGGCTTCTCGTATTCCAGGGTCGGCAGCGTGTCTTTTTCACTCTTCCAGTAGGCCAGAGTACGCTTCAACCAGTCTCTGTCATTGCGTTCCGGGTAGTCTTCGCGTGCATGCGCTCCACGGCTCTCGGTTCTCATCAGCGCCCCGTAGGCAATACACAATGCAAGCCGCAGCATTCCGGGCACCCGCAGTGCCACTCCCAGTTCGGGATTTGGGCCGAATGTACTGGTGGATCGAAGACCTAAATTTTTCGCACGCTCATAGATCACCTGCAGCTTATCGACGGCAGCCTTGAGGTCCTCTTGCTTGCGGAAAATGCCTACCCCTTCCATGAGCGCATCGCCCATCGCCGCACGGAGGTCGTAAGCGCTTTCTTTCCCGCTCCCGCCAATCAGGCTCGCAATCCTTTCCTGCTGCTTGCTGACTGCATCCTTCACAACACCGGTCTTGAAATCGCCCTGGTAGCCCTTAAGGAATTCCACTATCTTTTCGCCCACGATCCTTCCGGCCACAATGGTCTCGGCCAGTGAATTCCCACCGAGGCGGTTAAACCCGTGCATATCCCAGCACGCGGCCTCGCCTGCCGAATAAAGGCCCTTGAGGCCGTAAGCGGCGCCGTCCTTGTTGGTGCGAACCCCGCCCATGCTGTAATGCTGGCACGGACGAACAGGGATCAACTGGGTAATCGGGTCTCGATCCAGGAACTCGTTCATTATTTCTTCGACTTCGCGGAGTTTGGTCTTGATGTGATGCGCCCCCAAATGGCGAATGTCCAGCCACAAGTGCGGCCCGTAAGGGCTCGGCACCCCTTTCCCGATCCTCATGTGATGAAACATCCAGCGGGAAACCACGTCGCGTGAGGCAAGTTCCTGTTTCCCGGGCTCGTAAATTTGCATGAATCTTTCTTCATTGACGTCTAAGAGTGTTCCGCCGTCACCGCGGCAGCCTTCGGTTACCAGGATGTTGGTGGGAACGATTCCCGTTGGGTGGAACTGCACCGCCTCCGGGTTTCCAAAGGGGACAATTCCGGTGTCAAGCGAGACTGCGACGCCGTCACCCCAGCAGATTACCGCATTGGTGCTTTCGCGGTAAAGTTTGCCGTAACCGCCTGTGGCAATCAATGTCGCTTTGGCCAGGTATGTCCTCAGCTTGCCTGTCTTCAGGCAGCGGGCCACAACCCCTGTGCAGGTCGTGCCGTCATGGATCAGGGACAGCACTTCAATCCTGTCGTGGACGGTTACGCCCAGGCGAACGACTTCATTGTCCATCGTGAAAAGAAGAGTATGGCCGGTCCCGTCCGACGTGTAACAGGTGCGCCATTTCGCCGTCCCGCCGAAATCGCGTGCAGCGATTGTGCCCTCTTTCTCTTCCTTCTCAATCTTGTCGTATTGTTTTCCAGCCTTATAGTAGATGCCTTTGCCAGGAACTACGCGGTTCCACGGAATGCCCCAGAATGCCATTTCTCGAACGGCGATCGGCGCAGTCTCCACGAAAAGACGCGCGACTTCCTGATCGGCTCCCCAGTCGGACCCTTTAACAGTATCGGCAAAATGGACATCCGGGCAGTCGCCCTCGCCCATG
>Ga0187890_10000313_pt1 | contig 34462 bp, 22 predicted proteins | sample June2016WEW_21_1_FD_133005 | JGI IMG/M metagenome (GOLD analysis project Ga0187890, IMG submission 133005) | Peatland microbial communities from SPRUCE experiment site at the Marcell Experimental Forest, Minnesota, USA - June2016WEW_21_10 | ecosystem: Environmental > Terrestrial > Soil >... | reverse complement strand
GGGCACGCCTTCCACAACCGGAAGGCGCCCATGTTCCATCAGCCCGAGCCGGCCGCCCAGGCCTGGCGGCGGACCGAGGAATTCCTCCGCCGTCACCTGCCCGCCCACAAGAACGTCGGCTAGCCCGACTTTCCTAGATAAGTTGATCTTGGATGCGTTTCCGCAGGTGGGTGGACGTGCGGAGGGCCTTGGCGCCTATGACCTAACTGCGTGGTGCCCAGTGGTCCAGGCCGAAGATCTCGTATAGCTTGCGCTGGTCGTCGCTGAGTTCTGTGGTCATGCGGCGGGCTTTGGGCCGGCCGCCGGTGGAGGGGTAGAGCAGGACAGTCTCGCCGATGCCAGCTAGCTTGCTGAGCAGCTCGCGCACGGACAGGTCCAGGCCGTCGCGCCCGGCCTGGCGGCGCATCAGGTGGGCGATCTGCAGGGCGAGGACGCAGGTGAAGATGTGGACGCGGATGTTGTGCTCGGTCCAGTGGAACATGGGGCTGAAGGAGACAATGCGCGGGTCCTTGAGCTGGCGGAATCCGAACTCGGCCTCGGACTGGGACCGGTAGCCGGCGATGACCTCGGCGGCTGGCCAGTCGTCATGATCGGTGATGAGCACGTGCTTGCCGAACAGCTGCTCTTCGAGGGCGGCGCGAGCGTTCTCGTCGATGGCCCAGGTGAGGCGCAGGTCGCGGGGTTTTTCTCCGTCCAGCTGCCAGGTGATGACCCGCCGGACCCAGGGCTTGCGGGTGATCGCCTCGATCTCGGCTTCCACGGCCGGCCGCTCGCGGCGGGTCTTGCCGCGGGCGAGGGTGGCGGCCAGCTTGCCGAGTTTCCGGCCGGCCTTGGCCAGGGTGGTGCCGTCGAACCCGCGGGCCTGGCTTTCGTGCAGCCCGGGTGAGTGGGTCAGGATAGCCCGCCGGTCGGCGCCGTAGACGACGCGGCGGGTGTCGAGCGCGGTCAGGCCGCCGAACCGGGCCTGGTCCACGATGGCTCGCGCGGTGGCGGGCAGGGCGGTCAGGTCCGGGCAGTCTGAGGCCGGGACCGACCCGACGTAGCGCAGCCCTGTGCCCGCGAGGTGGGCAAAGTTGTCCTCGGAGTTCTGCCCGGCGTCGAAGACCACCGTCATGTCCGCGAGGCCATCATCGCTGGCTGGGCTGCGGGCCGCGGCGGTGATCGCCTCGTACTGGCTGCGGAGCTGGCTGATCATCGTGGCGAACTGGGTGACGTCGGGCCGGTCGCCGGGGTAGGCGTGCCAGGTCAGCGGGATCCCGCCGTCGCGGGTGACCACCAGGCCCAGGCCGACGATCCGCAGGTCGGTGCGTTTCTGCTTGGCCTTGCCCCGCTGGGCGACCGGTGCCTTGCCGTTGCCGGTATCGATGTAGGTGGCGAAGTTGGTCATGTCCAGGGCCACCGACGAGCAGTCCAGCCCGGATGCATCCACGATCCGCACAGCGATCGCCTGGCTGATCTCCTCCAGTTGGTCCAGCCGGACGGCGTGCATCGCAGCCCAGAACCGCCGGTGATCCAGCACGCTGGCGCTGATCCTGGCGAACCGGTCGCCGGCGGTGCTCTTCCACCAGTCCGCGAAGGCCAGCTTGGAGCACGGCGCGACCAGCCGGTTCAGCGCCGCCAGCGCCAGGTAGGTGCCCGCCGAGGCGCCCGCATCCGCGCGCCGCGCCCCGGTCACCTCGTCGATGACGCCGGCGATCCCCAGCTCCTGCAGCATCCCCCAGGCCGCGGCCACATCCCCGAACGCGAGGTGCCGGGTCCGCTCGGGCAGCGCCGCGGCCTCGCGAGCGTCCAGCAAAGCCTCGATGTCGGCGGCCGAGCCCAGGTACCGCTCGGAGATCATCCTGGGCTTTCCGTCCACCCAGCCCATCTCACGCAGGTACCAGTACGGCTTCCCGCTGATCACCTTCTTGTACAGGCTCGCCATGCTTTAGGTCATAGGATATTTGCAAGATCGAATCAAGGTGACACGCCGCGTTATGGCAGGCCAGCACTGATCCCGGGCAGGCGCCAGCCCATCAAGATCGAGATAGCCAGGAAACTGGGGCTAGCTGACCACGGGAGCGCCGCCGAGCCACACCCGGCTCGGCTTGAGCCCGTAGGACCAGGCGAACGCGCCCTCGTGGTCGGCGTCCCACAGCACGATGTCGGCCAGGCGGCCGCGGACCATCGCGCCCCGGTCCGGGGCCCGCAGCGCCTGGGCACCGCCCAGCGTGGCGGCCCGCAGGGCCTCGGTCACGCTCAGCCCGAACTGCGACACGGCCAGCGAGATGACCAGGGGCATCGAGGTGATCCCGTTGCCGCCCGGAGTGTGGTCCGAGCCGAGCGCCACCGCCACGCCCTTGTCCAGCAGGGCGCGCACCGGCGGGTTCTTGCCGGTCTGGAGGGCCGTTCCCGGGCAGACCACCGCGGCCACCCCGGCCTGGGCCAGGGCCGCCACGTCCTCGTCACTCGCCTCGTGCAGGATGTCCGCGGACGCGCAGCCGAGTTCGGCGGCCAGCCGGGCGGCGCCGGTGCGGCTCTCCCCGCAGGCGTGCACCCGCGGCAGCAGCCCGGCCGCCCGGCCCGCGCTGAGGATCCAGCGGGCCTCCCGCTCAGTGAAGCGGCCTTCCTCGCAGTAGACGTCCACGCTGTCCGCGCCGACCGCGGCCGCGTCCGAGCACCAGGTGCCCACGGCGTCGATGTAGTCGTGCCGGCGGCCGAAGTACTCCGGCGGCACCGCGTGCGCGGCCAGGAACGTCACGTGCACCCGCGGCATGCCGGGCTCGCCTTCCAGCGAGCGGAGCATGCGCACGTCGGCGAGCTCGCCGTCGCGGGTCAGGTGATAGCCCGTCTTGGCCTCGATCGTGGTGGTCCCGCACCGGAGCCACTCGCCGAGCCGCTCCCGGACGCCGTTGCACAGGGTCCAGGGATCCGTGCCGCGGGTCACCGTGACCGTCGAGGCCATTCCCCCGCCGGCCGCGGTGATCTCCCCGGCGGAGGAGCCACCCGCCCGCATGGCCACTTCCGCCCAGCGGTTGCCCGCATAGACCGGGTGGGTGTGCGCGTCGATCAGGCCCGGGGTGACCAGGCCGCCGCCCAGGTTCTCCACCGAGTCGACATCGACAATGTCCTCCACCACGCCAGGCAGGCTCTCCGGGAGCTCCGAGGCGCGGCCCACCCACGCGATGCGGTCGTTGTAGGTGAGGATGGCCGCATTGCTCCAGACCTCGGACCCGGTCCAGAGACGGCCAATGTTGGTCAGCAGGCGGACGGTCACCGGCATGCCCCCGGCCGCGCACGCGGGAGGGGCCGGGGGGAAGCGCGCCAGACCGGGCGTACCTGCGTCATGCGCGGTCACCTGCCATAGCTCGTCCGTACCACTGATGGCCCCCCGCCAGGCACCCGGCAATGCGGGTTCCAGAGCGACCGACCGTGGCGCTGCGGGATGCGGCAACCAACATATCGGTTCAGTTACGGTATTGCACCAGAGGATCCCTGTACAGGCACTTCACGAAGAAGGCAGGACGGAAATTACCGTCCTTTCCGCCGATCTCACCGTCTGTGCTGGTCGGAGCCCTCTTAGCTGCGCTGCGTGTCCGCCGGGAGGTGGATTCTGCTTTACCGGATAAGACATCGGCGGAATTGACCGCCCGTTCAATGCGGCGTTGTCTCCTGCTGCGGTCAGCTTCCCACATAGGGGCAGTTCCCGCGCCCTAGTCAGCTTCCCGCGGGAACGGCAATGCGGTCGATCTCGGCAGCGAGGCCCGGCGGGACCCGGGCGGTCAGCTCGGTGCCCGCGGCGCAGTGCCGCAGCGCGAGCACCTCACCCTCCTGGTGCGCCCGGGCCACCAGGTCACCGCGCACGTACGGCACCACAGCGCTGACCTCACGGTCCCACTGCGGGAGCGCGGTCTCGACCGCCTGCGCCAGCGCGGCCAGCCCTTCACCGGTGCGCGCGGACACGATCACGCTGCGGCGCTCCTGCCGCCGCAGCGCGTCCACGTCGATCGGATCGGCGGCGTCCGCCTTGTTGATCACGATCAGCTCCGGCACGTCGCGGGCCCCGATCTCGGCGAGCACCTCACGGACAGCGGAGATCTGCGCCTGCGGATCAGCGTCGCTGCCGTCCACCACGTGCAGGATCAGGTCAGCCTCGGCGACCTCCTCCAGGGTGGACCGGAACGCCTCGATCAGCTGGTGCGGCAGGTGGCGGACAAACCCGACAGTGTCGGTCAGCGTGAACCACCGGCCGGATGGTGTCCGGGCCCGGCGGACCGCTGGGTCCAGGGTGGCAAACAAGGAGTCATCCACCAGCACCCCGGCCCCGGTCATCCGGTTGAGCAGGCTGGACTTGCCCGCGTTCGTGTAGCCCGCGATGGCCACCGCCGGGACGGCGTGGCCACGTCGCTGGTGCCGCTGCACCTGCCGGCCGACCGACATCTCGGCGATCTGGCGGCGCAGCCGGGCAGTGCGGGTCCTGATCCGCCGCCGGTCCGTCTCGATCTTGGTCTCGCCCGGGCCCCTGGTGCCGATGCCGCCGCCGCCGGCCACCCGGCCGCCCGCCTGCCGGGACAGCGACTCGCCCCAGCCGCGCAGCCGGGGCAGCAGGTACTCGAGCTGGGCCAGCTCGACCTGGGCCTTGCCCTCCTTGCTCCGGGCGTGCTGGGCGAAGATGTCCAGGATCAGCGCGGTCCGGTCGATGACCTTCGCCTTCACCACGCCTTCCAGCCGGCGCAGCTGGCTGGGGGTCAGCTCACCGTCGCAGATGACGGTGTCCGCGCCGGTCGCGGCGACCAGGGCCGCGACCTCGGCGGCCTTGCCGGCGCCGATGTAGGTCGCCGCATCGGGCCGGCCGCGGCGCTGGATCAGGCCGTCCAGGATCACCGAGCCGGCCGTCTCGGCCAGCCGGGACAGCTCGCGCAGCGAGTTCTCCGCGTCAGCCAGGGTCCCCTCGGTCCAGACGCCGACCAGGATCACCCGCTCCAGCCGCAGGGCGCGGTACTCGACCTCGGTGACGTCCTCGAGCTCGGTGGACAGCCCGGAGACCCGCCGCAGCGCGTGCCGGTCCGACAGGTCGAGCGCGCCCGAGTCCCGATGCCGCTCGCTGAAGTCGGCGGGGACCTGCGGGGGTAGCTCGCTGGGAAGGGTCATCGCCTGCTCATCTGGGTCGGTCACGTGGACTGCGGTGTTCTGGTTTGCCAATGCTTTCATGCCTCCGGGATACGCTCACCTCAATAAACACCGGCGGAGCGCAGGTTGTGCCCGGGATGTGGCCGGGAACACTTTGACCGGCGCAGGCGCGAAGTGTTAGCAACAATGCGGGGCTACCCGGGAGGAGCGCGGCATGACCAGCGAGGGTGTGGAGATCACCGGCCCGATGGGGGACCGTTTCGACGAGGTTCTCACCCCGGAAGCGGTCAGCCTCGTCGCTGCGCTGCAGCGGGAGCTGGGCAGCCGGCGCAGAGAGCTGCTGGCCGCGCGCGCGACCCGGCAGGTGGACCTGTCGGCTGGGGGGACGCTGGACTTCCTGGCCGCGACCCAGGCCATCCGGGACGATCCCGACTGGCGGGTGGCCGCCCCCGCGCCGGGCCTGGTGGACCGGCGGGTCGAGATCACCGGCCCGACCGACCCGAAGATGACCATCAACGCGCTGAACTCGGGCGCCAGGGTGTGGCTGGCCGACTTCGAGGACGCCAACACCCCGCTCTGGGAGAACATGGTCACCGGCCAGCTGAACCTGATCAGCGCGCTGGACCGGACCCTCGACTTCACCAGCGAGGAAGGCAAGTCCTACCGGCTGGGGCCGGACACTGACCTGGCCACCATCGTGGTCCGGCCGCGCGGCTGGCACCTGGACGAGAAGCACCTGCTGGTGGACGGCCAGCGGGTCTCGGGCAGCCTGTTCGACTTCGCCCTGTACTTCTTCCACTGCGCGCGGCGCCAGCTGGAGAAGGGATCCGGCCCCTACTTCTACCTGCCCAAGATCGAGAGCCACCTGGAGGCCCGGCTCTGGAACGACGCGTTCAACATCGCGCAGGACGCGCTGGGTATCCCCCGCGGCACGATCCGGGCCACCGTGCTGATCGAGACCATCCCGGCCGCGTTCGAGATGGAGGAGATCCTCTACGAGCTGCGTGACCACAGCGCCGGGCTGAACGCGGGCCGCTGGGACTACCTGTTCAGCATGATCAAGAAGTTCCGCAACCGGGGCCAGGAATTCGTGCTGCCCGAGCGCAACTCGGTGACCATGACCGCCCCGTTCATGCGCGCCTACACCGAATTGCTGGTGAAGACCTGCCATGCGCGGGGGGCGCACGCGATGGGCGGGATGGCGGCGTTCATCCCCAGCCGGCGTGACCCCGAAGTGAACGAGGTGGCCATGGCCAAAGTGCGCGAGGACAAGACCCGCGAGTCGGCCGACGGCTTCGACGGCTCCTGGGTGGCGCACCCGGACCTGGTGCCGCTGTGCCGCGAGGTGTTCGACGCCGCCCTGGGAGACCGTCCCAACCAGCTCGCCCGGCAGCGCGACGACGTCAGCGTGTCCGCCGGGGACCTGCTCGCGGTGAGCAAGACCCCAGGCACCATCACCGAGGCGGGGCTGCGCAACAACATCAGCGTCGGGCTGCAGTACCTCTCGTCCTGGCTGGGCGGGAACGGGGCGGTGGCCATCTTCAACCTGATGGAGGACGCGGCCACCGCGGAGATCTCCCGGTCCCAGGTCTGGCAGTGGATCCACAACAGTGTGCGGCTGGACGACGGCCCCCTGGTGACCCGGGAGCTCGCCGAGCGGATCATCGCCGAGGAGTCGGCGTCCATCCGGGAGGCGGCCGGGGCGGCTTTCGACGCGCCGCGGTTCGAGCAGGCGGCTGGGCTGTTCAGCGCGGTCGCCCTGGCCGACGACTACACGGAATTCCTCACCCTGCCCGCCTACGAGGCGATGCCGTAGCAGGTCCTCGGGCGGAGCAGAGGAGATGCCGTAGCAGGCTCCCGGGAGAAACAGAGGAGATGCCGTAGCAGGTCCTCGGGAGAAACAGAGGAGATGCCATAACCCCGCGCCCCTCGTGGACTACCGGGCCGCCAGGAGGCACCCTGGAGGGTAGGCGGCATGGTGGAGGCAGGATGACGGTCCAGGCGATGGTGCCCCGGATGACCGAGATCTGCGGGCCAGGCGGGGTGGTGTCGGATCCTGCCGAGCTGCGTACCTACGAATGCGACGGGCTCACCTCGCATCGCGCCGCGCCCGGCCTGGTCGTGCTGCCGCAGACGGCGGAGCAGGTCGCCGCCGTGGTCGCGGACTGCGCCCGGGCCGGGGTGCCGTTCGTGGCCCGGGGATCGGGTACCGGCCTGTCCGGGGGCGCCCTGCCGCGCACCGACGGCGTGCTGATCGTCATGTCGCGGATGCGCCGGATCATCGCGGTCGACCCGGTCAGCCAGCGGGCCATCGTGGAACCGGGCGTCACCAACCTGGCGGTCAGCACCGCGGCCCGGCCGTACGGCTACTTCTACGCCCCGGATCCGTCCAGCCAGGTGATCTGCTCGGTGGGCGGCAACGTGGCGGAGAACTCAGGCGGCGCGCACTGCCTCAAGCACGGCTTCACCGTGCACCACGTGACCGGCCTGCAGATCGTCACGCCCGAGGGCGAGCTGACCTGGCTGGGTGACGGCACCGGCGCGGCGCCCGGCTACGACCTGGTCGGCATGTTCACCGGCTCCGAGGGCACGCTGGGCATCGTGACCAAGATCGTGGTCAAGCTGACCAGGATCCCGCAGGTCATCACCACCCTGCTGGCCGCCTTCGAGACCACCGGCGCGGGCGGCGCCGCGGTCTCCGCGATCATCGGGGCCGGAATCCTGCCCGCCGCCATCGAGATGATGGACGCGCTGGCCATCGAGGCGGCCGAGGCCGCGGTGGCCTGCAATTACCCGGCTGGCGCCGGGGCGGTCCTGGTCGTGGAGCTGGACGGGCCCGAGGCCGACGTGCGCCGGGACAGCGCCGCGGTGCGGGAGCTGTGCCGCCAGGCCGGCTGCGGCGAGATCCGGGAGGCGGATGACCCGGCGGAGCGCGCCGCGATCTGGGCTGGGCGCAAGTCCGCGTTCGCCGCGGTGGGCCGGATCTCCCCGTCCTACCTGGTCCAGGACGGGGTCGTGCCGCGGACCGCGCTCGGCGAGGTCCTGGACAAGATCGCCGCGCTGGCGGCCGGGTCAGGGATCCGGGTCGCCAACGTGTTCCACGCGGGCGACGGGAACCTGCACCCGCTGGTCCTGTACAACGACGCCATACCCGGGGAGGAAGCGCGGGCCGAGGAGGTGTCCGGGGCGATCCTGGACCTGTGCATCGAGCACGGCGGCTCCATCACCGGCGAGCACGGCGTGGGCACGGACAAGTCCAAGTACATGACGAAGATGTTCACCCGGGAGGACCTGGACACCATGCAACTGCTCCGCTGCGCGTTCGACCCGGCGGGGCTGTGCAACCCGGGCAAGATCTTCCCCACCCCGCGACTGTGCGGCGAGGTCCCCGGGCCCCGCCGAGGCGTGCATCCCGCGGTCGCCGCAGGCCTTGCGGAGCAATTTTGACTAGCACTGCGGAGCAATTTTGACTAGCACCGGCGAGCAGTTTTGAGCCCTGCCTCGGTGCCCGGGTCGCTGGCCCGGGCCTGCCGCGTGGTGCGGCCGGGCGGCCCGCGGGACGCGGTGGCCGGGCTGACGCCGCCCTGGGTCGCGTCGCCGGCCGACACCGCCGAGGCCAGCGCCCTGCTGGCGGCGGCGACCGAGCACGGCCTCGCGGTGGTGCCGCGGGGCAGCGGGACCAGCGTGTCCTGGGGTGTCCCGCCGCGCCACCTCGACCTGGTCATCGACACCCTCCGGCTGGACCAGGTGCTGGAGCACGCCGCGGGCGACCTGGTGGTCCGGGCGCAGGCCGGCGTGACCATGCGCCAGCTGGCCGGGGCCCTGGCCACCGCGCGGCAGCAGCTTGCCCTGGACGTCCCGCCCGGGTCCGGCAACGGCGGCCAGACCGGCTCGCCCACGGTCGGCGGCGTACTCGCCACGGGCTCCGCCGGCCCCCGCCGCCTGCGCTACGGCACCCCCCGCGACCTGCTGATCGGGATCACCGTCATCCGGCCGGACGGGACCGTGACCAAGTCCGGCGGCAAGGTCGTCAAGAACGTGGCCGGCTACGACCTCGGCAAGCTGTACACCGGCTCGCGCGGAACGCTGGGCCTGATCACCGAGGCCATCTTCCGGTTGCATCCGCTGCCCGCCGCGACCGCGTTCGTCACCGCCGGCTATGCCGACCCGGCCGCCGCCGCGCGGGGCGTCGCGGCGGCCGCCGGGTCCGAGCTCGCCCCGGTGGCCATCGAGCTCGACCGGCCGGCCCGCCATGGCCTGGTCCGGGTGGCGGTGCTGCTGGAGGGCGACCCCGCGGGGGTGTCCCAGCGGGCCTCGCTGATGCGCGGGGTGCTCGGCGCGGGGACCGCGACCCTGGACGCCGCGCCGTCCTGGTGGGGCGCGAGCCCGGGCGCCCGCGGACCCGGCTCTGCGGGCCGGGCCGCCGGCACGGTGATCCAGATCGGCTTCTGGGCCGCGGCCCTGCCCGGCGTGCTGGACGCGGTGGACGCCGCGGGCCGGGCGGCCGGGCTGGACCCGGCGGTGGCCGGCTCGGCCGCCGCGGGCGTGCTGCACGCCGCCGTGCCCGGGAGCGCCGCGCCGGAGGACGTCGCCGGGTTCCTGGCCGGGCTGCGCGAGCGCCTCGCCCGGGATCTGGAACCGGGATTGGCCGGCGGGGAAGGACCCCCGGTCCGGGCCAGCGCCGTCGTGGTCCGCGCCCCGGCCGCGGTGCAGGATCTGGTGGACATGTGGGGGCCGGTGCCCGCGCTCGGGCTGATGCGGGCGCTGAAGGATCAGTTCGACCCGGGGCACCTGATGGCACCCGGCCGGTTCGCCGGAGGGATCTGAGTGCGGGAGGGACCCGAATGACCGCGTCGCCCATCGACCCGTCCGGCGAGCTGCGCGCGCTGGCGTCCGATTGCGTGCACTGCGGCTTCTGCCTGCCTGTCTGCCCCACGTACCAGCTGTGGGGCGAGGAGATGGACTCGCCGCGGGGGCGGATCCACCTGATGACCCAGATCCTGGACGGGGCGGTGGCTGGCGAGACAGTGGCCAGCGAGGCCGCGGCCAGCCACCTGGACCGCTGTCTGGGCTGCATGGCCTGCGTCCCGGCCTGCCCGTCCGGGGTGCAGTACGACCGGCTCATCGAGGCGGCGCGCGGCTGGGCCGAGGAGCCTGCGGCCGGCGCGGCGCCGGCCCCGCTGCCGCCCCGCTCGATGCGCGACCGGGCGGCGCGCGCGGCGATCTTCGCGACGTTCCCGTACCCGGCCCGGCTCCGCATGCTCACCCGGCCGCTGCGGGCCGCACAACGCACAGGGGCGATCCGGCGGATCGAGAACAGCCAGCTGGCCGCCCGGTTCGCCCCCGAGCTGATCGCGTCCCTGCGGGTGGCGCCCTCGCCGCCCCGGGGGCGCCGCACCACGCTGGCCCGCCGGGTGCCCGCGCAGGGCCCGCGCCGGGCGGTGGTCGGCCTGCTCACCGGCTGCGTGCAGCGGGTGTTCTTCCCGGGCGTGAACGAGGCCACCGTGCGGGTGCTGGCGGCCGAAGGCTGCGACGTCGTCATCCCGCGCCGGCAGGGCTGCTGCGGCGCCCTGTCGCTGCACAGCGGCCGGGCCGCCGAGGCCGCCGGGTTCGCCCGGCAGACGATCGCCACCTTCGAAGACGCGGGTGTGGAGACGGTCGTGGTCAACTCGGCGGGCTGCGGCTCGGCCATGAAGGAGTACACCCACCTGTTCCCGGCGGGCGCGTCCGGCGGGCCGGACCCGGGCACAGCGGACCCGGGCACGGCAGACCCGGGCACGGCAGACTGGGCCAGGCGGGCTGCTCGCTTCACCCGCAGCGTCCGCGACCTCAGCGAGTTCCTTGCCGAGCTAGCCGCCGACGGCGGCCCGCGGGCCGAACGGCACCCGCTTCCGGTCACCGCGGTCTACCACGAGGCCTGTCACCTGGGGCACGCCCAGGGCATCCGGCGCCAGCCCCGTGAGCTGCTCGGCGCCATCCCCGGGCTGGAACTCGTGGAGCCGGCCGACCCGGGGACCTGCTGCGGCTCGGCGGGCGTGTACAACCTGCTCCAGCCCGAGGCCGCGGGCGAGCTGGGCGCCCGCAAGGCGGCCTCGGTGCTGGCCACCGGGGCACCGCTGGTCATCTCGGCCAACCCGGGCTGCAGCCTGCAGATCTCCGCCGCGATGGCCGCAGCCGGGACGGGCACCCTGCCCGCCATGGCGCACATCGCGGAAGTGCTCGACGCGTCGCTGCGCGGCCTGCCGGTCACCGAGCTGACCGGCCACCCTGACCTTCCGCGGTAAGCGGATCCTGGGCCTGAAACGTAGAAGAGTCATGGTCCGGGAACCGATGGATTTCGCGGAGTTCTACTCGTCCGCCAAGGACGACTGCCTCCGCACCGTGCTGGCCAGCACGGGCGACATGCAGGCGGCGGAAGAGCTGGTTGCCGAGGCCCTCGCCCGCGCCTGGGCCGCCTGGCCCACGGTGAGCAGGCATCCGGCGCCGCGCGCCTGGGTGGTCCGGACCGCGCTCAACACCAGGGTGTCCTGGTGGCGCAGACGCCGCCACGAGGTGCCGCTCCCCCAGGCTGAGGTGAGTGACCCCCGGGACGACGGACGCGATAGCGGCCGTGTCGGTGAGGTACTAATGGCCGCGCTGCTGCGGCTTCCGCTCCGCCAGCGGCAGGTCGTCGCGCTGAGGATCTTCCTCGACCTGGACACGGCCCAGACGGCCCAGGTACTCGGCATCGCCCCCGGCACCGTCACCGCGCATATGGCCCGCGCCACCGCCGCGCTCCGCGAGGACGCCGCACTGACCCGAGAGCAGGAGACCCAGTGATAACCGATGACGAACTGCTGATCGCGGTCAGGGAGTCCTTCGCCGCCGCCCGCCTGAGTACACCGCTCGATGCGACCGTTCGCCGTGGCCGGAAGCTGCGTGCCCGGCGCCGGATGGGCGGCGTGACCGCTGCCGTTGCCGTCGCGGCGGGCCTGACCACGGCCGGGTTCACCACAGCCGGGCTGGTCTCCGGCGGCGGCGGCCGGCCGGCGCTGGAGTCCACCCAGCCACCACGGGCCAGCGGTGCAACACAGACCGCCCGGGCCAGCCGGGCGCCGGAGACCACGCTGGCGGCGTGGACGGTGACGAAAGGGCCGGGTGGCACGGTCAGCATCATGGTCCGCCAGCTGCGTGACCCGGCCGGGCTCCAGCGCACACTGCGCGCCGACGGGGTTCCCGCGGCCGTCGCCTTCCAGGGCGGCATGCTGTCCGACACGCCGCCGCTGCCCCGGGCCTGCCGGAACGTGCACATGTCCGACCGGGCGAACGCCGACCTGCAAGGCAGGATCATAGGCCCCGGCCTGACCGCCAACCCGCGTGTCATCGCGCTCGTCGTTCATACCGCGGAGATCCCGCGGGGCATCGGCCTGAACCTGACCGTGCAGACGAACGGCAGCGGGTACGGATGGAGCCTGGGGCTGATCCAGGCCAGCCCGGCGTGCACCGGCTCATGAGCCTGCGGCCCTGGTCAGCTGGCCGAGTTGAGCTGGCCGAGTTGAGCTGGCCGAGTTGAGCTGGCTGCGAGTCAGCTGGCTGAGGCCAGCCAGCCGGGGTCCAGGTGCCCCTCGGCCACGATCACCGCGGGACCGGTCAGCCAGCTGGACCCGGCGTCCAGGGTTACCGTCAGCGCGCCTCCCCGCACCGTGACGTGCCACTGGGCGGGGACGGTGTTCGTTGCGGAAGAAGTAGCGGAGGCTGCGGCCGCCGCGGCCGCGACGGCGCCGGTACCACAGGAGCGCGTTTCGCCCGAGCCCCGCTCGTGAACCCGCATGCTGAGCGCGCCCGGCCCGGTCACCCGGACCAGTTCCACGTTGCCGCCGTCCGGGAAGTCCGCCGGGTCCAGGCCCGGCGGCGCGGCCAGGTCGAACTTGTCCAGCGCGTCGTCCACCAGGCAGGCCAGGTGCGGGTTCCCGACGCTCACCCGCAGGCCGTCACGAACCGCGCCACCAATAACGGTCCGACCGGGGCCGAGCACGCTGACCGGGCCCATGTCCACGGTGATCCGGCCGTCCGGTTCGGCGCGGACCTGGCGGGCGCCGGACCGGGTCGCCACCGCGAACGACGGGCCCGTGGCCAGCCCGTGCTCCAGCAGGTAGCGGGCGAACACGCGGATGCCGTTGCCGCACATCTCGGCGATGCCGCCGTCCGCGTTCCGGTAATCCATGAACCACTCGGCGTGATCCGCGTCGGGCCGCCCGGCTTGGACGGCGGCAGCGGCGGCCCGTTCAGCGGCAGGCAGGGAGGCAGTGCGGACTGCGCGCAGCACCCCGTCCGCCCCGATCCCGGCCCGCCGGTCGCAAAGCCGCGCGGTGAGCGCCGGGGGGAGGTCCCACCGGCCCCCGGGATCGGGCAGGATCACGAAGTCGTTCTCGGTGCCATGTCCTTTGGCGAACTGTCCCCTGGCGAACTGTCCCCTGGCGAACTCACCCATCTGCCGATCGTAGCCACAGCCTGGGCCGGCAGGTCCGCCCCGGGACCGGCGTCGAGCCAGATCACCCGCGGGTCACGGCGGAACCACGACTCCTGGCGGCGGGCGAACCGCCGGGTCGCCTTGACCGTCTGCTCGCGGGCCTCGTCCTCGCCCCACTCCCCGGCCAGGAACCGCAGCACCTGGGCGTAGCCCAGCGCCTGGCTGGCCGTCCGGCTCTCACGCAGCCCCGCCTGCTCCAGGCCGCGCACCTCCCCCACCAGGCCGTCCCGCCACATCGACGCCACCCGGACCGCGATCCGGCGGTCCAGCTCACCGCGGCTGACCCGCAGCCCGATCTGCACCGCCGGGTACAGCGAGTCGTAGCGCGGCAGCGTCGCGGTGAACGGCTGCCCGGACAGCTCGATGACCTCCAGCGCGCGCACGATCCGGCGGCCGTTGCTGGGCAGGATGCCCACGGCCGCGCCCGGGTCGAGCGTGGCCAGCCTGGAGTGCAGTGCGGCCGGGCCCGCCGCGGCCAGCTCGGCCTCCAGGCGCTCGCGCACCGCCGGATCGGTGCCCGGGAAGTTCAGGTCGTCCAGGGCGGCCCGCAGGTACAGCCCGGAGCCGCCTACCAGGATCGGCACCCGGCCGCGGGCCGTAACCGCGGCGATGGCGTCCCGCGCCATCCGCTGGTATTCGGCCACGTTCGCGGGATACCGCACGTCCCACACGTCGAGCAGATGGTGCGGGATGCCCTGCCGCTGCGCCATCGTGAGCTTGGCGGTGCCGATGTCCATGCCCCGGTACAGCTGCATGGAGTCGGCGTTGATGACCTCGCCGCCGAGGTCACGGGCCAGCCGCAGGGCGAGATCGGACTTGCCGGCCGCGGTCGGGCCCAGGACCGCGATCACCGGGTCTGCCATGTGCCCAGTCTGTCACCGGGCGGGCAGGCCGGGACCAGTCCCGGCCTGCCCGCCCCGTGCTGGCTAGCTTCGCCGCCGGCCAGCCCCTGAGGGCGGCCGGCTCAGGACTCGGCTAGAGGTGGCCGCGGCCCGGCTGGACCCGCCTGACCCGCAGGTAGACCAGGCCTGGGCGGGAGCAGGCCAGGAAGCGCAGCCGGACAAAAGCCGGGAAAGCCCGGTTCGGCGCGATGACGTTCAGGCCGCGAGCCACCGCCGGCCGGCACAGCCGGCGCGTGAAGTCCGTGACGTCGGTGATCTGCAGCGCCGCGTGCGCGGTCCAGCCACGCCGCAGGACCACCACCCGCAGCGGGGCCCCCGCGACCCAGGCCGCCGGGCTGCCCAGCTGCCGCCCGTGCCGGTTGACCGCCGAGACGCCCGGGAACCCGGCCAGGTAGCAGGTGCGGCGCGAGGTGTTGGTGAACCTCAGCAGGTAGGTGAAGGAGCCCGCGGCGCCACTGCCCTGGCTCACCCCGAACCTCAGGCCGGCCCGGGCGCACGCCGGGATGACCGCCGGCCGCGCCGAGTGCGCGGGGGTGGTCGGGGCCGCCGAGGCAGCCGTCGCGGTCAGCGCGGTGGTGCAGCCAACCGCCAGGGCCACGGCGGCCCGGCGGACGGTACTCACGGAAAAAAGCATGAATATTCCCCCTTGGTGATGGCGGCCCCGTAGGCCGCCCACCTGTGAAGACGCAGGTCCGGGGGGCAGGGTTGATCGGTTCCGGGTCAGGCTGGACCGCGGGGTAGCGCGCGGTCAGGCCGGGCGGCCGATAACGGGCATGCCGAGCGAGACCGCGGGCGCCGGGCCGGCCGCCACCGGGCCGGCCGCCACCGGGCCGGCCAGGCCGTCCCGGCGGGCCTGCCAGGCATCGCCACCCCGGGTACGCCGCAGCGACCGCGGCGGGGCGTCCGCGATCAGGTAATGCGGGGCGCCCCGGGTGACCACGGTGGTGACCACGTCGCCGGGGCGCGGGGCGGTGTCACCGGGGGCGAAGTGCACCAGCCGGTTGTCCCGGGCCCGGCCGGACAGCCGGTGCGTGGCGCCGTCCTTGCGGCCCTCGCCCTCGGCGACCAGCACCTCGACCCCGCGGCCGGTGAACACCTCGTTCTCGGCCAGCGACACGTCGTCGACCAGCGTGGCGAGCCGCTGGTAACGCTCGGCGACCACCCCGGGGGGCACCTGCCCGTCCATCCCGGCCGCCGGGGTGCCCGGGCGCGGCGAGTACTGGAACGTGAACGCCCCGGCGAACCGGGCCTGGCGGACCAGGCCGAGGGTGTCCTCGAAGTCACGGTCGGTCTCGCCGGGGAAGCCCACGATGATGTCGGTGGTGATGGCCGCCTCCGGCATGGCCGCCCGGACCCGGTCCAGGATGGCCAGGTACTTCTCCCGCCGGTAGGCGCGGCGCATGGCCCGCAGCACGGTGTCGGAACCTGACTGCAGCGGCATGTGCAGCTGGGGCATCACGTTCGGCGTTTCGGCCATGGCCGCGATCACGTCGTCGGTGAAGTCCCGCGGGTGCGGCGAGGTGAAGCGGACCCGCTCCAGACCGTCGATCCCGCCGCACGCGCGCAGCAGCTTGCCGAACGCCAGCCGGTCACCGAAGCCCACGCCGTAGGAGTTCACGTTCTGCCCGAGCAGGGTGACCTCGACGACGCCGTCTTCCGCGAGCGCCCGGACCTCGGCCAGCACGTCGCCCGGCCGCCGGTCCTCCTCCCGTCCGCGCAGGCTGGGCACGATGCAGAAGGTGCAGGTGTTGTTGCAGCCCACCGAGATGGCCACCCAGGCGGAGTAGCTGGATTCGCGGCGGGCGGGCAGGACCGAGGGGAACCGCTCCAGCGACTCGGCGATCTCCACCTGCGCGGCTTCCTGGACCCGCGCCCGTTCGAGCAGGGCGGGCAGCGAGCCGATGTTGTGCGTGCCGAACACGACGTCGACCCAGGGCGCCCGCTCGGCGATTCCGGCCCGGTCCTTCTGGGCCAGGCAGCCGCCCACGGCGATCTGCATCCCGGGCCGGGACTGCTTGACCGGCAGCAGATGACCCAGGTTGCCGTAGAGCCGGTTATCGGCGTTCTCGCGGACGGCGCAGGTGTTGAATACGACCACGTCGGCGGGTTCCCCGCTGGGGGCACGCTGGTAACCAGCGTCTTCGAGCAGGCCAGCCAGCCGCTCGGAGTCGTGCATGTTCATCTGGCACCCGTAGGTGCGTATCTGGTACGTGCGGGAGGCGCTCATTTCGCATCCGAGGGTACGCGCACTGGACGGCATGTCCGGAATCTCCCCGGGGAGAGCTCGGCATGTCCGGAATCGGCCCGCCGAGTCCCTGGCATGTCCGGAATCAACCCTGGCAGACGCGCGAATGGTAGACGATATCCCCTATGACAGACAGCGTTTCAGCTCCCCGGATCCCGTACGGTGCCTGGCCCTCCCCCATCACCGCGGCCGACGTGGCCAGGGGAAAGGTACTGATCTCCTTCCCCATGGTCACCGGGACCGACGTGTGGTGGCAGGAGGGGCGGCCGGACGAGGGCGGCCGGGTGACGGTTGTCTGCTGTGACGCTGATGGCCAGCAGCGGGCCATGCTGCCCGCGCCGTGGAACGCGCGGAGCCGGGTGCATGAATACGGCGGCCGGGCTTACCTGCCGGTGCCCGGGCGGGCTGAGGACGGCACGAGCGCGGCGGGGCGGGCTGTCGTTTTTGCGAATTATGAGGACCAGCGGCTGTACTTGGCGGCCGAGCCGGTGAATGCCAAGCGGAAGAACGCGGCGTCAGCCGCGGAGGCCGCCGCGCCGACCCCGCTGACGCCACTTGAGCCGCCGGCTGCTGACGGCGGGGCGGCTGCTGACGGCGGGGCGGCTGCCGGCGGCGGGGGGGCCGCCGGCGGCGGGGGGACTGCGGACCGCGGCCCAGTCGTGCTGCGCTTCGCGGATTTCACCTTGTCGCCAGACGGCCGGGAGGTGTGGGGCGTCCAGGAGCGGCATGAGGGCGGGAAGATCACCCGCAGCCTCGTGGCCGTGCCGCTGGACGGGAGTGCGGCCGACGACCCCGCGGCAATCCGTGAACTGGTCAGCGGCCCGGATTTTTTTGCCTTTCCGACGTTGTCACCGGATGGGAGCAGGCTGGCCTGGATTTCCTGGAACCACCCCCGGATGCCCTGGGATGGGACCGAATTGCGGGTGGCCCAGATTTCCGATGGGGCGCTCGGGCGCGGGCGGCTGGTTAAGGGCGGGATGCGAGAGTCTGTGCTGGCGCCGGTGTGGCGCGACGAGACCAGCCTGTACGTGGTCTCGGACTGGCCCGGCTGGTGGAACGTCTACCAGGTCGGCCTGGTCGGCGAGCCGGCCCAGGCGCTGTACCCGGCCGAGGAGGAGTTCGCCGAGCCGTTGTGGCAACTGGGCGGGCGGCCCTACGCCGCGCTGGGCGACGGGCGGCTGGCCGTGCTGCACGGCCAGGGCGGGATGCGGCTGGGCCTGCTCGACCCGGAGACCGGCGACCTCACCGACCTCGAGCTCCCGTTCCAGGAGTTCGTGCCGGGCGTGTCCGCGGACGGCAACACGATAGTCGCGGTGGCCGGCGGACCGCAGACCCCGCTGTCGGTGGTCCGGATCGACGCGGCCACCGGCAAGTCGCAGGTGCTCCGCCGGGAGACCGAGGAGATCCCCGAGGCCGGGTACCTGCCGGTGCCGAGCCAGGTCCGGCTGGAGGGCCAGTACGGCCGCAACGTGCACGCGCTGGTGTACCCGCCGACCCACCCGCAGGCGGTGGCCCCGGACGGGGAACGGCCGCCGTACATCGTGTGGGCGCACGGCGGCCCGACCTCGCACGCGACCGGCCTGCTCGACCTGGAGAAGGCCTACTTCACCAGCCGGGGTATCGGCATTATCGACGTGAACTACGGGGGTTCCACCGGGTACGGCCGCAGTTACCGGGAGCGGCTGCGCATGCAGTGGGGCGTGGTGGACGTGGAGGACGCGGTGGCCGCCGCGCTGGCCCTGGCCGGCAAGGACGAGGCCGACCCGGAGCGCCTCGGGATCCGGGGCGCGTCGGCGGGCGGCTGGACGGCGCTGGCCGCCGTCACCACGCACGCGGCCAAGCACCGGGTGTTCAGCGCGGCGGCGTCCTACTTCGGGGTGGCTGATCTGCGCGCGTTCGCGGCCGAGACGCACGACTTCGAGTCGCATTACCTGGACGGCCTGATCGGCCCGCTGCCCGGGTTCGAGTACGTGTACGCGGAAAGGTCCCCGGCCGGCCACGTGACCGACGCCACCTGCCCGGTCTTGCTGCTCCAGGGGCTCGACGACCCGATTGTGCCGCCCCGGCAGGCCGAGAGCATCGCCGCCGAGCTGTCCGCCCACGGCATCCGGCATGCCCTGCTCACGTTCAAGGGCGAGTCGCACGGCTTCCGGCGCGCGGAGACGATTATCGCGGCGCTGGAGGCAGAACTGTCGTTCTACGGGCAGGTGCTCGGCTTCACCCCGCCGGGGATCCCGCAGCTGCCCCTGACCGAGCCCCGGAAGGCGGCCCAGGAGAGCGCGGGTCAGGAGGGCGCGGTCCGGGGGACTGCTGGGGCGGCGGGGACTGCAGGGGCGGGAGGCGACGGAGCCCGGCCTGGGGCTGGGGCCCAGGGGGCCGGGGCGGCGGCGGGTCGGCAGGGGGCCCGGGCGGGACAGCAGGAGGCTGGGGCGGGGCAGCACGGCGACGAGCCCGTGGGGCCCGGCCAGCCAGCCCAGGTGGCCAGATCCGCGAGCTGACCGCCCGTTAGTTAGCGCGCGAACTCGGTGGCGCGTGATTCCCGGACGACCGTTACCCGGATCTGCCCGGGGTAGGTGAGTTCCTCTTCCACCTGCTTGGCCACGTCCCGCGCGATCACCTGGGCCTGGATATCGTCCACCCGCTCCGGCTTGACCATGACCCGGATCTCCCGGCCCGCCTGCATGGCGAAAACCTTCTCCACCCCAGGCTGGGCGGTGGCGATCTGCTCCAGCCGCTCCAGCCGCTTCACGTAGGCCTCCAGCGACTCGCGCCGGGCGCCTGGGCGGCCGCCGCTGATCGCGTCCGCGGCCTGGGTAAGCACGGCCTCGACCGTGCGGACCTCGACCTCGTTGTGGTGGGCCTCGATCGCGTGCACCACATCCGCAGACTCGCCGTAGCGCCGTGCGATCTCCGCGCCGATCAGGGCGTGACTGCCCTCGACCTCGTGGGTCAGGGCCTTGCCCACGTCGTGCAGCACCGTGCAACGTTTCAGCAGCGCGGGGTCCATCCCGAGCTCGCTGGCCATCATGCCGGCGATGTGCGCGGATTCGACGAGGTGGCGGAGCACGTTCTGGCCGTAGGAGGTGCGGTAACGCAGCCGGCCGAGCAGGGTGACCAGCTCGGGATGCAGGTCGGTGATGGACAGCTCCACCAGCGCGTCCTCACCCGCGCGCACGCACAACTGTTCCACTTCGCCCTTGCTGCGCTCGTACGCTTCCTCGATCCGCTGCGGGTGGATCCGGCCGTCGAGGACGAGCCGTTCCAGGGTGAGCCGCCCGACCTCACGGCGCACCGGGTCGAAGCAGGACAGCAGCACCGCTTCGGGCGTGTCGTCGATGATGAGGTTGACCCCGGTGACAGACTCGAAGGCGCGGATGTTCCGGCCTTCCCGGCCGATGATCCGGCCCTTCATCTCATCGCCCGGAAGGTGCAGCACGGAGACGACCGACTCGCTGGTCTGCTCGCTGGCCACCCGCTGGATGGCCAGGGTCACGATCCGCCGGGCCCGTTCCTCGCCGTCCCGGCGGGCCGCGTTCTCGGTCTCCCGGACCAGCAGCGCCGCCTCTCGCTTGGCCTGGTTCTGGATACCCGCGACCAGTTCCGCCTTAGCCTGATCGGCGGTCAGGCCGGCGGCCCGCTCCAGGACCTGGCGGCGTTCCTCGTCCAGCCGGTCCAGGTCAGCCCGCCGGGTTTCCAGGTCCCCACGGACCTGGTCCAGGCTCGCGAAGCGTTCCTCCAGCTTGGCGAACTCAGCATCCAGGCGGGTCTCCCGTTCGGCCAGCCGTGCTTCGCGGCGCTCAAGATCGGCACGCAACTCGCGGGCCTCGGCCCGGGCCGCCCGCAGTTCCTCTTCGGCGTCCCGGCTGGCCTGGGCGGCCTTGTCGGCGGCCAGCCCTGCTTCGCGCATGATGGCGGCGGCATCGGTCTCCGCCCGGGCCTGGACCTGACTGGCCTCCCGGCTGGCTTCTTCCAGCGTTCGCTGGGCCGCAGCCGTGGCCTCCGCGGCGGCGGCCTCCCCGGCGGCTACCTCGGCGCCGGCTGGTTCCGCCCGGGCTGCCTGCGCGCCGGCTGACCCGGTGCGGCCAGCCTCCGAGCGGGCTGGCTCCGTGCGGCCAGCCTCGGTGCGGGCAGCCTCGGTGCGGGCAGCCTCCGTGCGGGCTGGCTCGGCCGCAGGCGGCGCCAGTACGGCGGGCTGGTCGCGGCCCGGCAGCCTGCGCAGCACGACGATCAGCGCGAACACGGCCGCCAGCAGCCCGACAGCCCCGATAACGAGAGAGATTGCGCTGCTCATGGCACACCCCAATCCTGCTCGCCGGCCCCGGCACCAGGGTGTGGTGCCAGGGGGAAACCCTGCAGCGAGGGGTCATGCCCGCCATCAGCCTGCCGCGGCGTGGCGGCCGACCGCACAACTGACTCTAGGCCTGGCGCGCGCCTCCAGTCGGCCCGGCCCGGCTCGTGCCGGCCCGGATGCCCTAGCCCGGTTAGGCCAGGAGGCCCTCGCCCGCCGAGGTCGGCTAAGCCAGCCGACGTGGGCGAACCGCCCCGGCGGCACGCCCAGATCCGGCCCCGGCTGGTCACCGGGTAGAGCACCAGGCGGCCAGCGCCGGCCGAAGCATTCGCGGCCTTTCGTCGAAAGCACGCGGACCTAAGTCCCGGCCGGGCCATGACCCGGCCGTCCTGCAGTGACCCGGCTGAGCCCCCGGGCGGGAGCCCTATCGGGCCTATCGGCCCGGATGAGCGTCCCCGCCCGGGCCAGAACCAGTCAAAGTCCGTGACCTTCGGGCGGTCACAGGCTGTATTTACTCATTTCATCCGCATGGCACGGAGTAACACCTCGCTGCCGTGAGGTTAAGCGGAGATAACGTTTTGGGCAAGCAGTCCGTTGCGATCTTCTTAATTCTTACCCTGTGTAACAAGCCAGCTACCTATAATCCGCATCGCAGTTGCACAGGGCCACTGAGGCCCTAGGCCGGATCTGCGTCACCATCGGCAATGGTCAGAGCCATGTCGTCGAGATCGATCCCGGCCGCCGCGGCGTCGACGCCTTCCTGATCGAGGGCCTCGCGGACCACCCGGTAGGCGATCGGCGCCGGATAGCCCTTCCGGGCCAGCAGCCCGACCAGCCGGCGGATACGGGTGGGCAGCGGCTTGCCCCGGCTGGCGGCGAGGCCTTTCGCCACCAGCCGCCGGGCGGTGGCGATCTCGTCGGCGGGATCAAGGGCCCTCACGGCCGCGCTGATGTCCTGGCCGTCCACGCCGCGCTGCTTCAGCTCGGCCGAGAGTGCCCGGCGGGCCAGACCCCGGCCGTGATGCCTGGACTCGACCCAGGCGCGGGCAAACGCGGCGTCGTCGATGAGGCCCACCTCGGTGAAGCGGGCCAGGACAGCGGCGACCGCGTCATCGGGGATTCCGCGGCGGCTCATGGCCTCCGCGAGCTGGACCCGGGTCCGCGGCCGCCCGGTCAGGAGCCGCAGGCAGAGCTGCCGGGCCTGCTCCACAGGGTCCCTGACCGGGTCAGCCTCCGCGTCGGCCGTCCCAGCCCGAGCTGCGGGCTGGGACGGCGTACGCCTGGTCGCCGGCCGGTCAGGCACCGCCGCCCACGCCCGATGGCGCACCCGCGGCCCGGCCCGCGGCCGCCCGGCCCGCCGCCGCCCGGGTCACTGGGGCACCACTACCCACCGGGGAACCGGCCGCGGGGGAACCAGGAGCCGATCCGTTGTCGCCGGCCCCGGCGGCCGGTGCAGCTTCCGCGTCGATGCGCGGCCCGACGCCGAGCTTCTCCTTGATCTTCTTCTCGATCTCGTTCGCGAGGTCCGGGTTGTCCCGGAGGAAGTTGCGGGAGTTCTCCTTGCCCTGTCCGAGCTGATCGCCCTCGTAGGTGTACCAGGCCCCCGACTTGCGCACGATGGACTGCTCGACTCCCAGGTCGATCAAGCCGCCCTCCCGGCTGATCCCGGTACCGAAAATGATGTCGCACTCCGCGACCTTGAACGGGGGACTGCACTTGTTCTTGACCACCTTGATCCGGGTCCGGCTGCCCACGGCCTCGGTGCCGTCCTTCAGGGTCTCGATCCGGCGCACGTCGAGTCGCACCGAAGCGTAGAACTTGAGCGCCCGGCCGCCGCTGGTGGTCTCGGGGCTGTTGTGCACCATGACCCCGTCGACGAAGTAGTTGTGCGATCCCTCCACCTCGATGTCGAACCGGTTCATCGACCTCGCCGGCGGCTTGACGTGGATGTCCAGGATCCTGGCTGGCACCAGGCGCATCTCAGCCGGGACGAACTCCGGCTCCACCCGGAACTGCCCGCAGAATCGTGGCAGGAGCTTGTACTCCATCGACGGATGAATGTACGGCGCGACAAGCTTCTGGAATTTCTCTGACGCCGCAGTGGTGAACTGCAGGATGGCCTGGCTCCGGGAACCACGGGTGACGACCCTGACGTCGAGCCTGTGGGTATCCCGCAGGTAGTCGGCGAGCCGCTCACGGGAGCCCGGGCTCATCGCCTGCACGCAGATCTCTATCCGTCCGGTGCCGCCCCGCGTCCTCTCCTGGACGCCCCTCGACCTGACCGTGAAGCAGCCATCGTCCATGTACCAGACCGCGAGGGCGAATGGCGTGAGCGCCTTCAGGTATTCCCAGCTGAGGTGCTTCTTGCCATCCCCGAAGTACACCGCCTCACGCAGTTCAGCCAGTTCGGGAAGCGGGGTCAGGTCAGCGAAGACCGCGCCCTTGGCATTGGAAGATAGCGTGCACCGGATGTTGCCGAGGAGGCTGACCTTCCAGTCCAGGTACGCGGCCTGCTTGGCTTCGTGGCCCATCCGGAACCGGGTACCTGACCTGCCCCGCGGGTTCGGCGAGAGGCTCCCATCCCCCATCAGCGCACCCAGGATGAGCTCCATCTGCTGCCCGCTCAGCCGCCAGGGCTCGGCGAGGGCAACCCGGTCACCAGGGATCAGCTCTCCTGCTTCGCGCCAGCCTCCAGGCGTGCGGACCAGGTGGTTCTCCGTCGCTGCGAACTGGGCCTTGCCGTTCCCGCCTGACTTGGCCACGGTGAACTGGAGGAACCGCTCGGTGCGGCCGTTGTTGAACCAGTTGACGATGCGGCGCGGGACTATGCGCCCAGATTCCGGGTCGTAGGAGAGGACCTCGACGTCCTGGCGCTGGTTAACGATCTTGCCGATCTTCTCCTGCGTGCCGTCCGCCAGGGTCACCCGGGTCGCGTACGACATGCAGCCGAACATCACCCCGACCTTCTCGCGCAGCTGGTTGATGAAGATCGCAGTGGTCTTGGTCTGGCTCAGCGCACCGGTGATCTTCCGCAGGGCCTGGGACATCAGCCGGGCCTGGAGGCCCACGTGGCTGTCGCCCATCTCGCCCTCGATCTCAGCCCGGGGTACCAGCGCGGCCACCGAGTCGATGACGACGACGTCGATCGCCCCGGAACGGATCAGCATGTCCGCGATCTCCAGGGCCTGCTCCCCGGTGTCCGGCTGGGAGACGAGCAGCGCGTCGGTGTCCACGCCGAGCTTCTTGGCGTAGTCCGGGTCCAGCGCGTGCTCGGCGTCGATGAACGCGGCGATGCCCCCGGCCTTCTGCGCGCTGGCCACGGCGTGCAGCGCGATCGTGGTGTTGTGGGTCGGCACACATTCGCGTCCTGCCAGGTATGTGTGGCTTGGGTGGTCCACCTGGATGCAGCGGACGGGCACCGAGGAAGCCGGCTCGACGGCCGTCACATACCTGAGCTTCGCCCTGCGTGTGCGCAGCGGCGTGAGCCGGGCGGCCTTCCGGGGCAGCCGGAACACCGGCAGTTCTGTCTGGAAGCCCAGCCGATACCAGGTGCCGACAGCACGCCCATGGAGCACCGCAGGGGCCTCGCGCATCGTGACCTTGATGCCAAGACCAAGCAGCAACTCAAGCACGTCGCTGGCCAGTCGCTCGTTCGTCACGCAGAACTCACATGCGGCACTGCCAAATCCCTGGCCGGCCCCCGATCCGCCGGCGCGCACAGTTCCATCTGTGTCCATGAGCCCTTGCAGGAGCGCGAGCCGCTGGGCAACGGAGCCGTGCAAGTAGCGTTCCGGGATGCGCTTGCTCCCAAGAATCCCTAGCTCGCGCAGGATCTCCGGATCCACGCAGGTGATCCTCGCGTCGTCCGTGCTTCCGTCACCTAGCCATGCCCCCAGCGTGTACGGCGCCACCGGGAGTTCCTGGGCCGGATATTCCAGCGGGCCGCAAGTCTGGATCGCATGGTTAAGCGTGTGGCCGTCTCGCGCCCACAAGGTCGCCCTCAGGTCCCGCGTGGTCACGACCGCCGGAGACCACCGCTCGGTGCGGCCCCACAGTGTGGTCGTCACCCATTGATGGTCCGCGTCAGCGACGATCTCCGTGCCGTCGGAGAACCTGACCCGGAAGCACTCATGATCCGTCATGACAGGCGTGGCAAAGGTTACCTGGGTGGTCGAGCCATCCCCAGCGAACACCTCCTGGCCTGGTGACAGCTCGCCCATCGTGATCCAGCCCTTGGGTGTCGGGATCGGCGTGTCCAGAGCGAGCGCCTTCCCGCTCCCTTCGGGCCCGTACACCTCGACGACCCGGCCGCGGGGCAGGCCGCCGATGCCCAGCGCGACGTCCAGCGCGATGGATCCGGTGGGGATCACTTCCATCGGGGCGCGGGCCTCGTCGCCGAGCCGCATGATCGAGCCCCGGCCGAATTGCCGTTCGATCTGGGCGAGCGCAGTCTCCAGGGACTTGTCCCTGTCACCGCCGGTCCGGTTGACTGCCCTGTCGCTGCCTGCCATGGGAACTCCCGTTGGAATCAAGAGCTTGGTTACTGGTTCAGTTGCCGGTCCAGAAGCTACGTGCCGCCACCGACAATTTCCGCGCGCTGCTGCTGTGCTGCCGTCTGTGCTGCCGTTCTGCTGTCGCCGTGCCGCGGGTCGAGGCCACGGAAAGGAGACCCCGAATGGCCGTCCCAGGCCACTACCTTAAGCGAACAACTGTTCGACCGTGACGCCAACACGCCGCTTCCCCGGAGAAAATCCGCTCCGGCCCTGGCCAGCGCACGAACTCAGCGCAGGCTCTGCGGGACGTCGAACTCCTGGCAGACCGCCCGCCACACGGTCTTCGCGTCCACCCCGTCCGCCAGAGCCTGGTCGACGGTCCGCTCTCCCAGCGCGGCCAGGACATGGTCCTTGGCCACGCTGCTCGCGTACGCGTCACCGAACTGTGCACGCATCCGCGTCCAGAACTCACTGAGCCGCACGGCCCTCCCCGATAGCTGCACCCAGGACCCCCGGTCCATCCTGCGGGCGAGAGTACCGGCGTCCCGGCAGCATCCCAACCTGCCACCCTCGCGCGCCACCCCGGCTCGCCGCCCCCGGCCCCGCCGATCGGTGCCGCCGCCGGCCAGCCAGGAACCAGCCTCGGATCAGCCACGGGCCAGCAGCCCGGACCGGCGGCCCATGTTCGTAACAAACGTTGAGGAATGTAATTAGTTCTGCTGGGGAAGGGTCTCCACGGGGCGCCCGCAATGGCATGACAGAATTGGTGGTTCCTGGGCGCATCCAATTCGGCACGGCCTGCTGGCTCCGCGGGCAGGCATCGACGTTCGTCTGGGAGAGCACATGGACCCATCAGCCGAGGACGGTGGCGGACCTCCGACGGCGCTGGCGCAGGACGCGGCGACCCCGCCCCGCGTGGCCGTCCCCCAGCAGCGCAGCTCCTCCTCCGGCCCATCCCCGGCCGGCGCATCCCCAGCCGGGCCGTCTCCCGCGAACCCGCCGCCCGGGCCTGCGCCCACGTCGGCGCCGCGCCGGCCCACCGACGGCGTCGCGGTGGCCGCCCTGATCTCGGGCATCGTCGCGGCGATCCCGGTCACCCTGGTGCTCGGGCCGCTGGCCCTCATCCGGGTCGGCCGGTCCGGCGCCCGCGGCCGCGCCCTGGCCATCACCGGCCTGGCCCTGGCCGGCCTGTGGACCGTGGCCGCCGCGATCGTGGCTGCCGCCATCATCGCCCGGCCGCCGCCGCCCGCGCCGGCCACCCTGCCGCACGTGTTCAGCCTCCGGGCCGGCCAGTGCCTCGACTCGGGCACCAACGGGGTCAGCGGCGTCCGGGTGCTCAGCTGCGCGCAGGCGCACGACGCCGAGGTGTTCGCCACGTTCCGGGTGAGCGGTTCGCGCTATCCCGGCGCGGCGGCCCTGCAGCAACGCGCCCGGCAGGGCTGCGTCAGCCGGCTCAGCGGCTACCTGAACCCCCAGCTGTCCGCGGCCACGCTGGCGCAGTCCTACGTCTACCCCGACGCCGGGGCCTGGTCGGCGGGTGAGCGCACCGTGGTCTGCACCGTCCGCAGCACCTCCGGCCCCCTGGTCGGCTCGGTCCGGGCCGCATCCTGAGGCATCGGCCCCTGACCAGGCCTGACCAGGCCTGACCGGGCAGCTTCCGCCACTTCGGCAACGTGTTCCAATCAGGCATAAGGAGCAGGGATTCTTAGTTACGCTAGAGGTAATGCCACGACGCACCGCCAAGCCTCAGAACACCACGCCCGCCGAGCCTGACGACACCATCCGGACCGCCGGGAGCAGGGACCCGCTCGAGAGGTTCAGCGCGGTCACCCGCGACTGGTTCACCTCCGCGTTCGCCGCCCCCACCCAGGCCCAGGCGCAGGCCTGGGCGGCCATCGGCAAGGGCGAGAACACCCTGGTCATCGCCCCGACCGGGTCGGGCAAGACGCTGGCCGCGTTCCTGTGGGCGCTGGACCGCCTGGCCGCGGCACCCGCCCCCGAGGACCCGAAGCAACGCTGCCGGGTGCTGTACATCTCCCCGCTGAAGGCCCTCGCGGTCGACATCGAGCGGAACCTGCGCGCCCCGCTGACCGGGATCCGGCACACCGCGCAGGCCATGGGCGCGTCCGAGCCCGACATCCGGGTCGCGGTGCGCACCGGGGACACCGCCGCCGAAGAACGCCGCCGCCTGGCCACCAGCCCGCCGGACATCCTCATCACCACGCCCGAATCGCTGTTCCTCCTGCTCACCTCCAAGGCGCGGGAAGCGCTGCGCGGGGTGGACACCGTGATCGTGGACGAGGTCCACGCGCTGGCCGGCAACAAGCGCGGCGCGCACCTGGCCCTGTCCCTGGAACGGCTGGACGCGCTGACCGCGGACCGGCGCCCGGCCCAGCGGATCGGCCTGTCGGCCACGGTCCGGCCGGCCGCGGACGTGGCGTCGTTCCTGGGCGGCGCCCGCCCGGTGACCATCGCCGACCCGCCCAGCAGCAAGCAGCTCGACGTGAGCATCGTGGTGCCGGTCGAGGACATGACCGACCTGGACACGCCACGCGGCGCGGAGGAGTCGCCGGACGGCCAGGCCGCCCGCCGGTCCATCTGGCCGCACGTGGAGGAGCAGGTGCTCGACCTGATCGAGCGGCACCGCTCCACGATCGTGTTCGCCAACTCCCGCCGGCTGGCCGAGCGGCTCTGCGCCCGGCTCAACGAGCTGGCCGCCGAGCGCGCCGAACTCCGGGCCGGCACCGCGGGCACCGCACCCTCCGCCGGCCCGCCCGCCGAGATCATGGCCCAGGCCGGGTCGACCGGCGGCGCACTCCCCGAGGTCGCCCGGGCCCACCATGGCTCGGTGTCCCGGCAGGAGCGGGCGCAGATCGAGGAGGCGCTCAAGGCGGGCCGGCTCCCGGCCGTGGTCGCCACGTCCAGCCTGGAACTCGGCATCGACATGGGCGCGGTGGACCTGGTCATCCAGGTCGAGTCGCCGCCGTCGGTGGCCAGCGGCCTGCAGCGCACCGGCCGGGCCGGGCACAACGTCGGGGACGTGAGCCGCGGCGTCATCTTCCCCAAGTACCAGGGCGACCTGGTGCAGGCGGCGGTGGTGGCCCGGCGGATGCGCGGTGGCCAGATCGAGCGGCTCGCCATCCCCCGCAACCCCCTGGATGTGCTGGCCCAGCAGATCGTGGCGATGACCGCGCTCGATGACTGGTCCGTGGATGACCTGCACCAGGTGGTGCGCCGGGCCGCGCCGTTCGCCAGCCTGACCCGGCCGGTGCTCGAGGCCGTGCTGGACATGCTGGCCGGGCGGTACCCGAGCGAGGAGTTCGCGGAGCTGCGGCCGCGGCTGGTCTGGGACCGCACCTCAGGGCTGCTGCGCGGCCGGCCCGGCGGCCAGCGGCTGGCGGTGACCAGCGGCGGCACCATCCCCGACCGCGGCCTGTTCGGCGTGTTCCTGGCCGCCTCGCAGCGGGGCGACGGCCGGAACTCCCACCGGGTCGGCGAGCTCGACGAGGAGATGGTTTACGAGTCGCGGGTCGGTGACGTGTTCGTGCTCGGCGCGAGCTCGTGGCGGATCGAGGAGATCACCGCCGACCAGGTGCTGGTCTCCCCCGCCCCGGGCCAGCCGGGCAAGCTGCCGTTCTGGCACGGCGACGCGCCGGGCCGGCCCGCGGAGCTGGGCCGGGCGCTCGGCGCATACTGCCGCGAGCTGTCCGGGGCGGGCGAGCAGGAGGCCACCGCGCGGCTGCGCGCCGACGGCCTGGACGAGCTGGCCGCGGCCAACCTGGTCCGCTACCTGTCCGCGCAGCGGGAGGCCACCGGGTACGTGCCCGATGACCGGACGCTGGTCATGGAGCGGTTCCGCGACGAGCTGGGTGACTGGCGGCTGGTGCTGCACAGCCCGTTCGGCGCGCAGGTGCACGCCCCGTGGGCGCTGGCCATCGCCGCCCGGCTGCGCGAGCGCTACCAGGGCATGGACGTGCAGGCCATGCACACCGACGACGGGATCGTGATCCGCGTCCCGGATACCGAGGAGCCGCCGCCCACCGGGATCGCCATGCTGGAGCCCGGGGAGATCGAACAGCTGGTCACCGACGAGCTGGGCAACTCGGCGCTGTTCGCGTCCCGGTTCCGCGAGTGCGCGGCCCGGGCGCTGCTGCTGCCCAGGCGTCAGCCGGGCCGGCGCAGCCCGCTCTGGCAGCAGCGGCAGCGTTCCGCGCAGCTGCTGTCGGTGGCCCGCAAGTACGGCACGTTCCCGATCGTGCTGGAGACGGTGCGCGAGTGCCTGCAGGACGTGTTCGACGTGCCGGGGCTGATCAGCCTGATGAAGGAACTGGCCAGCCGGAAGATCCGCCTGGTCGAGGTGGAGACCCCGGCCCCGTCGCCGTTCGGGCGCTCGCTGCTGTTCCGCTACGTGGGCGCGTTCATGTACGAGGGGGACGCGCCGGTCGCCGAGCGCCGCGCCCAGGCGCTGGCCCTGGACTCCTCGCTGCTGGCCGAGCTGCTCGGCCAGGCTGACCTGCGTGAGCTGCTGGACCCGCTGGTGGTCGAGCAGACCGAGCGGGAGCTGCAGCGGCTCACCCCGGAGCGGGCCTGCCGGGACCTCGAAGGCGTGGCGGACCTGCTGCGCGCCATCGGCCCGGTGTCCGCCGCCGAGGTGGCTGAGCGCAGCCAGGACCCGGCTGCGGCCGCTCGCTGGCTGGCCGGGCTGGCGCGGCAGCGGCGGGCGCTGGAGTTCCGGATCGCCGGCGAAACCCGGTGGGCCGCGATCGAGGACGCCGGCCGGCTGCGCGACGCGCTGGGCGTGCCGCTGCCCCCGGGCGTGCCCATGGCGTTCACCGAGCCGGTCCCCGACCCGCTCAGCGATCTGGTGGCGCGTTACGCGCGCGGGCACGGGCCGTTCGCCGCCGGGGACCTGGCCCAGCGCTACGGGCTCGGGGTGGCGGTGGTCAGCGGCGCGCTGCGGCGGCTGGCCGCCGGGGGCCGGATCGCCGAGGGCGAGTTCGTGCCCGGGCGGCGCGGGACGCAATGGTGCGACACCTCGGTGCTGCGCACGCTGCGCCGCCGCTGCCTGGCCAAGCTGCGCAAGGAGGCCGAGCCGGTGCCGCCGTCGGCGCTGGCCCGGTTCCTGCCCGCGTGGCAGAACGTGGCCCAGGTCGCGGCGGGCGAGGGCCGGGGGCGCACGCGCGGGCCGCGGGCCAGCGCGGACACCGTGTACGAGGCCATCGACCAGCTGGCCGGGGCGGCCATGCCCGCGTCGGCGCTGGAGACCCTGATCCTGCCCGCCCGGGTGCCCGGCTACCAGCCCGCCATGCTCGACGAGCTGACCGCGGCCGGCGAGGTGGTCTGGTCCGGTGCGGGCGGGCTGCCCGGCGGTGACGGCTGGGTGACGCTGGCCCCCGCGGACACCGCGCCGCTGCTGCTGCCCGGGCCGGGTGAGATCACCCTCACCCCGGTGCACGAGGCGGTCCTGGCCGCGCTGGACGGCGGCGGCGGGATGTTCTTCCGGATGCTCGCCGACCGGACGGCCGCGCTGCTGGCCGAGGGTGAGCGCAACGGGGCCACCGACGCGGCGGTCGCCGCGGCCATCTGGGACCTGGTCTGGGCGGGCCGGCTCACCAACGACACGCTGGCCGCGCTGCGAACGGTGCTGGGCACGGGCCGTCCGGTGGCCGACAGCGGCCCGGCGGGCACGGGTTCAGCCGGCGCGGTCCCGGCCCGGCGGCGCGCCACCGGGCCGGGACCGCGCCGGCCCGGAGCCCGGGGGCGGGGCCGTGGCGGTTTCGGCCGGCCGGCCATGCCGTCCCGGACCGGGCCTCCCACGGTCACCGGGCGCTGGTCCCTGGCGCCACCCGCCGACGCGGATCCGACCCTGCGGATGCACGCGCTGGCCCGGACCCTGCTGGACCGGCACGGGATCCTGATCCGCGGCGCGGCCGCCACGGAACGGGTGCCCGGTGGCTTCGCGGCGATCTACCCGGTGCTGCGGGCCATGGAGGACGCGGGCCAGTGCCGCCGCGGCTACTTCGTCGAGGGCCTCGGCGCCGCGCAGTTCGCGCTCCCCGGCGCGGTGGACCGGATGCGCGCGCTGGCCGCCGAGACCGGCGAGCGCGAAACCCCCGGCGATCCGTGGGCGCGCGCAGGCGATCCGGGTGCGGGCTCGCCCGCCCCCGGTTTTTTCCGCAACGAAAACCCGTCCGGGCCAGCCCCCAGCGTGACCGTGCTCGCCGCAGCTGACCCAGCCAACCCGTTCGGGGCGGCTCTGCCCTGGCCTGAGCGACCCGGGGAGGCCCCGGGCGCCCACCGGACGGGCCGCAAGGCCGGTGCCCTGGTCGTCCTGGCCGGGGGCGAGCTGGTGCTCTACGTCGAGCGGGGTGGCAAGACCCTGCTGTCCTGGACCAGCGACCCGGCCGTGCTCGGGCCCGCCGCGGCGGCCCTGGCCGGCGCGGCCCGCGGCGGGGCGCTGGGCCGGCTGACGATCGAGCGGGCCGACGGCTCGGCCGTCCAGGATTCGCCGCTGGCCCGGGCCCTGGAGGAGGCCGGGTTCCGGCCCACACCCCGCGGACTGAGGCTCCGGGCCCAGGTGGCCTGACTCTGGAGGGGCCTGATGGTGCAGTGGCCTGACCCTGGAGGTGCCTGATGGTGCAGTGGCCTGACTCTGGCCCTGGATGCGGCACCCCGGATAATGGCATTCCGGCTGCACCCGGCGTCCCCATAGGGCACCTTGCTCAAGGGGGGCACCGGGAACAACGCAGTACCGCCTGGCCTCGACCTGGGAGTGGGCCGTGGGCGGCTTCGGCCGCTGCGAGTGCGAGGACAGGAGGGCGCCGTGGCCAACGCGGAGGGCATCGACCTCTCGAGCTACCAGCCTGCGTTCGACTGGTCCGCCGTAAAGGGGCGGATTTCGTTCGCGTTCATCAAGGCGACCGAGGGCACGACGATCCGGGACCCCGATTTCGGCGTCAACTGGCAGCAGGCCAACGACCTCGGCATCGTCCGCGGCGCCTACCACTTCGCTCACCCGTCGAACGGGGCGGCCACCGAGGCCCAGGCGTTCCTGGCCGTGGTCGAGGCCCGCGGCTTGAAGGCCGGTGACCTGCTCGCCCTCGACCTGGAGACGTCGGACAACCTCAGCCCGGCGCGCGTGTCGGAGTACGCCCGGAACTGGTGCGCGGACGTGCATCAGGCCACCGGGCACACCCCCGTCGTCTACACGTTCCTGGACTTCGCCCAGCAGGGCAACTGCGCCGGGCTGGGCCACTACCCGCTATGGATCGCGGAGCCGTCCGCCCCGGCGGGGAAGCCGGTGGTGCCGCAGCCCTGGTCGACCTGGGCGTTCCACCAGTACGGGACGACCCGGGTGGGCAGCAACACGGTCGACGTGGATGTGTTCAACGGGGACACCGCCGCCCTGAAAGCGTTCGCCAACTCAGCGTCGTCAGCCAAGGAGGAAGCCGAAGTGCAGAGCGGGTCCCTGAATAACGGCGCCAGCGCCGTCACCACGATCGCCATCCCGTTCGGCAGTGCCAAGGAGATCGGTTTCGCCTGCGACAACGGGATACAGGGCCTGCCGTCCGCCCGGCTGCGGGTGGCGGTCTGGGATGGCGGCTGGCAGGTGCACAACCCGGTGGTGGTCGACAGCAGCGCCGGCCAGACGGTGCTCAAGTTCAGCGACCCGTCCAGGACGTCGGTGGTGTCGGTCGAGCGTCTGGATGCGGGCGACGTCAGCGTCGGGTACCAGGTCTCCTAAGCTTCGGGTGTGAACGGCGCCCCGCCCACGATCTACGACGTTGCCGCGGCCGCGGGCGTGTCCATCGCGTCGGTGTCCCGGGTGCTCAACGGAACCGGCAGCCCCCGCGCGGACACCCGGGATCGCGTGCTCCGGGCGGTAGCCGAGCTCGGCTTCGTGCCCGACGGCGCGGCCCGGGCGCTGAGCGTCAAGCTCAAGGAGACGGTGGGGGTCGTCTACCGGCGCGTGCCCAAGGCGACGCCTGGCGGGGTGTTCGCCGAGGAAGACGAGAACCTCCAGTTCGCCGACATCATCAACCGGGGCATCGAGGTGGCGGCGCAGCGCAGCGGGTTCAGCCTGCTGATCAGCTCGGTAGCGGCCGCGGACGCCGACGCGGGCCGGCGGATGCTGGCCCTGGCCCGCAAGTGCGACGGGCTGATCGTGCACGACCTGGTCCTGGACGAAGGGCAGCTGGACCGGCTGGGCCGCCAGATCCCGGTGGTCAACCTGGCCGGGATCACCACGCCGCACACGGCCAGCGTGCGCGGCGACAGCGAGGCGGGCATGCGTGACCTGATGCGGCACCTGATCCGGGATCACGGGTACGCCGCGGTCGGGTACCTGTCCGGGGTCGCGGACAGCCCGGACAATGTGACCCGCCGGGCGGTGGTGACGGCCGAGGCCGGCGCCGCAGGCGTGGAACTCGCCGCGGGCCCGCAGTGGCAGGGCAGCTACTACGCGGACGGCGGGGCCCAGGTCATCGAGGGGCTGCTCGGCGCGGGCCGGCCGCTGCCACGGGCCATCGTGTGCGCCAACGATCTGGCCGCGCTCGGGGCCCTGCACACGCTGGCCCGCCACGGCGTGGACGTGCCGGGCGAGGTGGCGGTCACCGGTTTCGACGACATCCCGGTCGCGCGGCGGCTCCATCCGGGGCTGACCACCGTCCGCCAGCCCATCCAGGAACTCGGGGCCACCGCGTTCGAGCTCCTGGAGTCGCTGGTCCGCAACGGCCAGCCGGAACCGCGGGATGTTGTCCTGCCGACCCGCCTGATCCGCCGGGAGAGCTGCGGCTGCTAGCAGGCCCCCGGTGTCCGAGAGCACGGTGTCTCAGAGCACGGTGTCTCAGAGCACGGTGTCCCAGAGCACGGTGTCCCAGAGCACGGTGTCTCAGAGCACGGTGTCCCAGAGCACGG
>Ga0187890_10000312_pt1 | contig 34466 bp, 35 predicted proteins | sample June2016WEW_21_1_FD_133005 | JGI IMG/M metagenome (GOLD analysis project Ga0187890, IMG submission 133005) | Peatland microbial communities from SPRUCE experiment site at the Marcell Experimental Forest, Minnesota, USA - June2016WEW_21_10 | ecosystem: Environmental > Terrestrial > Soil >... | reverse complement strand
GGCGGGGAGGGGGTTCCCGGCTCCCTTCAACGGCCAGCACGGCCGGCCGCGCAAGTATCCGGGCAACCTGGCCGGCGGTGGCGGCATCTCCCGGATGTGGTGGATGCCGTCCTGGCAGGCAGGGTTCGCACGCGCCAGCCACGCCGGCAGGGCCCGGTGCGGTGCCCCGCGGGGGACCGGCTGCCGGGAGGTTCCCGACGTCTCGGCGCTGGCCGCGATCGGCACCAGGGGCACTCGCGGGTACCTCATCTACGGCACGGCCGGGACGTTCAAGGGCAAGCGCTGGATGACCGCCGGGGGCACCAGCCTGGCCACCCCGCTGTGGGCGGCGCTGACCGCCCTGGCCGACCAGCAGATGACCGGGCACCGACTCGGCCTGCTGTCCCCGAGCCTGTACCGCATCGCGCGCCGTGACCCGCGGGCCTTCACCGATGTCAGGGCCGGGACCAATGACTACCTCGCCGGGTACGGGCCGCACTCCCACCGCACCTGCCTGTCCGGCGGCCGGCGCAGGCGGCCCTGCTACCCGGCCGGGCGCGGCTACGACATGGCCACCGGGCTTGGCTCGCCGCAGGCCGGGTCCCTGGTCGCCGCCCTGCTCCGGGAGCGCGCCGGCCGGGCCTGAACCAGCCGGCCCTGATAACTGAACGTCGTGGCCGGGTCGTCGCCGATCCACTCCCTCAGACGCTCTACCCGGCTTACCCCCGGAATTGCCTAGACAGGCGGCCGGGGCTAGGTGACAGACTGCCAGGATGACCGGACCGGACCCGAAAGCAGATCTCCTCGGTTACCTGCAGGCCGGCCGCGAGGCGCTGGTGTGGAAACTCGACGGGCTCTCGGACTACGACATCCGGCGCCCGCTCACCCCCACCGGCACCAACCTCCTGGGGCTGGTCAAGCACCTGGCCGGCGTCGAGTTCGGCTACTTCGGCGACACGTTCGGCCGGCCGTCCGGCGAGCCGCTGCCCTGGCTGGAAGAGGGCGCGGAACCCAACGCGGACATGTGGGCGGCCCCCGGCGAGTCGCGTGACCAGATCACCGCCCTCTACCACCGCGCGTGGCTGCACTCGGACACCACTATCGACATGCTGCCGCTGGACGCGATCGGGCACGTGCCCTGGTGGCCCGCGGACCGGAACGAGGTGACGCTGCACCGGATCATGGCCCACATGGTCGCCGAGACGCACCGGCACGCCGGGCACGCCGACATCGTCCGGGAACTGATCGACGGGGCGGTCGGGCGTCAGCAGGGAAACGACAACATGGCCTCGGGCGACCAGTCCTGGTGGGAGGGGTACCGCAGCCTGCTGGAGCAGGCGGCCCGGGACGCAGACAGCTGAGCCCGGCCGGCCGCCCAGAGGAGCCGTGATGCGGAAGATCATCTCGATGATGTCGGTGTCGCTGGACGGTTTCATCGAGGGACCGAACGGCGAGCTCGACTGGCACATGATCAGCGACGAGCTGGCGGCACACTTCAACGACCGGCTCGGCCCCATGGGCGGATTCCTGGACGGACGGGTCACCTACGAGCTGATGGCCGGCTACTGGCCGACGGCCGACGCTGATCCCGGCGCCCCCGCGGCCGTGGCCGAGTTCGCCCGCATCTGGCGGGACATGCCCAAGATCGTTTACTCCAGGACGCTGGAGCGGGCCGGCTGGAACACCACCGTGGTGCGCGAGGTCGTGCCGGAAGAAGTGACCCGGCTCAAGGCGCAGCCCGGCGGGGACCTGGTGCTCGGCGGGGCCGACCTGGGCGCGGCGTTCCGGCAGTTCGACCTGATCGACGAGTACTGGATCTACGTCCACCCGATCCTGATCGGCCGGGGCAAGCCGTTGTTCCAGTCTCCCGGCAGCATGACCAGCGCGATCAGCCTGCGCCTCGCGGCTACCCGTATCTTCGGGAACGGCGTCGTGCTCCTCGACTACCAGCGCCCTGGAGCCGGGGCTCAGGCCGGGGCGGAGGCCGCGGCCAGGGCCTGATAGCGCACCCGGCAGGGGCTCTGCGGCCACTTCGTCTTCTGGCCCGGGATGGGCTGCGGGTCGGGGTCGACCAGCTCGAGCTGGTAACGCTGGAGCAGCAGCGTGAGAATGACCTTCATCTCCAGGTAGGCGAAGTGCACGCCGAGGCATCGGTGGATCCCCCCGCCGAACCCGATAAGGTCCCGCATGCCGCGAGGATCCTCCAGGAAACGGTCCGGCCGGTACTCGCCGGGCTCCGGGTACACGCCGGGCAGCCGGTGGGCGACGGCGGGGGAGAGGAGGATCATCGTTCCCTCGCTGACCCGGTAGCCGTCCACCTCGAACGCCTGATCGGCGATCCGGGCCAGGATGAACGCGACCGGATGCAGGCGCTCGGTTTCGTGCACGGCCCGGTCCAGCAGGCGCATCTCGTTGATCTCCCTGATACTCGCGGGCGGGGCGCCGCCGAGCACCTCCCGCTGTTCCGCGCGTACCCGGTCCAGCTCCCGGGGATGGCGCAGCAAGTCGATGAGGGCCCAGCTCACGTGCCCCGTGGTCGTCTCGTGACCGGCCCAGATGATCATCAGGATCAGGTTGATGCGGACCAGGTCGGGTATCCGCCCGCCGTCGCTGTAGGTCGCCTCGCAGAGAGTCTGCAGGAAGTCCGGCGGGTCGGCCGGCTGCCGGCGGCGCTCGTCGATGAGCTCCTGGAGCCGGATGCGCAGCCGGTCCCGGGCCCGCCTGCTGCGCAGCAGATGCGGCAGCGGCAGCCAGCCGGGGAGGACCGGGTCCATGCCGGCCGAAAAGCGACGGAACTCGGCGAAGAACCCGGTGATCCGCTGGCTGATGTCGGGCCCCAGGAACGCATGCGCGGCGATGTGCATGACCAGCGGGCCGAGCTCCTGGACCAGGTCGAACTCGCCGCTGTCGCCGAGGCGGTCCATCAGCTGCCGGGTCTGCGCGGCCATGACCGCGACGTAGCTGTCCAGCTGCCGTCCCTGGAAGCGGGGCAGCACCAGCGCCCGCTGCCGCAGATACTCCTCCGGGCCACCGAAGAAGTAGAACTCCTGATCAAACATGCGGACGAAATACGGGTACGCCTTCCTGATCGACAGAGGCCCGTCGGTCTGGGCGAAGAAGAAGCGGTGATACTCCGGCCCCAGCATCGTGACGACCTGCCGCCCGGCCAGGCTGAACGTGAACACGGGGCCCTGTTCGGCGTACCCCCGCTCGATGACGTCGAGCGGCACGCGCATGAACTCCGCGATGTGGCCCAGGACCGGCAACCCGCCGGACACCCCGGGGGGAGAAGCCTGCGCCTGACCCGGCAATGAGTCGGTGCGGACCACGGCGGCACCACCTTCCTGATCTACCCCCCGTACTTGACCTTCCGAGCAGTGTCCGTCCGGGTGGCCCCGGGGGGACAGATCCTGCCGGGTCAGGCTCGTGGCTCCCGCGGTTACCGCGGGGCTTCCCGTCCGGGCAGGGCCGCCGCGTCAACAGCAGCGTTTGACCGTTCCGGCCTGGCCGGGCACGATCATCGCTGTGGACGACGTGGTGGACGAGCGGCTGGCCGGCGCCTGTCATGTGTTCTTCGTCCGGTCCCGGATCGCGCACGCCCGGATCAGGTCGGTCGACGCCCGGGGAACAGCGGGAGACCGTCCAGCGTCATAAAGGATGTGAGTGTAAACATTGATGCGACCGGGGACCTCCGCCCGGCCAACCTGGTCCTGGTCGAGCAGTCCGGGGCGAAGCACGAGATCGCGCAGTCGTCCCCCGGCGATGGGATGGCCGGCGCCGAGCAGGCCATGCACGATCCCGGCCTGCACCTGCGGGAGGTCAAGGTGGTCAGCGAGCACAAGGCCATCGCCCGCTGGAAGGCCTCGGACCTTGGCTGGCGCCGGGTGGCCTGACCGCTCCTTCGCGGGTCGCGACCCCAGGGGGATCGGCGGTCTGCCCACGCCCGGTGATGTGTGATGATGAGAGCAGGGCCGGTGGGCATTCCGAACGCTGACAGTCACGCCGGCGCCGTCCGCGGCCCCGTGGACCCGGCGCACTCTGTGCCGGGGATGGGACGGCCGATATGTTCGGCTTCAGGATTATCCGCCAATATGAGCAGGGTGTCGTGTTCCGCTTCGGCGAGGCCATGCCCGGCGTGCGCAAGCCCGGCCTCACCTGGATCAACCCGTTCACCTGCCGGCTCACCAAGGTCAACATGCAGATCGCCGTGGCCGCTGTGCCCGCGCAGGAGACCATCACCCGGGATAACGTCACTCTGAAGGTGGACGCGGTCGTCTACTACCGGGTCGTTGACCCGCTCAAGGCGATCATCAACGTGCAGAATTACCACTTCGCGGTGTCCCAGGTCGCCCAGACCTCGCTGCGGTCGGTCACCGGGCGCAGCAACATGGACCAGTTGCTGTCCGAACGGGAGCAGGTCAACGCCGAGCTCAAGGACGTGATCGACGCTCCTACCGAAGGACCGTGGGGCATCCGCGTGGAGCGGGTCGAGGTCAAGGACATCTCCCTGCCGGAGTCCATGAAGCGCTCGATGTCACGGCAGGCTGAAGCCGAGCGTGAGCGCCGGGCCCGGATCATCGCGGCCGACGGCGAGTATCAGGCCTCCAAGAAGCTGGCCCAGGCCGCTACCGTCATGGCGGCCGACCCCGCCGCCTTGCAACTGCGGCTGCTGCAGACCGTGGTCGAGGTCGCAGCGGAGAAGAACAGCACCCTCGTCATGCCGTTCCCTGTGGAACTGCTGCGTTTCTTCGACCGGGCCCATGTGGGTCCCGTTACCGACACGGCGTCCGCCGCGGCCGACGATGCCGCCGGGGCAGACGATGCTGCCGAGCAGGTCCCTCCCGCGCTGCCCGTCGCTGTGCCCGCCGCCCTGACGGCCACCCACCCAGCAGGGGCGGCAGACCCCGCACCACTCAACGGCTCCGTAAAGAGGGACACCACGGCCTGACGCCTCCTCAACGTCCGGCACGGTCATCCGGCGCCGGCTCCGGCGCATGATCAGGCGTGCGGCTCCAGGCGATAGACGAGCGCGCCGTCGGCCCGGTAGTCGAACCGGAAGCCGACCGCCCGGAGGTAGCTGAGGATCACCGGGGTGTGGGTCCAGACGATCGCCCAGCCGACGTTCATCCGGTGCGCGTCCAGCCGTGCCGCGTCAATCCACGCAGGGTGAGCCTGGCTGGCCAGCAGGTTGCGGTGCACGAGACCGGGGTTTAGCTGGGCGTCGAACAGGTCACCGTAGAACGGGTGCCGTTTGACCTTGGCCAGGATGGACTCGGGCAGCCGGGATATGTAGGCGACGGCACGGGGATGGCCGTCCGCGGTGGCCTGTACCTCGGCCTCGGGGTTGAAAGCCGCTCCCTCGTCGGGCAGCGGAACGGCGCTCCGCACGCCGAGCGGGACATCGACGACGATCGAACTCGAATGGTCGGCGGCGATCGGGCGGTCCAGCGCGGGCAGGGCCGTCGGGATGGTCGCGGTGACGGCGGGGGTGGCGCCGGCGCCGACACTGCCGGCTTCCAGGATGCCGAGCGCCAGCACGACGACCAGCGCCGGCCTGGCGTGATAGCGCAGCCAGTTCACGGCGGCGGCGGCGAGCAGTGCGGCCGCCACCAGTCCGAGTTCGGTGAACCGGTCAGCCTCACGGAAGGACGAGAACAGCCCAATCCGCACCAGCCACGTGTACGGCATGATCATCGACAGGCGCTCGCCCTGCAATATCCGGGGGAACGGCACATAGCGGTGGTCGACGATGAGGATCCCGGTGCCCATGGCCAGCCAGGTGGCGCCGAGCCAGAACAGGGCGAGCAGCCGGGCACTACGCCGCCGCCAGCTGACGACCAGGCCAAACAGGGCCAGGGCGGTCAGCACCACCCCGTAGGCGACGAACGTGGCGCTATGGGGGCCGGAACTGTAGTAGTACGAGGCGAGGCTCTTCAGCCCGAAAACTCCGAGCCGCGGTGAGGGGGCGAATACCTGCTGCACGGCCGCACCGGAGTTGGCGTAGTCCGCCGCGAGAGCACCCTGCGGCACTGACGCGTCGCCGGCCATCGCCTGCTGGGCCATGGAAATGAGCTGCGGGCTGGCGACGACGGCGGTGACCGCTGCGGCCAGGCCGGCCAGGCGCACCTTGACCCAGGCCCGGTCCCCGCCGCGGGCCGCGCTGCGGACCAGCCAGGGCAGCAGTGCCGCGACCACCACGATCCCGGTCATGATCGACGATTCCAGGTCGGTCAGCAGCAGGGTCCCGAGTACCACGCCCAGGAGCACCGCCTGCCGCCAGTTCGGCCGCCGTCCCAGCCGCACCGTGGCCTCCAGCGCCAAGGGCAGGAAGATCGCGCCGAGCGCGAGCTGGATCTCAAACCAGGAGTCCCACGTCATCATCGTGGACAGGCCGAAGAACGCGCCTCCCGCGATCGCGCCGGTCTGCGAGGGCACCCACAGCCGCGCCGCCCGGTACATCGTGTAGCACATCAGGCCGGGCGCGGCCGCGGACAGCAGGTTGTAGGTGAAACTGGGGCCCAGGGTGATCGTGACCGGCGTCATCAGCAGGCCGGGCAGCGGCATCAGCACGTGAAATCCCAGCGGGACCCCGACCGGCGCGGCCAGGTAGTGGCTGGACCAGGGATTGCTGAGGTGGATAACCGAGCGCGCTACCCACCAGTAGTCCCAGACGAACAAGCCGGCGTCCCGGCCGGTCGGGAGGACGTGGCCGGTCAGGTACGCGGCACGGGTCCAGTTGACGGCGACCCCGGCGGCCAGGAAGGCGATCAGGATCGCCAGATGAACGCTCACCGAGCGCGCCGCGGACCCTGGCTTCAGCAGCCACGCATGCGTCCCGGCGGCGGAATCCTGCCGGTTAGCGGGCGCAATTCCTCCAGCCTTCAACGCGCCGGCCCGTCCTTTCTTCCGGACCCGGCGCATGCCCGGGTCGTATCCGCTGGCTGGGGCGGCCGTGCAGGAGACCGCATACCTAACAGATGCACGGAATGATTAAAAAGTTGCCCAAGGAGTCTTCAAGAAAGCGTTTGCTTCCCCCTTGGGGGGCCCGGCATCTTTCTCCCGGGGTACGTCCCCGCAATTTACAGCCTGCTCAGCAGCTGTTGTGTCCATTCTGCATGCCTGATGGCGTCGTTCCCCGCGCGGTCACGTCGCGAGACCACCGCTGGCGGTTACGCGGCCTCAGCGCCAGGTCCGGATCGTGCGGGGGGAGCGCACCGAGTACAAGGACGCTCTGTACGCGGAGTTCGGGTCGGGGTGGAGACGCACGGCATAGTCGCCCACCCGCTGGAGGCCCGCTGGCGGGACAGGCACCGCGACAACGCGTCCCTCACCGGCTGGCCCCGCCGTTAGCGTGGAGCGTTTTGCGCCGCCAGCGGGGCCACGTTGAACTCCAGGCGCTCCCGGCAGGTCATGATCGCTTCCATCCGGCGCACTTCTGATCAGCAAGCGGGTTCGTCCCAGATTGAGACGTGGTGCCGGCTCTCGCTGGTGAAAGGGTTCGCGGGCCCCTCCCGCCCACCGCTCGCGCAGCCGCATCCCGGCGAGATGGGCACGTTCCCCGAAGTGACCGTCCTCATCCACCCGCGGGACCGTACCTCCGCGGACATCCAGGGCGCCACCGCGTTTCCGGTGGCCCGTTCAGGGCTCCGCGAGATGGAACTCCACCCGGTAGAGCAGCGTGTCGTCGGCGATGGGGCCCGCGTGGGCAGCCCGCTGGCGGAGGGATTCCAGGTCCTTTTCACCTGACCGGCGGACGTCCGCCTCGGTGATGGAGGCGAAGGGCACCAGTTCCACGCAGCCCACCTCGATCTGCGCAGGACCGGCCGGGTACCGGCCGCCCTCCTTGACCCTGGGCCGGCGCCACAGCCGGAACGACACCGTGATGTCGCCCGACATCACCCCGTCGCGCAGTTCGCGGCTGAACTCCACCAGCCGATGCTACTGCGGCATCGGGCCTGGGGCTGGTTACGCGGCCAGGGCACCGGCCGGCCGGACATGCGCCTAAGCATCGATCTCCAGGACCACCCGGCAGAGGCTGCCTTACGCCGGCTGCGAAAACTCTTCTGGGACTGGGACCGGGCTGGGTACGGTGGGCTGGCCCGGACCCGGCAGCGGGTCACGAACGCAGCCACGGAGGCGACGGCGATGGGCGGTCCGGTCATCACCAGCCGGGAAGAAGGCGAGCGGGGCTCCAGGCCCCTGCTCCGGACGATGATCGGCGAGCGGCTGCGCCGGATCCGGAGGGAACAAGGGCGGACCCTGTCCGACGTGTCCCTGGCCGCCCGGGTCTCGGTGCCGTACCTGTCCGAGGTCGAGCGCGGGCGCAAGGAAGCATCCTCCGAGGTCCTGGCCGCGATCTGCGATGCGCTGTGGATCGACCTGTCTGACCTGCTGGCCGGGGTCGCGCATGATCTCGGTGCCGATCGCGCCCGCCGCGGCGTGATCATCCGGCTGGGCACCGCGAGTGGCGGCCGGGCCCCGTCGCCGCTGCGGGCCCCGGGTGACGCCGAGTGCCTGCTGGCCGCCTGACCACGGGCCGCCTGGCCGCCGGCCTCACGGCTAGGCCGCCTGGTCTGCCTCGCGGCTGGTGATGACCTCGTCGGCGAGGCCGTACTCGACGGCCTCCCGGGCGCTGAAGGTCTTGTTCCGGTCGGTGTCGCTCCTGATCTTCTCCACCGGGTGGCCGGTGTGCCGGCTCAGGATCTCCTCGACGTCACGCCGGGTCCTCGCCACCTCCTTGGCCGCCGCGGCGAGGTCGGGAAGCGCGCCCTGAGCCTGGCTCGACGGCTGGTGCAGCAGCACCTTCGCGTGCCGCAGCACGGCCCGCCGCCCCGGGGCGCCCGCGGCCAGGAGCACGGCCGCCGCCGACGACGCCTGGCCCATGCAGATCGTGGCGACGTCCGGGCGGATGTACTGCATCGTGTCGTAGATCGCGGTCAGGGCGCTGTACGAGCCACCGGGAGAGTTGATGTAGAGGCTGATCTCGAGGTCCGGGCTGGCCGCCTCGAGGTGCAGCAGCTGGGCCATGATCACGTTGGCTACCCCGTCGTCAATCTCGGTGCCGAGGAAGACGATGCGCTCCGACAGCAGCCGGGAGTAGATGTCGAACGCCCGCTCACCGGCCGGCGTCCGCTCCACCACGGTGGGGATCGTGTACTGGCTCATGGTCACAGACCCGCCTTCCGCCCGGCGACCGCTGGGCGCACGTCATCGAGGCGCTCCACGATGTGGTCGACGATCCCGTAGTCCCGTGCTTCCTCGGCGCTGAACCAGCGGTCGCGCAGGCTGTCGCGCTCCACCCGTTCCAGCGGCTGCCCGGTGTGCTCCGCGATCAGCCTGATCATCGTGGCCCCGGTGCGCCCGAGCTGCCCGGCGTAGATCTCGATGTCAGCGGCGGTCCCGCCGAACCCGGCTGAGCCCTGGTGCATCAGCACCTGGGCGTGCGGCAGGCTGAACCGCTTGCCCGCGGTCCCCGCACACAGCAGGAACTGGGCCATGCTGCCGGCCAGCCCCATCGCCAGCGTGCTGACGTCGTTGGGGATCAGCCGCATCGTGTCGTAGATCGCCAGGCCCGCGCTGACCGAGCCCCCCGGCGAGTTGATGTAGAGGCTGATGTCGTTACGCGGGTCCTCCGCGGACAGCAGCAGCAGCTGCGCGCACAGCCGGTTGGCCACCTGGTCATCGACCTCGGTGCCGAGGACGATGATGCGCTGGAACAGCAGCCGGGTGACCAGCTGCTCATCCACGGACACGGTGGTCGCGGGGGCTTCAGCAACGGCAAGCTTCATGATCTCCCTGCTCTCGGTCTGGCCCGCGGATCCGGGGCGCACCATCCACCCTGGGCCGCCCGGCGCGGGCGGGCCAGGGCAATCTGCTGGCGGCAGAGATGCTCTGCTGACAGCAGATTGCCCTGCTCGCAGCACTGGGCCGGCCGGCCGTTCGTTGGCAGGATGAAACGACGAGGCCCGGGCCCGGGCCGTCGCTGGCAAGGGGGCCAGATGGGGACAGAGACGGACCTCACCGTGCGCGACGTGACCGTCAGGCTTGTGGTGGTCCCGTTCCGCAGGCCCCTGGCCACCAAGGTGGGGCACTTCGCCCAGTGGCCGTTGCTGCTCATCGACGTCGCCACCGAGCAGGGCATCACCGGCCGCTCCTACCTGGCGCCGTACCTGGCCAGCGCCGCGGCCGGGCTGCGCACCGTCCTGCGCGAGCTGGGCGAGGGCCTGCGGGGCCAGCCGGCCGCGCCCGGGCAGGCGTTCACCGGGGCCCAGGGCTGGTTCGCGCTGGCCGGCTACCAGGGCCTGGCCCTGGCTGCGGTGGCCGGCCTGGACATCGCGCTGTGGGACGCCCTGGCCCAGGCGGCCGGGCTCCCGCTGGCCCGGCTCCTGGGCGGGACCCTGGAACCGGTTCCCGCTTACAACAGCAACGGGCTCGGCCTCATCCCGCCCGCCGCGGTCGCCGGCGAGGCGCTGGAGCTGCTGGCCGAGGGTGGGTTCACCGCGCTGAAGGTCCGGGTAGGCCGGGACCGCGCCGCCGACGACCTCGACGCGGTCCGCCGGGTCCGGGCCGCGGTCGGCGACGACGTCACCCTGGTCGCCGACTACAACCAGGGGCTCGCCCTGGGCGACGCGCTGGAGCGCTGCCGCGCGCTCGACGCCGAAGGCCTGACCTGGATCGAGGAACCGCTGCGCTACGACGACCTGGACGGCCACGCCCGGATCGCCCGCGGCATCACCACCCCGGTCATGCTGGGCGAGAACTTCTACGGCCCGCGGGCCATGCACGACGCCATCGCGGCGCAGGCCTGCGACCTGGTCATGCCGGACCTGATGCGGATCGGCGGGGTCACCGGCTGGCTGCAGGCCGCCGCCGTCGCCGACGTGGCCGGCCTGCCCATGTCCTCCCACCTGTACCCGGAGGTCAGTGCGCACCTGCTGCGGGTCACCCCGACCCGGCTCTGGCTGGAGTGGCAGGACTGGGCCGACCCGGTACTGGCGCGCCCCTTCGAGGTCCGCGACGGAACCTTGCTTCTGCCTGATGTGCCCGGGAACGGTCTGGAATGGGACGAGGATGCCGTAACCCATTACCTGTCTTCAAACTGACCGGCCCTGGTCGGGTGGCCTACCCCGGAAGCCGTGCGAACGCGCGGACCGGGATGGTGCCGAATCCCTCGATGCGCAGCGGCGCGGCGGTGAACCAGGCGCCGGCCGGCGGCAGCTGCTCCAGCCCGGTCAGGTGCTCGACCACGGGAATCCCGGCCGCGAGCAGCAGCGAGTGCGCCGGGCGCCGCCTGTCAGCGATGTCGTCGATGTTGACCGCGTCGATGCCGACCAGGGCGGCCTTGTGCCCGGCCAGCCAGGCGGCCCCGGCCTCGGTGAGGAAGTGCGCGTCCTCGGCGTAGGCCGGCGAGCCGAACCTGGCGTCGTCGCCGGTGTGCAGCAGCACGGCGGCGCCGCGGACATCGAGCGCGGCCAGCGCACCGACGTCGATGCCGCGCTGTCGCGTTCCCATCACCCGGACCACCACGGCCGGGAGGTCGGCGGTCCGTTCCAGTGGCATCGCGGCTAGGTCGGCGCCACTGGGGTAGCGGTGGTAGGGCGAGTCCAGGTAGGTCCCGGTGTTGCCGACCAGGCTGATCCGGCCGATCAGGAACTCGGTGCCGGGGGAGTACTGGGCCCGCGAGGCTTCCCGGGTCAGGTGCGGGGTGATCTCCGGCCCGGGCTGCCCGGGATAGGTGATCATCCCGGCCCGGATCACGTGGCTCAGCTCCGCCAGCGTCCCGGCCCGCCGCGGCGGGCCGCCGGCGGCGTCGGACGGGCCGCCCCGGGTGCCCTTGTGCGGCTCGGCCACGATCTCGACGTTGCCCAGCTCGACGGACTCCGTCATCAGCAGGCCGAGTGAGGCCACGAACAGTGCGGCGATCCCGGCCTCGCCGATGTCGGGGGATGGCACGTCCACCCGGAAGCCCTGGGCGGTCAGTCCGCCGCCGTTGGCGAATGTCACCGTGGCGTCGAAGGATGCGCGGTACCCAGTCATGGGGACTCCGTGGTTTTCGTTGCGGAAACTATGGTGCGGAAACGGTGCCGGGAGCGGCGCGCCGGCGCGGCCCCTGGCCGTCCCGCCGGGGCGCGGCTGAGCCTCACCCGAGGCCCAGCCGTGCGGCGAACGCGGACATCTCCCCGAGCTGCTCGTCCAGGTCCGGCGACGCCGCCGGCACGACCATCCTGGTCACCCCCTGCCCGGCAAGGTCCCCGACATCAGCGGCGGAGATGCCCATCGACCCCCAGCGGGTGTACTCCAGTGCGGCGGGGTCCCGGCCCGCCTCACGGGCGGTCTCCCGCATGAGTTCCACCTGGCTGGCGCGCCCGGCGGCGCTGAGCCCGCCGCCCGGGAAGTAGCCGTCGCCCCGCAGGCCGGCGCGGCGGGCCGCGGCGCGGCTCGACCCGCCCACGTGTACCGGGAGCGTGGCCGCGCCGAGGGGCTTCGGGAAGCTGGTCAGGCCGGTGAACGAGAAGAACTCTCCTTCGAAGCTGACGCCTTCCGCGCCGCCCGCCCATAGCAGGCGCAGGACGTCGATGGCCTCGTCCGCGCGGCGGCCGCGCGTCGCGAAGTCCACGCCGACGGCCTCGGCCTCCCCGGGCAGCACGCCCAGCCCCACGGTCAGCAGGCGCATGCGGCCCCCGGACAGCACGTCGATGGTGGCCAGTTCCTTGGCCAGGACCACCGGGTGGTGAAACGGCAGCAGCAGGACGCTGGTTCCCAGGAGGATGCGCCGCGTCGCGGCCGCCACGAAGCTGAGCGCGGCGAGCGGGTCGGCGAGGGGGAGATCGGGCGGCACAGGGTGGCCGCCCAGGGTGGCGCCGGGGTACAGCGCGATGTGCTCGGGCAGGTAGAAGGACTCGAAACCGCAGTCCTCCGCGTGCCTGGCCACGGCGATGACCCGGCTGGGGTCCACACCCAGCTGGCCCGTGTTGTAGATGATCCCGAACTTCACAGCATCCTCGCCTGACGTCGGTGGGCCCGGCCGCGCGCCGGGGGCGGCCCCGGCCGCGTGATGCAACCTAGCGTCCGTACCCCGGTACGTGGCCAGCCGCCATGCCACATCGTCAGGGCAGATCCGGGGCTCCCGGCGTGGTGGATACGGCGCGTCCTCCCGCTGGTGCCAATAAATGGGACCACCCGTTTACAGCCAGGGCCATCGTGACCGACCATGCCTCTCGTGGTGATGCCGGGCAGCGCGCGTGGCCGGGGACACGCCGGTCCTGGCGGCCGGGGGCGGCGTTCCCTGCGTGGTGATCGAGCCACGGGCTGGTGACCGGCCGGGACGAGCGGTTCGCCGAAGCGGGCCAGCAGGTCCCGCAGCCGGGCGCGCGGCTGCAGCACGCGTGCCTGCCCGGCGGGTCCTCCCTTTATGACCGGCTGGGGGCCGGGTTCACGCTGCTCGGGCCGGCGGGGGAGCAGGACCCCGGGATGCGCCCGGACACGATCGGAGGAGACGGCGTGAGCAGCGCGGAATCAGGCTCGCCTGGTGCGGCGGGGTTGAGCATGTTCCACTGACTCGAGGATGAGGAGGTCATATGAGCCTGCACGGACTGCTGTCGGTCACCATGGGCGTACCCAATGCCGCCGACACCGGCGCCTACTACGCCGACTTCGGGCTTACTCCCGAGGGTGACGGCTGGTATAGCACGGCGGACGCGGGGCGCCAGCTGCGGATCGTTCCCGCGCCCACCCGGCGGCTGGTCGAGCTGCGGGTCGGCGTGGATGACCCGGACGACCTCGCGCGCGCCGCGGCGGGTCTTGAGCGCCTCGGCGTACCCGCCAGCCTGAGCGGGACGAGCCTTCAGGCGGCGGAGCCGGTGACCGGCACCCGGGTCTTCCTGGACGTCGCCCCGCGGATCCAGCAGAAGCCTGCCGCCGCAGAGCATTACAACGGCCCCGGACGGCCGGAGCGCCAGGACAGCCGGGCCCCGGGTTTCTTCCGGCCCGGCCCGGTGCGCCCGCGCAAGCTCGGTCACGCCGTCCTGGGCAGCACCGACCACGGCCGCTCGACGTCGTTCTTCACCGACGGCCTCGGTTTCAAGATCAGCGACCGGATCGCCGGGGTCGGCGCGTTCATGCGCTGCTCCACCGACCATCACAACGTGCTCGTGCTGGCCGCGCCGGTGAACTTCCTGCACCACACGTCCTGGCAGGTGGACGACGTCGACGAGGTGGGCCGGGGCGCGTTCGCGATGCTCGAGGGACGGCCGGAGCGGCACGTCTGGGGACTCGGACGGCACTACGCGGGATCCAACTTCTTCTGGTACCTCAAGGACCCGGCGGGCAACTTCTCCGAGTACTACTCGGACATGGACTGCATCGTGGACGACCAGCTGTGGACCCCTGAAGACCTCGAGGGCGCGCGGGGCCTGTTCGCCTGGGGACCGCCGCCGCCCGCCTCTTTCCTGCACCCCGAGGACCTCGCGGCCATGATGACCGGCGCCCACGCCCCACGCTGACCGCGGCGGCCCGCCCCGGATAAGGGCCCTTCAGATCGTGGCGGCTGGGCCGGGCGGCCCAATCAGATGGGTTCGCAGTCTGTCCGCGTGGCTGGGGCCGTAGGCTTCCTGCCGTGATTGATCAGCGGCTTCAGGAACTGGGCATCGAGCTTCCCCCGGTGTTCCCGCCCGCGGGCAACTACCTCGGATGCGTGGTGGACGGCGGCCTCGTCTACGTCGGCGGCCACGGGCCCATCAACGGCGAGCACGTCATCCGCGGGAAGGTGGGCGGGGACCTCACGCTGGAGGAGGGGCGGCAGGCGGCCCGGATGACGGCCCTGTCGATCCTCGCCACGTTGCGGGCCGAGCTCGGCGACCTCGACCGCATCGAGCGGATCGTGAAGGTGTTCGGGATGGTCAACGTCGCGCCTGGCTTCAACCAGACCCCCGCGGTCATCGACGGATGCTCCGACCTCCTCGTAGGGGTCTTCGGCGAGGCGGGCCGCCACGCCCGCAGCGCCGTCGGGCTGGCGGAGTTGCCCGTCGACATCGCCGTGGAGATCGAGCTGACCGCCCGGTTGCGGTCAGGCTGAGGTCACGGGCCTTCTGCCTCAGGCTGGCAGCCACGTACGTGACCCGGCCGTCACCGGTGCCGGGCCCGGTCAATTGACCGGCAGTAATCGCCCCTGGATTACTTCATGGTGCGGATGGAATTTCATGAATGTGCAGACGCCGGCAATGCTGGGTGGTCCCTCAGGTCCGCAGCCGCGCTAATTGCTGGGCTGCGGTGCGGTGCAGTGGAGGTGCGGGTTCACGCCCAGGTAGTTGAGCGGGCCGGCGAGGATCGTCACAGCGGCCGTGCTGGCCTTGCTGCAGTTACCCATGGTTCCGTGGTAATCGCCGCGCTGCGAGGCAGCGAAGCCGCCGATGACCAGCCAGACGATAAGAAGCAGCGATCCGATGTGCATGCGGCCTCCTCAGCGTTATCTTCCCTCAAGCGACGAGGTAGCCGGTAACAGTTGCCCAGCCTTTATCCTGACGCTGGAATGAAGCCTACCCAGGTGCGGCTATGCCGAGCCCGGAATGGGCTCCGGATCCACGATTTTCCAGAAATCTGGAAGCCCGTCCGGCCTTTGCGGAAGTCAACCGGGGGAGGGGCGGACATGGTGTTGGCCAGGAAGATCACCCGGGTGCCGTGCCCGGAACAGGGTTCCGGGCACGGTGTGTGGGCAGTCTGGTCGCCGGCCCGGGAGCAAGTCATCAGGGAAGGTACGTGGCGGGGACGTACCCGGCTGAACGGGTAATCTGGTCGACTGACCGGGGAGAATTGCTCTTAATTCGTCATCGGTGCTGATGGTGACCGTGCCGTAGAATAACATCAGTTTCTACGACATGCTGCCCTTTCTCGTGCCGTTAAGTGGCATTCCCGGCGCCCGCCTTCCCGGCGGCATGCGGCTCTGCGGTCGGGGCAGCGCCGGCACAAATTTAACGGCTCCAGGCGCAGCGCTAAAACCCTTGTAGCGTCAATCGGCTCGTAGTAGCTTATCCGCCGGATCCCAAAAAGGGGATTTAACTTAGGGGGTTACATGCGGATATTTCGCACGCTGCTCGTCGCAGCCTCAGCGGCTGTTCTAGGGGGTGCACTGGTTATTTCCACGACGGGATCACCGGGTGCGGTTCCGGTGGCGCACAGTGTCACCGTGCACACGCACCTCACGGCCAAGTTCCTGTCCGAGGCGCGTGCTGCCCTGGTCAAGGACCTGCGTACTCCCGATACTGCGATGTTCCTCCACGCCAGACCCACGTCCGACGCAGCACGCTCCACGACCCAGGCGGCCTCCCTGAACTGGGCCGGCTACGCGGACGTCTCCAGCACCCATGGCACGTTCACAAACGTCAGCGGGTCGTGGGCCGTGCCCAGGCTCACCTGCACAGCAGAGGACAGGATCACCTCCGAATGGGTCGGCCTCGACGGCTTCAGCAGCGGAACCGTGGAGCAGGACGGCACGGCCAGCCAGTGCTTCGAGGGCAAGCCTCTCTATTACAGCTGGTACGAGATGTACCCAGCCGGCACCATCGCGGTCGGCACGTCGGTCGCGGCGGGCGACAGTATCAGCGCCTCAGTAGCCCGCACCGGCACCCGTTACACGCTCAAGCTGACCGACTCCACCCACGCGGCTAACAGTTTCAGCAGGACGGCTACGTGCTCGACTTCCACCTGCCTGGACACCAGCGCGGAGTGGATCGCCGAGCGTCCGGCATACGGCGACACGGGCATCGTGCCCGAGGCGCAGTTCGGCACCGTCGGATTCTCCAGGGCATCGGAGACGGCCGCCGGCAGGACCAGCACCATTTCCGGCTTCTCGGGCACCAATTACGCCCTCACCTGCGTGGACTCCACCGAAAGCTATGACATCGTGTCCACGTCCGGCCTGACCGGGGGCAACACCTTCACCAACGCGTGGAAGAACAGCTACTAACACAACCGCCCATGGAGGGGCCCGTGACCACTGGCAAGGTCACGGGCCCCGGGCAGTGGGCGTGCCTGGATCCCGGGACATGCCGGAGGCCTGTTACCGCGGGCGCGCTTACCGGCGTGCCCGGTCTGGGGGCCGGCGGGGGCGGGTCTTGAGCAGCGTCAGTGCGGCGATGAGCGTGAACGAGACCACGTTGGCGGCGAACACCGCGGGCTGCGCGGCGAGCAGCCCGTACGCCAGCCAGCCGAGGACCCCGGCGGCGAAGACCCCCAGGTAGGCGTAGGAGATGTCGTCGGCGTGGCCGCGGCGCCAGGTCCGCAGCAGCTGGGGGAGCCACGCGCAGGTCGTGAGCAGGCCGGAGAGGAGTCCCAGAGTAATGATCATGGCGGCCCCGGCGGAGGCGCGGTACTGGCCCGGACGATCAGCCGGGTCGGGTGCAGCAGCGTGGTTGCCCTGCCGGGGGCGATCAGCCGGCGGGCGCACTCCTGGCCCTGCCGGTAAAGGTCCTGGTGCACGGTGGTCAGCGGGGGGAACCCCCGGCCGGACTCCTCGATGTCGTCGTAGCCGGTGACCGACAGATCGCCGGGGACGCCCAGGTCCAGGTCACGGGCCGCTTGCTGCACCCCGAGCGCGAGCACGTCGGTACTGGCCAGCACCGCGGTGGGACGTTCCGGGCCGGGCAGGCTGAGCAGGGCGTGCCCCGCGGCGCGGCCGTCAGCGACGCTATGGCCGGGCTGTTCCCACACCCGCACCGCGCCCGGCGGCAAACCGGCTTCCGCCGCGGCGCGCTGGTAGCCCAGCAGGCGCAGGCGGAACACCTCGTAGCGGGCGCCGGCCTGCCTGGCCTGGTCGACCCACCCCGTGTGCCCGTCGGAACGCAGGCGCCAGGTCACGACGGCAAGCCTGCGATGACCGAGGTCGATGAGGTGGCGGGCGGCGCTGGCGGCAGACCCCTCGTTATCGATGGTCACGCAGTCCGCGCCCGCGCCGGCGGGCCCGCCGGACACCACCGTGGGCAGCCTGCGGCGCAGCGCCACCGCCAGGGCCGGGTCATCGTCGGCGGGGGAGTGAGCGATCAGGCCGTCGACCGCTGCGTCCCGGACCAGCCGCTCGGCGGTCTCCGCGGCTGCGGGGATGAGTTGCAGGGCCAGGCCCGCCGCCGCCGTGGCGGCGGTCACGCCATGCAGGAACGAGACGGTGCCCGGATCCCCGAACGCGTACGGCAGGGCCTCGGTCAGCAGCACGCCGAGCACGTCATTGCGGCCTCTCTTCAGCGCCCGCCCGGCGGCACTCGGACCTCCGTACCCCAGTTCGTCTGCGGTCGCCAGCACCCGCTGGCGCAATTTCGCCGAGAGCTGGTCAGGGTGGTTGTAGGCGTTGGACACCGTCATGCGGCTCACCCCGCAACTGGCCGCCACGTCAGCCAGCGTCACCCGCGACCGCCCCTGCACCTCAGCACGCACACCTCGACTGTATCGATAAAGACTGTATCGGTAAAGCCGTTAGTGAAGGCAAATCCACCCCTGGCGCAACCCGCCGGTCACGGGACTCGCTGACTCTTCACGGAAGGTGCATGTAGCCGGGTGATTTGCCCGTTTACGGCGCACCGTGCCGTGCGCGTGAAAAATCGCCGCGGGGGCAAGCGGGTCGGTGGTGGGCAGCGACGGGCCTGGCGCCCGTCGTGTCGCAGGGGCGCGGCAAGATGGGGTCCGTGGCCAGCAGCGAGAGCCCCGGGTGGGAGGGAGACGACCGCGCGGTCCGCCAGATCCGCTCCGATCCCGGCCACCCGGTCGACACCACCAGGTGGCCGGCCACGGTCCCGGCCGTGGAACAGCTGCTGTGTGAGGGCCTGGAACTGCCGGCGGGGCTGACCGTGCTGGTGGGCGAGAACGGTTCCGGGAAATCAACCGTCATGGAGATGCTGGCCGAGGCGTGCGGGCTCAACCCGCAGGGCGGCTCAGCCCAGGCGGAGTTGTTCCGCACCCGGGTCAGCGAGCCGCAGGGAGGCGACCACCTGATCGTCGAGCGCGGTCCCAGGCCCCGCTGGTCCTACTTCCTGCGGGCCGACACCATGCACAGCCTGTACACCTACCTGGAACAGAACCCGGGGCGGCGCCCGGAGCGGTTCCATGAGCTGAGCCACGGGGAGGGCTTCCTGGAGATCCTGCAGACCAGGGTGAACCAGCGGGGCTTCTACCTGATGGACGAGCCTGACGCGCCGCTGTCGTTCACGGCCTGCCTCGGGCTGGCCGGCCTGCTGCATGACCTGGCCGCTGAAGGCTCGCAGGCTGTGGTGGCCACCCACTCGCCGATCATCGCCGCCGTTCCCGGAGCGGCCATCTGGGAACTGGGTGACTGGGGCATCCGCACCTCCCGGTGGGAAGACCTCCATATCGTCAGCGCCTGGCGGGGCTTCCTGGCCGACCCGGGCTCCTACTTCCGGCATCTGCTCGACGGCTGAGCCGGGGCTAGCGACGCGGTCCAGGCCTGGTTTAGCGTGGCAGCTATGGACGATGCGTCGATCCGGGTGTCGGATGCCGACCGCGAGCAGGCCGTGGTCATGCTCCGCGAGCACCTGCTCGCGGGACGGCTGACGCTTGACGAATTCTCCGGGCGGGTCGAGGCCGCCCTCCAGGCCCGCGTCGGCGGGGAACTGGCGCGGGTCCAGGAAGACCTGCCCAGTGTCTCCTCCGCTGGCTCCCGTCCGCGCCGCAAGCCGACGCGCTTCACCACGGCCCTGCTCGGTCATGTCGCGCGGCGCGGGCCGTTCAGGCTGCGCCGGTGGAGCCTCGCCGCCAGTGCCCTCGGCGACCTGGACCTGGACCTGCGCGAAGCCAGCATCGACGGGCCGCAGACCGCCGTGACCGTCCTCGCCGCCTTCGGTAACGCCGATATCTATGTGCCCGAAGGTGTCAGCGTCGATGTCACCGGCATGACCATCTTCGGTCATCGCCGCGAGTGGGGGCGCGACACCAGCCGCCCGGACGCCCCGGCCGTGCAGGTCCGGGTCTTCGGCTGGTTCGGGACCGTGGACGTGTGGCGTGTGCCGCACGACATGCGCGGCAATTACAGCGATATCTTCCGCCAGCTCGAGGACCGCCAGCGCCAGCTCCCGGGCTGACCCGGCCCCGGCCCGGCCCCGGTCAGGCTGCGGGCTGCGGTGACCGGGCGGCCCGGACCAGGGACCGGTCGAGGTCGGCGAGGGTAGCCGCACCGCACAGGGCCATGGTCGTCCGCAGTTCGTCCGCGAGGATGTCGAGAGCGTGCCGGACCCCGGCTTCCCCGGCGGCCGCGAGCCCGTAGAGGTGAGCGCGGCCGACCAGCACGGCCCGGGCACCCAGCGCCAGGGCGGTGACGATGTCGCTGCCCCGCCGGATCCCCGAATCGAAGAGCACCTCGACCCGGTCCCCGACCGCGTCGGCGATGGCGGGCAGGGCCTCGAGGGCGGCGGGAGCGTGGTCCAGCTGCCGGCCGCCGTGGTTGGAGACGATGACGGCGTCCACTCCCTCGTCGGCGGCCCGGCGGGCGTCGCCGGGACTCAGCACGCCTTTCAGCGCGATCGGGCCATCCCACTCCTGGCGGATCCAGCCGAGATCCGGCCAGCCCACGGTGCCGTCGAACATCTGCGTGAGCTGCTGCCGGGAGGTCGGCCCGCTCATCGAGAGGTTGGGGAATCCCAGCGCCGGCGAGGTCAGGAAGTGCCAGGCCCAGCCCGGGTGGCGGGCGCCGTTGACGACCGTGCGCAGCGTGAGCTCCGGGGTCGGCAGCACGATGCCGTGCCGCAGCTCGCGTTCCCGCTTCGACCGCACCGAGGTATCGACGGTCAGCAGCAGGGCCCGGTACCCGGCCGCGGCGGCCTGCGCGACCAGCTTCCGCGACGCGGACCGGTCACCCCAGAGGTAAAGCTGGAGCCACAGCGCGCTGCCCTGGGCGGCGTCGGCGATCGCCTCCAGCGGCTGGGTGGCGAGCGTCGAGACACCGTAGGCCAGCCCGGCACGCCGCGCCGCGCGGGCCACGGCGAGCTCACCTTCGTGGTGGAACATCCGCGGCGACCCGACGGGGGCGAGGACCAGCGGCAGCGGCATCGGCGTGCCCAGGACCGTCGTGCCCGTGTCCAGCCGGCTCACGTCCCGCAGCACCCGCGGGACCAGTTCCACCTCGCCGAACGCCTCGCGGTTGCGGCGCAGCGTCCACTCGTCCTCGCCGCCGCCCTCGAGATAGCCGATCGCGGCGGCGGGCAGGCGGCGCCGGGCCAGGCGGCGAAGGTCGCCGATGCTGTGACAGCGCGCCAGGGCCCGCTCGCCGTACGGCGCGCCGGCCCGCCCGACGGGGATGAGCTCACGGATCTCGGCCAGGTTCACGGGTCACTGCCGTCGCGGGCCGGGGTCACCGGGTGCCGATCGCCGTCACCACGGCCATGACGAACGTGGCCAGGGCGGCCAGCCCGTGCCCGAACGGGATGACCGCGGCGGGGTACACCCGGGTTTTGCGGGACCGCTTGGACGCCTCGGCGGGCAGGCTGGCGATCACCTCGTCGATGAGCCGGGCCGCCAGCGCCTCGTCGGTGAGCGCGCGGGCCAGCGTCGCGTCCGTGAGCCGGCCGCGCACGGCGTCGTGGGCGGGCGGCGGGAACAGGGCCTGTCCGTGCGAACCGCCCGCGGGCCGGCCGTGCCCTGGGTCCCCGGGCTGCCCCGGCTGACCGGGATCCCCTGTTCCCTGGGCCGGGTCGCCAGCCGGCCGGGGATACGGGGTCCACAACGTCACCGTGCAGATGCCGAGCCCGATCGCGGGCATCAGCAGGGCCACGGCCACCCAGGCCAGCGGGCCCCAGCCGGTGCCCAGGAAGACGGCCCAGACCCCCAGGCCGGCCAGGGCCAGGCTGAAGTGGCCGTACAGGACCCTGGGGGACAGGCCGTCCCGGACCGAGCGCTGCCGGCGCAGCGCACCGTGGGTGACCAGCGACCGGAGCATGTAGCCCCCGATGCCTGCGGTAAGAATCCAGCTCAGGAAGGTCGCGAGACCCAGCGCACCGTTGTGCGCCGAGGGGGCCGCAGTGGGCACGGTCGCCACCCGCCAATCTGCCTGAGATGCCGGTCATACCGGATCAGATCCGGTATGACCGGCGGCCCGGCGGCCCAGGAGCACGAACGTGAAGAGCCCGGCGGCGAGCACCAGGAAGGCCGACAGCAGGAGCGCGGCATGCAGTCCCGCGTAGAACGCACTGTACGCCGCGTGGATGACCTCCTGCACTAGCGTGCCCTGGCCCGCACCAGCCGCGCCACCTGCGCCCTTGGTGTTCCCGTTGGCGGGAACACCGCCCGTTTCGACGGCGTGGATGACGATCGACTGGAAATTCGCCGGGATGCCCAGGTGCTTCAGCCTGCTGGTCAGGGTGGACCGCAGCTGCGCATTGACCAGCGCGCCGAGGATCGCCACGCCGGTCACGGCCCCGATCTCACGGCTGGTGTTGGTGGCCGAGGCGGCCATGCCGGACCGGGCCGGCGGGACCGCGGACAGCGCCGCCGAGGTGATCGGGACCACGGTGGCGCCGATGCCGGCGCCGGTCAGCGCGAGCGCGGCGGCGAGCGGCACGTACGCGGGGTGCGGGCTGAGCGTCAGCGTGGTCAGCAGCAGCCCGGCCCCGAACATCAGGCAGCCGATGAAGATCGACCAGCGCGGCCCGGCCGGGTCGGTCCACCGCCCCGCGAGCAGGGACGCGACGATCATGAGCGCGGTCATCGGCAGGAAGACCAGCGCGATCTGGTACCCGCTGTCGCCGACCACCTCCTCGAGGTACAGGGCGGTGAAGAAGAAGACGGCGAACGTCGCGAAGTAGGCGCAGAACGCGACCACGTTGGCGGTGAGGAAGCGCGGCACCCGCAGGAATTTCAGGTCCAGCAGGGGGTGGGCGGCCCGGCTCTCCCACCAGAAGAACGCGACCGCGCCCACCGCGCTCAGGCAGAGCAGGGTCAGCACGCTGGGCGAGAGGAACCCGGTGTCCTCCCCCCCGATCACCGCGAAGACCAGCGCGGTGAGAGCGCCGGCGCCCAGGACCGTGCCGGGGATGTCGACCCGGTGCGCGTCCGGGTCGGAATTCTCCGGCAGCACGATCAGCCCGGCCACCAGGGCCGCCAATCCGAAGGCCAGGTTGAACCAGAAGATCGCGCGCCAGTTCCACACGCCGACCAGCGCGCCGCCGATGACCGGGCCGACCGCCAGGGCCAGCCCGGACACCGCCGCCCACACGCCGACCGCGCGGGTCCGGGTGCGCTCGTCGGTGTACAGGTGCCGCAGCATGGACAGGGTGCCGGGTTCGCTGGCCGCCGCGCCAAATCCCATGACGGCCCGGCCGGCGATGACCAGGCCGATGTTCGGGGCCAGCGCGGCCAGCACGGAGCCCGCGCAGAAGATGCCGACCCCGATCAGCATGACCCGTTTACGGCCGAACTCGTCGCCGACCATGCCGAAGGCCAGCATGGCGCCGGCGAACGTCAGCGCGTACGCGCTGACCACCCATTGCAGGGCGCTGACGCCCGCATGCAGGCCGGCCTGCACGCTGCCGAGCGCCACGCTGACGATCGTGTTGTCGAGGAAGGTCAGGAACAGCACCGCGGTGAGCACGGCCAGGGCCAGCCCGCGGCTGCCGTGGCGCGGCACAGCAGCCCGCTCGGCGGGCGCGCCTACCGAGCGGACCATGTGCCTAGCCTGCAGACTTGCAAGCCGCCGGGAGCCCGGACGTCTTGCCGTTGTTTTCCAGGGTCAGCAGCCCGCAGAAGCTGGCCAGCCCGACCTTCCAGGTGCCGTCCTGGAGCACGGCGACGCCGGACTGGCTGGACAGCGCGGGCTGCCCGCCGATCAGGATCGAGTAGGTCACCTTGCCCTGTGACGAGGAGACCATGGTCACCTTGGTGACCTTGGCGGTGGCCGTGGCCGCCAGGCCCGAGCCGGCCTGGGCCTTGATGACGGAGGCGAACGTCTGCCCGTCCTGGAGAAGGCTGATCCGCTTGGCCACCGGGGTCTTCGCGCTGAAGAACGCCTCCCAGTTCTTCGCGATCATGGAGGCGGCGCCGGAACTGGCGACCGGGCTGGCCGAGGTGGCGGGGGCGGATGAGGACGGTGCCGAGCTGGGACTCGAGCTGGCACCTGAGCTGGAGCTATTGCCGCTGCTGGAGCAGGCGGCAATGCCCGCGGCGAGTGCACACACCAGCAGGATCTGCTGGACAACTCTTCGAGCTATCATTCAGCCATTTTCCAACTTCTCGCCGCCGCCCGCGACTCAGCGCACCCCGGTCCATGACACGGGAGTCAGGCAGGCGGTCGCCTCCCAGCTGGGGGCCGTGATCCAAAGCTGGCCCCTGCGGTCCTGGCTGGCGTCATCCGCAGAGGATGATGTGGGAGAACGACCCGCGGCCGCCGTTCCCGGCCGCGTGAGGACCGCGATCAGCGCCGGAGAGGAGACGCAGACGGACGCCAGTGACCGCGCGAGGCCCGCCCCGCCGCCCGCACCGCCGGTAACGGGCGGAGAGCCCGATGCCCGGTACACCTTTGCCAACGAGCGGACCTTCCTGGCCTGGATGCGCACCGCCCTGGGACTGGTGGCCGCGGGACTGGCCATCGTCCAGCTGCTGCCGCCGTTCCACGGGATCCGCTGGGGGCGGCATGCCATCGGCGTCCCGCTGATCGTCCTCGGCGGGGTCGTCGCGGTGGTCAGTTACCTGGAGTGGAGCGCCAATCAGCGGGCCCTGCGCCAGGGTGATCCGCCGCGCCGGTCCTGGCTGCCCCACGTGCTGGCCGCCACTATCGCGCTAGTCGCACTGGTCGCGGCCGTCATGGCCCTGATCTCCGGCTGAGGCGCCATGAGCCAGGCGCAGCGCAGCCGCAGCCACGATCCGGGCCTGGCCCGGGCCCGGACCAGCCTGGCGTGGACCCGCACCGCCCTCGCGTTCGCGGGCATCGGCGCGGTCATCCTGAGGAGGGACCTGACCGCGGGTCTCGTGGTGCTCGCCCTGAGCGTCCTGGTCTGGTCGGTCGGGCGGCTGGCCGGGGGGACAGGCCCGGTGCGGGGCCGCCCGGTACGGCTGCTGGTGATCACCGTCGCGGTCACCGGGGTGTCCCTCGTGGCACTCGGGCTGGCCATGTTCGGCCCTCAGACGGCCTGGATCCGGCCCTGAACCAGCGCTGCCGCGCCGTGCCGTGCCGCGCCGTGCCGCGCCGCCAGACGGGGCGGGGCCACCGGTCAGAGGTGGCTGGCGGTCAGAGGTGGCTGGCGGTCAGAGGTGGCTGGCGGTCAGGGCGGTCAGCACGGCCAGCACGAACGTGGCGCCGGCGGTGAAGCCGTGCAGGAGGATCAGCCGGGGCGGAAAGGCGGCCCGGGCGGGGCGGTCACCGCGCCGGGCGGCCAGCGTGTTGCGGGCCAGCCAGCTGAGCCCGGCGGCGATCGCGGCCATCAGGATCCCGAACGAGGCCCAGGCCAGCGGCGCGTGGCGGGTCCCCACGAACACGAACCAGAAGCCCAGGCCGATGAGCCCGAGCAGCGGGTGGCTGAACTCGAGCAGCGGATGCTCACCGGGCGTGGCGTGCACCTTGACCCGGGGGATGTCCGGCGGCTCGCCGCGACCGGGCGCCGCGGCCGGCCCGGAGGCGTGCTCGGCGGGACCGGAGGTAGACGCGCCCGGCCCGGAGACGGCCGGCCCGGAGACGGGCGCCGCGGAACCCGCCGCGGGCGCGGGGAAACCGGCGACGGGCACCCGCACCGGCGGGGTCACGACGAGGGCGGCCTGCTGGGCGGCGGCACGCTTGGCCGCGCCGCCCGCCATCAGCAGGGCCAGGCCTGCGGCAGCGGTCAGTACCCACAAGACCAGGGCCGCGATCGCCACCGGGATCTCCCTCCGCGCCACCGGGTTCGGCGGCGGAACCGCCGGGACCGTTCCTCAGGCTAGCGAACGCCGGCGGATGCCCCCGCCCCGCCCAGCACCCGGTCCGCGGCGGCCCGGATGAGCACCGCAGCCCAGGTACGCAGGGGTTTCCAGGGCTGAGCAAGGGCCCGGAACTCGGCTTCTGACGGGGGCGCGTCCAGCTCGTACAACCGGGCCGTGAGGTCCAGTACCCGGGGCTCGCCGACCGGCAGCACATCGGCGAAGCCTGTGCCGCGGATCACGATCAGCGCGCTGTAGAACGGGCCGATCCCGTTGAGCGCCTGGAGCCCGGCCATGGCCCGCCCAGGCCCCTCGGCCAGCAGCCGGTCGGCGTCCAGCCAGCCGTCCAGCGCCGCCTGCGCCACCCCGTGCAGCCGCGGCATCCGGTCGGCGGGAATGCCAGGGAAGGAGTCCACGCCCAGCAGCTGATCCGGGGTGGGCAGCGCCGCCAACTGCTCGCCGGCCAGCTCGAAGACGGCGCCGTGCGCGCGGCCCAGCCGCTCGCGCACCTGCATCATCTGGCGGGCCGGCCGCCGCGCGCTCAGCACGCACCAGACCGCGGCCTCGTAGGGCGAGTAGAACAACGGCGGCCGCAGCCCGGGCGCCGCCGCCTGGAGCCGCCCGATGACTGGGTCGCGCTCCCCGACGCGGCTGAACTCCCGGCCGTCGTGATCCAGCGACAGCACCCGCTCGACCTGGCGGCGCACCCGGCCCAGGTCGGCGCCGGGCGGCCCGTGCACCGCGCAGTGCACCGCGCCTGCCTGGCCCGTGCCTGCCTGGCCCGTGCCTGCCTGGCCAGTGCCTGCCTGGTCTTGCCGGACTTCCGCGGCCACCTGGCCGGTGTAGCCGTCGAGGCAGAAGGCCAGGCGCATGACCCCGTCCCATTCCCCGCCAGCCCGCTGGCCGAAACCGAACGTGGCCGCCTCCGCGAGCGAGAACGGGCCGTCCGGCGTGATGGTGAACGATCCGAGCTCCATACTGCGCATGGTCTCAGCCAGGTCTGACAGTTGCTTCAGGATGCACAGACCCGGAACGCTGTTGACGGCGTGGCGGCTTGATGTTGGGAGGACCTCCGGGCGTGGTGGATGTGTCTCGCATCTGCTCCGGCCCACGAGGTCCTCACCCACCGCAACACTCCGCGCGGCCACTCCGCCCTCGGCGGGCGCCCACTCAGGGCCAGGCTCGCCGCGCGACCAGGTGCCTGCGGCATAGCGGGTCGCAGCACCTAGACCGCGGGCTGCTCGGCGGACAGGTAGGCGAGCACGGCGAGGACGCGCCGGTTGTCGTCGTCGGACGGCTGCAGGCCTAGCCGGAGGAAGATCGACGCCGTGTGCTTGGCCACGGCCCGCTCGGTGATGACGAGCCGCTGGGCGATCGCGGCGTTGGAGCGTCCCTCGGCCATCAGGCCGAGCACTTCGCGTTCCCGCGGGCTGAGCGCGCCGACGGCGTTGTCCCCGGAGTTGCGGAACAGGAGGCGGTCGATCACCTCCGGGTCCATCACGGTGCCCCCCGCGGCGACCCGGCGCACCGCGTCCACGAACTTCGCGCTGTCGAACACCCGGTCCTTGAGCAGGTAGCCGATGCCGCCGCTGCCGCCGGCCAGCAGTTCCCGCGCGTAGAGCTGCTCCACGTACTGGGACAGCACCAGCACCGGCAGGCCGGGCACCGCGCGCCGGGCGGCCAGCGCCGCCCGCAGGCCCTCGTCGGTGAAAGACGGCGGCAGCCGGACGTCCACCACGGCCACGTCCGGGCGCGCGGTTGTCACGGCGTCGAGCAGGTCGGTCCCGTTGTCCACGGCCGCGGTGATCTCGAGGCCGTGGGCCTCGAGCATCCTGGTCAGCCCGTCCCTCAGCAGGAAGAGGTCTTCAGCGATGACAATGCGCACGGGATCTCCAGGGTTACCGCGGTGGGGCCGCCGGGCGGGCTGCTCAGCGCGAGCACGCCGTCGAACGCGGCGACCCGCCGCTCGATGCCGCGCAGCCCGGTGCCGCGGGACGGGTCGGCGCCGCCCCGCCCATCGTCGCTCACGCCGACCCGCAGCATGCCGTCGCCGTAGCGGATGTCGATCCACGCCTGGGTCGCGCCGGCGTGCTTGGACACGTTGGCCAGCAGCTCGCTGACCGCGAAGTAGGCCGCGGACTCGACGGGGGCGGGCAGGCGGCCGGGCAGGTCGCTGGCCAGGCGGGCGCGCAGCGGGGAGTCCAGGGCCAGCGCGCGGATCGCGTCGCCCAGGCCACGGTCGGCCAGCACCGGCGGGTGGATGCCGCGGACCAGGTCCCGCAGTTCGGCCAGGGCCCTGGCCGACGTGTCGCGGGCCTCCAGCAGCAGGGCCCGCGCCGCGGCCGGGTTGGAATCGATCAGCTGCCCGGCGGCGTCCAGCGTCATGCCCATGGCTACCAGCCGGGCCTGCGCCCCGTCGTGCAGGTCCCGCTCGATCCGCCGCATCTCCGCCGCGCCGGTGTCGATCGCCTCCGACCGGGTCTCGGCCAGGTGGCGGACCCGCAGTGCCAGCTCAGCCTGGCCGGCCGGGCCGAGCAGGGACCGCGCCAGCCTCCCGTATCCACCCAGCAGCGCGGGGGCGCAGCCCAGCCCGAGCGTGATCAGCGCCCCACCCAGCACGAGCAGTACGAAGGGCTTGTTTCCCGGGAAGGCCGGCGGCGGGATGGCGACCAGAGGACGGGTGTCCGGACCGATGAACTCGACGAGGCCGACCGCCATCAGCCCCGCGGGAATGACGGCCAGGATCCAGCCCCCGCAGCTGTTGACGGCCAGCCACAGCACATCGCGGCCGGTGGCCGGGTCTGCCAGCATCCAGCGGAGCCGCCGGACGAGGCTGCCCCGGGCGGCGGCCGGCGCGGGCAGGTAGGGATCGGCGATGCGGACACCGCACCACTCGCCCGCCAGCCGCCGGGTCAGGCGGGCCAGCAGCCGGATGGCCGCCAAGATGCGCGGGAGCAGCAGCAGCCACACTACGCAGCCGGCCAGCACGACCAGCGCCATCAGGAACGGGTGGCTGGCCAGCAGTTCTCCGCGCCCGGCCGGCTGGGGGACCCCGCCGGGGACCACGGTGAAGGCGTTCGCGGGCGCACCACTACGGCGGAGCCACTGCCCGAGGGCGAGTCCCGCCAGCATCAGCGGGGCGGCCAGGGCCAGCAGCAGGCCGGCTCCGGCCACCATCAGCGCCCCGAAGCCCAGCCCGCGCCGGGCAGCGACCAGGCCCGCACCGATCCACCGGGTGCGCCAGCCCCTGCTGCTCAGGCGCGGTGATCCGCTGCTCATCTCGGTCTCCTCGGGTTGCCGGGCTCACCCCGCCAGTCTGCCCGCCGGGACGCCCGCCTGGCAGTGTCCCTGACCCCCGGAACAGGGGTGTACCTAGGTCCACCTGCGCGGCACCAGCGCCCGGCCCGGGCGCTCTCGGCCCGCGGCAGTCCCAGGGCCCGGCGCAGGAAATCCAGCTTGTCTCTGGCCCGACCAGACGGAACCAGCCCGGCTCAGCCCGGCCGGGTGGCGATCAGCACGGTAGCGCCCTGCGCGCGCGACCTGGCTACCCGCGCGCTGAGGCCGCTGCCGGTGGCCGCCCCGGTGGCCGCGGCCTCCTGGTGCTCGCTGATCTCAGACAGCAGGTGCCCGCCCGGCGCCAGCCATTGCGGTGCGCCGGCCGCGACCCGCCGCAGCACGCCCAGGCCGTCGGGCCCACCGTCCAGGGCGACCCGCGCCTCGAAGTCCCGCGCTTCCGGGGGAAGCAGCCCGACGTCGCCGGTCGGTACGTAGGGCACGTTGGCGAGCAGGATGTCCACCCGCCCGCGTAGTGCCGCGGGCAGCGGCTCGTACAGGTCGCCCTCGTAGACCTGGCCGCCCGCGGCCGCGAGGTTGCGCCCGGCGCAGCGCACGGCCGCCGGGTCGATGTCGGCGGCGTGCACCTCAGGCCGGTCGATGGCGGCTGCCATGGCGGCCGCCAGGGCGCCCGAACCGCAGCAGAGGTCCACGATCACGGCGCCGGGCCGGGCCAGCGCGATGGCCTGGCTGGCCAGGAACTCGGTGCGGCGCCGGGGGACGAATACTGTGGGGTCCAGCGCGATCCGCAGGCCGCAGAACTCCGCCCAGCCCAGCACGTGCTCGAGAGGCTGGCCCGCGGCCCGCTGGTCAACCAGGCTGGCCAGGTCGGCAGGCGTCCGGGCGGCCGCGATCAGCAGGTCCGCCTCGTCCTCGGCGTAGACGCAGCCCGCCGCGCGGAGCCGGGCGGTCACGGCGGAGCGGGATGCGGGGGAGTCGTCAGCAGGCATGAGTGCCAGGTACCTTACCGGCCTCCCGCCGCCGGCCCGATGCCGCCGGCCCGATGCCGCCGGCCCGATGCCGCCGGCCCGATGCCGCCAGCCCGATGCCGCCAGCACTGTGCCGCCAGTCCCGTGCTGGCAGTCCCGTGCCAGCCAGAGCTCGCCCGGGACTACGGGCCCGTCCGGGACTGCGCCGGGGCCTGGCCACAGCGGCCAGGCCCCGGCGGGGCGGGATGGGTCCGGGAAGTCAGGGTCAGATGCCGCGGCGCAGCAGCAGGATGATGAGCACGATGATCACGATGACCACGATGGTGCCGATACCGATGTACACCGGAGTGGTTCCTCTCAGTCGGTAGTGCGCGCCCAGCCAGGCGGCTGAACGGGCCTTGGCTACCCGAGCGATGGAGCCCAAAACGCGCCGCTACCCGGCCTCGCCGGGTCGCCGGCCTGCCGGGGAGGAGTCCGCGCAGCTCAGCGCGGCAGCACGTGCGGGTTGAGAATGCCGGCCGGGTCGAAGGCGCCGCGGATCCGGGCGAACAGTTCCCGCTCGGCTTCGGACCGGGCCAGCGGGAGCCAGCGCGCTTTCAACGCCCCGATGCCATGCTCGGCGGAGATCGAGCCGCCCAGCGACGCCACGAACGAGAACACCGCGTCCTCGTGCCGTCCGTCCGGGGGTGCCCCGGGGACGATGTTGACGTGCACGTTCCCGTCGGCGACGTGACCGAAGGTGATCACCGTGGCGCCCGGGTCCACGCCGGCCACGACCCCGCCCGCTCCCTCTGCCAGCTGCACCCATCGCGCGGCGGGCACCGAGACGTCCAGCTTGAGAGCCACGCCGAGGAAACCCGCCGCTTCCGGCTGCCGTTCCCGGTAGGCCCACAGCCGGGCCCGGTCCGCCGCCGACTGCGCCACCGCGGCGGGATGATCCCCGGCGACGGCGGCCAGATCGTCCAGCGCACCGGGACCGTCCGCCTCCAGCAGGAGATACGCCTGCGCGGGGGCGGCCAGCGGCGGGGCCAGGCCAGCCCGGCTGATCAGCAGGTCCAGCCCCGCGGCGGTGAAGAACTCGGCCGAGAGCAGGCCCGGGACCCGGGCGGCGGCCAGCCGAGCCGACGTGTGAAGCTCACCCAGGGTGGGAAACCCGCACAGCACGGTGACGAGATCCCGGGCCCGGGGGACCAGCCGGAGCCGCGCCTGGGTGATGACGGCGAGGGTGCCTTCCGACCCGGCCAGCAGCGACGGGTAGTCGTACCCGGTGTTGTCCTTCACCAGGCCGGACAGGTGGGACAGGACGGTACCGTCGGCCAGGACGGCCTCGATGCCGCGCAGCTGGGCGCGCATCGGCCCGTAGCGCAGCACCCGCAGCCCGCCGGCGTTGGTGGCCACCGCGCCGCCCACCGTGGCGCTGTCCCGGCTGGCGATCAGGACGCCGAGGTCCAGGCCGGGCGCGGCCGCCGCCACCTGGCTGAGGGTCACCCCGGCGCCTGCGGTGACCTGCGCCGCCTCCACGTCGGGCGGGCCCAGCCGGTCCAGCCGGGCCAGGCTGAGCACCACTTCGCCGTGCACCGGGACACCCCCGCCGACCAGACCTGTGTTGCCGCCCTGGGGGACCACCGGGATCCCGGCGCTGGAGCACAGCGCCAGCACCGCGGCGACCTGCACGGTGTCCCGCGGCCGCACGACGGCGGGCGGGTCGCCCCGGAACCGGCCGGTCCAGTCCACTGCGTAGCCCGCAGTGGCGTCGCCGGTCAGCACGTGCGGGCCGCCCGCCACCGCGGCGAGATCGCGGAGCAGGGCCTGCGGCAGTGCCTTCGCAGGGGCGCGCGGCACCGCGGTTACCCGGCGGAGCAGGCGCGCATGGCCTGGGCGAACGCGTCGCCCCGGTCCCGGTAGTCGCGGAACTGGCCGAAGCTGGGCGCGGCCGGGGAGAGCAGCACCACCCCGTCCGGGCGGGCCCAGGCGAAACCCCGCTGCACGGCCGCGGCCAGGTCCGGGCAGGCCAGCACCTCGGCCTTGCCGGGATGCGCGGCCTCGATCGCCGCCGTGATACGCGGCCCGCTGTCCGGCACGGTCAGCACAAGCGTCGGCGCGGGGCGGTCCGCGAGCCCCGCCGCCAGCGGCGCGTAGTCGATCCCGCGGTCCTGGCCGCCCGCGATCAGCGCCACGCGGCGGCCCGGGAACGCGTCCAGCGCCGCCAGCGTGGGCAGCACGTTGGTGGACAGGCTGTCGTCCACGAACGTCACGCCGGCCACCGTCCCGATGGCCTGCAGCCGGCTGCTGAGCGGCTGGAACCCGGCCGCGGCCTCACGCAGCGCCGCGTCGTCAGCCGCCTGCGGCACGCCGAGGGCCCGCAGGCAGGCCCGGGCAATCAGGGCGTTGCGCCGGCTGTGGGCGCCGAGCAGGCCGAGCGGGCCCATCCAGTCCGCCTCCGGGTCGTCGTCGGCGTGCACCCACTCCACCCGCGGCCCGAGCAGCGCCACCCGGTCCCGGAGCAGGCCGCTGTCGCCGTTGGCCACGGTCAGGTCCGCGCCTGGCTGGGAACACGCGGACAGCTTGTCCCGGTAGTAGTTCTCCACGCCCTGATGCCAGGGCAGGTGATCGGGGTGCAGCGAGGTCACCGCGACGACCGGCGGCGAGCAGCCCAGGTCGGTGGCCTGGTAGCTGGACGTCTCGATCACCCAGTAGTCGTAGCCCAGGCCGGCCTGGGCGGGTTCCCACGGCGGCTGGCCGATGTTCCCGCCGACCATGCATTGGTAGCCCCACCGGGTGAGCAGGTGGCCCGCGATGGCCGTGGTGCTGCTCTTGCCCTTGGTGCCGGTGATGCACAGCACCCGGTCCCGGGGTGCCTCCTGGAGCCACAACCCCAGGCCGCCCACGACCGGAATGCCGCGCGCCTCCAGCTGACGCAGGTCGTCGCGGTACCGGCTGATGCCCGGTGACTTGATCACGACGTCGCAGCCGGCCAGGGCGGCCAGGCCGCCGTCGCCGGTGACGAGCACCGGCTGGCCGTCCACCCCGCCGGCCGGCGGATGGTCGTCGACGAGCACGGGCTGGCGGCCCAGGGCGCTGAGCGCGCGGAGGTTGGCCAGGCCCTCCACGCCGAGGCCCCACAGGCCGACCCGGCCGCCGGCCAGCCCGCCCGGTGTGCCGCCGGCCGCGGCGCGCAGGTCAGACCAGGAGATCGTCGGGCGCATAGGTATCCGGGATGAAGTGCTGGCCGAGTGGGCGGAGCAGCTCCGCGGGGGCGGACGGCCGCGGCAGCCCATCCAGCTCCGCGGCCAGCACCTGGAGCAGCTTGGTGCCGGCCCGGTCGGGCCGCTGCGCGGCGAGCACCGCCGCGGCCCGGCATTCACCGACCTCACCCACGCACTCGAACGGTTTGCTCGTGGGGGTGGTGCCGAGCAGCGACCGGAACTTGTCGGCCAGTGAGCCGTCGTCGCCTGAACTCGTGTCGGCCATGTCGCTGTCGGCCAGCGGCTCGTGCCCGCCGAAGATCCGTTCCAGGTCCGCGGCGGGCAGGAACGGCGCCAGGATCAAGTCGATGAAGCAGCATTTGTCGCAGCGGCCGCACCAGTGGTCGAGCCGGCGCGACTTGTCGATGTGAAAGGCACGGTTACAGCTGCGGAACGTGTCGTGGTACTGGGTCAGCGCGGCGAACCGCCGGGCCACCCACAGCTCGCTGAACGGGCGCAGCGCGGAGAAGTAGGCGAAGTCCGGGCCGAGCGATCCGGCCAGCACGTCGCGGAAGGCCGCCTCGAACGTCGCGCTCTTGGAGTACTGGTGATTGACCGGCGAGCCGTTCACTTCCAGGGTCGGGATGGACGCGGACCATTCGTTGGACATGACCACGGCGTTTCGGCCGTCGAGTGTCGCGGCCAGCACGGCGATGGCTGAGATGATGCCGGTCACCGGGACGTGACCGTTGAGGAACCCCAGGTCGCGGGAGCGCAGCAGTTGCGGGTCGATCTCGCGCCCGGCGCGCAGGATGGGCAGCCCGGTGACCGCCGCGGGCCGCTCGATCGCCTCGAACCGGTCCCCGGGCCGGCTCACGATGAATAGTGCGGGCTCGGCCCGCTCGCGGATCATCTCCGTGGTGACGATCGAGTCGATGCCGCCGCCGAACGGCACCAGGGGGCGGCCGGGCCCCGTCGCCTGGGCTGCTGGCCGGGCCGCGGGCGGCGTCCCGCCCGGCCGGGACGGGCCCTCGATCCGCAGCCCGGACAGGTCCAGGCCGTTGCGGTAACCGAACTCGGCCAGGCCGCCGAGATAGAACGAGCGCAGGAACGCCCGCTCGCTGTCGGTGACCGCGGTGTCGCCCAGGTCGATCACGGGTGGGGCGGC
>Ga0187890_10000311_pt1 | contig 34487 bp, 37 predicted proteins | sample June2016WEW_21_1_FD_133005 | JGI IMG/M metagenome (GOLD analysis project Ga0187890, IMG submission 133005) | Peatland microbial communities from SPRUCE experiment site at the Marcell Experimental Forest, Minnesota, USA - June2016WEW_21_10 | ecosystem: Environmental > Terrestrial > Soil >... | reverse complement strand
CGAACAGCCCGTCGGGATTGAGCGTCGGATGCCAGAACGCCTCCGGCGCCTGCTCGAGATCGTTCGGGAAATCGTCCTTGGCGAACCGCCGCCCCCGCTCGAGCACGACCACGCGCCGTCCAGCTTCAGCCAGGCGACAGGCCGCGATCCCGCCCCCAAAGCCCGATCCGACCACGATCGCATCGTAGGTCGCCTGCACAGTGAGCGCGAGCCTACACCAATCCGTGGAAGAAATCGACTCTACCGACGCTCAGTCACCGAACTCGCTGCGAACGCCCGCCGGCGTCAGCGCGGATACGTAGCTCTGCGGCAGGTGGTCTCTGAGCGAGGCGCGGAACCGCAGGCGCCGCGTCAGCTTGAAGTCCTCAGCCAGCAGCGACAGCGGCGAGGCAACGATGCTCAGCAGGCTGCGCTGCTGCTTGCGCGGCGCGTCGTTCTGCTGCCAGCTGCCGTCTTCTCCCCTGGGCTTGTACTGGTAGCCGGTCCCGAAGTGTGCGAACGGATCGGACTCCGCGGGTGGCAGCTGCGGAACTATGTCGTTGGCGTATACGTAACGGAGCACCCGCTCGCGCAGGAAGTCGTGCTGGTTGCAGTCGCGGGCGAGCTCGGGGCTCACGAGCATCGGCCCGCCGAAGGTGTACACCGCCTTCAGCCTGCCGAGAATCGATTGCTGATAGGCGAGCTCGGTGACGAGCATCAGCGCCAGCATCGACGCGCTCGCGGCGCCGAGGCTGTGACCGGTGATGTACAGCGCCTGCAGCTCGTTGGCGAGCTTTCCTCCACCCGGCCGCACCGAGCGGCCATCAACTGCACGCTCGAGCGCATTGAGGATTTCGTAGCGCGTCGCGCGCACGTTTCGGTAGAAGCCGCTGTGTACGTAGCCTTCGCCGGAGCCGCGCGGGAACGGGATGTCGATGCGCGTCGGGTCGATGTTCGCGTCGGTGAGCCAGGTGATGAGGCTCGTGGGCGGCGTCCCTCGATAGCAGAGGATCACCACACGACCGTCCCTGCTCTGGACCAGGAACGACGTCGAGGTGATGAACATCGCGTCGACGTACTCCTCGATCATCACGCAGTGGTTCTGCTCGAGGCCCATGCGCGCCATTATCGTCGCGACGGTTGCGACTTCGGAGTACGCATAGGCCGAGCACACGGCCATCACGTGCGCGACCGTGTCGTCGGGGTAGGTGTCGGCGCCGACGAGCTTGTCGACGAGATCGGGGTAGACCGGGAAGGTGTGAGTCCGCTCGGGCTTGAACGGCCTGAGCTGCGCATAGCTGGGGGCGACGTGGTCGGTGACCTTCATCTCAGCGACTCCCGGTCCGCGGCTGCGATAGCTGACGGTCACATCAGTGAGTCGTGCCCAAGCGTATACGAAGAGGTGGAACATGGCCGAGGAACATGCCCGGCGATCTCTCCGCGACCCGCGCCTGCCCGTGGTCGGGTCTGCTCGCGCGAGACGGCGGCTTTCGGTCAGGCGAGCGTGGCTGCGGTCTTGGCCCGCTTTGCGGCATACATCGCCCGGTCGGCCTCGACGAACACCTGCTCAGCGCTTACGGTCTGTTGATCGATCATGGCCACGCCGACGCTGCCGGACGGATGAACCACCGCGTAGCCGACGTCGATGCTGCAGGCGGCGATCACACGGGCGAGACCGTCCGCGACGAGGGCCGTGCCCTGCTCGTCGGCGTGCGGCAGCAGCACCGCAAACTCGTCTCCCCCCAAACGGGCCACGAGGTCGGTTTCCCGTAGGCGCCGGGTGAGCGCCGTGGCGACGGCCTTGAGCGTGTCGTCGCCGACCTTGTGACCGTGTAGGTCGTTGACCGCCTTGAAGGCGTCCAAGTCCACCATCATCATGGCGGCGCTCTCGCCGTAGCGCTGGGAGCGCGCCACCTGCAGCTTGAGGTCGTGCTCGAAGAGCCTGCGGTTGCGAAGCCCGGTGAGGGGATCGTGGTCGGCGAGATGGCGCAGGTGCTCCTCCAGGCGCTTTCGCTCAGATATGTCCTGCAGTTGAGCGATGAAATGCAGAGGCGCGGACTGCTCGTCACGCACGAGCGAGATCGAGAGAATCGCCGACAGGGTTTCGCCGGCGGCGCTGAAGTAGCGCTTCTCGATCTGAAACGCGGGAATGGCGCCCGCCAGCAGCTGCGCGTACTGCGCCGCGTCGTTATCCACGTCATCAGCATGCGTGATCTCGGCGAAACGCCGGTCGATCAGCTCCTCGCTGGTGTAACCCGTGATCCCGCACAACGCGTGATTGACGAGTGTCCAACGACCGTCCAGGTCCATCAACCCCGTGCCAATGGGCGCGCGTTCGAAGACCTGTTCAAAGTGACCATCGGAGGGCCTTGCGACCCCGTCGACCGCTCGACGCGCGGTGACGTCGAGAATCACGGCCACACCGCAGGCGATGCCGGAGGGTCGGCCCGTGCGACCCGCAGGGCCGTCCAGGCGCAGCGGTCCCACGTCGACCATCAGGGAGCGACTGTCATCGGCGCTCCAGATCTCCCGCGAACGCGTCTCACCGTCAAGCGCGGAGCGACACAGCGGCTCGATCAGCTTCCACAAGCTCTCCGGGAAGGCGTCCCTGACGAACGCTCCCTCGCGGCAGGCCTCCGGATCGCTTCCGGCGCCATGCTCGAGCGTCTGGCCAGCGGACAGGATGAAGCGAAGCTCGCGATCGAAGACGAGCATCCTGGCCCCGGGCAGCTCGCGAAGAGCCGCCGTGGCGGTATCGTCGGCACTCACTGCCACCCGATCTGGGTAGGCACCCGGCTCCATAGATGCCATATCGGCTGGGGCAACGGATCACTTGACCCAGCGGATCGAAACAGTCGGACATTCGGGCACGCGAGCACAGCCAATGACCGACGATCCCCATCGGCTGCGACGCTTCACCGACGCCCAGGACGAGGCGAATGCGTACGAGTGCGCGCTGTCCGAGCTGCGCGCCGGTCGCAAGACGAGCCACTGGATGTGGTTCGTGTTCCCGCAGATAACCGGCCTCGGACACAGTCCGACTGCAATGGCCTACGCGATCTCCTCGCTCGCCGAGGCGCGTGCCTACCTCGCCCATCCCGCTCTTGGCCCGCGCCTGCTCGAATGCACGCGCGCACTCACGGAGACCACGGGCGCGACCGCGGGCGAGATCCTCGGCGACGTCGACGCTATGAAGCTCCGCTCCTCGATGACGCTGTTCGCTCACGCCGCACCGCACGAGCCACTCTTCCGGCAGGTGCTGGATCGATACTTCGACGGCATCGCCGACGAGGCGACCGAGCTGCGACTCTGACCAGCGAAGATGACCACCACGACCCAAGCTGATGGCACCCCAACCGCACGCAGCTGACGGGCGCTCGCCGGCCACGCTCGTTCAGCTCAGCGATCTGCATCTGCGCCCGGGTGAGGACGGGAACGGCCCGGCCGAGCGCTTGGAGCGCGCGGTGCGCCAAGTGGCCGCGCTGCAGCCACGGCCTCACGCGGTGCTCCTCAGCGGCGATCTCGCCGACAGGCCCTCGCGCGCCGTCTATGAGCAGGCTCACGAGTTGCTCGCACCCCTGGGGGTGCCCCTGCACGCGATCCCCGGCAACCATGATGATCGCGACCTGCTGCGCGCTCAGTTCGGGCCTGGACCGGCACCCGCCGGCGCGCCCGTGAACTTCGCGCTGAGCTGCGGGCCACTGCGCCTGGTGGGCTGTGACAGCACCCGCCCGGGTGACGACGCCGGCGTGCTGGGTGGCGAGCAGTTGAGCTGGCTGGATGAGACGCTCGGCCGGGAGCCCGAGACGCCCACGCTGCTTGCCCTGCATCATCCCCCAGTGCTCACGGGCGTGCACGTGATGGACGCGATCGCCCTGGCTGCCGAGGACCGGGTCGCGCTCGAGGCGCTACTGGGCGGGCACCCGCAGGTGCTGGCGATCACCTGCGGGCACGTGCACACCGCGATGACGACCGCCTTCGCCGGTCGTCCGCTGCTGATCTGCCCGAGTACGAACTCAGCGCTGCGCCTGGACCTGCGCGCGCGCGACGACCTTACGTTCACCGTGAGCGAGCAGCCGCTCGGGTTCGCCGTGCACATGCTCGTGGACGGCCGTCTGGTCTCCCACGTTCAGTCGGTGGAGCCCGGCTGAAGTCGCTGTGACCTACTGGCTATGAGCCGACGATGGGCTGGCGGACTACGGTCTTCATCCTCTCGGGAGCGGAGCGCCTAGGGTCGCTGAGGTAGATCTCGTGATGCTTGCCGGCGCGCTCGTAGCCGTGCTCGGCGATGAAGGCATGCAGCTGCTGGATTGTGGGGCCCTCTGCGGAATATGGGCCGACATGCATGATCTGAGCGGCGAGTCCCTCGGCGAAGCGCTCAAAGCGCGCCCGCGCGATCGCCTCCAGCGACTTCTTCCCTTCAGCCGTAGCGCGAGCCTCCTCGACGATCGCGTAGGTCACGCAGTCTGGCTGCATGACCATCAACGTCCAGTCCCAGGCGGACTTATCTTCGGTCGTGAACACCGACGTATCAGCTGCCCAGAACAGCCCCTCGAGCGGCATGACGCCATAGTCGACCCCGCCCGCAGAACGCTTGACCGCGAACTTGGCGGCATAGGCGATGGTGTAGAGCGCCTCGACAGCGTCGCTGAACTCAGCGGCGGTGTTGGGATCGCCGTGGCCGTCGACCATGAGGTAGGCAAGCTCTGGCACCTCGACGATCGCAGGCGTACGGCCGGGCGCATACAGCTCGCGTAGCTCACGCTTGTAATCGATCTTCGTTGTGCCCGGCATCACGCTTCCTCCGTGGTGAGCCTCACCAGTGAATCACCAAGCTCGAGCTAACGCGCGCATTGCCTGAGCACGCTCACAGCTCAGCGGCGGATCAAACTGAGACGCCACCGACGGGATCGAGAGCATGCTGCCCTGCATCTGGCAGGGCTGGCTCACCGGTCGCTGCGTCCAGAGTGCCGTCGGGCCCGTCTGGATGACTCGCCGGCGCCTGCTTGCGCGCGTCCTTCCTGGCCTGTTTGTCCAGCCGACGCTCGCGGAGCTTGCTTTCACGGGTGAGCTTCGCCATCGTGGTCTTCTTCTTGCCGCTTGAAGCCATGTCTGTCCGTCCCTTGTTATGGAGTTTGCGGGCAGGCTCACTTTCGGGAGCGTCACCGGCCTGCCAACCGGTCACGGTTGGCAGGCCGGCCCGAACAGCGCTACGCCAGCTTTACGTTTCCGGCCTTGGGCCCCTTGTCGCCGGCCTCGGCGTCGTAGGAAACCTTTGCGCCCTCCGCGAGCGAGCGATAGCCGTCACCGACGATCCCGCTGTGATGGACGAACAGATCCTTCGATTGGTCGTCGGGCGTGATGAACCCGAAGCCCTTCTCGTCACTGAACCACTTGACGGTTCCAGTAGCCATTATGTGCTTCCTCCTGCGTTAATAGTGCTGCGAACGCGGAGATTGCTGAGCAAAGGCTACGAGCGCTGGCACTGCGATGTTGGGCAAACGACCCAACCTGATCCATCCACGGTAGCAGCAACCCCGATCAGCACTCCTCCAGCGGTGCTGGAATGGCGGGCGTCGGCGATCACTAACCGGATCTCGGGGTGCGCCGATCGCACCGCCGCGCTGAGGCCGCGTCTTGCCTGTAACAGAGCCCAGCCAAGGGGGCACGTCGAGATGGGTCCTCCGCGCGCTCGCTTTGGTCCCGAAAGGTGCAGATCCTTGCTCACGGAGGCAGGTGGAACGGCACCGTGGTGATGACGATCCCCTCGTAGGCGATGAGGGAGGCGCGCAGGCGTGTGGCGATGCGGTTGTGCAGGATCCGCTGCCAGCGCCTGGCGGCGACGATCTCGGGCACGACGAGCGTGAGGGTCACGTCCGGGCGCTGGCGGTGCAGCGCGGCGATGTAGTTGGCCAGAGGTGCGACCGTCGCACGGTAGGGGGATACGACGACCTCGAGCGGCAAGTGTGCGCCCCACGCCTGCCAGGTGCGGCGGAAGCCCTCGGCCTCCTCGTCAGTGGTGCTCACGTGCAGCGCGAGTACCGGCTGGGCGAGCGAGACGGCGTAGGCGAGGGCGTGCAGCGCGGCGAGGTCGAGCACCGCGACCGGAACGACAGCGAAGCTGTGCACCTCGGCCGGGTCATCCTGCGCCTCGGCCAAGAGCTCAGATACCTCCGACGGGAGCCGGGGCGGCGCCACGCGAATGCGCCCGGTGAGCCTCATCGCCTCGGGTCGCGGCGTGAGCGCCTCGCGTGCGCGCTCGTAGTGCGCGTGCACCCGTCGGCACGCCAGGATGATCAGCGGAACCAGCACCGCCACGACCCAGGCGCCCTCGGTGAACTTGGTGATCGCGGCGATCAGCACGACCAGCCCCGAGAGGGTCGCGCCGAGCAGGTTCGTGGCCAGGGCAGTGCTCCATCCCTGCTCGCGGTGGCGCCACCAGTGCACGACCATCGCGCTCTGGGCGAGCGTGAAGGCGATGAACACGCCGATCGCGAACAGCGGGATCAATGGTTCGGTGCGACCGCCGAAAGCCGCGTAGATCACGGCCGCGGGTACGGCGAGCACGAGGATGCCGTTGCTGAACGCGAGGCGATCGCCCATCCGCAAGAACAGCCGGGGGACGTTGTTGTCGCGGGCCATGAAGTACAACAGCCGCGGAAAGCCGTTGAACGCCGAGTTCGCGGCGATGAGCAGCACGAGCGCGGTCGCCACCTGCACGAAGCCGTACGCTGCGCCATTGCCAACGCTGTCATGCGCGATCTCGGAGAGCACCGTCTGGCTGGCGCTTGGGGTGGCGCCGTCGAAGTGAGCGACGAGCACGACGCCGACGAACATCGCGATCAAAAGCCCCACCATGATCGAGAGGGCCTGGCGGGCGTGCTTCGCCTCCGGCGGTCGAAAGACCGGGACCGCGTTTGAGATCACCTCAATCCCGGTCATCGCCGTTGCCCCAGAGGCGAACGCGCGCAGCACGAGCAGCACACCAAGCGCCTCGATGGCCCGGTGAGGCTCCGCGAGCGCGGGGTGAAAGCCGTGGGAGCCCGCCTTGACCAGGCCCGCGATCACGACCAGCGCGATCGCGATCACGAACAGGTATACGGGAGCGGCAAAGGCGGCGCCGGCCTCGCGCACCCCGCGCAGGTTGCCCGCCACCAGCAGCACGATCACCACCAGGCCGATCGCCACCCTCGCCGAGCCGAGCGACGGTATCGCCGAGGTGACGGCTTCCACCCCGGACGCGACCGACACGGCGACGGTGAGGATGTAGTCGACGATCAGTCCCGCACCCGCGAGCAGCCCCCACCGCGGTCCCAGGCTGTTGCTGGCAACGATGTAGGAGCCCCCGCCCTGCGGGTAGGCCCGGATCACCTGGCGGTATCCGAGGCCGACAGAGAGCATCAGCACTGCGAGGGCCGCCCCGATCGGCAGTGAGAGCTTCAGCTCACCCGAGCCGGCGAGCACGAGGATCGCCATCATCGCGGCGGGTCCGTACGCCACTGAGGACAGCGCGTCGGGCGAGAGCACGCCAAGGGCCAGCAGGCGCCCCATGCGCTGCTCGGCGATCGCCGTGCTGCGCAGCGCCGGGCCGATCACCGCACGGCGCAACCCGTACGCCACGCGGCCGGCCCTCGAGTTGCCCTCACCCGCCTCGGCCGTCGCTTCCAGCTCATCATCGGCCGCCCCACGCCGCGCGCTGCGGATCTGCACGAAGCGCCCGGCACGCGACTGCCGCGGATCGGCGAACTCGAGGCGACGATCGACGGGCAGCGCGCGCTCCCACACCTGTCGCGCCGGCATACACCCCGCCCAGCTGCGACCCACCTCACGCAGCGCGGCAAGCGCACGCTCATCGAGCTCGAGCAGCTGGGCGCTCGCCGTGGCCGTCGCGTCGGGCCTGCCCGCCCCCGGAGCGCTGCTGCCATCTACGACGCGTGGCGGGGCCCGCTCCCCGTCGTGCTCTGGAGAGGGTGGCATCAGTCGAAGATGACGATGATCTCGTTGCTCAAACGCTGGGGCAGAGTCCGTGGGTCATACGGTGCTCCCCGTCATGCGAGCAGGGTGACACAGGACAGCGCCCCGCCCGGCTTCGACGGAAACCGCCAGGCCAGAGTCCGGCCTCCCACCGCAACCGAGCACGTCGTTGGTCGAGTCTGACGCTCCCTGGCGCGATGACCAGCACACGGCCGTGGCTCGTCGCACGCGTGGGCGCTACTCGCCCTGCGAGGCCCAGTAGGCCTCCGCCTCAGCCTCCATGAGGGCCAGGCGGGAGTAGTAGTCCGGGAACTCGTTGAGGTGCGCTCGCGCGATCTTCGCCGTCACGGTCACGTCGTCGTCGGTGACGTTGGTCTCGAGATCCTGCGTGCCGTGCTCGATCTCGACGTCCATCCCGATCCGAAACTGCTCGATGTCGAACAGCGATGTCACCCAGTCGATGCCGATCCGCTCGCCGGCCGCACGGGCCTCCTTGGCCGTGAAGCGGGCCTTATCGCTCATGCCACAGAGCCTACGCTCAGCGCGCGGGCGCCGTCGAAATTGCGCGGTGGACGTTGCACGAACGCCCGAGCTCCAATCCGGTGGTCTGCGCGGACAGCTTCGCATGCGCCCCGCTCACGTTCGTGGCGAGCAACGCGTGTCCGGGCCGGCGACATGGACGGTCTAGTACACGAACGCGCTGAGCGCAACCGCGATGTCCGCTGCTGGCAGCGGGCCGAACCGGAGGGTCCATGCCCCGTCCAGCTCTTGGCGGAACGTGTGCGGTACGCCCTCATGCTCGAGCTGCGCTCGGTGCTTCTGGGCGCGTTCATAGCCGGTGGCGCCATGGAAGGTCGCGTCGAGCCCGTAGCGGCCATCGTCGACCGGCCAGATCGTCAACCTGTCCGGGACGGGGCCAGCTCTCGACGGAAGTAGCGCGTTCATCCCAACCATCTAACCGAGCTGGCCTTAAGGCTTCGCCCACCCGGCGCCGTTGCGGCACCTGCAAAGCGGGCAAATCACATGATGCGGGATTCCTGGTGCCGAGCGGTAACCCGTTACGCCTGCCGCCACCGGTGCACGGTCCGAGCAGGCGGCGACGTTCGCGTATCACCGCGAGGGCTTGCAAGCTGTCGCTCGAGATCCGTGAACGCATCGATGATCTCCGGAACCTCATAGGCGCGGTTGCGCCTACCGATCGTGATCTGGCTCAGGATTCCGGCCTGAACAAGGCGCTGGATTGCCTTATTGGCGGGGTTGTAGGTGCGGTCGATCAGAGCTGCTGCTCTCTCGACCGTGAGCACTGGCGCACCCGAGAGCCTGCGGAGCAGCAGGTCGGCCGCCGAGTGCGCGCGCACCCGACCGAGCCGCTCACGCCAGCGCTCCTCGAGCTCCGCCGCGCGCGACTCGAACACCGTGGCATCGGCGACCGCCCGGCTGCATGCCCCGGCGAACGTCGCGATCCACCGGTTCACGCCGTTGCTGGCCTCCGGGGAGCTCGGCGAGCCGATGTACCGCGACGCCGTGAGCCCGTCGATGTAGTCGCGTGCAAGCGTGGCAAGGACGAGCGAGACCGGCGGCAGCACCCGCAGGGCGAGGCCCCGGCGACGCAGTACGAGATGGATGATCGCGCGGCCCATACGGCCGTTGCCGTCCACGAATGGGTGGATCGTCTCGAACTGCGCGTGCGCGATCGCGGCTTGCGCGACCGCTGGCAAGTCGTCCGTGTTGCAGAAGGCGCAGAGATCCTCCATCAGCCCCTCGACAAGCTCCGGGGGCGGAGGAACGAAGTCGGCTGAGCACGGGTTGTAGTCGCTACCTCCGATCCAGTTCTGCTGCTCCCTGAAGCGGCCTCCGTTCGACTCCAACTCCAACGGTCCGCTCCATCATTTGCCCCTATCGGTCTACCGCAACGTAAACCCTACGGTAGACCGGGCGCTTCGCCAACTCGCGCTGCTCACGCATGCGCCACTGCCCATGACCGCGAAAGACATCGTCCAACCACTTGTCACTCGGCGAGTCGTCCCCCAAGCGCGTCGCGCCGTGTCCCGAATTCAACTCCCTGCCGATGCGGACGTTCGTGAGCTTGACTGCCCGACGGAAGCGAGCGCTTGGACGCGAGTTGCGCGACACCGTATTCCGCCTGTGCTTGGCGGCAGGGGTCTCCCTGGGGATGCTCTGGGACTTTCGCCACCCCAAATTCGCGCAGCATCCATCGAGTGCCGCGTGCTCTGAGCACGCAGCACACCACATCGCGGCCAGCCGAGTCGGGCATTGCATTGGAAACGAGTTCTCGAGCGCCCTGGCTTATTGGCTGATCCCGATCGGCATCGGGCTTCTGGTCGGAATGTTCGTGGGCGTCGTCCTCGCGTCGATGATCCGCCTCGGACGAGGCCCCAGTCGCGCCTAACCCGCATTCGTCAGTAGCGGCGCGGGGTGTGAGGAGCTCTCGCGCCCGATTGCCCGCTTGAGTCCCCCACCTTCACTGGTCCCACTCCTCGGGGCTCAGCTCGCGGATTTCGGGTAGCCATTGCAAGACGCTCCTTGAGGAGGATCGGCCGCGTGGGCCGGCTCCTTGACTGTTCACGGTAGGGGAGTACGCGGGCGACTTCCATCAGTCGGTCGCGGCAGGCCCAGCGAGCATAGGACACCCGCCGGGCCTCGCCGTCTCATGCGGCTGCGACGAGCTGCAGCGTGCGGGTCTTCTCGGGTCCTTCGTCGAGCACGCGAGCGAAGCGCTGGCCGCTCGAGCGCAGTCGCTGAAATCCACCGGGCGCCCGCCGTAGAACAACGACGCGGGGCCGGACGATGCGCCCCCTCGCAGGAGTTACTAGCCGGTGCAGAGCTTGTAGCCGGTCTGGTCGGGCTTGAAGTGTTCTCCGTACTCAGGGAAGTACCACTGGACCGCGTCGTAGGCGAGCCGGCTGTGGCAGCTACCTAGCTTGAAGGCGACGATCACAGCCGCCGCGCGGTGCCCTTCGGCCGTGATCTGGTTCGGAGCGACATAGAACCCGCTTCCAACGCCGACCGCCCTCGGTCCGCGCCAAGTCAGCCATTCGATGTGCTTGACGAGCCCGGTCGGATCACCCCCGTTGAAGACGGTGACCGGTTCGACGTGGCCGTAGCCTTCCTGATCCGGAGCCCACGGGCCAGCGAGAATCGGGGTCGCGACAGCCGTGGTAGCCGTCCGGTCAACGGCGTTCGCTGTGCTGACCACCCTCGTCACTGTGTGGCTCGCGCCGCATCCCGTCGCGCCTGCCAGCCAAGCGACCGCCGCCACGGGAACAACAAAGCCGCGGAGTGCGCGTCGCATGTTCGGAGTCTACGCCGCGGCGAGTCGGCGCACCCCCTTAGAGCCCGGTGGAGAGCCGCCACCGAGCAAAACGCGACCGTGCCGCTGAAGCCCGAAGCGTATGACCCGATCTACGGGATCAGCGGGAGTCCCCGAACCCGGATCCGGTCGGGCTCTATGACGACCATGCTGCCCTCGATGAGGTCGCGCTCGATCGTCGCGAGGTTCGCGAGCAGCACCCGCGATTGCTGCTCCGGTCGGCGTTGCATGCCACGGCGAAACAACACAACCGACGGCGCGCGCTCTCGGCGCAACGCGAGCAGCGTCCCGAAGTCTGTATCCGCGGAGACGAGCACACGCTGTTCTTGCTGGGCGCGAGCAAAGATCTCCTCATCGCTGGCCGCCTGCAGACCGTAGTCGCGAACGTGCGCAGCGTCGTGCCCGGCAGTCCGGAGGTGCTCAGCGACTACAGGCGAGAGCGCATTATCGATCAGAAACCTCACCCGGCGGCAGCGAGCGGCAGCTCACGCTCACGGACAGCCTCTGCCGCGTAGCGCATCGCCTCACGAACATCCTCGGACTCCAAGTCCGGATAGGCAGCAAGGATCTCCGGGTCGCTCATGCCATCAGCGACCATGCCGACCACCGTCGCGACAGGGATCCGAAGGCCACGGATGCATGGGACACCGTTCATCTGGTCAGCTCGCACCGTGATCCGCGTGAAGCTCATCCATACCAGCGTACCGCGTCGAGCAGGTGGTCCGGCCGACGCGTCCTTGCTGTCACAAGATCGGTGTTCGCGCAAACCTGCTTATAGATGCCCGATCGAGGTGATGATCCAGACGCGGCGCTCGTGGTTGCAGTCGCGGCCCGGGATGACGCTGCCTTCGTGACGCTGTATCGCCGCTACCTGCCGGTGGTGCTGCGCTGGTGCTTGCGGGAGACCCGCAACCGGGAGATTGCCGCCGATCTGTCGGCTGAGGTGTTCGCGGCGGCGTTGATCTCCGCGCGGCGCTACCGCCCAGAGCAGGGGTCAGTGCTGGCGTGGCTGCTCGGGATCGCGCGCAACAAGCTCCTTGAAAGCCAGCGGCGAAAGCGCGTGGAGGACTCCGCTCGACGCAAGTTGCACCTTGAGCCAGTTGCGCTGAGCAACGGCGACCTCGACCGGGTGGAGGAGCTCGCGAGCCTCGACGAGGACATCCTCGCGCTCGCCCAAGGCCTGCCGACACCGCTGCGCGAGGCGCTCGAGGCAAGGGTCGTGCAAGAGCGGCCCTACGAGGAGATCGCCTCGGAGCTGCGCTGCTCGCAGTCGGTTGTCCGCCAGCGTGTGAGCCGTGCCCTGAAGAGCCTGAGGTCCCAGATGGAGGAACGATGAGCGACTATTTCGACCGAGTCGAGCAGGGTATGCGCGAGGCCGTGCGCCGCGGTGCCCACCTGCCGTGGTATTCGCGTCTGCGTCCGCGACCGTCGAGACCGGTCGCGGTGGTCCTCGCGTGCCTAGTCGCCACGGGCTCGGCGCTGGCCGCAACCGGCGTGTTGCGCACCGGCGAACCGGTGGGAGCCACAGTGCAGGCGATCCCCAATGCCGACGAAGGCGTCACGATCCCTGGGAGCGCCCACCTGCTGGGGTTGCGTGTGGCCGATCCAGACGGCGGACCTCCATGGGGATTGCGTGTCCTGAGAACGACCCGAGGACTGATGTGCCTGCAGGTCGGGCGCGTCGTCGACGGGCGGATCGGCGTGCTCGGACATGACGGCGCCTTCGACGACGACGGCGCCTTCCACCCGCTGTCTGTGGACTTCCTGGACGGCAGCGGCTGCGGCACCGAGGACGCCCGCGGCGATGCGTTCGTCAACGAACAGCTGCACGGGGTGCCGGCAAGCGCGCTGATGGCAGACCAGCAGCATGTCTCCGGAGGCTGCTACACAGCGAACCAGCTGCCACACACCTGCCCCCCGTCAGATCTACGCGATGTCTACTTCGGGCTGCTCGGACCTGACGCCGCGAGCGTCACCCATGTCACGCCAACCGGAGGTATAGCTACAACGCCAACCGCGGGCCGCGACGGCGCCTATCTCATCGTCCTACCGCACAGGGCGACGCCGTGCGGCTCGGGCCAGCTGTTCTGCACACTCAACCAGCGCTACTCGAGTGGCAGCCCCGAGCTGGAACCGTCCGAAGTGATCCGCGCGGTCAGCTACCGCGGAGCGCCGAGCTGCCGGCTTCCGACCCCGGCCGACCTCGCGCGTCTCCAGGGCATCAACAGCGCGAGCTTTCGTGCCGTGCTCCGCGCGAGCTCACCTGCGATCTACCGAGCCCTATACCGAGACGAACGCTACGTGCGCGGCTCAATGCACGCACTGACCCCGAGCGAGACCCACATCCTCGAAACGCTCCGCGCTCCATACATCCGCGCCCTTTTTCACAGATGCCCGGCCGTAGGCTACGTCGCCGCGCCAGCCCCGCAGATCACGCCGGCCCGACTGGCGAGCTCGGTCAGCGTGCATGCCGAACCGGCACGGTTCTACTGCGAAAAGCGAGAAGAAACAAGGCCGTGTGACGCGGGCGTGCCCGTCGGCTACAAGCGGATCGACATGCGGGGCACACCACCGGAGCTGCTGCTGGTGATCGAATTCAGAGCGCGCGCCGCCGTCAGGAACTTCGACAGCCACTACGAGATCAACATCAGCGGCCCGAGCGACCCGACCGGCCCGCGATGCCCGGTCTCGGGAGAAGACAGCTTCGGCCCGACACAGAAAAACCTCCGCGCCGACCAACGCGTCCGCTTCACCCAGTTCGTGCACCAGGGGTGTCCTGGCCGCGCGCACGTCACCGTCGGGTTCGTCACCGTCAACGGGCCCTCCGGAGCGACGCCCGTACCCGGGCTGCCCGGCCAGAGCGCAGAAATACCTGTGGGAGACACCAGCTTCATGGTTCCGTGACCGCTGGGCCATGCCGAATTTCCAGGGATTTCCTGTTGTGGGCCTGGCTATGGGCCCGGCAGGACTCGAACCTGCGACCTACCGATTATGAGTCGGCAGCTCTAACCAACTGAGCTACGGGCCCGCCGCGCGCTCGGCTTGCGTGCCTCGCGCGCTTGCGCAGACGCTACCAGCGGGATGCGGCGGCGAGATGTGGGATGCTCCCGCGCGCCGCCGCGCCATTTGGGCGGGCGCTTGGATTCGGACCATCAAGGGAGAGGACGGCAGATGTCAGCAGAGCGTGCAGCGATCGTCACCGGCGCGTCCAGCGGGATCGGCCTCGCCATCGCCAGGATGCTCGGCGAGGAACAGTACGGCGTCACCATGGCCGCCAGGCGGCCCGACAAGCTCGACGCCGCCGTCGCCGGGCTCGCCGCCGAGGGGTTCGACGTGCACGCCGTCGCAGCGAACGTCTCCGACGAGACCGAGATCAAGAAGGTCGTCGCCGAGCACCGCGCGCGCTACGGGCGGCTGGACGTGCTCGTCAACAACGCCGGCGTCGGCGTCGGCCAGGCGGTCGCCGACATCGAGACCAAGCGCCTGGACATGCAGCTCGACATCAACCTCCGCTCGATCGTGCTCTTCTACCGCGAATGCGTGCCCCTGCTCAAGGAGTCCGCCAGCGAGCACAAAAACGCGCTCGTCGTCAACACCTCCTCGATCTCCGGCAAGCGCGGCGAGGCATGGCTGTCCGTCTACTCCGCCACCAAGCACGGCGTCGTCGGCTGGACCGAAGCCATGAACAAGGAGCTCGGCGCCGACGGCATCAAGTCCACCGCACTGTGCCCCGCGTTCGTGGATACGCCCATGACCGACTTCGTCAAGGAGCACGTCCCCGCCGAGGACATGATCCGCTCAGAGGACATCGCCGAGGCCGTGCGCTACCTGCTGAAGGTCTCGCCCGCGTGCGTCGTGCCCGAGATGATGTTCGTGCGGCCCGGCGACGCGCTCTAGGGCAACCGCTCTAAAGCGACGCGCCGGCGCCGAGGAGGCGTCGCACCGACGACCTGCGCAGGCGCTTCGCAACGATCTCGCCCGACGGGTCCGCGGCATCCGGGAGCCGGCGACGTGTCCGTACGCGGTGGCGGCTCAGCAGCTCGCGGTGCTCCTTGATCGCCACGTCCAGCTCCACCGAGCTCGCGCTCGCCAGGCTGTCCTCAAGCTGGGCGATCAGGATGCGCACCTCGCGCTCCGTCGCCGCCCGCGAGCCGCGAGTCGAGCGCGTGAAGCGGTCCCACGAGCGCGCGAACGACAGCAGGTCCGTGCGCCCGCCCGCGCGGTGCGCCGCCAGCATCGGGCATACGCCGCCCTCGCCGTCCACGTACGCGCCCGTGATGATCCGCTCGTTCGCACGCACGCCCGCCAGCATCGCCTCGCGCGTGCCCACCGGCAGGCAGTCGATCGCAAGACGCAGGCGCTCGACCGGGCTGGCGCTGTGGCGGTGGCGGTTTCGCATAGGCTGTGCACCGCCGTCTTGGCCGTCCAGCCAATGCTCGGTGGTGCGCGGCCAAGCGTATGGCACGCGTTCCCAGCCGGCAACGAATTCCCTCCCGCTGAAAGGAAACTTGCACATGAAGCTCGGCGTGCACATCGGCTACTGGGGCATGGGCCTCACCTCCGAGGACCAGCTCAACATCGTCCAGGAGGCCGAGAAGCTGGGCTATGACTCCGTATGGGCCGCCGAGGCCTACGGCTCGGATACCGCCACCGTGCTCGGCTGGCTCGCCGGGCAGACAACCAAGATCCGCCTCGGCGCCGGCATCTTCCAGATGCCAGGGCGCTCGGCCGCGATGACGGCCATGACCGCCGCCACCATCGACCAGCTCTCGAACGGGCGCATGATCGTCGGCATCGGCTCCTCCGGGCCGCAGGTCGCCGAGGGCTGGCACGGGCAGCGCTTCGCCAAGCAGCTGCAGCGCACGCGCGAGTACGTCGCCGTCGTGCGCATGGCGCTCGCACGCGAACGCGTCGAGTTCCACGGCGAGACGCTCGAGCTGCCGCTCCCCGACGGGCCCGGCAAGGCGCTCAAGCTCACCATCTCACCCGTGCAGGAACACATCCCCATCTACCTCGCCGCCATCGGCCCCAAGAACACCGCGCTCGCCGGCGAGATCGCCGACGGCTGGATCCCCACGCTGTTCTCGCCCGAGCACGTCTCCGAGCTGCGCCCGCTGCTGCAGGAAGGCGCCGATCGCTCCGGCAAATCGCTCGATGACTTCGACATCGCGCCCACCGTCAGCCTCTGCATCACCGACGACCTCGAGGCCGGTCGCAACACCATGCGCCCGTTCATCGCGCTCTACGTCGGCGGCATGGGCTCGCGCAAGCAGAACTTCTACAACCAGCTCGTCCAGCGCTACGGCTACGAGGCCGAGGCTCAGCAGATCCAGGACCTCTACCTCGAAGGCAAGCGCGACGAGGCCATGGCCGCGATCCCCGACAAGCTGATCGACACCGTCTCGCTGTGCGGCCCGCCCGACGTCGTGCGCGAGCGCCTCGCCGTCTACCGCGACGCGGGCGTCGGCACGCTCGGGGTGACGCCCACCGCGTTCACCGCCCCCGAGCGCCTGCAGCAGCTGCGGCTGCTCGCCGAGCTCGCCGCCTGATCCCGGGGCGCGCTGTGGAAGGCAGCGGTGCTCCTGCGGGCGCGGGTCCTACGGGCGCAGGCCCCCCGAAGCGGGTGCTGCTGGGCGCCTTCGGCGACCCCGGTCACGCCTTCCCCATGATCGCCCTCGGGCGCGCGCTCGCAGCCCGCGGACACCATGTAACGCTGCAGACCTGGCGTCGCTGGCAGCAGCACGTCGAGGCCGAGGGCATGACCTTCGCGCCCGCCCCCGAGTACCAGGTGTTCCCGTCCGGACCGGAGCCGCTGGACTTCTACGAGGCAGTGGTACACGCCACGCGCGACACCGCGCCGCTCGTGCGCGAGCTGCGCCCCGACGTCGTCGTCTCCGACATCCTCACGCTCGCGCCCGCGCTCGCCGCCGAGCTCCACGGCCGCCCGTGCGCCACGCTAATCCCCCACGTCTATCCGCACGGCGCGCCCGACTTCCCCATCTACTCGCTCGGCGCCCGCCTTCCGCGCACCAACGCCGGGCGCGCGCTCTGGCGCCAGGCCCAGCGGGCCGCCGACAAGGGACTCGAGCGCGGCCGCGTCGAGCTCAACGACACACGCGTGCGGCTCGGGCTGCCGGCGCTCGACTACGTGCACGGCGGCATCAGCCGCCAGCTCGCGCTGGTGGCCACCTTCCCGCAGCTCGAGTATCCGCGCGCCTGGCCCGCGCACACGCACGTCGTCGGGCCGCTCATGTGGGAGCCGCCCGCGCGCGACGTCGAGCTGCCCAGCGGCGGCACCAGCGGGGTCGCTCCCGACGCTCCGCTCGTGCTGATCGCCCCCTCCACCGCCCAGGACTCCCAGCACACGCTGCTGCGCACCGCGTTGCGCGGCCTCGCCGACGCGCCCGTCAGGGTGCTCGCCACCTACAACCGTCGCCTGCCCCCACGCGCGCTGCCCGTGCCCGACAACGCGCGCGTCGTCGACTGGGTCTCCTACTCGCGCACCATGCCCCACTGCGACCTCGTCGTCTGCCACGCCGGCCACGGCACGCTCGTGCGCGCGCTCTCCTCGGGCTGCGCCGTCGTCGCCTGCCCGGCGGTCGGCGACATGAACGAGAACGCCGCGCGGCTGGACTGGGCCGGCGCCGGCGTGCGCGTGCCGCGGCGGTTCGTCACGCCGCGCGTATTGCGGCTCGCGGTCGAGCGCGCGCTTGGGGAGCCGGCTATTCGGGAGCGGGCGCAGGAGCTGGCGGCGTGGGCCGCTGGGCATGATGCTGGGGCTGCTGCCGCGCTGCTCGTGGAGGCACTTGCGGGTCGGGAAGGCCCCACCTAACAGGAGCTCCGGGGGTGGGACTCGAACCCACAACCAATCGGTTAACGGCCGACTACTCTGCCAATTGAGCTACCCCGGATCATCATGTGCTACCCCGGAGGGCATTGTTCTGTCCAGCGCATCAGCCGGAATAGACGCGATCCCATCCTCGACCTCGGCGTGGCAATTAGAGCACAGAAGCACGCACTTCCGCGCCTCGACCCGCAACTTCTCGAGGGCGATCGCGACTCCCTCGCGTTGATCTCGAGACGCTTCTGCGACGGCTCGACATGATGGAAGTGCAGCGCACGCATGTTGCAGTCGTATCCACATATGCAGCAAGCGCCGCCCGCCTCCTCGACGAGGATCGTCTTCACCTTCCTGCGTCTGCGCACCACAGCGGCCGATCGGCACTGCTTACAGCGGTAGTGGCCACGCCCGTCCAGCCAAAAGTCGGTGTCCCCGTGGTGAATGCAACGCATCGTCACGGTGGCAAGCCCAGCCCGCTTCGCAGCCTTCGCCTGCCCCGACGATCGTCTTCCGGGACCGCCACGCGTCTTCAATCCGTACCGAATCAGCCAGTGCCGCACCGTCGCCTTGCTGCGATCAACCGCGTCGGCGATCTGCGCGATTGACATGCCGGCCTCGACCAGCGCCTCCAGGTCGTCCCTCGCAATGCCCCCGCGGGCCACGTGCTTGTCGCGGTTCGCCGCCTCCAGCCCGTGTTTCTTGACCCAATAGCTGACCGTAGCTTCGTGCAGATCGAAGCGCCGGCCGATCTCCGCCAGCGACAAGCCCTGCCCCAAAAGCTGCTCCAAAGAAGCGCGATCCATGCACTGCATTGTCGCGCGAACATATGTTCGCCTCTGTGTCATCTGTGCCAACTCTGTGACTTCTGTGCGACGCGAACCGTGCCACCACTCGACTCGACCGGCCGGACGGTTGACCAGCTCGCCAGACCGACTGCCGCTACCTCGACCGGCCAGCCAGCCAGCCGGGGACCGTCAGCCCTCCCTATCCCCCGTCTGCTCCAGCACCTGCCCGTACGCCCTATCGAAGTCGCGTTTGACCGCCGCCTTGCGCTGCGCCAGAGCGCTGATGTCGCCGCCGTCCTGTCCGCGCGCGCGCTGGATCTGGCGGTCCACGCGCGCGAGCTCCAGTTGCAGGCGCTGCACCTCCAGCATCGCCGTGTCCGACTGCTCGCGGCCCGCTTCCACCACCAGCTCCGCCAGCAGGCCCTTCAGCTGCGGATCGTCCTCCAAGCGCTCACCGGCATCCGCCGCGTCGCTCATCGGCGCGCGCAGGTCGCCCGCGCGCAGGTGCCTGGCCGCGCGGCGCAGCAGGCCGCTTGAGAAATGCTCGTCTATGTCCAAGCCCGCAAGCGCCAGCGCTCCTTCCTCCGGCGAGGCGATGCACAGCGCCAGGAACGCCCGCTCGGTCTCCTCGCGACGCGTCATCTCGCTCACCCGCGGCTGGCGCGCTCGCGCCGACTCGCCATCGCCATCGCCATCTCCTCGCGCCGGGCCCCGGCCAGGCTCAGCGCCTCGCTGAGGAGCGCGCGGGGGCGCCGCCAGCAGCTTCTCCGCAAGGCCGTCGCGCAGCGCCATGCGGCTGTCCACCGTCTGCGTCAGCTCCATCCGCAACGCGCTCGGCGGCAGCTCCGCGAACACCGGCCGCAGTTCCTCGATCATCCGGTCCTGGTCTTCCGTGTTCGACGGATCGCCGCTCGCCAGCACGCGCTCTGCCCGGAACGTCACGAACGAGATCGATCCCTTGACCGCCGCCTGCATCGCCGCCGCGCCGTCGCGCTGGATCAGATCCGCCGGGTCCGTGCCCGCCGGCAGCATCACCACGCGAAGGTCCAGCTTGCGTTTGTTGGCAAGCCGGAACGCCTTCAGCATCGCCTCCTGCCCCGCGCTGTCCGCGTCCAGCGCCAGCAGCACCGTCTGCGCCATGCGCGCCAGCTCGCCCACCTGCTCGCCCGTCAACGCCGTGCCCATCAGCCCCACCGTGTTGCGCATGCCCGCCTGGTGCAGCGCGATCACGTCCGTGTAGCCCTCGCACAAGATCACCTCCCCCGCCTTCGTCGCGTGCGCGCGCGCCAGGTCCGCGCCATACAGCTGCAGGCCCTTGTGGTAGATGTCGTTGTCCGACGTGTTCAGGTACTTCGGGCGCTGATCCTCGCGCATCGCGCGCGCGCCAAAGCCCAGCACCCGCCCGCGCACGTCCGCCAGCGGGAACATGATCCGCGAGCGGAAGCGGTCGTACAGGCGCCCGTTCTCCTTCGAGCGCTGCGCCAGGCCCGTCTCGTACAGCTCCTGCTCGGAGAACCCGCCCCTGCGTGAGGCCAGCAGCACCCTGTCCCACGCGCTCGGCGCATAGCCCACGCGGAACTCCCGCAGCACCTCCTCGCCCAGGCCCCTGTCCTTCAGATACTCACGCGCGCGCGCCGCCTCACCGGACTCCCACAGGTAGCGCTCGTAGTACGCCGCCGTCCGCGAAAGCAGCTCCAGCAGCCGCTCCCTGCGCCTGCGCCGCTCCGCCTCCTGCGGGTCCTCCTGCTCGCGCTGCAGCTCAACGCCGTAGCGTTCCGCCAGCAGCTCGAGCGCGCCCTTGAAGTCCACGCCCTCCGTCTCCTGCACGAACGTGAACACGTCGCCTGACGCCTGGCAGCCGAAGCAGTAGTACACCTTCTGCGCCGGGTCGATCCCAAATGACGGCGTGCGCTCGTCGTGGAACGGGCACAGTCCCTCATAGCGGGCCGGTCCGGCGCGGCGCAGCTCCGTCCGAGCAGATACCAGCTCGAGGAAGTCCACCGCATCGCGTACGCGGTCCTTAGACTCGTTGGTATAGAGCGCCACGCCGCTACGCTAGCGGGCGAAAGCCCGCGGCACCTGCAGCTCCGTGTACTCCCTGATGCAGTAGCGGTCCGTCATCCCCGCCAGGTAGTCCGTCACCCGCTCCGCCAGCTCCAGCTCGTCGCGCGGCGCAGCTTCCTCCGGACCCCGCGGCAGCAGCTCCGGGTGCTCGGAGTAGTGCTCGAACAGCCTGCGCACCACCGCCGCGATCTTCGCGTGCTCCGCGCGCACCGCCGGTCCCAGGTACACGCGCTCGAACATGAACTCGCGCAGCTCGCCCATCGCCGGCCCCGCCAGCGGACCCTGCACGATCTCCCCCGCGCGCTGCGAGTGCTCCACCATGTCGTGCACCAGCGCGTCGATCCGCGCCGAGCCGCTGCCGCCCAGAACCGCGATCGGCTCGCTCGGCAGCTCATCCTCGCGCAGCAGCCCCGCGCGCACCGCGTCGTCGATGTCGTGGTTGATGTACGCCACGCGATCCATCACGCGCACGATCCGCCCCTCCAGCGTCCGCGGCTGCGGCGTGCGGCTGGAGTGGCGCGCAATCCCGTCGCGCACCTGCTCCGTCAGGTTGAGCCCCACACCGTCGCGCTCCAGGTGCTCCACGATCCGCAGCGAGTGCTCGAAGTGGCGGAAGTCGCGCCCGAAGCGCTCTTTCAGGCAGCCGTCCAGCACCTCCTCGCCGATGTGCCCGAACGGCGGGTGACCGAGATCGTGGCCCAGGCCGATCGCCTCCACCAGATCCTCGTTCAAGCGCAGCGCGCGCGCCACCGTCCGCGAGATGCCCGTCACCTCCAGCGTGTGCGTCAGCCGCGTGCGGTAGTGGTCGCCGCGCGGCGCCACGAACACCTGCGTCTTGTGCATCAGCCTGCGAAACGCCTTGCTGTGCACGATCCTGTCGCGGTCGCGCTGGAACGGCGTGCGCAGTGCGCAGTCCTCCTCCGCGCGCGCCCGCAGCGCCGGGTACGAGCTCGTCGCCAGCGGCGACAGCAGCTGCTCCTCCTGCTCCGCGCAGCGCTCCGCGAATTCGCCCGCGACGCTCAGCGCTCGCGCATCCAGTCGCCGCGCATGCCCGCCTTGTGCACCCAGTGGTGCCAGCCCTTCATCTCGCCCGGGTCCTCGTCGAACACCGGCGCGCCGCCGCCCGGCTGGGGCAGGCTCTGCGCCGCAGCCGAGTCGATGCGCAGGTCCACGCCGAGCTCGTGCAGCGACGCAACGTCCGCCGCCTCCACGAAGCGCAGACCATGCTCAGGCGTCGAGATCACCACGCCGTGGAAGATGTCCTTCTCCGGCGCCGACACCACATGGTGCACCGTGCCCACCCGCTCGCCGTCGGACGCCAGCACCGCAACGCCCTTCTCGAGCACCTGGTACGCGATCGGCAATCCCTCGTCCACGGCGCATCACGATACCGGGATCAGCGTCACGGCCCGACCTCCGCCCAACCCCCCGCCGTGGCCGCCCGGCCCGACGCCAGGATCAGCCCGCGCGCCCCACCGCGGGCATCAGGCGCACGTGCGCGTGGTGCTCGAGCGTCGCCGCGATCGCCCGCTCGACCTGGCCGAGCGCCGGCGCCGGCGCGTGCGGGACATCCGTCAGCGCACGGCCGAGCGCCTCCGTCATGAACACGTACGCATCCTCCCCCAGCGCAAACGAGCCCGCCTCGCACGCCGAGCACACCACGCCTCCCGCCGCGCCCGAGAAGCCCACCAGGTGCTCACGCTCGCCGCAGTTCGCGCACGCGGCCAGCTGCGGCGCCAGACCCGCAGCCAGCAGCAGCTTCAGGCGGAACGCCAGCGCCCCGCCACGGCCGCCCGTCGATCCTCGCCCGGGCGCGCCCGTCGCAGCGTCAGCCGCCAAGGGCGGCTGCGGGTCGGCGGCCGCCACCGCATCCCCGGCGTGCTCGTCGAGCAGCGCCAGCTGGCGGCACAGCAGGTTGAACACCCCCGGGTGCGGCTCCGAGGTCTCGAACAGCCGCCCCACCGCGTCGCACGCCCGCGCCGCCGCGTCCAGCGCGCGCGCGTCACCGCGCAGGCGCGCGTGGCCGTCGATCGTCTGCGCGCCTGTGACCGTCAGCAGCTCGCCGCGCCCTTCGTGCAGCTCCACGTGCAGGCGAAAGAACGGCTCCAGCCGCCCACCGAAGCGGCTGCGCGCGCGCCGCACGCCCTTCGCGATCGCGCCCACCCGCCCGCGATGCGGCGTGTACAGGTGCAGGATGCGGTCCGCCTCGCCGTAGCGCATCGAGCGCAGCACCACCGCTTCCGTCTTCACCGCTCGGCTGGACATGAACCATCAATGTTGATCGATGCGCCCGACGCCTCGCGCGCCGCCTCCGACGAGCCTCGCGCGCGACCCCGGACGCAGCTGGCGCGCGACCCCGGGCGCGCCTGGCGCGGCGACGACCTGGGCATCCTCTAACTTGCCGATGCAGTGGAGGAACTCGACCACAAGCAATACGAAAAGGAGCTGCTGCGCCTGCAGACCGAGCTCGTGTACCTGCAGGAGTGGGTCGTCGCCGGCGGGCGGCGCCTGGTGGTGCTGTTCGAGGGCCGCGACACCGCCGGCAAGGACGGCGCCATCAAGCGCATCATCACCTTCCTCAACCCGCGCACCTGTCGCGTCGTCGCCGTACCCACCCCCAGCGAGCGCGAACGCACGCAGTGGTACTTCCAGCGCTACGTCCCGCATCTGCCCGCCGGCGGCGAGATCGTGCTGTTCAACCGCAGCTGGTACAACCGCGCCGGCGTCGAGCGCGTGATGGGCTACTGCACGCAGGACCAGTACGAAGAGTTCCTGCGCTTCTGCCCGCTGTTCGAGCAGGCGCTGGTCAACGACGGCATCATCCTCGTCAAGTACTGGCTGTCGGTCAGCGACGACGAGCAGGAGCGCCGCTTCAAGCAACGGCTGTCAGATCCGCGCAAGCGCTGGAAGTTCAGCCCCACCGACCTGCAGGCCCGCGCCCGCTGGGTCGACTACGCAGAAGCCAAGGACCAGATGTTCAACTACACCGACGTCGAACACAGCCCCTGGTACGTGGTCGAGGCCGACGACAAGCGCACCGCGCGCCTGAACCTCATCAGCCACCTGCTCTCCGTCGTCCCCTACGAGCACGTGCACGAGGACAAGCGGCCGAAGCTCCCGCCCCGTCAGGAGCGCAAGTACCTGCGCCCGCCCAAGCGCACAGAGCGCGCCGTGCCCACGCGCTACGTCGTGGACGAGCACTGAGCGGGCACTGCGCGTGGTGGACGAGCGCTGAGCGCGCACTGCGCGTAGTGGACGAGCACCGGGCGCGCACTGTGTTACCTCGCGCAAACTCGGTGTATAGCGATCGTTATACAGGAGTGTCGATTGCACTGATCGAACGGGGCAGCGCCCCACCCACGACCCGCTATACTTTATGAAGTAATGAGTCTGGTAACCGTCTATACGACCGATCCCTGTTCGTTCTGTGCCCGCGTCAAGGGCCTGCTCAAGGCGCGCGGGGTGGAGTTCTCGGAGATCAACCTGGCGAAGGACCCCGACGGCCGCGCCGCGCTCGCGCGCGAGACCGGCATGCTGAGCTTTCCCCAGGTGATCGTCGACGGCGAGCTGCTGGGCGGGTTCACGGAGGTGCAGGCCGCCGCCGAGAGCGGTCGCCTGGACGAGATGCTCGCTGCCTGAGCGCCGGCTGGCAGGTCTCGCACACGTACGTCCCGCGTCCGGCCACGACCATCTTCACGATCGTGCTCCCGCACACGCCGCACGGCTCGCCCGCGCGCAGGTGCACGAGGAACTGGTCCTGGAAGGAGCCGCGCACGCCGTCCACGTGACGGAAGTCGTCGATGCTCGCGCCGCGCGCGTCGATGCCCGCGCTCAGCGCCGCAATCACGCTCTCGCGCAGGCGCGCGTACTGCTCGCGCGTGAGCCGCCCGGCGGGCCTGCGGGGGTGCACGCCCGCCCTGAACAGCGCCTCGTCGGCATAGATGTTGCCCACGCCCGCGACCCTGCGCTGGTCGAGCAGGAACGCCTTGATCGGCGCCGTCCTGCCCTTCGCCAGCTCGCGCAGGTGCTCCGCGGTGAAGCGCTCGTCGAACGGCTCCACGCCCAGCCGCGCCGCGAAGAACGCCTCCAGCGCATCGCCGCCCAGCAGCAGCTCGCCCGTGCCGAAGCGGCGCGGATCCACGATCACCAGCCGGCGGCGCCCGCTGAGCTCGATGCGCACGCGCACGTGCGCCTGCTCGGGGTCGGGCTGGGAGAGCACGGAGCCGGTCATGCGCAGATGCTGCGCCAGGTGCACATCGCCGTCGAAGCTCCACACCAGGTACTTGCCGCGCCGGCCCAGGCGCTCGATGCGCCTGCCGGTGAGCGCCTGCTCGAGCTCGTGCGGCGCAAGCGGGCGCGACCAGCGCGGGTCGAGGATCTCGATTCGCGTCAGCGTGCGGCCCTCCACCAGCGGCGCGAGCTGGCGTCTGATCGTCTCGACCTCCGGTAGCTCGGGCATCGCGCCCTAGCTTATGAAGGCATCCCCCGGCAGGCCTTCACCCTCGCGGCCGGTCAGCCAGTAGAGGACACTCGCGCCGACGTCCGCCAGCGGGCCATCGTGGCGCGCGCCGCGCGCTCGGCGGGCGAGCATCTCGCCGCTCACCGCCAGCAGCGGCGCGTACTCGCGCGTGTGGTCGGTGCCCGGGTGTGCCAGGTCGACGCCGTGGTCGGCCGTCACGACCAGCAGGTCGCTCTCGCGCATTTGGGCGAGCATGCGCCCGACGCACGCGTCGATCTCGCGCAGCGCGCCCGCGAAGCCGCGCGCGTCCTTGCGGTGGCCGTACACCTGGTCGGTCTCGATCAGGTTCGCGAACACCAGGCCCCGCTGCAGCCGCGCCAGCAGCTCCTCGATCGCTGCCAGCGCCGCCGCGTTCGTCGCTCCCTCGTGCGCCGCGCTCACCCCCACGCCCGCGAACAGGTCGTCGATCTTGCCGACCCCGTGCACCTCCACGCCCGCGTCCTGCAGCTCCTGCAGGTAGCTGCGCGCCGGCGGCATCAGCGCGAAGTCACGCCGACCCTCGGTGCGCGCGAACGCGCCCGCGGCGCCCGCGAACGGCCGCGCGATCACGCGGCCGACGGCGTGCTCGCCGCTCATCGCCGCGCGCGCCGCCGCGCACGCCCGGTAGAGCTCCTCGACGGGGACCCGATCGACGTGCGCCGCCAGCTGCAGGACCGAGTCCTGGGAGGTGTACAGGATCAACGCGCCCGTGCGCAGGTGCTCCGCTCCGAACTGCTCGATCGCCGCCAGGCCGTTGTCGGGCCGGTTGCAGATCAGCTCGTGACCGCTCGCCTGCTCGAGTCGCGCGATGAGCTGCGCCGGGAAGCCCGCCGGATAGGTGGGCAGCGCTCGCTCTGCCACCACGCCCATCAGCTCCCAGTGGCCGCTGATCGAGTCCTTGCCGGGACCCAGGGGATGCAGGCGACCGTGGATCGCGGGCTGAGCGCTCGGCGCCACGCCGCGCACGGGAAGGATCGAGCCCAGTCCCAGCGACCCCAGCGCCGGCAGCTCCAGGCCACCGACGGCCTCGGCGAGGTGCGCGAGCGTGTTCGTGCCCTCGTCGCCGTAGGCCGCCGCGTCAGGCAGCGCGCCCACGCCGCACGCGTCGATCACGAGCACGAACGCCCGCCGCGCGCCGGCGGGTCTACGGTGTGCTCGACGCACGCGGGTGCGCGCTGAAGTAGGCGTGCTTCAGCCGCTCGGCCGACAGGTGTGTGTAGACCTGCGTGGTCGCTAGGTCGGCGTGGCCGAGCATCTCCTGCAGCGAGCGCAGGTCGCAGCCGCCCGCGAGCAGATGCGTGGCGAAGCTGTGGCGCAGCGTGTGCGGGCTCATGCGCTCGTGCAGGCCCGCGCTGCGGGCGTGTCCCTGGACGATCTTGTAAAGGCCCTGACGCGTGAGGCCACCGCCCCTGCTGTTGAGGAACAGCTGCGCCTGCGGGCGGGCGCTGACGTGCTGGCCGGCCTGCATCAAGACCGGCCGCCCGGTGCGGGAGTATGCCAGCAGCGCGACGAGCGCATGGCGTCCGATCGGCACGATCCGCTCCTTGGAGCCCTTGCCGCGCGCGCACAGCAGCCCCTCGTCGAGATCGAGGTCCGCGGGCTCCAGGCCGACGGCCTCCGACGCGCGCAGCCCGCACGCGTACATCACCTCCAGCAGCGCGCGGTCGCGCAGCGCCAGCGGCTCGGTCCCGCGCGGCTGCTCCAGCAGCCGCGCGACCTGCTCGCGCGTGAGCACGCGCGGCAGGCGCTGCGGCTTGCGCGGGCCGCGCAGGTCGGCCGTCGGGTCGTGCTCGATCGCGCCCTCGCGACGGAGATGGCGGTAGAAGGAGCGCAGGCACGCGACCTTGCGGGCGAGCGTGCTCGGCGCGACCCCCAGCTCGGACAGGAACGCCGCCAGATCGCCGTGGGTGGCGCGCGTCGCGGAGAGCCCGCGGCGATCGAGGAACTCCCCGAGCTGGAGCAGGTCGCAGCGGTAGGCCTCGAGCGTGTTGCGCGAGAGGCCCCGCTCGAGCTCCAGATAGGCGAGGAAGTCCAGCAGCAGCGACTCGATCCCGACCGTGGTGGGGATCCCGACCGTGGTGGGCGGCGTAGCGGTTTCGGAGGGCCGCGTGGCCGTCTCGGCGAGCGTCATCCCCTGAGCTTCGCTGACGGCGCCGGCGCTCCTTGACGGTGCAATCAGAGATTCAGCCGCCGCGAGAGCCACATCAGGCCGATGAGCGTCTTCGCGTCGCGGCACTGCTCGATCGCCCCCTGCAGCTCGCCCAGCGGCCACGGCACGATCTCGATGCGCTCCTCCTCGTCGCTGTGCGCCTGCGAGCTGTACAGCTCGCTCGCGTGGAACAGGTGCACGCGCTCGTCGGTGAAGCCGGCGCTCGTGTAGTAGGCGACGATCGGCTCCCACGTGCGCGCGCCGCGGCCGATCTCCTCCGCGAGCTCGCGCTGAGCCGCCGCCAGCGGCTGCTCGCCGTCCACGTCCAGGCGCCCAGCGGGAATCTCCAGCAGATCCGTCTCGCCCACCGCCTCGCGTGGCTGGCGCACGAGCCACACCTGCTGCTCGTCGTGCGCGACGATGCCCACGGCCCCGCGGTGACGGACGATCTCGCGCGAGACCTCTTCCCCGTCGGCGTGGCGGAAGCGCTCGACGCGCACGTCCACCAAGCGCCCTTTGTAGACGGTCTCGCCGCCGAGCGCCTCGAACGCGCCGCTCATGGCGCGTCGCTCGCGTCCTCGCCGCCGCGACCCTCGCCGCCACGGCCCTCGCCGCTGCGGTCCTCGCCGCCATTGCGACCGGTCGACGAGTGGCTGACGAGCTCTGCGAGCACGCTCCCGCCGGCGAGCGCCGCGCCGAAGAACAGCGGGTCGCCCGTCAGCCCGCGGCCCATGGTGTCGGCGGGCAGGCCGCTGGCGGCGTAGGCCGGCAGGTCGACGCTCGCGCGGCGCCAGTCGTGGCGGGCGAGGCGCGCGGGCCGGGCCACGTCGACGGCCAGCGCGGGCCTGTCTGCGGCCGGCCGGCTCGGCATCGCGCCGCCGAAGACCGCGCTCAGACCGGCGCGCAGATCGGTGCCGACCGGCGAGCGCATCCCCGCGGGCAGCGCGACGGTGACCGGCTCGAGCAGCAGGTCGAGGACGGTGAGCGTGTGGTGGGAGATGCCGCGGTGGCGCTTGCGCTCGTCACCCGAGGACATGCGTGCGACGAGCAGCGTCGAGCATTCGAGCGCCAGCGAGACGTGCGCGGAGTCCAGCGCGATCATCCCTCCGTGGCCCAGCGGGGAGCTCGAGCCGACGATCCCGGGGCCCGGCCCGCAGACGGCCGCGTCCCAGCCGAGCACGCGCAGGCCGTGGTGCAGCGCGCCGGCGGTGGTGATCGCCTCGGCGTCTCCCCCGAAGGCGGCGCCCGCCGTGAGGTGACCGGCGAGCAGCCCGCGCTCGCGCAGCGTGCGCACCGTGTGCGAATGCCCGCCCGGCAGCGCGCCGCCCTCGGTCTGCACATAGCCGAGCGTCGCGCCCGGCGCGGCCTGCGCGAACGCCCACGCCAGGCTGGCTAGCTGGCCGTGCAACGCGAGCACCGCCACGGGACGCTCCACCGGGAGCTGCAGGAGCTCCCGCTCGACCGGCTCGACGGCGTGCTGCAGGCTCGTGTAGTTGAGCTTCATCACGTGCGGGCGGGCAGGACCGGAATCGCCGCCGCCGTCCAGGCCGCGCGTGAGGTTCACGTGCACGACGTCGAAGCCGCCCGAGCCCAGGCCGAGGTCGAGCGCCTGCACGTTGACGATCACTTCATCGCCCACCTCCGTGCGCCCCACCAGCCCGACGTCCGCGATCGCCTCGCGGCGCTTGCCGGGGTGGGCGGGCTCCGAATCGGTGGTGAGCTCGACCACCAGCCGCTGCTCGCCGGCGGCGCCCGGGCGCTCACCCGCGGGGATCTCCGCGTCGGCCTTCTCGCCGGTGCGGCGGGTCTCGATCACGATGGCGGGGCGGAGCTTCAGCATCGGCGCCGCAAGCTACAGTGCCGCGGTCGGCACGAGGCTCGCCGCCTCGTCCAGCAGGGCGAGCGCGACGTCGAGCATCTCCTCCAGCGCGAGGGCGCTCACGCGCTCTCCCGGCTCGTGGTTGCGCTCGGTGCCGTTCGCCAGGTTCACGGTCGCAAAGCCCTGCGCGATCAGCGCGTTCGCATCCGAGCCGCCGCCGCTGGCGATGTGCACGGGCTCATGCCCGCACGCGCGCAGCGCCTGCTCGGCCACGCGCACCGGCGGGCTGCTCGGGGACAGGCGGTAGCCGGAGAACGTCCGCTCCACGCTGACGTCCACGTCGCAGTCGCAGTCGGGGAGGTTTGCCGCCTCGTGCAGGGTGTCTACGATCTCCGCCACGACGTCCTCGGCCCGCTCGTCGCCGAGCGCGCGCGCCTCGAGCGCCAGCGAGCAGTGTTCGGGGACGACGTTGATCGCCGTGCCGCCGCCGATCGTCCCGACGTTCACCGTGGTGCCGTCGTCGAGGCGCCCGAGCTGCATCGCGGCGACCGCGCGCGCCGCCGCGAGGATCGCGCTGCGCCCGTCCTCGGGGCGGATGCCCGCGTGTGCGGCGGCGCCGCGAAAGGACGCTTCCACACGGAAGTGCGTCGGCGAGTCGAGCACCAGCTCGCCGATCGGCGAGGCGTGGTCGAAGACGAACCCGAAGTCGCTGCGCAGGCGCGCTGCGTCGAACGCGCGCGCCCCGGCGAGCGCGACCTCCTCGCCGACCGTGAACAGCAGCTCCACGTCCAGCGGCGCGCCCTCCTGGCGGACGTGACGCGCGAGCGCGAGCAGCACGGCCACGGCGGCCTTGTTGTCGGCGCCGAGGATCCCCTCGTTGGCGTTCTCCCAGCCCCCGTCGAGCAGCACCGGCTCGACGGGCGCCCGCAGCGGGACCGTGTCCAGGTGCGCGCACAGCAGCAGCGAGCGTCCCCGCTCGGCGCGCTGCTCGGAGCCACCCGCGCGCTCCCCGGCTGCAACGAACGCGAGCAGGTTGCCGCAATCGGAGCCCGCGCGCGGCCCCGCGTCGTCTTCGTGGACCTTCACGCCGAGCGCGCGCAGCTCGGCGATCACGCGCTCGCCGCACGCGCGCTCGGATCCCGACGGGCTCTCGATCCGGCACAGCTCCGCGAACGTGCCGTTCAGGTAGCGGCGCTCGAGCTCTCCGACTCTTGACACCGGTGCGGGAGCCGTCACGACAGGCCGGCGCGCTGCGCCGGCGTCGGCAAAGGCGACGGCGACGGCGAGGCATCAGCGGTGTCCTCGCCGCCGTCGGCGCGCTGCAGCGCGGCCGCGATGAAGCCGCGGAACAGCGGCGCGGGGCGCTCCGGGCGCGACTTGAACTCCGGGTGGAACTGCGACGCGACGAAGAACGGGTGCTCGTCGAGCTCGATCACCTCCACGAGGCGCTCGTCGGGCGAGGTGCCCGATACGCGCAGGCCGGCGCTCTGCAGGCGCTTGCGCAGGCGGTTGTTGACCTCATAGCGGTGGCGGTGGCGCTCGTAGATGACCGCCTCGCCGTACATCTCCAGGGCCCGGCTGCCCGCATGGAGCTTGACCGGATCGGCGCCCAGGCGCATCGTGCCGCCGAGGTCGGCCACTTCCTTCTGCTCGGGCAACAGGTCGATCACCGGGAACGGCGTCTCGATGTCGAACTCGGTCGAGTTCGCTCCCTCCATGCCGGCGACGTGGCGCGCGAAGTCGGCGACGGCCACCTGCATGCCGAGGCAGATGCCCAGGTATGGGACCTGCTGCTCGCGCGCGAAGCGCGCCGCCGCGATCTTGCCCTCGATCCCGCGTCCGCCGAAGCCGCCGGGGATCAGGATCCCGTCGGCGCCGCTGAGCCGCCTGAAGATCTCCTGCTGATCGCCGCCCTCCAGGCTCTCGGAGTCGATCCACTCGATCTCGACCCTCCCATCCTGCAGCGAGGCGGCGTGGCGCAGCGCTTCGGAGACCGACAGGTAGGCGTCCTCGAGCTGCACGTACTTGCCCACCAGCGCGATCCGCACCGTCTTCGTGGCTCGCGCGGCGCGCTCGATCGGCTCCGTCCACCTGGACAGGTCGGGCGGGGACGCCTCCAGGCCGAAGTGCTCGAGCACGAAGTCGTCGACCCCCTGGTCGCGGAACGTGAGCGGCACCTTGTAGATGTTGTCGACGTCGCACGCCGAGACGATCGCCTCCATCGGCAGGCTCGCGAACAGGGCGATCTTCTTGCGGATCTCGCTCGACAGCGAGCCCTCGGAGCGGCACATGAGCATGTCCGGCGCGATGCCGATGCGCCGCAGCTCGTTGACGGAGTGCTGCGTGGGCTTGGTCTTGAGCTCGCCCGCATGGCCGATGTAGGGGACGAGCGTCAGGTGGATGAACATGCAGCGCCGGCGCCCGACGTCCACCGGGAACTGGCGGATCGCCTCGAGGAACGGCAGCGACTCGATGTCGCCGACCGTGCCGCCGATCTCGGTGATCACGAAGTCGACGTCGCTGGACTCGGCGATCAGCGCGATCCGCTGCTTGATCTCGTCGGTGATGTGCGGCACCACCTGCACGGTCCCGCCGAGGTAGTCGCCGCGGCGCTCGCGGCGGATGACCGTGTCGTAGATGCCGCCCGCGGTGACGTTGGAGGCGTGGCTGGTGTTGGCGTCCGTGAAGCGCTCGTAGTGGCCGAGGTCCAGGTCGGTCTCGGCGCCGTCCTCGGTGACGAACACCTCGCCGTGCTGGTAGGGCGACATCGTGCCGGGGTCGACGTTGATGTAGGGGTCGAACTTCTGCAGGCCGACGGTGAGCCCGCGCGAGACGAGCAGCCGCCCGAGCGAGGCCGCGGCGATGCCCTTTCCGAGCGAGGACACGACGCCACCGGTTATGAAGATGAACCGGGTCTTGCTGGGGGCCTGGGCGTGGCGGTCGGAGTAATGCAAGGTCATGTGGGCCTGCCCCAAGAGTCTAGCCGGCGCAGCCCGGGAGTCCGTTCGACGAGCGCGGAGATCGATCGCAGCTCGCCATACAGCGTGATCGCGGCAAGCAGCGCGAGCGCCACCAGCTGGCCGGTGCCCGACAGCGTCAGCACCAGCCACAGCCCGGCCAGCGCCCCCAGCAGGTTCGCGCCGGTGTCGCCGAGCATCACGCGCTCGCGCAGGTCGTACGCCCCGGCCACGAGCGCCGGCGCGGCGAACAGGCCGAGCGCCCACAGCGGTCGCAGGTCGGCCGAGCCGATCGCGAGACCCGCGCCGAGCAATACGAACGCCTTGGTCGCTCGCCCGGGGCGCAGGTCGAGCAGGTTGAAGACGTTGGTCGCGAGCACGAGCACCGCGGCCGCGAGCAGCCAGCGCCCGTTGGACAGGCCCAGGTAGCTCATCGCCAGCAGCGCCAGGCCGAGCGATCCCGCGGCCTTGAGCGCGCCCGTGGACAGCTCGCCGCGCAGCGTCGCCGCGCCGTGACCGCGCCAGCCGCGCTGGGGCGCGCGACCCTCGGCGCCGTCGCGCTCGCCGTGAGCGCCGTGACCGAGCGTGTCGTCGAGCAGCCCCAGCGCCAGCACGCCGAGCGCGTATACGGCGATCGGCAGCAGCTCGGGCGGCAGGACCTGGGTGGAGGCCAGCCGCTGCACCAGCACCAGCGGGATCAGGGTGAGCAGCGCGGCGGCGAGCGTGAGGACGCCGAACGGGAACGGCAGCGAACGGTCGCGGTAGTTGGGTCGCGTATGCCCGCCGTCGTTGAGCGCGCGCAGCAGCGCCGGAGCGAGCACCACGGCGCCCACCAGCGCGAGGATGAAGGGCAGCTGATGCATGGGTGGGAAGCTAGCGACGCGAGCGGACGCGCTGCGCACGTGCTCGGGACCGGCTCAAGAGCGCCCGCGGCCCGCCGCGGCAGAGCCTCGCTCAGGGCTGTGAGGTGCCGGTGGTGACGCTCGGCAGCAGCGAGTCGGCCGTCGAGGAGACACCAAAGCTGCCGCTGTCTCCGGCGAGGGCGTAGTCGAGCGCCGCCTGTCCCGCGAGGTTGTCGAGATCGTCGACGCTCGATATGCCCTTGCCTTTGTACCAGGGGATCTGCGACGGTTCGGTGCTGCTGAGCTCCACGCCGACAGCCGGCACCCGGGCGGCGGCCACGCCCGCGAGCAGGCCCGACTCCAGCGCGGCGCTCGCTTCGCTCTGCGCAGCTGTCATGCCGGTCGGCTCGGCACGCACCACGACGAGCCCTTCCAGGCGGGTGAGCTGACCGTCGAAGGCGCTCAGCAGGCTGGCGCGCACACGACTGATCAGCTCGCGGTCGACGAGCTGCCCGCCGCTGACGAGCTGGCGGCCGATCAGGTCGCCGAAGCGTTCCACGAGCGCGATGGAGCTGGACAGCGGCGCGTAGTGCGTCCCGGCCGCCTCGTGTTCGAGCCCTTCGATGTCCAGTGGCTCGCGCATTGCGACGACCGTCGTGACGCTGCCGCCCGCCTGCGCGACGGCGGTGCGCACGAGCGAGTTGATCTGGTCGGAGGAGCCGCCGAGGAACACCAGCCCGATCGTGCGCCCGGCCAGCAGTTCGTGCACCGCGAGCGGGTACAGGCCGTTGGCGAACGCTTCCTCGTCGGTGAGCCGTTCCTGGAGCTGGCCCGCGTGCCGGCGCGACTGGCTGACTTCGGAGTTGAGGTTGGCCACGATCCCGTTCTTGGCCGATGAGACCAGGTTCGAGTCGCCGATCGCCACGCCCAGCAGCACACCGAGCACCAGCGCGAACAGGACAGCCGCGAGGGACAGCGCGTGATAGCGATAGTCGAACATGGGCGCTCTCGCCGTCTTAGAGTCAGCCGGCGCCGAACAGCATCTGCAGCTTCAGCCAGAGCAGTTCCGCCACGTCGCGCAGCGCGGGCGTGATCCACACGACGGCGATCATCGCGATCAGCCCCGTGACGATCACGACCAGCAGCGGCGTGAGGCCGGGACGGGGTTGGTACAGGCGGCTGACGCCCTTGGCGTCCACGAGGATCTCGCCGATGCGCAGCCGTGTGAGGAACGTGGAGGACATGCCT
>Ga0187890_10000310_pt1 | contig 34494 bp, 29 predicted proteins | sample June2016WEW_21_1_FD_133005 | JGI IMG/M metagenome (GOLD analysis project Ga0187890, IMG submission 133005) | Peatland microbial communities from SPRUCE experiment site at the Marcell Experimental Forest, Minnesota, USA - June2016WEW_21_10 | ecosystem: Environmental > Terrestrial > Soil >... | reverse complement strand
GCCCGCTTGCAGCAATGCCTCCATGCGTGACTTGCCCGCCCGCATTTCCTCGATCGCGAAATCCACCAGCAGGATGGAGTTCTTGGCGACGATGCCCATGAGCATCAGGAAGCCGATGACCACGGCCAGTGAGAACGGCTGCCCCGTGATGACCAGCGCAAGCGCGGCACCGCCCAGGGACAAAGGCAGCGCGGACAGGATGGTCAAGGGCTGGAAGACGCGCACGAACAAGAGCACGAGCACGGCCAGCACCATCAAGATGCCCGCACCGATTGCGAGCGCGAAACTCTGGATCATCTCGCCGAAATATTCGCTGTCACCTTTCGGGACGAGGTGCACTCCCTGCGGCAGGTGCGTGAGAGTCGGGAGGGCGAAGACTTTCTTATTCGCGGTGCCGAACTGCACCCCCGGACTCAAATCCGCCTCGATGAACACACGGCGCGTCTGGTTGTAGCGGCGCACCGCCGAGGGGCCCTGCCCGAAGCTCAGATCCGCGACGGTCTTGAGGGGCACCGCGCCCCCGGAAGAGGTCGGAACGGGCAGGTTCTCGAGGGTGGTGAGATCGCGGCGCGCGCTCTCGAGCAAGCTCACACGGATTGGAATCTGCCGATCGCTCAAGGAGAACTTGGCGCCGTTCTGAGGGAGATCGCCCAGGGTCGCGATGCGGATGGTCTGACTGATGGCCTGCACGCTGACGCCGAGCTGCGCCGCGACCGCAAAGCGCGGATGCACGATGATCTCGGGACGCGGCAGGTCGCCGCGAATGCGCGGCCCGCGGATCTCCTTCACATCCTGCATCTCGGCAATCACGCGGTGTGCGGTCTCCTCCACGAGCGGCGGGTCGTCACCGGTGAGATAGAACTGCAAGTCGCGCCCGCCGCCGTTGTCGGAAAAATACAGTTGCCCGTCGGGTACCTGGTTGAGCAGCGGCATCATGCGCTGCTCCCACTGCTTCTGGCTCATCGAGCGCTGGTTGCGCGGCACGAGACTCACGTAAATCGCGGCATTCTGGATGAGGCCATCGCTCGAGCCGATGAACTCGACGATATTGGTCACTTCGGGAGACTTCCGCAGGATGGCGCTCGCGGCGGCAGAGACCTGCGCGGTGTCCTCGAGGGTGCCTCCCGGCGGCAGCTCGATCGAGAGCTGCGCATTCGCAAAATCCTCGGGCGGCATGAACGTGGACGGCACGAGGAACGCGACGGCGACGGAGCCGGCCATCCAAACGATAGCGAGGGCCATGGTCTTCCAGCGGTTCAGGGCGCACCAGCGCAGCGCCGACAGATACGCCGTCATGATGGGTCCGTCCGCCTCTTCGTGCGGCATCGAGTCGCCGCTCAACGAATAAGCCGCCAGCACCGGCGTGATCAGCCGCGCGACGAGTAGCGAGATGAACACCGCCACCGCGACCGTGAGTCCGAACTGCTTGAAGAATTGACCGACGATGCCGCCCATGAAGCTCACCGGCAGAAACACCGCGATGATGCTAAAGGACGTCGCCACCACCGCCAGACCGATCTCATCTGCCGCATCGAGCGCCGCCTGGAAGCCGCTCTTACCCATGCGCATGTGGCGCACGATGTTCTCGATCTCGACGATGGCATCGTCCACCAGCACGCCCGCCACCAGCGACAGGGCGAGCAAGGTGATCTGGTTGAGGGTGAAGTCCATCCACTGCATGAAGGCGAACGTCGGGATCGCCGACAGCGGAATGGCGAGTGCCGCGATGATGGTCGCCCGGCCGCTGCGCAGGAACAGCCACACGACGCCCACGGCGAGGATGGAGCCCTCGATGAACGCGCTCAGCGAGGAGTGATAGGTACGCAGCGTGTGGTCGACGGTGGTCGAGATGAGCGTGATCTGCAGAAACGGATTCTCGGCGTGAATCTTGTCGAGCTCCGTCTGTACGGCCTTCGCCACGGCCACGTCGGAGGCGCCCTTGGCCTTGAAGACGCCGAAGGCGGTGGCGGGCCGGCCGTTCAGACGTGCGATGGAACGCACCTCCTCGATCCCGTCGCGCACCTCGGCAACGTCACGCAAGCGATAGAAGCGGCCACCCCGTGCGATGATCTGCGTGTCGCCGAGATCTTCCGCCGATTTGGCGCCGCCGAGCACCCGGATCGACTGCTCCCCGCCCCCGACCTCGGCGCGGCCACCCGCGGCATCCAGGTTCAGCGCGCGCAATTGCTCGTTCACCTCGACCGCGGTGAGGCCGAGAGCCTGCAAGCGCCCCGGATCGAGCTCGACGCGGATCTCGCGGCTCACCCCGCCGCTGCGCGACACTTGCGCGACCCCGGCAACCGCCAGCAAGCGCTTGGTGACCGTGTTGTCGATGAACCAGCTGAGCTCCTCCGGGGTGCGCGAGGTGGTGGTGACCGCGTAATAGGCAATCGCGTCCCCGTCGACGTTCACCCGCTCGATGAGCGGCTCCATGATCCCTTGCGGCAGATCGTTGCGTACCTTCGTCACGGCATCGCGTACGTCCGTGACCGCCCGATCGATGGGCGTCCCGATCTGAAATTCGATGTTGATGAAGACCTGACCTTCGATGATCCAGGTGGTCATGTTGCGCACGTTGCCGATGCTCGCGATCGAGCCTTCGACCTTCTGCGCGATCTGCGTCTCCATCTCGGTCGGCGCGGCGCCGGGCTGCGTGACGGTGACGCTCACCATGGGATAGGAAATATCGGGATTCAGATTCACGGGCAGCCGGATGAACGCCACCACGCCCATGAAGGTGAGCACCGCGAACAGCACCAGCGGCGTCACGGGATGTCGAATGGCCCATGCGGAAATGTTCTTCACGAGCGGCCGCCGTTCATGCGATGCGTCCTCAGGAGGCGCTCGCCGGCGCGGAGACCGCGGCGCTCGGCACCGGCTTCACGCTCTCGCCGACTTGCAGGAATGCACCGGCCGTGGCCACGATCCGGTCCGTGGGATTCACACCGTCGGCGATGGTGACGCCGTTCTCCACCATTCCCGACACGTGCACCGGCCGGCGCTCGATCTTGTCGTCCGAGTTCACGACCAGGACATAGCTGCCCCTTTCATCGGTCAGCACCGCCGTCTGCGGCAGTACGATGCGCTCCGCGTTACTCACAACGACTTCCGCGCGAGCAAAAGCACCGGGACGCAGGTTCGGATCGGGTGCGAGCGAGACACGGATCATGCCCAATCGGGTCTGCGGATCGATAACCGCGCCGAGCAGGCGCACCCGTCCCGGATACACCTTGGCATTGCCCGTCAGCCGCACGTTCACGGTCTGGCCCACTTTCAAGAGCGGCAAGTCCGTCTCGGCGACATCGCCGCGCAGCTCCACCTCCTCGCCCTCGGCCATGCGGAACAGCGGGCCGCCGCCGGCGCTCACCGTCTGACCCACCTCCACCGTGCGCGTGAGAATGACGCCGTCGGCGGGCGCGCGCACCTCGGCGCGTGCCAGACGCGCCTGAGCCTCCGCGAGCTGGGCCGCCGCCACCTTGACCTTGGCTTCCCCGGTTACGGAGCTCGAGCGGCGACGCTCGGTCTCCTCGGCCGACAGTGCGCCCGACTTGCCGACGGCTACGGCGCGGCGGTATTCCGCGGCGGCGAGATCGGCCTCGGCACGCGCGAGGTCGTACGCCGCTTGCAAATTGGCAACTTGCGGGACCAGCACGGCAGTATCGATGCGCGCGAGAACCTGTCCGCGCTTCACGTGATCGCCCGCCTCGACGTATACCGCGGCCACGCGGCCCGTGTCGCCCTCCGTGCCGATCGGCGTGTCGTAGCGCGCGCCGATCGTCCCGGTGATGCTGACCGTCGTCGGCGCGGCGCTCTGGCCCGCCTCCGTGACGGTCACCGCCGGCGTGACCCGGTTGGTGACGGTTTTCTTCACCGCAAGCGTCTGGGTCAGCCGGACCGCGAGGGCGACGGCAATGAGGGCCACCGCTGCCGCGAAAATCAGTATGACTCGGCGAGGTGTCAGCCAGGAGGCGCCTGCGGCAGGCGCCGGGGCGCTCACGGGCGTCTCACCGCGCTCGTCCCAGCGTATGCTCACTTGACGATGTCCCACGGATAACGTCCTTTGTCCACGATGAAGCCCGCCAAGAGGTCCATCTCCTCGTCTTCGTTTCGCTCGATCCGCCGCACGTTCTGAGCCAACCGGCGCCTTGCCTGCCGCGCGAATGCGTGGGCGATGACCATGGCTTGCGCGCCCTCCTCGCCCGGCTCGACGGAAAGGGCTGTCGCCCGCGACAGTACGCAAAGGCCGACGAACAAATCAATGGTCATATCCGCCACCCGCTTCAAGGCATGCTGGCGGCCGGCAATGCTCTTGCCGTACTTGCGTAATAGATAGTCGGAAGCCTTGGCAAGTTCCACGGTGTATTTCTCGTAAGTCGTGGTGGCCTCGCGCAACTGCGGCGGAATCTTGCCCAGGATCTTGTCGCGCCCGACCCCCGTGGCGCGGGTCAGGCGCTTCTCGGCGTAGTCCGCCAGCACGCCGAAACCCTTGATCGGACTGTTGAATATGTCATCGACCGCCGCCCTGAGCTCGCCGTAGGACTTGCCGATCTCCTTCAGACCCGAAAGGGCGATATACAGCCGCAGCACCTCGTTGGTGCCCTCGAAAATGGACAGAATGCGCGCATCGCGCGTCGCCTGCTCGTACGGGAACTCGCGCATGAAGCCATTCCCGGCCGCGATCTGCAACGCCTCGTAAGCCGCCCGCTGGATGGCCTCGCTCGCGTACACCTTGCTGATTGCGGCTTCCACCGAGTAATCCTCGAGCCCCGAATCGATGTAGTTCGCGACCATCCAGACCACGCTTTCGGCGGCGAAGCACTCGACCGTCATCTGTGCGAGTTTCTCGCGAATCAGTCCGAAATTGGCGATGGGCTCGCCGAACTGCTTGCGGGCGAGGGCTTGCTGGGTGGCGAGCGCGATGAGCGCCTTCATGCCGCCCACCGCGCCGCCGCCGAGCCCGGTGCGGCCGTTGTTCAGGATAGCCATCGCGACCTTGAAGCCCTTGCCTTCGGCGTCGAGCACGTTATCGGCCGGCACCTTGACGTCGGCGAAGCTCACGGTCGTGGTCGAGGAGGCGCGGATACCCATCTTGTCCTCGTGATGACCGTGGCTCACTCCGAGCCAGCCCGCTTCCACGATGAACGCCGTGATCTTGCCGGCGTCGGAAGTGGTGCGCGCGAACACCGTGTAGAGATCGGCGATGCCTCCGTTGGTGATCCAGATCTTTTCGCCGTTGAGCGTCCAGGTTCCGTCGGCGCACCTCGTAGCCCGCGTGCGAATCGAGGCCGCGTCCGATCCGGCTCCCGACTCGGTGAGGCAGAAGGCCGCGATCATCTCGCCGGTCGCAAGTTTCGGCAGATAGCGCGCGCGCTGCTCGGGCGTCCCGAACAGCAAGATGCCCTTCATGCCGATGGAGCTGTGTGCACCGATGGTGAGCGAGACGGAGCTGTCGTGGGTGCTGGTCTGGCTCAGCACACGCGCATAGCCGGCATTCGACAGCCCGAGACCCCCGTGCTCCTCGGGAATGATGAGCCCGAACAGACCGAGATCGCGCAGACCCTGGATGAAGTCGACGGGCTGTGCCGCTTCCCGGTCCCAGCGCTTGAAGTCCTCGCGTCGCGGGGCGAGGAACCCATCGATCGCCTCGATCATCATGCCGAGCACTTCCCGATCCTTCTCGCGCATGCGCGGATAAGGAAAAAGATTGTCCTCGACGATGCGCCCCGCCAGCAGATTCTTCGCAACACTCATGGTGCCAACCTATTGTGAGATTCGATCGATAATGAGCTCGCGCACGCCGTCGCGGCCGACATCATAGGTAAGTTCGCCGTATAAATCGCCGGCAGCGGGCAGCGGCTGACCGCTGAAGGAGATTCGTGCGGTGATGGAGACCTTCTGTCCCGCGACGAGCGAGCGGCCGGGAATCAAGGAGTCCGCCGAGGAGAGCCGCACCTCGGAACCGAGCGCGGCGCTGGTCAAGCGCTTCGCCGCCAGCGGCGGCCCCTGTCCGCCCTGTTCCCGGGCGAACACGAACAGGGGAACGTCGCCCGTGAGGTGCGACTTGAGCGCCGGGGCGATCTGGATGTGTACGGTCGCAAGGGCAACCGCAGCGCCCGCGGGTCCCGCGCCGGGCGCTGCCGCCGTCGCGGCGGAGCCTGGGGCGCCGGCGATCACAGCCGGCCCCGCTCCCTGCTCCAAATCGGCCGTACCCAGCTCCGCGATGCGCTCATTCAGCATGGCATCGATTTCCGGCGGTGGATGCATGCCCTTCAGCTTGATCCACCGCTGGCGCGCCGCGGCGCGGTCGCCGCGCGTCGCGGCGCCGAAACCCGAGTACAGGAGTGCCTTGGGGTTGTCGGGCGCGAGCGTGAGCGCGTGCTCGAATAGCTCGCCGGCGGCCGGGGTGACGTTGCCGCCGGCGCGCACGCTCATAGCCTCGCCGAGACCCAGCAGCACCTCGACATTGTTGGGATCGAGCCGATGCGCGTGACCGTAGGCCTCGATGGCATCGTCGGCACGCTCGAGCGCGAGATAGGAGCGGCCGAGCAGGATCCAGCCCGTGAGATCGTCGGGCGCCTCCTTCATGTGTCGCTCGAGCTTCGCGACCATCTCCAGCACCTGCGTGCTCACGGCAGGCTTCGTGGCGATAGCCGCGTGCCAGTTCCAGTTGGACCAGAGCGGATAAAGGCCCCCCGCCGCCGCCATCACGAGGACCCCGGCGAGCGCGCCGGCGAGGCGGCTGCGACGCTTGCGCAGCAGCGGAAAGGCCACGGCCGTGGCGGCGATCGCGGCCATCGCCGCCGCGATGAAGATGAATGTGGTCATGGATTACATCGGTCCGGGGGCGGGCTCATCGTCCAGCGGCAGGCGCGAGCGCTGCCTCACGATTCGGTAAACGATGAGCACGCCGAGGAGCAGCATGACGAACGGTGCGCCCCAGATGAACAGCGTCTTCGCCTCGAGCGGCGGCTTGAATCGCACGAATTCACCGTAGCGATCGGTCATGAACTTGAAAATCGCATCGTCGCTCTCACCGGCAAGGAGCATTTCGCGAACCTGGCGACGCAGGTCGGAGGCGAGCTCGACATTGGAATCCGCGATGGACTCGTTCTGACAGACGAGGCAGCGCAACTGGGCTGTGATGCGCTCGAAGCGCGCTTGCAACGTCGGATCCTCGAGCTGCCCATAGGCATCGAGCGCGCGCGCGGACTGTGCAGGCGCGCTCGATGCGGCGAAAGCCGCGCCGAGCAGCACCGCCAGGCCGAGTGCCGCGAGCGCTGCGGTGCGCTTCATGCCCCGCTCCGTCGCGCCGCCTGGATGCGCGGCAGGAAGTCGTGCTGCCAGACCTCCGCGGTCATGGGAGAAATGAACTTGTAGATCACCCGCCCCTGCCCGTCGACCAGGAAGGTCTCGGGCGCGCCGTACACACCCCAATCGATGGCCGTGCGCCCGTCCGTGTCGAAGGCGACCGCGCTGTACGGGTTGCCGAGCTGCGTCAGCCACTGCTGCGCCTTGTCGCGCTGATCCATGTAGTCGAGGCCGACGATGGGCAGCACGTTCTGGCGCGCAATGTCGAGCAGCGCCTCATGCTCCTGTCGGCAGGCGACGCACCAGGTGCCCCAGACGTTGAGCACGTACACCTGTCCTTTAAGCGCTGCGTTACTCACCGTGCGCGAGGGATCCATGACGTCCGTCAGATTGAACAGCGGCGCGGGCTTTCCGATGAGTGGCGAGGGAAGCGCGTGTATGTCGCGGTTCGGGTTCAGGCCGAATGCGAACAGCACGGCGAGCGCCACGAAGGCCCCCATCGGCAACAGAAACTTCCACATCAGACGGACCCGAGGCTCGGCTCCGGGGCGCCGCGTACCGGATCAGTCGAGGTGGCTTTCACTCGCGAGCGATAACGCCGATCGGTCGCCGCCACGATGCCGCCCACCGCCATGATGATCGCGCCCAGCCAGATGTAGCGCACCAGCGGCTTGTACTGGATGCGCATGCTCCAGGCGCCCTCTCCCAAGGGGTTACCCATGGCGACGAACAAGTCGCGTGCCCAGTTCACTGAGATCGCCGCCTGGCTGTTGTCGGTCTGCTGCACCCAGAAATGACGCTTCTGCGGCTCGAGCGTCGTGATGAGCTTGCCGCCGTGCCTCACCTCGACCGTGGCCTGCACCGCATCGTAGTTCGGTCCCCGCACATCGACTGCCTTGACGAAGCGAAAATCGTATCCCGCGATGGCGAATGTCATGCCGGGCTTGAGCGCCACATCCTTTTCGATCTTGTAGCTCTCGACGCCGCTCGCGCCGATGGCGAAGATTCCGACGCCGGCATGCGCGATCACCATTCCCATCAGGCCGGCCGTGATGGCCTGTCCCTGGCGCAGGCGCCGCACAGGCTCGAGCAGCGCGGAAAAAATGATCCAGATGCCGAACGCCATCCCCACGAGACCCACCGGGTGCACTTTGCCGTAACCGAGCTGCAGGACGAGGGCGAGCAGCACGGCCGCCGCGAGCATCCACCAGATCGGGCGCGCGGTAAGCGTGAGCTTGCCGCGGCGCCACACCGAGTGCATGCCGATCGCCAGGAAGATCATGAGCGGCAGCATGGGCACGAGGAACATCACCGCGAACACCGGCGGACCCACGGAGATCTTGCCGATGTTGAGGAGCTCATACACGAGGGGCGAGAGTGTTCCCCACAGGACCAGGCCCGCAACGCTCACGAGGATGACGTTGTTCACCAGCAAGAAGAACTCGCGCGAGAACGGCTCGAAGCCGCCCGGCACATAGAGCTTCGGTGCCCGCCACGCATAGAGCGTGAGCGAGCCTCCGATGGTGATCACGAGGAAGGCGAGGATGTACAAGCCGCGCGTCGGGTCAGTGGCAAAGGAGTGCACGGAGACGAGCACGCCCGAGCGAACCAGGAACGTGCCCACCAGGCTCAGCGAGAACGCGAAGATCGCGAGCAGCAACGTCCAGCTCTTGAAGATTCCCCGCTTCTCCGTGACGCTGAGCGAGTGAATCAGCGCCGTGCCGACGAGCCACGGCATGAACGAGGCATTCTCGACCGGATCCCAGAACCACCAGCCGCCCCAGCCCAGCTCGTAGTACGCCCACCAGCTGCCGAGCGCGATCCCGATGGTCTGAAACACCCAGGCAAAAATGGTCCATGGGCGGGTCCACTTGGCCCAGGTCTGATCGAGCTTCCCTTCGAGCATGGCTGCACAGGCGAAAGCGAACGCCACGGAGAATCCGACGTAACCCGTGTAGAGCATCGGCGGATGTATCGCGAGCGCGAAATCCTGCAGCACCGGATTCAGGTCCGCGCCGTCCTGCGCAGCGGGCATGAGCCGCTCGAAGGGATTGGAGGTCCACAACGTGAACAGCATGAAGCCGCCGCTGATGAGGCCCATCACGCCGAGGACGCGACTCGAGAAGCTGGCCGGAAGCTGCCGGCTGAGTGCCGCAACCGCCAGGCTCCAGATCGAGAGAATCGCTATCCACAAGAGGAGCGATCCTTCGTGCGCGCCCCACAGAGCAGCAACTTTGTAGAACAGCGGCAGGTGCGAGTTCGAATTGCGTGCGACGTAGAGCACCGAGAAGTCGTTGTTCACGAACGAGTACACGAGACAGCCGAACGCCATGGCGACGAACACGAACTGCCCCGCTACCGCCGGCCGCGCGACGCTCATCCACTCGGGCCTGCCGCGCCAGGCGCCGACAAGCCCGAAGAACGCCTGTGAGACGCTCAGCACGAAGGCGAGAATGAGAGCGAATACGCCGAGCTCAGGGGCCATGAGAACTCCTCTAACCCGCCGGTTTCGGGCCGGTCGCGCTGGCTTGAGCCGCCTTCTGCTTGAGCGAGGCGGCTACTTCGGGCGGCATGTACTTCTCGTCGTGCTTGGCGAGCACCTCGTCCGCGACGAAGGCCCCGTCCGGACCGATCGTGCCGTGCGCGATGATGCCCTGACCTTCGCGGAACAGGTCGGGCAGTACGCCGGTGTACTCGACCGGGATCTGGTGCGCGAAGTCCGTGAGCACGAAGCGCACCTGAAGATCGCCGGGCTTGCGCGTGACGCTGCCCTTCACCACCATGCCGCCGACGCGAAAACGCTTCTGCAGCGGCGCCTGACCCGCCGCGATCTGGCTCGGGTCGTAATAGAACATGATGTTCTCGCGGGAGGCCACCACCGCGAGCGACACGGACGCCGCGACTCCAGCCAAGATTGCGAGCACTACGAACAGGCGTTTTCGGCGCGGAGTCATCTATTCATCCATCATGAGAAGAGCGCGCGCCACGCGCAGGCGGGCCGCTGCGTGATAGCGGCGCGCCGACCACACATTCCAAGCGAGCACCACACCCGCCAAACCGAAGCATGGCCAGACGAACCGTGCGTAGCCTCCCATGGCCCAAAAGTTCACGACTTGATTGCCTCCCGCACCCACGCCGATTGGCGCTCCCGATTGAGCACCTCACCGCGCAGCCGCATGCACACCACCGCTCCGTAGAAGCACATGAACCCGAGCAGCATCATCAGCAGCGGCCACAACATGCTTGCGGGCATGGACGGTTTGCCGATTTTAGCAATCGTGGCGCCTTGATGCAGTGAGTTCCACCACAACACCGAATAATGGATGATCGGTACATTCACGACGCCCACGATCGCCAAAAGCGCTGCGGCGCGGTCGCCGCGGGCCGGATCCTCGAAAGCGGGCCGTAAAGACATCACACCCGCATAGAGAAAAAGCAAAATCAGCTCCGAGGTGAGCCGTGGATCCCACGCCCAATAGGTGCCCCACATGGGCTTTCCCCAGAGCGATCCGGTGATCAGGGCGAGCACGGTGAACGATGCCCCGACAGGCGCCGTCGCAGCGGCGAGTGCATAAGCCATTTTGATGCGCCAGATGAGACCGATCGCCCCGGCCACGGCCATGGTCGTATAGCAGAACAAGGACATGTAGGCGCTTGGGACATGTACGTAGATGATGCGAAACGCGTCCCCCTGCTGATAGTCGGGCGGAGCCCACCCCAAGCCGCCGACCAACCCGCACACGATCGCGATCGCCGCCACCGTCATGAACCAGGGCGTGAGCGCCGCGGCACTTCGATATACGTAAGGCGGAGAGGCGAGCCTATAAAACCAAGTCCACATAGCTTCCGTTCGACTATTCCAAAGTGATGCGCAGGGCCGCGGCGGTCGCGAACGGCGCCAGAGTACAGGTAAAGACACATAGCGAGCCCAGTAAATACAATGCTCCCGCCGAACTGATCCCCGAAGCGGCGCGGTCCGTGGCGCCCGCCCCGAATATGAGGAGAGGCATGGCGAGCGGCAGCACGATCAGCGAGACGAGCACGTTGCCGCGCTTCACTCCCACCGTGAGGCCCGCCCCGATGGCGCCGAGCCAGCTCAAGCTGAGCGTGCCGAGCGCCAGGCTCCCGAGCATCGTCGGGAAAATCGCCACCGGGATCCCGAGCGCGATCCCCACCAGCGGCGATACCAGCACCAGCGCCGCGCCGCTCACCAGCCAATGCGCGGCCGTCTTGGCTATGACAATCGCCGTCAGGCTCTGCCCGGACAGCGCCAGCTGATCCAAAGTTCCATCATCTGCGTCGCTCTTGAACAAGGAGTCCAGCGACAGGAGCGACGATAGCAGCGCAGCCACCCAAAGGACACCGGGCGCCATGTCTCGCAGGAGCGACAGCTGCAGGCTCAAACCGAGCGGAAAAAGCGTGGTCACGATCAGAAAGAACACCAGGGGCTGCAGCACCTGCTCGGGCCGGCGGAAACTGAGACGCAGCTCACGCCGCACCACGAGTGCCATCGCGCGCATCGCGGAGACTTCCGGTCCTCCGGCGAGCTCGGCCGCGCTCATTGCAACTCCAGACGTCGCAGGCGCCCGGAGAGCGCGATGTCGTGGTGCGCGACCACGAGCGCCATGCCCGTGGCACTCACGTGCTCGCGGAGCAAATCGGTCACGAGCGCGGAGCCGGACGCATCGAGATTCGTGAAGGGCTCATCGAGCATCCACAAGCCGCTGCGCATCGCGAGCACCCGCGCGAGCGCCACGCGCCTGCGCTGGCCGGCGGATAGCACCCGCACGGGCAATTGCGCGCACGCCGCGACGCCCGTGCGTTCGAGCGCCGCCTCGAGCTCGGCGGTCGTCACCGAGCGCTTCAGACCCACCAGATAGCGCAGGTTCTCGAGCGGTGTCAGATCGCCTTTGAGCGCGGGCTCATGCGCGGCATAGACGAGGGCGCTTTGATATTGCGGACGGATCCCCGAGATGGGTCGGCCGCACCAGGTCACCCGCCCCTGCTCCGGCCGCAAGAGACCGCATGCCACACGCAGGAGCGTCGTCTTGCCCGTGCCGTTGGGACCCGCAACCTGCAAGAGCTCGCCCGGGCAGAGCGCGAGACTCACGCCTTTGAGCACATGACGATCCCCGCGCCAAACGTGGATTTTCTCGACCGTGAGTCCTTGGGGCGCGCTGTCCATGAGGTCGCGATGGTAACTAAATCAATGAGTTGTGGCTACCAATTCATGCGTGACGCATGTCCCGCCTTCGCGGCCCGGCCTGGGCGCCCCCGTTAGAGCACAAGCATTGCGCTGAGACCGGGCAAGGGACGGCGGGTCGACAGCTCCCAGAGCCGCACGTGCAACCGCTCGCCTCGAATCTCGATCTCGCCCGCCGCGATGGGCAAACGAAAGCGGCGTGGGCCCGCACTGCCCGGATTCACGAGCAGCACGCCGTTGCGTGCCTCGATGAGCGGCTTGTGCGAATGGCCAAAAATAATCAAGCGCGAGCCTGCGGGTGCCGGTCGCTCGGCGAGCTCGGATTGGTCGTGCACGACGTGGATGGGTAGACCACCTAGTCGCAGCGCACGTCGCTCGGGGATACGCGCGGCCCAGGCCTCGGTGTCGTTGTTGCCGCGGACCGCATAGAGCGGAGCGAGCGTGCGCAGCTCTCGTAAGATGATCGACGCGCCGATGTCTCCCGCATGCACGATACAGTCCGAGCGCGCGAGGAACGCCCTCGCCTCGGGTCTCAACAGGCCATGCGTATCGGAGATGAGGCCGATCCGAAACGAGGATGCGCGGGGCGGCCGCGATAGGCCGCGCCCGCGCGACGTTGGGATCTCAGCGCTCCCAGTGACCGCGCCAGTAGTGCCAGTGATCGCCGCGCTGCTCCCAGCGATCAGGAACCCAGTGCCAGCCCTGGCGCTCGGCAATCCAATGACCGCCGATCCACACGTGGGCCCCATGACGCCAGCCCCCAGTATCCCGGAGCCCAAACGTAACCCGCCCTGGGCCCCGGCACGACCTCCGCCCGCGGCTCCGGGGGCGCCACGGTGATATCGATCTGCGCCGAGGCAATGACGGGCGCAAGTAGTGCGCCACTCGCAATGCTCAGACCCAGGATAAGCGCCTTTCCACCTTTCTTCATTTTTCAGCTCCTGCAATGGTGACAAGTCAATGATGATTCGACCCTTGAAACATCAACGCTCGCCGGTGATCGTCGGTTGACACTCGCTCTCCGTCTGTAGGACGGCTCCGCAAATGCGCACACGTTGCTGAAATTTAAGACTATGCCGCCTCGCCGTCTGCCCCCGACTCGCTTTCCGCCGAGTAAGGGGTTATGGCCTCCGCCTTGAGCGTGGGGAGCGTCTTCACGCTGCGTATGACATGCAGTCGGATGGCAACGGCGGCGAGCCCGAGAGCCGTCGTCCCGGCAAAGGCCAGCGCCACGCGCAGCCCGAAGTGCTGTCCCAGCCAGCCCCCGAGCAGCGCGCCCGGTCCGGCGGGCAGCAAGATGAGCCAGCGCATGGTGCTCGTCATGCGCCCGAGCAGCGGGCCCGGCGTCACCGACTGGCGGAGCGATAGGAAGTTCACGAAGATGAATACCGCCCCCACGCCGTACGACATCAGCATGAATGCGTAGGCCGCGATGCCCAGGCGGTTGAGAGGTGCCGCTGCCAGCACGAGCCAGCCGGTCGCGGAGATCGCGAAGCCGAGCACCAGCGTGGGACCCGGTCCCAGCCGGCGGACCACTCGGTAGCCGAAGGTGCTGGCGGCCACCGTGCCGGCGCCCAACCCGAGATAGCTCAACCCGACGCCGCGCTCGGACAGGCCCAGGTCTCTCGTCGCGAACAGGATTTGCACGACCATCGCGGCCTGATTGCACATCTGCCATACGCCCACGCAGGTCGCCATGGTCACGAGCAGCCTGTGGCCGCGCACGAACGCGAGGCCCGCCCGCATCGCCGGCCAGAACGGCGCGTTACGCGCGCTCGGGGTCTCCTTCACCGCGACGCCGCGCAGGATGGTCGAGGAGACGAGCAACAGGACGGCATCAGCGAGCAGCGCGAGCGGCGCTCCCGTCATCTTGATGAGAGCACCGGCAGTCGCCGGTCCAGTGACTTCCGCGGTCGAAGTGGCGAGCGCGTTCTTGGCGTGAGCCTCGACCAGCCGTTCGCGCGGCACGATCTGGGTGAGAACGATCTGCGCGGCACTGCCGGCGGTGGTGTTCACGGCCCCGATGGCGAACCCGACGAGATACAGCCAGTTCATCGAGAGCCATCCCATCCACCAAGCGAAGGGCACGGACGCGACGGTGACCGAGATCGAAATCTCGCCGACGATGTATACCGGCAACTTCCGCACCCGGTCGAGCCACACACCCGTGGGCAGGGAGAATAAGGCGAAGGGTACGATCTCGGCGGCGGTGAGCTGGCCCATCTGCGTCGATGAGGCGTGCAAGAGTACGGCAGCCGACAGCGGCAAGGCGAGCAGCGTGACCTGGCCGCCGAAGGAAGAGATGAGAATGGAGGACCACAGGCGCCGATACGTCCGATCGCGCAGCAGATCCGTGGGCCCCAGCTTGAAGCGCGGGAGCCAGCGAAGTGGCGGGAAGATGCGCAATGTCGAGACTCTCACGCCTCGGGCGAAGGCGGCCGGATGCTAAGTAGCACCCGCGCCGCTGTCAAACTTGGAGCGCGCTCTTCGCCAGACTGATGGCGTGCTCCTCCGCGATGCTGCCGGCGAACGGCAGCGGCCCGCAGTGGTTGGATTCGTCGTAAATCCAGCGATCGGCGGGCGGCAGAGGCTGATCGTTCAAGAAGGCAACCAACGCCTCGTTGGTCGCGCGCACGGAATCGAAGGGCGTGCCGTGCCTCGATCCTCGAACCCACATGAAATCCGCGCCGAGCCGCGCCGCAAGCGCGCGCTTCTCCTCGAGAGGCGTGAAGTCGTTCTCTGCGGCAATCACCAGCGCCTTCGCTTTGAGACGCTCGAGGCGCTCGATCGCCGACCAGCGTAGCAGCGCCCGTCCGGTGCCGAGATAACGGGCCGCGGGCACGGCGCTCACGGCGGCGGCCGCGCGATCGCGCAGCGACTCCTGCCAGGGCATGGGGAACAATCGGCGCGCCGCGAGTCGCGAGGCATAGCGCATGCCGATGAGCGGAATCAGTATCAACGTGAGCGCCGCCTCGAGCCACTTGTTCCAGTGATCGAGACGATACGTAGCCAAGCTGTTGATGAGACCGAGCTTGCTCACTCGCTCGGGGCGCTGCAGGGCCATTTCCAGACCCACCGCTCCGCCCAGTGAAAAACCGACGACGTGCACCCGGTCGATGCCCAAATGGTCGCACAGCGCCCATAGGGCCGATGCCATGCCCTCCACGCTGTAACCCTCGCGAAGCGGCTCGCTATGCCCGCTGCCCGGCAGGTCCGGCACGATCAACCGGCATCGTGTTTCGAGGCAAGGAGCTTGCAGGGCCCAATCGGCGCCGCTCGAGCCAAGACCATGTATCAGGATCAGAGGCTCGCCGCGGCCACGCTCTAGATAATGAATTGCCCGTTCGTTATGTTCAAAAAACGCCATGTCGCCCGACCTATCGCCCTGTGCTGCAGTTTTTGTTCGCTGACACGTCTTTGTAACGTGTCAGCGGGCGAAGGGTTGATCGGGCGCGGCCTAATTGGCGCTGTCGGACTGCTCCGATTCAAATGTAGGCGGGTGCGCGCCCCGCGTTGCGCGCACCCCACGTTACTCGAGCCGCGGTTACGCGAACACGCCGTACTCGACTTGCAGAATCTCGCCGGTGTTCGTGTCGATGAGCAGTGCGTCGTTACCGTCGCGCACCCACTCATAGTTGACCGGTGGAACCTCGAGGCCGAACAGCCAGTAGTCGGCGATCAAATACTGAGGCGCCCAGTAAGCGCGCGGCAAAATCTCGCCATAACCCCAGCGGTGTGCGCTCCAGCCCGCGGGGCGCCGATACGGTCCGATGTGATAGCTGCGCGCCGCCTGATAATTATGTTGGTACGCGCCGCGATCCGCCTGCTGGGGTCGCGCATCCCAGCCATGAGGTGCCGCGGGGCGCTGATAGCCGCGCGGCCCCTCGTGCGGCTCGCCGCGCGGCGCGGCGGCGTGCGCGGGTGCCGCACGAGGTGCGCCCTCCCGGCCGTGCTCCTGTGCAAGCGCCGAAGTGCCCGCACCGCTCGCCAGCACGACACACAGCATCCATGATCCACGCGAGGTGAGAAGCTTTTGCATCGCTGCGCTCCGGTGAAGTAATCAAGTGGTTCATGATGCTACACCGCCGTCGCTCCAAAAAGTATCGGCAGCCACCGACGCGTATCCGGGCACTCCGCCGATGGTCGGTGAGCGCAAAGCTCACGTCGCAGCGCAACTGTGCTATATGTAGCGCCGCCGCGGAGCGGCGGCAATTTCTTAACTGGACGGGAGAGGGGATGGCAGAGGGAGCGATCGGCGGAGCGGTGACGCGCCGTCAGCTGCTCGCCATGATCGGGACGTGTGCGGGCAGCGCGGCCATGTATCAGGCGATGTCGAGTCTCGGGTTCGCGGCGCAGTCGAGCTTCAAGGGCCCGACGCAGCTGAGCCCGGCGCCCCCGGGGGCCTCGGTCATCATCCTGGGAGCCGGTATCGCGGGCATGGTCGCGGCCTATGAGCTGCGCAAAGCGGGCTATCGAGTGCAAGTACTCGAGTACAACGCCCGTGCCGGCGGCCGCAACTGGACCCTGCGCGGCGGCGATCGCTACGTCGAGCTGGGCGGAGTTGCGCAGGAGTGCCGCTTCGATCCGGGTCTCTATATCAACCCCGGACCGTGGCGCCTGTCGCACCATCACCGCGGTATGCTCCACTACTGCAAGCTTCTGGGCGTTGCCCTCGAGCCCTTCATCCAGACCAACTACCAGGCCTACGTTCACAACAGTAAGGCCTTCGGCGGCGTGCCGCAGCGCTATCGCACCGTCAAGGCCGACTATCAAGGCCACGTCGCCGAGCTGCTTGCCAAGGCGACGCGCGCCAAGGCGCTCGATGACGCGGTGAGCGTCGAGGACCAGGAGAGACTTCTCGAGTCTCTTCAAGCATGGGGTGCTCTCGACCGCGGCTACCGCTACGTGAAGGGCCTGACCTCGAGCGAGGTGCGCGGCTACGACGTCAGCCCGGGCGGGGGCTTAAGTGCGCGGCCGGTTTATTCGGACCCCGTACAGCTGCCCGAGGTGCTCGGCTCCGGCCTGTGGGAAGGCATGCTGCTTGCCGAGAATTACGACATGCAGACGACCATGTTCCAGCCGGTCGGCGGCATGGGCATGGTCGGTCAAGCTTTCGCGCGCGAGCTCGGGCCCTTGATCCGCTACAACGCCAAGGTCATCGACATCGCGCAGGACGAGCACGGCGTGACCGTCAGCTTCGAGGACACCTCGCAAGCCATGACCCGCCAGACGGCGCACGCCGACTGGTGCGTGTGCACGATTCCGCTGTCGATCCTCGGTCAGATTCCCATGAAAGTCGGCGCGCCCCTGGCGGATGCGATAGCCGCCGTGCCCTACGCCGCCTCGGTGAAAGTCGGGTTGCAGTTCAAGCGGCGCTTCTGGGAAGAGGATGAGCAGATCTACGGCGGCATCACGTATACCGACCTTCCCATCACCAACATCTCCTATCCGAATTACGGCTTTTTCTCGAAAGGAAAGGGCGTGCTTCTGGGCGGGTATCTGTTCGGGCTGGATGCAGCCGAGTTCACGGCCATGTCGCCGCAGGAACGAGTCGCCAAAGCAGTGGAGTACGGCAGCCGCATCCATCCACAGTACCCGGAGGAGTTCGAGAACGGAATTTCGGTTGCCTGGCACCGCTCCCCTTTCACGCTCGGTTGTTTCGGCATGTGGACCGAGGAGGCACGCGCCAAGCACTACGACAATCTGTGCGCGATCGACGGGCGCATCGTGCTCGCGGGCGAGCACGCCTCGTACATGCCCGCGTGGCAGGAGGGCGCGCTCACGTCTTCGATCGACGCCATCGGTCGCTTGCATCGACGCGCCTTGGCGCAGGGAGCGTCGTCGTGACCACGGTCTCACGCGTGCGTAATTGGGCGGCTTGCGCCGCGACGGCTGCGGTCCTCGCCCTGGCGGCCGGCGGGGCTCGACCGGACACCACCACGACCGCCGGTATGTTCGGCGCAGGTCATCTCGAGAGCACCTCGGGAGAGGTGATCTACCAGCAGATCTGCCAGGGATGCCACATGTCCGACGCGCGCGGCGCGAGCGGTGCGGGCCACTATCCCGCTCTGGCCGGAGATCGGGCATTGATGTCCGCCCAATTCATGGCGCTCACCCTGATCGAGGGACGTCGCAACATGCCGGCCTTCGGCGGCAAGAGCCAGGAAGGATTTTCCTACATCGTGCCGACGCTCGACGATGAGCAGATCGCGGCAGTCACCAACTACGTGCGCGCGCATTTCGGCAATCACTTCAGGGGAACGATCAGCGCGGCGGAGGTCAAGGCACTGCGCCGGCCGCACTGATGCCGCACGAACGACAACGAGGAGATCTCATGCGAAAGCCCATCCGATTCATCTGTCCGCTCCTGCTACTGTCCTCGATCGCGACCGCGCAGGACGTCGTGCGTCATAAGCTGCCGAACGGCAGTCCCTTCCCGATCTCGGCCGCGGTGGAAGTGCCGCCGGGCAAAACCCTCGTCTTCTTGAGCGGCATGGTGCCCCCGGTGTCGGATCCCAAGGCCCCGAAAGACAGCATCGCCGCGTACGGCGACACGAAAACGCAGACCATCGGCGCGCTCAACACCATCAAGAGCGAACTGGAAAGCCTGCACCTGACGCTCGGTGACGTGATCAAGATGCAGGTATTCCTCGCAGGCGATCCGGCCAACGGTGGCAAGATGGACTTCGCGGGATTCATGCAGGGCTATACCCAGTTCTTCGGCACACCGGCACAGCCGAACTTGCCCGTGCGCTCGGCGATGCAAGTCGCGGCGCTCGCGAACCCGGGATTTCTGGTCGAGATCGAAGTGACGGCCGTGAGGCCCTAGCCGCCCTGCTTTGGCGCCGGTTTCTTCGGCTCGGCCGCGTCGGGCCCGAGCAGGTACGCATCCAGCACTTTGCGAGCGATCGGCGCCGCCGCGGTGGCGCCGAATCCGCCGTTCTCCACGAGCACGGAGATCGCGATCTTCGGATCGTCGGCGGGCGCGTACGCGATGAACCAGGCGTGATCGCGCAAGCGTTCCTCGACTTCGCTCGCCTTGTACTTTTGATTCTCCTTGAGCGTGAACACCTGCGCCGTGCCGGTCTTGCCTGCGAACTTGTACTGCGCGCCGGCGCCCGCGAGGTAGGCCGTGCCTCCGGGGGACACGGCGCCCTGCATGCCGTCGTGGACGACCTGCCATTGATCGTCGGTGGCGAGGTCGACCGGCTTCATCATCTGAGGCGCCTTACGCGAGATCTGCGTCGAGCCGGCGGGACGCACGCCCGCTACGAGGCGCGGTACGGCGATGATCTTGCCCTCCTCCGCGATCTCGGCGGCGAAGTGTGCCTGCTGCAGCGGCGTCACCGTGATCGGCCCTTGCCCGATACCCATGCTGATGGTCTCTCCGGGAAACCACACCTGGTCCGCCTTGCGCTTGAAGGCGCGTTTCTTCCACTCCGGTGAGGCCATCAGGCCGGCCTTCTCGCCGGGAATGTCGATACCCGTAAGCGCGCCGTAGCCGAACGCGGTCATGAAGGAGGACATCTTCTCGATCCCGAGCTTCTCGGCGACCTTGAAGAAGTACACGTCGCAGGACGCAGCGATGGCCTGGCGCATGTTGAGATTGCCGTGCCCCCCCTTCTTGTCGTCGTGATACGGACGCGGATTGCCGGGGAGAATGAATATGCCGCTGCAGTACTGAGTTTGCTCCGGCGTGAGGATGCCGTAGTGCTGCGCCGCAAGCGCATAGAGGGGCTTCACCGTCGAGCCCGGCGGATAGGCGCCGCGCAGTGCGCGGTTCAAGAGCGGCACGTCGATATCGTTCGAGAGCGCGCTGTACTGCGCGACCGTGAGTCCCTTGACGAAGTCGTTCGGGTCGAACCCCGGCGTGCTCGCGAGCGCAATGATGTCGCCCGTCTTCGGATCGAGCGCCACCACCGAGCCGCGCTTGCCGGCCAAGGCCTCCTCGGCAACCTTCTGTACGCGCAGATCCATGCCGAGCACCAGATCGTCGCCGGCGATGGGCGCGCGCGACTTCAGCTCCGGCGCATATTCGCCGACGCGGTCGACGGGTCGTCCGGCCGCATTCACGAGAATCTCTCGAAATCCCGGTTTGCCGTGCAGCTGCGCCTCGTAGGCTCGCTCCACCCCCAGCTTGCCGATGAGGCTCGTGCCTGCGTACTCGGCGCTGTCGATGCTCTTCAAGTCCTCGTCGTTGATGGCGCTCACGTAGCCGATGGCATGAACACCGATCTCCTTCAAAGGATAATGACGGGCGAGACGCGGATGGATGTCGACGCCGGAAAACTGGAAGCGGTGCACGGCGAAGCGCGCCATCTCCTCCTCATCCATCTGCAGCTTGATCGGCACGCTCTCGTACACTTTGTGCGACTGGATGGTGCGGTGAATGGCATTCACCTCCTCCGATCGCAGCACTCCGATGCTGACGAGCTGCGCGAGCGTCGCATCGACCGCTTTCATGTTGCCGACCTGCTCGCGCACCAGCTCGAGATTGAACGCCGGCGCATTGTCCGCAAGCACCCGCCCGTTGCGATCGAGAATGAGGCCGCGGCTCGGCGGAATCGGCTCGGTGCGGATCCGGTTGCCCTGCGACAGCTCGGAGTAGTACTGATACTTCAAGACTTGCAGGTAAAAGAGCCGTCCGGCGACGGTGAGGAGCAGCACCGAAGCGAGGACCCCGGCGACGATGCTGCGAACGGTGAAGAGTCGATTCTCGGCGTAGGAGTTCTTGATCTGTGCCCGGCGGCGCTTCACCATCTGTGTCGCTCTACCCTCGAGAATTCAATGTGGGGATTGTAGGGACTCGAGCGGTGGCGGGCGTTGCACCTGTCCACAGGTCGAGCTTGGGCTCGCGGGCGGACGATAACAGAAGGCGTCGGAGATTTATAGCGTAAATCCCTGTATTCCCACGCTTAAGGTCTGCAATCGGCGCTCGATCGCAAGCGCGACGCCCATGCCGCCGCCATCACCAAGGGATCCGTTGAATTTGCCGACCACGCTGCGCAGCGCGACCGTAATTACCACATCGTCCGTATACGCTCCCGATCTAGCCCGAATTCGATCAGCCGTTGGCTATTCGCCGTAGTACCTGATCGGCACCTTGGATTTTTCCGCCTCCTCGTAAACTAATTCCTTGCTGCCCGCTGGGTAACCGTTCTGCTGCAGGATGAAAGCCATGATCTCGACGTCCTGCTCGTGTGTGAGGCTACCCGGCGTGGCCGCAGGCATCAGCTTGGCGACGAAATTGAAGATATCGCTGAGGTGAAAATCGTAGCTCGGATCGGCGAATTCAGGCCCTTTCAACGCCGGTCCGGAATAGCCGGCGGATTGCCCATCGAGCAGTGGCGCATGACACATCGCGCAGTTCTGGTAGTACGCGAGGGCACCCTTCTTGGCTTGCTCCTGGGTATATAGCGCGGGGGCTTTGCCGTGCTTGCTTTTGGTTTTCGCCCCGGAGTCGGCCACTTTGATCAGCCGCATGTCGTTCATATTCCACGCGACGGCATCCTGAAGGTGAGCGGCAGATCGACTCGCCGAGTTCCGCTCTGCACCGGTAGCAGCGGCTTGGCTGTATGGCTCGATAAGCCGCTGCAATTGCCCCTTGCTCTGCAGCTCATACAGACCCCTATCGAACACATTCGCCGCTTCCTGAGATTGTTGCCCAAAGAGCGCCACCAGATTCCAGAGCATGTGCTCGCCCGGCATGATGGCAACGCGAAGCGGAGCGCGATGGCCTGGCCGGTTCTCATAGATTGCGATGGACGGCTGCCAAGCCACCGCCGCCGCGATGCGCTTCGCTTCCAAGTCTGCCAGCATCAGCGAATCCTTCGGGTAGACATGCATCACGATATTAGGGTGGGTGCTGAAAAGCAGTCCGGCATAGGTATCCAGCTGGGCGATGCCCACTTCGCTGCCCCTCGCCAGCTCGCCAAGCGACATCTTCGCGGAGTTGCCCCGGCGCACCAGCACGAAGCCGGTGCTGGCGTATGCCGATGTCGCGGCAACGTCAGGGGGCAGATTCGGGTGGCTGACATCGACCGGGAAGCCCACGATCAGCTGACACGCCGACTGCGCCATCTTGGCGAAGCGGCCTGGTGGCAAGCCGTCACCGCCCTTGCCGAAGCCCACGAAGGGAACAATTCTTACGGAGTACCCTTGCGTCTTGGCAGCGGCCTGCGTGACACGCAGGTCCATTGTGGAGGTCGGATTGGCGTGATCTACGCAGACGCTTAGCGCGGCTGCGACCCCGACGCGGTGCGCGAGCACCGCGCTTAGAATCAATGCTGCGTTAAGGACACCGTATGCACCCTTATTGAAGGGCGAATACATAGAGGTGTCCACCTTTCGGTATCGACTTGACCGCCGGATCGTTGGCCATTTGGCCGCCCCAGATCGGGCCGGCGCCGCCCCAGCCAGCCCACACGGCAACAAATTGTTTGCCGCCCACTGTGTACGTGGTGGGCACACCGATGATGCCGGAGCTGAGCTGCTCGCTGCTCCACAGCACTTTGCCGGTTTTTGCATCAAAAGCCATGAAGTGCCCGTCCGTGCTGCCGCTGAACATCAGGCTACCGGCCGTGGTGAGCGTAGCGCCGGACCAGGGCATATGAGTTTCGTACTGCCAGCGCTGTTTGCCGGTATTCAGATCCACCGCCTGCACCGAGCCCCAGTTCTGGGTGGTCGGATCATGCTTGACCTCGAAAGTCTCATCGAGAAACGCGAGTCCCGCCTTGTAAGCGACCGGCTGCGCACCCTTGATGTCCATGCAGGCATGCTGCGTCGGGATGTATGCCATCTGGGTTTGTGGATCGACGGAGATCGGCCACCAGTTCTTGCCGCCGAGGAAGCTCGGACAGGCGAACACCTGCTTGTCTATTGTCGGCCGCATGGCGGGGTCGGATTGCGGAACGCCATCTTGCATCCCGATGATCGAGGTCGTGTGGACGAACGGCTCGGCATAGATGAGCTTGCCATTGGTGCGATCGAGCGCATAGAACCAACCGTTGCGATCGGCGTGCACCAGCGCCTTGTAAGCCGTGCCGCCATAGGTGAGATCGGTCATGACCGTCTCGTTGGCACCGTCGTAATCCCACGTGTCATTCGGCGTCCACTGATAGTGCCACTTGATCTTGCCGGTATCAGGATTCAGCGCCAGCACTGAGTCGGTATACAAGTTATCGCCCGGACGCAGCGTCGCGAGCCACGGACCGGGGTTGCCCACGCCCCAAAACAAGGTATTGGTCGCGTGATCGTAAGTGCCGGTGATCCACGGGTTGCCGCCACCGGTCTTGTAGGCACCCTTCGGCCAAGTGTCGCCACCGGGTGTGCCAGGTGCGGCGGTTGTGTAAGTCTTCCACTCGACCTTGCCGGTCTCGGCATTCATGCCGACGATGAAGCCGCGCGAACCGTACTCACCGCCGCCGTCGCCAATGATGACCTTGCCGTTGACCACCAGCGGTGCGCCCGAGATGAAATAGCCGACCCCAGGGGGGGCAAGCGCCGTGTCCCACTTCACCGTGCCGCTCTTGGCGTCGAGCGCGACGATGTGATTACCCAGCGTTCCCATGTAAACGAGATCCCCATAAAGCGCGACGCCGCGGTTGACGACGTCGCAGCAGACGGTTTTCAATGCCTTCGGATCGATTGGATAGTCGTACTTCCACACCACTTTACCGGTGGTTGCATCCATGGCGATCAGATGGTCCATCGGCGTGGTGACGAACATGTAGCTACCGTTGACCAGCGGTGCTGCCTCGTGCCCCTGCGAGAGACCGCTTTGGTAGTCGAACACGACCTTGAGCTTGCCCACGTTGGCGCCGTTGATTTGATCGAATGGCGCGTATCCTGTGCTCTCATAATTACGCCGATACATGAGCCAGCCGCTATCCTGCTGAGCGTTGATAAGCCGCTCACTGGTGACCGCCGAGTATGCCGGCATGTCCGCGGAGGCCAGCAGCGGCGTCAGCATGGCTGCGGCGAACACCCCTCCTCCGACGGCAGCGAATAAGACCTTTATCTCAGTGCTCATGCGCGACTCCTTCGCAATTTGTTAGAAAAAACCCAGCGCCTTGGTGCCGTAACTGACTAGCACATTCTTCGTTTGCTGATAGTGGTCGAGCATCATCTTGTGGGTTTCTCGCCCGATGCCCGATTTCTTGTAGCCGCCGAATGCCGCATGAGCGGGATAGGCATGGTAGCAATTGGTCCACACGCGCCCGGCTTTTATGCCTCGTCCGAACCGATAGGCAAGATTGAGATCGCGGGTCCAGACGCCCGCACCCAATCCGTAAAGCGTGTCATTGGCAATTTCCAGCGCCTGCTCCGGGGTGTCGAAAACGGTCGCAGACACCACGGGGCCGAAGATCTCCTCCTGGAAAATCCGCATCTTGTTGTGCCCCTCGAACACCGTCGGTTGGATGTAATAGCCGCCCGCCAAATCGCCAGTCAGCTTGTTCGCAACGCCCCCGGTCAGCACCTTTGCGCCTTCCTTCTTGCCGATGTCGAAATAAGAAAGGATCTTTTCATATTGATCATTCGAGGCTTGCGCGCCGATCTGGGTGCTCATGTCGTACGGATCGCCTTGGCGAATCTTCTCGACCCGCTTCACCGCCCGCTCCATGAAGCGCTCGTAGATGGACCTCTGCACCAGGGCGCGCGACGGGCAAGTGCACACTTCACCCTGATTGAGCGCGAACATCGTAAAACCCTCGAGCGCCTTGTCTACAAAATCATCCTCCTCGCGCATCACATCCGCGAAGAATATGTTCGGCGACTTGCCGCCGAGCTCCAGGGTGACCGGAATGATGTTTTCCGATGCGTATTGCATGATCAAGCGGCCGGTGGTCGTCTCGCCGGTGAAGGCGATTTTCGCGATGCGCGGGCTGGAGGCCAAAGGCTTGCCCGCCTCGAGTCCAAACCCATTCACGACGTTCACAACCCCGGGCGGCAAAATGTCTTGCACCAGCTCGGCCAATACCAAGAGCGACATGGGTGTCTGCTCGGCGGGCTTGATCACCACGGTATTGCCTGCCGCCAATGCGGGCGCCAATTTCCATACCGCCATCAGGATCGGAAAATTCCACGGAATGATCTGTCCAACGACTCCCAGCGGTTCGTGGTAGTGGTACGCCACCGTGTCATCGTCGAGCTCCCCGAGTGAGCCCTCCTGCGCACGTATGCAGCCGGCAAAATAGCGAAAATGATCCACTGCGAGCGGCAGGTCCGCCAGATTGGTCTCGCGAATCGGCTTGCCGTTGTCGTACGTCTCGACCGCCGCGAGGAACGGCAGATATTCTTCCATTCGATCCGCGACGCGATTCAAAATGCGCGCCCGTTCCGCGACCGCGGTCCGACCCCACCGGTCGGCGGCCGCATGCGCCGCATCGAGGGCGAGTTCCACATCTTCGGCCTGCGAGCGTGCGATCTGGCAGATGACTTGTCCCGTGGTCGGCGAGATATTGTCGAAATAGCCGCCCTTTACGGGCGCGACCCATTTGCCGCCGATAAAATTCTCGTAGCGGGCGCGCAGCGGGATTTTACGCTCGAGCGTTTTCATGTGCGCCGCAAAAGAAGCACTTTCATGAATGGCACCGGACAGCGGTGCCACGCTCGCCGGCCGAACTTGGGCGGAACTCACAGTCTTTATCCTTCAGTTGAGTTGTTTGATGAGGCTATCCGATCGATCGTTCACCGACGCCAGCGCCAGCAACGCCCTTCAATGGCGATAGGATCGTGGCATGAACGACTGTTTAGTGCCGTACGGGGAACATCTTATGAGGCGTCGGTAACCACGCGAACTCAAGGGGCGTTCACAGGTTCACTCGAGAGTCCGAGTGCATCCCAATAATCGCAGTAGGCTGGTGCCCGAGGCCGGAGTCGAACCGGCACAACCGTGAGGCTGAGGGATTTTCTTGCCACTTCGGCTTTCGCCGCCAGCTCATTGCTGTTCGTGGTCTGGAGCACGCCTTCACCGTAGCTTGCGGCCGTAGGTGCCCGCCGTCTGCTCTCTACACCTTCCCATGGTCCTATGATCAGGGGCTTGGCTCGGCGTTGGCTCGGATGCTCGTTATCCAGGGCGTTCGCCGAATTTGACGGGCTGCACCTTCGGGGTTTCCTCCGAAGGGCTCAAATTTTCTTCAAGTCCCTTGTGTCTACCAATTCCACCACTCGGGCGTGAGATCATCGTCTTTAATTGTCGCGCAGCCGCCGCCAACTTGCATACCTGCTCCCCTTGTCCTGACTCTCAGTTCACACGTAGAGCCACGACGAGACATTGGCCGACCCTCCGGAAGTCAAATGTATTCAGGGCCTTACGCAGCATAACGCCCCTGGGCGCCCTAAAACGTTACGCGCTCGGGCGCGGGGACACACCAGATATCGAGAGGAGCCGTGCGGCCACGCAGCTCGAACTGCGGCAGCTGGAGAAACGCGACGGGCATGGGAACGTGGCCGTTCGCCGCGCGCACCGCGTCGAGCGCCGTCGCCACGGAACACGACAGCAACAGCTCGCCGGCCCGGGCGCGTCCGCAAAGCCTCGCTGCCACGTTCACCGTGTCGCCCACCAGAGTGGTGCGCTTGTGGCCCGGGGGGCCGAGAGTGCCGAGCGCCACCTCTCCCAGATGCAGCCCGATTCCAACGCCGGTTTCGATGGAGAGCTCCCGGCGCCATCGCGCCGCAACCCCCGCGAAATTCTGCAGGATGAGGTGCCCCGCGTGAAGGGCCTGCTGGGCGCCGTCCTGCTCATGGCCCACGCCGAAACCGGCCATCATGCCGTCGCCCGCCATGTGGAAGACCTGGCCGCCATGCAGCGTGGTCGCAGCCGCCAGCACCCCGAAAAATTCATCCAGAAGCGGCACGATGCGCGCCGGCGGCAGCCGCTCGGCAAGGGCCGTATAGCCCCGCAGATCCGCGAACAGGACAGTGGCGCGAGTGGTTTTCGCGGCCCGCGAGCGTGCGACGCGGGTCACCGTCATCAATGAAGTCGCTCGAACTTTGGGAGAAACCCGCAACCCTCAGCCCTCAAACATCCCGCCCAAAGTCCCCATGAATCTCACGCTCTCCCGCGCGACGCCGCAGCCGCGACTATGTACACACAAGTATGCACTAATGTGACGCATGGGTGTCGCCCACTTCAGACACGTTGGGGGATATTCAGCCCCCGAACCACGGCCGGGCGCGCCAGGAAGATTTCGAGGGAGCGTGCCACGTGCGTGAACTCGCTGAAGCCCACGAGCTCCCCCGCGCCGTAAAACCCGATCAAGTTGTTGACCCATGGGAACGTCGCGATGTCGGCGATGGTGTAGTCCTCCCCCGTCAGCCAGGAACGATCCGCGAGACGCCGATCGAGCACGGCGAGAATCCTCCTCGACTCGGCGACATAACGGTCGCGGGGGCGCTTGTCCTCATAATCCTTTCCCGCAAACTTGTGAAAGAAGCCGACCTGCCCGAACATCGGACCCACCGCGCTCATCTGAAACATGAGCCACTGCAGCGTCTCATAACGTCCCGCGGCGGCGTTCGTCATGAATGCGCCGGCCTTGTCCGCGAGGTAAACGAGAATGGCGCCCGACTCGAACAAGGGCAACGGCGTACCTCCGGGGCCGTTCGGGTCGATGATGGCCGGGATCTTGTTGTTGGGATTGAGCGAAACGAATTCCGGCGACGTCTGATCGTTCGTCTCGAAGCGCACGAGATGCGGCTCGTACGGAAGCCCGGTCTCCTCGAGCATGATGGAAACCTTCACGCCGTTCGGCGTCGGCAGCGAATAGAGCTGGATGCGATCGGGATGGCGCGCGGGCCATTTGGTCGTGATGGGAAAATTATCGAGTGCGCCCATAAGCTCTCCTGGGTGTCGAGTGTTGATGCCGTTGCAGCGCAACGCAAGGCGCGAGGATTTGCCGCCCCCGAAGAATTGGACTTATTATGGCACCGATCGGGTGGTCCTTGAGCTCAAGGAAAACAACATGGAAGCCCACCACCGCTGGAAATTCGGGGCGCACATGTCGGCCGGCGGCGCATACATGCGCGGCGCCCGGCTCATCACGTCCGCCGCCGCCGTGCTCGGCGCCACCGCCTTGCTCCCGGGTTGCGTCCGCGAAGGCGTGCTGGATCCGCACGGGCCGATTTCCGGCGCCGAGCGGCTGATCCTGTTGAACGCGACCGGCATCATGCTGGTGGTGGTCGTGCCCGTGATTCTCATGACGCTGGCCTTCGCCTGGTGGTACCGCGCCTCGAACTCGCGCGCCGCGTACGACCCCGACTGGGACTATTCGGGGCATATCGAGCTGGTGACTTGGTCCATCCCGGCCATGGTGGTCATCCTGCTCGCCGGCGTCGGCTGGACCGGATCGCACGACCTCGATCCCGCACAAAAGCTGCAATCCTCGACAAAGCCCATTCGCATCCAGGGCGTCTCGCTCGATTGGAAATGGCTATTCATCTATCCCGATCAGGGCGTGGCCACGGTCAATCAGCTGGTGGTTCCGGCCGGCGCGCCCATCGAGTTCAGCTTGAGCTCGGCGACAGTCATGAACTCGTTCTTCATCCCCCAGCTCGGCAGCATGATCTACACCATGCCCGGCATGACGACGCAGCTCAATCTGCTCGCCGAGAGCGCCGGCGAGTATCGCGGATTTTCCGCGCAATTCAGCGGCGACGGCTTCTCGGATATGCGCTTCCCGGTAAACGCCGTGAGCTCCGCGGAATTCCCCGCGTGGGTCGAGCGTGCGCGCACCAGCAGCGAGACGCTTGACGCCGCTACCTATGGTCGGCTCGCTGCGCCGGGGACCGTCGCGGCACAAACCTATGGCGGCGTGACGCCTCATTTCTACGAGTGGATCGTGGCGCGCACTGTCGGCGCGCCCATCCGGGAGCCTTGAGCATGTTCGGTAAGCTCACCTGGGATGCCATCCCCTTCGATCAGCCGATTCCGATGGCGGCTTCGCTCTTCATTACGCTGCTCATTTTCGGCATTTTGGGGCTGGTGAGCTGGAAGGGCTGGTGGCCGTATCTCTGGCGCGAATGGTTGACCAGCGTCGATCACAAGCGCATCGGCGTCATGTACGTGGTGCTCGCGCTCGTGCTCCTGCTGCGCGGCTTCATCGATGCCATCATGATGCGCTCGCAGCAGGCCATTGCCGCGGGCGGCGCGCAAGGCTACCTGCCGCCCGAGCACTATGATCAGATCTTCTCGGCTCACGGCACCATCATGATCTTCTTCATGGCCATGCCGTTCGTCATCGGGCTCATGAATTTCGTCGTGCCGCTGCAGATCGGCGCGCGCGACGTGGCGTTTCCCGTGCTGAACGCAATCAGCCTGTGGCTCACGGCGACGGGGGCGCTCCTCGTGAACGTGTCGCTGGTCGTGGGCAATTTCGCGCGCACCGGCTGGCTCGGCTTTCCGCCGCTCTCGGAGCTACAGTTCTCTCCGGACGTGGGCGTCGACTATTACCTCTGGGCGCTGCAAATCTCCGGCATCGGCACGCTTCTCGCCGGCATCAACTTCGTCACGACGATTCTGAAGCTGCGGGCGCCAGGCATGTCGTACATGCGCATGCCGGTATTTTGCTGGACCGCGTTGTGCTCCAACATGCTGATCGTGGCGGCCTTTCCAGTCCTCACCGCGACCTTCGGCATGCTGCTGCTCGACCGCTATGCCGGCATGCATTTCTTCACGAACACGGGCGGCGGCAACGCCATGCTGTACTTCAATCTCATCTGGGTGTGGGGCCACCCGGAGGTGTACATCCTCATCCTGCCCGCATTCGGCGTCTTTTCCGAGGTCATCGCCACCTTCTCCGGCAAGTCGCTCTTCGGCTACCGCTCCATGGTGGGCGCGACGCTCGCGATCTGTGTCCTATCCTTCACCGTGTGGCTGCACCATTTCTTCACCATGGGCGCAGGCGCGGACGTGAATGCGTTCTTCGGCATCATGTCGATGATCATCGCCGTGCCGACCGGTGTGAAGATCTTCAACTGGCTCTTCACCCTGTATCGCGGCCGCATCCGTTACGAGCCCCCGGTGCTGTGGGCAATCGGGTTCATGATCACCTTCGTGATCGGCGGCCTCACGGGTGTCCTGCTCGCGGTTCCCCCGGCCGATTTCGTGCTCCACAACAGCGTGTTCCTGGTTGCACATTTCCACAACGTCATCATTGGTGGGGTGGTCTTCGGAGCCATGGCCGGGTTCACTTATTGGTTTCCGAAGGCGTTCGGTTTCACTCTCGACCGGCGGCTCGGTGTGGTGAGCTTCTGGTGCTGGCTCGTGGGATTTTACGTCGCCTTCATGCCGCTCTATGTGCTGGGCCTCATGGGCATGACCCGGCGCATGCAGCATTATGCGGACCGCGCTTGGCAACCCTATCTCATCGTCGCCGAGATCGGCGCTCTGATCATTCTCTGCGGCATCCTCGCCACGATCGCGCAGCTCGTGGTCAGCATCCGCACGCGCCAAAGCCGCATGGACCGGACCGGGGACCCCTGGAACGGGCGCACGCTCGAGTGGTCCACCTCCTCGCCGCCGCCGGTATACAACTTCGCGGTGTTGCCGCGCGTCCATTCGCTGGATGCCTTCTGGGCTATGAAGCAGGCCGGCAAACGCGCGCCGGCCGGGCACTACGAAGCGATTGAAATGCCGGGCAACAGCGCGAACGGATTCGTCACGGCTTTCTTCGCCGTCATCACCGGGTTTGCCATGATCTGGCACATCTGGTGGCTGGCGATCTTGGGTCTCGTGTGCGCGGCGCTCACCTTGCTTGCGTTCGGCTGGATCGAGCGCAAGGAAATCGAGATCTCCCCCGAGCGGCTCGCCGCCGATGAGCGCTCCCATCTCGCTGCGGGGAGCGCCACGTGAGCGCGCACGCGGCCACGCTCGAGCGCGAGGAGGACGAAGTGCCGGTGAGCGCGCTCGGACCCGCGCCCGTTCGCATCGTCGTGGGGTACGGGTTTTGGATATTCCTCCTGTCCGACATCATCATGTTCTCCGCCCTGTTCGCCACCTATGCGGTGCTCCACGAACAGACGGCGGGCGGGCCCTCCGGGCGCGAGCTCTTCGAGCTGCGCCACGTCGGGATAGAAACCTTGAGCCTCTTGTTCTCGAGCTACACCTGCGGTCTCGCTCTGCTCGCGGTGGAGCGTCGTCAGATGCGCGCGTTCTACATCTGCGCGGGACTCACCTTCGTGCTCGGGGCCACGTTTCTCGGGCTCGAGCTATCTGAGTTCGCGGGCCTGATCGCGCGCGGCGCCGGTCCCAGCCGCAGCGCATTCCTGTCGGCATTCTTCTCTCTCGTGGGTCTGCACGGCGCGCATGTCACGGCGGGTCTGATATGGCTCACCTTCATGGTCGCGCAGACGGCCTACCGCGGCCCACGCGATTTCGTGCGGCGGCGCCTGCTGTGCTTCAGCCTGTTCTGGCACGCCCTGGACATTATTTGGGTGGCGCTGCTCACCTTGGTGTATCTCATGGGGGCGCGATGAGCGAACATGCAAAACGAGCAGCGGGTGCCGGGGACAGCGTGCCCGGCGATGCGGAGGGCGATCGCGCGGGCAGCATCGCGCTCTACACCACGGGCCTCGTGTTCGCGCTGCTGCTGACCGCTGCCTCCTTCGTGGTCTCGCAGACCCACTTGCTGTGGAGTCCGGGAGTGCCTGCCGGGCTCGCCGTGCTCGCGATCGCGCAGATGGGCGTGCACCTCGTGTTTTTCCTGCACATGAGCACAGGCGCCGACAATACCAACAACGTGGTCGCCCTCGCCTTCGGCGTTCTGATCGTGACGCTCATCGTATCGGGGACGTTCTGGATCATGGCGCACCTCAACGGCAACATGATCCCCGCTACGGCGATCATGGAAATGTCGCACTAGTCGGGGCCCGCGACCGGGGCGAGCTCGCAGCCGATCAGAAGGGATAATTGATGCCGGTGAAGACGGCCGCGCCTTCATTACCGTAGCCGATGTCCACGAAGCCGACGACGTAGGGCCGAGCCAAGCCCCGAAATCCTACGCCGTACACCTTGTGCAACTGCGTGAAAGGCAGCGTACTCGTGCGGTTGAAGACGCGTCCGACGTCCACGAACGGCGTGAGCTCGATCTCGACCTGCGTCGCCACGGCGTGAAACGTCGCAACATTGCGCCGAAACTCGACCGACGAGGAGAACGAGTCGCGGTCATAGAAGCGTCCGTCCCCGTAGCCGCGCAGCGGCTGCGCACCGCCGACCACGGTATCCGCGCCGCCGATGCTGCTCAACGCCCAGAAGGGCACGTCATGGGCCGTCAACAAGTAGCGCAGGGCCATGTGCGTGGCGATGACGGTCTTGTCCAGCACGGGAAAGAACGCACGCCCATCGAATCCCGTCTCCGAATACAGCGAGGCGTTCAGAATGCCCTCGTTGCTCGCCATGCCGCCGTAGGCGATCAGCTCGGCGCCTTTGGACGGGATGATGATGTCGTCACGTGTGTCGTATACGAGGGATACTCGATTGAGCACTTGCTTGTTGGTGTGCTCGCCCAGCACCGTCGGGAAGCGGGTCTCGATCGATGTGACGTGAGAAAGCGTTCCCGGCAACACGTCCACGTCCTCGAAACGGGCCGTGTATTGCAGCTGCAATGCATGAGTGAAGTTGTAGCCGGGCTGCGCCTGCAGCAGGTACGACTGCGCCGTATAATTCGTCTCATTGCTCGCGGGCGATTCGTTGCCGATGCCGTAAAAGCGCGGCGTTCCGTCGACACCGTAAATGGCGCTGCCGTTGAATGACCAGCGCGTTTCCCGCAAGCGCCCGATCTGGTATTCGCCGTCGAATTCGCGCTGCACCCGTTCGAAGATGCCGCTCACGATCGACCATTGCGCGTCCTGCGAAGTGTAGTTGTAGATGCGGCCGTGCACGCCCCAGCCGAAATACGGGTTGTGAACGATGTCGGGGGCGATGATCTTGCGGATATCGTCGTTCTCGTCCGTGACCAAGATCGTCGGTATGACGCCGAGCGTCGTGCCGGAGTTTGGATCGGTTCCGATGTACGGCACGGGGATGAAGGGCGCCGTGTGCGGATCGACCCAGCGGGTGATCGGGTCGTACCATTTCTTGGGCGTGTCCGGCGGCTTTTTCTTGGGCTGGGTGGGGCCGGCTGCCTCCTTCTCGGTCGGCACCCCCGGGGGCGCAACGGGACCGGGCTGACCCGGTGCAGGCGGCGGCGCGGGCGACGCGCTGGGCACGGCCTGCGCGAGCAGCAGGGGTGCGTTAGCGACCGGTGCCCCCCAGGCCCACGTCGAGGCCAGCGCCGCGGAAAACGCCAAGGCGCCCGCACGTCCCCCGGCGACGGCGATGCGTTTCGTCGCCTTCACGCGAGCAACCGCCCGAAACATCGAAGCAGCCGATCGATATCCCCCGCAGACAGATTGCCCACGGTGGAAATGCGAAGCAGAGTCGACGATAGGCCGCATTGGCCGGCGTAAATCACAAATTCTTCGGCCTTCAACGCATCGTGCAGCATCTGATAGGTCATAACCCGCGGCAACCGGTAAGCGCGCAGGACCACGGACGACTCGCCCACCGGAATCGCCGGTTCGACGCCGTGCTTGGCCAGGCCTGCCCGAACCTGCTCGGCTAGCGTCTCATAGCGGCGATGGCGGGCTGATCTACCGCCTTCATCGGCGAATTCTCGCAAGGCTTCGACCAGCCCATAGCACGCATGGACGGCAGGCGTGAACGGCGTTCCGCGCTCGTCTTGCGAGCGCGCAAGCCGGCCGAGGTCAAGATAATACGTGCGCTGGGCGGCACGCGCCAGCGCTGCACGGCGTGCGATGACGAACGACACCCCGGGCACGCCATGCAGACACTTGTTCGCGGTTCCGGCCACGGCCTCGACACTTTCGTTCGCAAAGTCGATCGGCTCCGCACCGAAGCTGCTCACGCAATCGGACAAAAGCCCGATGCCGTGACTTCGGCAAATCTCGGCGAGTGCGGACAGATCGTTGAGGCGCCCCGTGGT
>Ga0187890_10000309_pt1 | contig 34602 bp, 44 predicted proteins | sample June2016WEW_21_1_FD_133005 | JGI IMG/M metagenome (GOLD analysis project Ga0187890, IMG submission 133005) | Peatland microbial communities from SPRUCE experiment site at the Marcell Experimental Forest, Minnesota, USA - June2016WEW_21_10 | ecosystem: Environmental > Terrestrial > Soil >... | reverse complement strand
CGGTCGCCCTGGCCGAGCTGCTGCGCGTGCGCGGCGAGGATCCCGTGGCGGTGTCGGCTGACGCGCTGCAGGTGTATTCGGGCCTGGAGACGCTCACCGGCGTTGCCATGCCGGCCGAGCGCGCGCGCCTGGAGCACCGCCTCGTGTCGTTCCTGCCCCTGGACGCGACGTTCAGCGCCGGGCAGTACGCGCAGCTCGCGCATGCCGAGATCGATGACCTGCTCGCAGCCGGCAGGCGCCCGATCGTCGTGGGCGGCACCGGCCTGTACCTGCGCGCCGCGCTGAGCGAGCTCAGCCTGCGCCCGCCGCCGCCGGAGGGGGTGCGCGAGCGCTGGACGGCGGAGCTCGAACGGAGCGGGGCGCCGGCGCTACATGCCACGCTGCGCGAGCGCGCTGCGTGGGCGGCCGACGGGATCGACCCGAACGACCGCCAGCGGATCGTGCGGGCGCTGGAGCTGCTCGACCTCGGGGAGCTCGAGCCGCCCGAGGGGCCGTCCCAGCTGTGGAGCGCGGAGCTGCGTCAGCCGACGCTGCTGGCTGGGCTGACAATGGAGCGTCAGGCGCTGTACGCGGCGATCGACGCCCGTGTCGAGGAGATGCTGGCGGCGGGTGCGCGCGAGGAGGTGCTGCGGGCGCATGCGGGCGGCGCCTCCGACACCGCGCGCAAGGCGCTCGGCTTCGATGAGCTGCTCGCGGGCGACGTGGAGGCGATGAAGCGGCGCACGCGCAACTACGCCAAGCGTCAGCTCACGTGGATGCGCAAGCTCGCGGGCGTGCGAGTCATCGACGCGACCGGTCGCGACCCGCTGGCGATCGCCCGCGAGATCCTGGCCGCGACGCCTGACCTAGACTCCGGCGCCTGATGGCCCCGATGCGATTCGAGAAGTGGCAGGCGCTCGGCAACGACTATCTGATCGTGGAGCGCGACGAGCTGCCGTTCGAGCTCACGCCCGCGCGTGTGCGCGGACTCTGCCGCGGGCACTTCGGCGTGTTCGCCGACGGCGTGCTGCTGCTCTCGCCGCCCGCCGAGGACGCGCACGTGGCCGACCTGCGCATCTTCAACCCCGACGGCTCGGAGGCGGAGCTCTCGGGCAACGGCGCGCGCGAGGCGATCCTGTACCTGCGCCGGCGCGGCTGGACGGACAAGGACAGCTTCACGATCCACACCGCCGCCGGCGAGATCCGCCCGACGATTACGGGGCTGGACACATGCAGGGTGGACATGGGCCGTGCGAGCCTCAGCTCGCAGGACTTCCCGGCTGGCCCCGCCGACGGACGCGGCACGGTCGCCTCTGGTGGGCGCGAGTGGAGCTTCCGCCACGTGTCGATCGGCAACCCGCAGTGCGCCATCTACGTCGAGTCCGTGGCGGAGCTCGAGGCGCTCGACCTGCCCGCGCTGGGGCCGTCGATCGAAGGCGACGCACGATTCCCCAACCGCACGAACGTGTCGTGGTACACCGAGCTTGACGCGGCGACCGGGCCCGATCAGCCATCGCCATCGCGGGGTGTGCCCGCGATGATCCGCGCGCGGATCTTCGAGCGCGGGGTGGGGGAGACACTGTCGTCGGGCACGGGTGCGACGGGGGCGGCGGTCGCGCACGTCGAGCGATCACGCGCCGATCGCGCCAATCGCGCCGATACGCGCGTGAGGGTCGAGCTCGACGGCGGCGAGCTGGAGGTCGAGGTGGGGGAGGATCTGCACATCAACCTGACAGGCTGGGCCCGGCCCGTGTTCGAGGGTCGCCTCAGCGAGGACTTCCAAAAGGAGCTGCATGAGACCGAGTAAGCGCCTTGAGCGCATCCCGCCGTACGCGTTCGCCCAGCTGGAGCGCAAGATCTCCGAGAAGCGCGCGGCGGGGGTGGACGTGATCAGCCTCGGCATCGGCGACCCCGACCGGCCGACGCCGCCGCTGATCGTCGAGGCGATGCAGGAGGCCGTCAGCGAGCCCGAGACGCACCGCTACCCCACCAACCGCGGACGCGATGACTTCAGGGGCGCGGTGCGCGACTTCTACGAGCGGCGCTTCGACGTGAAGCTCGACCCCGAGAACGAGATCATCCCCGCGCTCGGCGCCAAGGAGGCCATCTTCAACCTCAGCCTCGCGTTCCTGGACCCGGACGACTACGCGCTCGCGGCTGATCCCGGCTACCCGGTCTACACGGGCGGCCCGTGGCTGGCAGGCGCGCAGCCCGTGCTGATGGCGCTTGAGCCCGAGCACGGCTTCGTGCCCGACCTCGGCGCGATCGACGAGGACGTTGCGCGCAGATCCAAGCTGATGTTCCTCAACTACCCCAACAACCCCACCGGCGCGGTCGTGCCGGACGGGTTCTTCGAGCGGGTGGTCGAGTTCGCGCGCGCGTACGAGATCCTCGTCGTGCACGACAACGCGTACTCGGAGATCGTGTTCGACGGCTACCACGCGCCGTCGTTCCTGCAGACGCCCGGCGCGAAGGACGTGGGCATCGAGGTGTTCTCGCTGTCCAAGGGCTACAACATGACCGGCTGGCGCTGCGGCGTGCTGGTCGGAAACGCGCAGGCGCTCGCGACCTACTGGCGGCTGAAGACCAACATCGACTCCGGCATGTTCGAGGCGGTGCAGCTCGCGGGCGTGGCGGCGCTGTCGCCGGACGCCGACGTCGAGGTCGCGTCGATGAACGAGCTGTACCGGCGCCGGCGCGACCTGGTGTGCGACGCGCTGCGCGGGATCGGCGTGAACGTGCGCCCGCCGCACAGCACGATCTACGTGTGGGCGCCCGTGCCCGACGGCTTCGAGCACTCGGAGGCCTACTGCGAGCACGTGCTCGAGCGCACCGGCGTGGTGCTCACGCCCGGCGCCGTCTACGGACCCGCGGGCGAGGGTTGGTTTCGCATCTCGCTGACGACCCCCGACGAGCGCCTGCTGGAGGCGGTCGAGCGGCTGGGAACGCTCGGGGATTGAAGTCGTCGAGGTCTCGTCCGCGTCGAGCACGCTCGCCGCGGCGAGCTCGACTACAGGCCCTAGACTTGACAGTGGATGGATTCAAGCCGTAACGGCACCGAGCCAACACAGCGCGCGGCGCAGCGTGCCTTCTGCATCGCCGCGCTGCCCGACGGCGACGACCTGGCCGAGCTCGGCGAGCTGCTGCGCACGGCCGGCGTGGCAGTCGTCGGCGAGATGGTCCAGCGGCGCGAGCAGCCGCACCCGAACACGTACCTGGGCCCGGGCAAGGTCGCCGAGGCGAAGGCCGCCGCCGCGGCGTGCGACGCGAACCTGATCGCCTGCGACGACGAGCTGAGCGCGCGCCAGGAGCGCAACCTCGAGGAGGCGCTCGGCCTGCCCGTGGTGGACCGCACGACCGTGATCCTCGACATCTTCGCCTCGCACGCGAACAGCGCCGAGGGCAAGCTCCAGGTCGAGCTCGCGCAGCTCGAGTACAACCTCGCGCGCATGCGCGGCCTGTGGAGCCACCTCGAGCGCCTCGGCGGCGGCATCGGCACGAGGGGACCGGGGGAGACCCAGATCGAGACGGATCGAAGGTTGGCGCGCAACCGAATCTCGGTTCTACGCAGTCGCCTGGAGCACGTGAAGGGCACGCGCGCCGTTCAGCGCGCCGAGCGCGAGCGCGCGGCGCTGCCGACGATCGCTCTGGTCGGCTACACCAACGCCGGCAAGTCGACGCTGCTGAACGCGCTCACCGGCTCGGAGGTGGGCGTGCGCGACCGCCTCTTTCACACGCTCGACCCGACCACGCGCACGCTCAAGCTGGGCGGCCGCGCGCACCTGCTGACAGACACCGTCGGCTTCATCAGCAAGCTGCCGCACCAGCTGGTGGACGCGTTCGGCGCGACGCTCGAGGAGACCAGCCGCGCGGAGCTGCTCGCGCACGTGCTCGACGCCTCCGCGCCCGAGGCCCAGCAGGAGATCATGAAGCGCTCCGTCGAGGGCACGCTCGAGGAGATCGGCGCCGGCGAGCGCCGGCGCCTGCTCGTGCTCAACAAGGTCGACCTGCTCGACCACGACGCCCGCGAGGAGCTGCGCTTTCGCCACCCCGACGCGGTGTTCGTCAGCGGCGTCAGCGGCGAGGGGCTCGACGAGCTGCGCGACCGTCTCGAGGATGCGCTCGCGCACACGCTGCGCCCGCTCGACCTGCTCGTGCCCTATGCCGACGGAGGCAGCCTCGCCGAGCTGCACGAGCTCGCCGGCGACGTCAGCCGCGAGGACACCGCCGAGGGCGTCCGCGTGCACGCGCTCGTGCCCGCCCGCTTGGCCGAGCGCTTCGCGCGCTTCGCCGTCGCGTCCTAGCACGCAGCGCTCCCCGGCGGGCTCGCGGGCGCCGCCCGCCTCACACCCCCGCCGCGTGGCGGGCGCCGAGGTGCGTCTGGCGCTCGATCTCGTCCTCCAGCGGCGCCAGCTCGCCAGGGTCGATGCAGAGCGCACGGGCGATCAGCCAGTCGGCGAACCACACGTTCTTCGGCAGCAGCGGCCCGTGCAGGTAGGTGCCGATCGTGCTCGCCGTCCGCGCGCCCTCGAAGCCGCTGCGCCCGTCGTTGCCGTAACCCTTGAGCACACGTCCGAGCGGCTGCTGACCCTCAGCCAGATGCGTGCGCCCACCGTGGTTCTCGAACCCCGCCAGCACGCGTGCGCCGCCGGAGGCGGCGTCCTTAAGAGCCCTTCCAGCAGATGCAGCGCTCCGCGCCAGGACGCCCTCGCCCGCCGCGTCGGCGCGCGCGTCGAGCGACACCTCGATCGCGACGTTGCCGATCAGGCGCGGGCCGTCCTCGCGCACGGTGCGCACGTCCAGCAGCCCCACACCGGGGATCTCCTCCTCGCCGAGGGTGTAGGAGTGCCCGAGCAGCTGGTAGCCGCCGCACACGCCCAGCACCACCGCGCCGCGCGCCGCCGCCGCATGCAGCCCCTCGCGCTTGGTCTCGATCAGGTCCTGCGCGCACAGGCGCTGGTCGCGATCCTGTCCGCCGCCGATGTAGAACAGGTCGTGCGCGTCCGCCTCCAGACGCTCGCCGAGGCCGCTGGATGACAGCTCGAAGCCGATCCCGCGCCACGAGCAGCGACGCTCGAGCACGATCAGGTTGCCGCGATCCGCGTAGATGTTCATCAGGTCCGGATACAGCGCGCACACGCGCAGCGGGCGCGGGGGAGTCGGGCGCGACGGAACCGACGCGCCAGCCGCCTGCTCAGGCACGGAACATCACCGCCACGCTCGCCGTGTGCTCCTCGGTCGCCGGTATCGCGCGCGTCCCCGCCTCCGTCAGGCCAGCCTCGCGGCCCTCGCGCTGCAGCTGGCCCACGCTCACGCGATCGAGCTCCACCACGTCGCGCACCCACGCCGGCTGCTCCTGCGCGGCGGGATCCTCGCCCGCGAGCACCGCGCGCTCGCGCTCGATGCGCACCACGCGCCTGCCCACCCGCACGCGCGTCGCGCGGCTTATGTAGGTCGTCCCGCCCACCCGCGCGATCTCCGGGGAGGGCCCGACGTCGCCCGCGTCGCAGTCGAACGGCTCGATCTCCGTGGCGATCGCGCACACCAGCGCGCCACCCGGGCGCAGATGCGCGCGAGCACGGCGCAGGAACTCCAGCCGGCCCACCGGGCCTCCCAGCAGCTGCACCGTCTGCATCGGCGCCACGCACAGCGCGAAGTCGCGACGATCCAGCTCGAACGTGCGCGCGTCCGCGCACACCGTGTCCACGCGCATCCCCGCCGCGCGCTCCCGCAACGCTTGGAGCAGCTCCGCGTCCAGGTCCAGCGCCGTCACCCCGTGGCCCGCGCGCGCGAGATCCAGGGTTACCCGTCCGCTCCCAGCGCCGACGTCGAGCACCGCGCTCGGCGGCGCTCCCGCGCTCGCGTCCCGCTCCGCATCGTCGGTGCCGGTGATGGTGGTGGTGGCCCCCGCGAGCTCGCGCCACAGCGGCAGGTCGGCCGTGTAGCAGCCGCACTCCAGGTCATGCCACACGACCGCGTGAGAGTCGCTCACGACCACGCGCTGCTCGCCTCTCCGCGCTCCACCAGCAGCTCACGCAGCGCCAGCATCGCCGTGTACGTCGGCAGCGCGAACAGCGGTGCGGCGGCGGAGCCTCCGCGCTCGTCGCCGGCGCCGAGGCGCTTGGCGGGCCCGGGGCGGTCGGCCGCCGCGGTGCGCAGAGCATCCGCGAGGTCCTCGCGCACGTCGATGCGCGCCGGGTCGATGCCCGCGTACTTCAGCCGCGCCGCCAGGTCCGCCGCGCGCGTGCCGCTGCACGTCGCCCGGCGGATGCGTCCGGTCAGCAGCTCGAAGTCCGCGTCCCAGATCCACGACACGTCGCGGCCATCCGCGATGTGGTCGTTGAGCACCCCCAGCAGGTCGTGCTCGCCGGGCTCCAGCGCGAGCGTGCGCAGCACCTCGTTGGCGCCCGCCGGGTTCTTCACGAGCAGGATGCGCAGCTCGCGCGTGGCAGGTGACGCCGCGGCGTCGGTGCCCGCGGGCGTGCCAGCTGCGGCCGCCGCAGCGGCAGGGAGCGCGGGGACCGACAGGGTCACCGTCTCAGCGCGACCGAACGCGGGCCTGGTCGCATCGAGGCCCGCGACGATCGTTCCCAGCGGAACGCTCAGCGCCGTCGCCAGCGCCGCCGCGGCGAGCGCGTTGTAGACGTTGTACAGGCCGGGCAGCGCCAGCGACACCTCCGCCTGTCCGGCGGGCGTGCTCAGCGTGAAGCGCGCCGCGCGCACGCCCTCCAGGCGCACGTCGGTGGCCGTCACCGCCGGCGCTGGGCGCGACCGGCCGCAGCTCGCGCAGTGGTAGTGCCCGAGGTGGCCGAGGTAGATCGCGTCGAACACGTACGGCGCGCCGCAACGGCGGCAATGCTTGGCGTCTGCCGCGTGCGCCATCCCGGGCAGCGCCAGCGAGTCATCGTCCATCCCGAAGTACAGGACGCCCGCATGCTCGCGCCCCAGATCCGCGATCAGCGGGTCGTCGGCGTTCAGCACGAGCTTGCGCTCGCCTCCGCTCGCGGCCCCACGTTCACGCAGCACCTCTTCCCAGCGCTCGGCGATCGTGTCGAGCTCGCCGTAGCGGTCGAGCTGGTCGCGGAACAGGTTGCCGAGCAGGATCGCGCGCGGGCGCAGCTCCGAGGCGAGCTGCGCCAGCCACAGCTCGTCCACCTCGAACAGGCCGAGCTCGCCCGCGATCGCGCCCCGCGGCCGCGCCGCGGCCAGCAGCGTCGTGGCGATCCCGCCGGCCATGTTCGCGCCCGCCTGGTTGTGCACGAGCGAGATCCCGGCGCGCTCGAGGATGCCCGCGGCCATCGCCGCGGTCGTCGTCTTGCCGTTCGTCGCCGAGATCAGCACGCTGCCGCGCGGCAGGCGCGCGCCGAGCCGGCCGATCGCACCGGGTGCCAGCCGCATCAACAGCTTGCCCGGAGCGCTCGTGCCGCCGCCACCACGCCGGCGCGAGATCGCCCCGACGCCACGAGCGAGCGCGAGCTTCGCAGCGAGCGTGTCCGCCATCAGCCCTCCGAGAAGGCCGACCCGGGCTGTGCCGGGACGATCATCGTGACGGCGCCCTGCAGCGCGCGCACGCGAACCGGAAGCTCGCCGATCGGGTCGCCGTCCGCGTACATCGTGAACGGGCGGTCGGCGCTGAGCGCGATCTCGCGCGCGCGAAAGACATGCACGCCGGGCTCGCGCACGTGCGTGCCCTTGAACACCTTCGGCAGGATCCTCGTCAGGAACCTGAGCTTGCCGACGCTCTCCAGCACCACGACCTCGAGCAGGCCGTCGTCGAGCAGCGCATCCGGCGCTGCGCGCATGCCGCCCCCATACATCTTGGAGTTGGCCGCTCCCACCGAGAAGGCCGTGAACGCACGACGCTCGCCCGGCGGTTCGAGCTCGATCTCGAAACGCGCCGGCCTCCACGACACGAGCGCGCCGAGCGCGCCGTACACGTATACGAGTCCCCCGAGCCACGCCGGGGCTTCGTTGGCGATGCGGTTGGCGTCGCTGTCGAAGCCCGCCGACGCGATGCCCACGAACGCCCGCCCACCATCTCCGGGTCCGGCTCCAGCTCCAGCTTCCGGCTCGTCGCTCTCCACGATCCCGAGATCGACCGCACGCGTGTGTCCGGCGGCGATGATCGCGGCCGCCGCCTCCCGGTCATCCGGTATGCCCAGCACCCGCGCCAGATCGTTGCCGCGTCCGCCGGGGATCACGCCGAGCACCGCTCCCGGCAGCAGCCTGAGGGTGTCGGCGAGCGCGCCGATCATGCCGTCGCCGCTAAGCGCCACGATCGTCTCGCCGCGGCCCGCCGCCTCGGCCGCGAGCTCGCGGGCGTGGTCGAGGTGGATCGTGTCCACGCGGCGCACCGTCAGGCCCTGCGCGCGCAGGGCCCGCTCGGCCTCTGGCGCGAGGCGCCCGGCCCTGCCGCCGCCCGCAGCGGGGTTCACGACCAGGCAGACAGGTGCAGACACGATGCGGGCAAGCCTATTGTTCGTGCGGGGCGCGGCAGCGCAGGACGAGCGTCAGGAGGGGCCCGCGCTGCGCGCGCGGTTGCGGCGGCGCCGCCCGATCATGCTCACGACCGCGAGCACCGCGATCACCAGGAACAGCCCGAGCAGGATGCCGGGCGCCAGACCAAGCCCGCCGAACGGGAGCGCGATCAGCTCGACGATGCCGGCGCCGAGCGCGAGCAGCACGAGGATCAGCGCGATGATCAGCAGCACGCCGCGCACGCGCACGAGGATGCCGGCAGAGGAGGGGGGCACCAGCAGCCCCATCGCGCGCAGCGCGAACATCTGGCGACCGCTGGGGGGCGCCTGACCGAGCCGCTCGACCGCGCTCTTGAGATCCCCCGCGCGACGTTCCGCCAGCGCGAGCGACGCGTCCGCCATGCGCCTGATCTGCATCCGCTCCTGCGGCCGCGCGGCCGCGATCGCCCGCTGGAAGTAGGAACGGGCGGACTCCGCGTCGAAGCGCTCGGACGCGCGTGCGCCCAGGATGGCCATCGCGGCGGCCTTGTATTTGGTCTCGGCCTCGAGCTCCTCGTCCGTGCGCCGCTCGAGCGCCTGGATGGCCTCGAGGCCGCCGCGCTGCTCCATCCGGACCTGGCGTTGTTTGGGGGCCATGAGCGGCCATTCTATGGTGTGGCGAGATCCCGGCGCAGGAGCGGGCGCGGATGCGCGGTCATGCCCAGCGCCTGCCCGCCCAGCCGGTATGCTCGCCACGTGCTGAGCCGTTTCCGTTTGCCATCGCGGAGCCTGCGCGCGAGTTCCTGCGCACTGTTGCTGGCAGCGCTGCTGGCCTTGGCCGGCACAGCCGCCCCGGCGGCGCTCGCGGCGAGCCTCAACGGGGGCGGGGCGCTGAGCGAACTGACGAAACCCTCAGAAACAGAAGAAGCGGAAACGAAGACCACCGCAACGACGTCGAGCACGGCGTCCTCGGAACCGCACGACTCCAAAACCGTGCTCGTGCTGGGGCTCGCCGCCGCGGCCGTGCTGCTGGCGGGGATCGTGTTCGTGATCATGCGCGACGTGCGCAAAGTCGCGCCCGCGACCACCGGCGAGATGCTCGAAGGCAGCGCGGCGCGCCGCTCCGAGGCCGCGATGCGCAGGCGGCGCGCGAAAGCCAAGGCCGCGCGCCAGCAGCGCAAGCGCAACCGCTGACGTCCGGCGCGCTGACGTCCCGCTGACGTCCGGCGCGCTGAGCTCAGTGCGAGACGCGCAGCGGGCCCGTGCGGGCCGTGCTCGTGCGCACGCGCGGCGGGGAGGCCGGAGATGGCGAGCCGTGCGGATCGCGGCGCGGCCTGGGCGGACGCGGCGAGCGGGGGTGGGGGTCGAGTGGTCCGCCGGGGAGCGCCTTGGAGCCGCCATCCTCTTCGGAGGAGTCGGGGACGTCGGTGGAGCTCATCGCCTCGTCGTTGCGGAAGGGGATCCACAGCAACAGGCCCGCCAGCGGAATCTTCACCAGCGCGGCGAGAAACAGGATCCAGACCCACAACGGCATCTCCTGCGCGATGGTACTACTGCCGTGTGCAATCGCAAAGAGCCCGCGCGCTGAGCGCGCTCGCGGCGGACGTCAGCGGCTGCCGGCGCTGCCCGCGGCTGGTCGGCTGGCGCGAGCAGGTCGCCCGCGAGCGGCGCGCCGCGTTCGCCGAGCAGGAGTACTGGGGGCGCCCCGTCCCGGGCTTCGGCGACCCCTCGGCTCGGGTGCTGCTGCTCGGGCTTGCGCCGGCCGCGCACGGCGCCAACCGCACCGGGCGCATGTTCACAGGCGATCGCTCCGGGGACTTCCTGTTCGCTGCCCTGCACCGCACCGGCTTTGCCAGCCAGGCGCTCTCGCGCGACCGCGCGGACGGCCTTGAGCTCAGCGACGCGTGGATCACCGCGGCGGTGCGCTGTGCGCCGCCGGCGAACCGCCCAACCCCAGCCGAGCGCGACAACTGCCTGCCGTGGAGCGTCGCCGAGATGAAGCTGCTCGCCGATGCGCGGGTGCTGGTGTGCCTCGGCGCGTTCGCGTGGGACGCGGCCCTGCGCTTGACCGCCGCGCTCACCGAGCCGCCGAACGCGCCGCGCCGGCCACGGCCGCGCTTCGGCCACGGCGTCGAGCTTGCGGGCGGGCAGCATCGGCTGATCGGCTGCTACCACCCGAGCCAGCAGAACACGTTCACGGGCAGGCTCACCGAGCCGATGATCGACGCAGTACTAGTACGCGCCAGGGAGCTGGCCGACAGCCCGCGCTAGCATCGGTTGCAACGATGAGGAACGCGATCGCAGCGACGATGGTGGTGCTGGCCGGCCTGGTGGCCGCCAACATGCTCGGCGTCGCCGCCGCGGAAGCTCCCACCACGCCCACGCCGGTGCGCACCGTCAGCGTCGAGGGCGTCGCCACCGTGCCGATCGCGCAGGAAGCGAACCGCGCCACAGCGACGGCGGTGTATCGCGAAGGCATGGCCGCCGCGCTCGCCGACGGTCAGAGCAAGGCTGAATTCCTCACGGGCAAGGCCGGAGGCACGCTCGGCAGCGTGCAGAGCATCGTCGAGGGTGGCGGCTTCATCAATTGCACCGGCAACGAAGAATCGGGCTACGTGGAATACAAGGGCGAACAGCCCGACTTCGGCTCGTCTGCACAGTCGGTGTCGGTGCTTCGGGCAACCGCGCCAGCCGCGCGGTCGGGCTCCAAACCGGCGGGCAAGCGCCGCAAGAAGCACCCGGCCGCGAAAAAGGCGAGCGTGGCCGGGTGTACGCTCAGCGCGCAGGTCGCGCTCGTATACGCCATCAACTGACGCCGACCGCACCGGCGCGCACTAACCTGGTGCGCATGCCATACACGACCGCCGACGCCAGGCAGCAGCTGCTCGACACCATTGCCGCGGCTGCCGACAAGCTCGGCGCGGCGGTGGCGTCGCTGAGCGAAGCCTACGAGCAGCTGGACGAACGCAACGCCGACGCCGTCGAGGAGGCGCTGTTCAGGCCCGTGCAGATGGCCTACGGGCGCGCGCGGCGCGCGCACTCCGCCTTCGCCGAGCGCCACAACCTCCCGGCGCGCACGTTCGAGGCTGCCATCGCGGGCGCTCCCGCGCAGGGAGCCAGGGGCTTCCTGGACAGCGCGGTGGCGGCGGTCGGCGACGCGGACCAGCTGCTGGCGACGCTCCAGGACTCGATGCTGCCGGTCGAGGTCGGCGACCAGCAGCTCCGCGCAGACCTCGAGCAGATCCGCTCGCTGCTCGCCGGCCTCGGCGCACGCACCCGCGAGCTCGAGCGCACGCTCGGGCGCTAGCGTCGCGCCAGGGCGCCGGCGACCGGCGGCGCGCGCTACTCGACGGGCGCGCCGTTGGCGGTGAGCGTGACCTCGATGTTGCCGCGCGTGGCGTTCGAGTACGGGCACACCTTGTGCGCCGCGCGCACGAGCTCGACCGCCGCGGGCACGTCGGCGATCGACGGCAGCGTCACGTTGAGGCCGACGGACAGCAGGAAGCCGCCGTGGCCGTCGGGGGAGAGCGAGACCTCGGAGTCGATCGCCGCGTCGCCGGCCTCCACCTTTGCGCGGCGCGCGACCACGCCGAGCGCGCCCTCGAAGCACGCCGCGTAGCCGACGGCGAACAGCTGCTCGGGGTTGGTGCCACCACCCGGGCCGCCCATCTCCTCGGGGATGCGCAAGTCCACGTCGAGCGCGCCGTCGCTCGAGTGACCGTGTCCCTCCATGCGCCCGCCGGTCACGTGCGCCTTGGCTGTGTAGAGCTTGTCTGCCATCAACATCCCTCTCGTTCGCGGGTTCCGGGCGGCTCAGATGCTAGAGGGTCAACACGGGCGCGCGTGCCGGTCAGAGCCTGCGCGGAGCGCGTTGCTACCGCTCCACCAGCGGGCGCACCTCGATCGCGCCGCCCATGCTCGCCGCCGGAATCCGCGCGGCCAGCTCGATCGCCGCGTCGAGGTCGTCGGCCTCGAAGAGCAGATACCCGCCGATCGCCTCCTTGACCTCCGCGAACGGGCCGTCGGTCGTCAGTGTCCTGCCGTCGGCCACGCGCACGGTGGTAGCCGTCTCAGGTGGTTGCATCCGCACGCCCGAGGTCACGCCCGGGGTCTCGTTGATCGCCTTGTAGGCGCCGTAGATCGCGCCCTTCTGGTCTTGGGGGAGGGCGTCCCACTCCGCCGACGGTGGCGTCGGCGTCGTGCCCTGGTGGATCAGCAGCATGTACTTCATCGCGTCCTCCTTGGAAGTGGTTGTCGCTTGAGACGAACGGCGAACCGTGATCTCGACAGCCCCGACCCGCGGCGTCCTTGCGGGCTGACTCGCGCCTGTCGGGGTGAGGCCGCGGGCGACATACATACGTATGTTATAACGTACTCTTATCTGAGATCGCCGATCGAAGGGGTGGTGGGCATGGAGCTTCTGGAGTGGGATGCCAGCACTTATGACTCGTTGGATCTGCCGCACAAGCACTGGGGCAGGGACGCACTCGAGCGCCTGCCGCTGCGGGGCGATGAGACGGTGCTGGAGCTCGGCTGCGGGAGCGGCCGCGATAGCGAGCGTCTGCTCAAGGCGCTGCCGCGCGGTCGGCTCGTGGCCGTCGACGGCTCGTGGCAGATGCTCGACCAGCTGCGCGGGCGCCTTGGCGACGGCGAAGGTCGCCTCGAGACGTTGCACCGCGACTTGCGCGAGCCGTTCAACCTGCACGGGCCTTTCGACGCGGTCATGAGCGTCGCGACGCTGCACTGGCTGCCCGACCATCAGCACATCTTCGACGAGCTCGCGCAGGTGCTACGTCCGGGCGGGCGGATCGTGATCGAGGCTGGCGGTCACGGCAACATCGCCGGGTTCCTGGAGGTGCTCGGCGCGGTGCGCCACTACGACGGCTCGCGCTTCTGGAACTTCGCCGACATCGGCGAGACGAGCGAGCGGCTGCACAAGGCCGGCTTTCGGGAGATCGCCGTGCGGCTGGTGCCCGACGAGGCACGCCTGGAGGATCGCGCCCAGCTGGAGGCGTTCGTGGCCACGGTGGTGCTGGCGGCGCCGTTGCGGGAGATGCCGAGCGATCAGCGGGCGGCGTTCGTGACGGACGTGTGCGATCGGCTGCCCGAGCCCGCGATCGACTTCGTCCGCCTGCAGATCGAGGCCACACGCGCGCCGACGATGAGGCTCTGAGACTCTTCTTGCGGGCGCCGGGAGGCCGGCCACGGTGAGGCTCGCGGGGGTCTCTTTCGTATCGGGTTTACATAACATGCATTATCGGGCGTGAAAGGGGAGCTGGTCAGTCTTGGATCGCTGAGTGCGGCGTCCCGTTCATGTGAGACGGGAATCCCGTCCATCTGAGACAGCCGGGCTGGGCTGGCTTACGTGGATGTGCTGCCCAGCGGTTTCATTTCGGCCAGGAGCCGCCTCCGGTATTCGGTGAGGCGGCGCGGCTGGAGTCGCAGTTGTTCGCCGAGCTGCGCTCATCGCGCGACGTCCACGGGTCGGGCGGCCGCGTGCAGTCTCTGATCGGAACGGCTTTCCCGCGGACGGTGCCCGACATGACTCGCGGCTCAGCGAGGCGAGTCTTGGTCCAAGGTGGACTCGATGTCGCTGTCAGCGCCGCTGCACCGGCGGCGGTGCGACCTCCTGAGCCATAGAATCGCGGCCGTGCCGTTCACGCTCAGGAACCTCAGGGAGGATCTGGAGGACCTTGGGTCCAACTTCGACGGCGCGCCGGACCTGGAGTTCCGCATGGCGAGCAAGGCGCTCGAGCTCGAGCAGTCCGGGACCTCAAGATCCTCGTGTTCGGTGCGCCCAATCTCGGCGAAAATCCGCGAGAAGACGTCGAGGGTCAGCGGGACTGGTGGGCTGACTAATAGCGCTTCGCATCTCGGGCGGGCACACTCCCCGGGCGAGCAACTGCTCCAGCCACGGCGGGCGGTCAAGTGATCCGGGTGGACCGGGCAGCTCGGACGCGCAACGCAGTATCGCAACGTTCGTGACCCGGCCCTCGAGAACCGACCGGTCCATCACGTCGCGGTGACGCTCGTTCGCTTCGGCTGAAAATCAAGCAATCGACAATCGAGCCGGTACTCCGTGAACCAGCCATCGTCGTTCCACGCGTCCATCGTGCTGATCTCGACCAGCCCCGCTTGGAATCGTCACCGACCAACCACCCGCGAGCGTCGCGGATGCGCGGCGCACTCTCACGACGAATGCGCACCAGATCACACGTGTAGATCAACTCCGGCATCTCAGGCAGATTGGGGCGGATGTCCACAAGAGCACCCACGCAACCGAAGGAGGACCGTGATGCGGAAGCTGATCTACTCGATGACTGTGTCGCTGGACGGCTACATCGCCGGACCCGATGACGCGATCGACTGGACGGTGCCCGACGAGGAGCTGTTTCTGTTCCACACCCAGCAGATACAGGAGACTGGTGTGCATCTCTGCGGACGGCGGCTCTACGAAACGATGGTCTACTGGGAGACCGCTGAGGAGAGTCCGCTTGTCGCGGAGCACGTCAAGTTCGCCCAAATCTGGAAGGCCCTGCCGAAGGTCGTGTTCTCCACGACGCTGGAGAGCGTCGTGGGCAACACCAGGCTGGCCAGGGACGGCGTCGGCGAGGAGGTCTCGAGGCTCAAGGAACAGCCCGGAAAGGACATCGCCGTCGGCGGCGCCGGCCTCGCCCGTGCGTGTATGAAGCTGGAGCTGATCGACGAGTGGCGGCTGTTCGTCAGCCCGGTCCTACTCGGCGGCGGCACACCCTACTTCCCGACCCTGGACGAAAGGATCAACCTGGAGTTGGTCGAGACGAAGACGTTTGGCTCTCGCGTCGTTTACCTTCGCTACAGGCGCGTGCCAGACGGCCTGTAGGTGATCGTCCCCACTCGCGCACCCTGGCGGGACCGGCGACAAGAGTCGGGCCGCTCTGGTGGTCGCCCTATCGCAGACAATGATGAGCAGGACACTTCCCCGCAATTTCCGAGCCTCGCTTGACATAGGAGCAACGGACAGCGCTCTGGCGACGCTCGCGGCGGCCGAGTGTCCCTCACCCATCAGGCCGGAAGCGTCGAACGCACGTTGCCGCGAAGTGGCACGGCTTGCGGAACCTGCTTGGATCGAAGAACGAGCACACAGCGAACGAGGAGGTAGGTGGAATGAACATAGAGTTCCTCTCAACTCTGGCGGTGATCGCACCCGATCCGGCCGCCAGTCGCAAGCTCTACGTCGACACGCTCGGGCTCCCGCTCGAGAGCCACGGCGACGATTATCACCACAGCGAGCACATCGCCGGCTGCAAGTCCTTTGGTATCTGGCCGCTGTCCCAGGCAGCGGAGGCATGCTTCGGGACGTCGCAGTGGCCGGCGGAGCGGCCGGTGCCGCAGGTCAGCATCGAGTTCGATGTCGCGGACGCCGCAGCGGTGACCCCGGCGGCACGGGAGCTGGAGCAGGCCGGCTACGAGCTGCTGCACCCACCCCGCGAGGAGCCGTGGGGTCAGACCGTAGCCAGGCTGCAGTCACCGGAGGGCGCGATCGTCGGCATCTCGTACGCCCCTGTGCTCCACGACCAGCACTGACTGAAGGGAGGACAACCGGCGACGCCGGCGGCAAAATGCACCAGGTCAGCTCGGTCACGCTCACCGGACGGCTGGTCCGCGATGCGCCTCTCGCCCGCATGATCGCCGAGCTCGTCGACGAGCGCGAGGACTGATCCCGGGACGCGAGTCGACGGCAGCAAGAGAGCCGACAAGCCGAAGAGGACGCGCTAGTCCGACCGGGTTCGAGCAGGCTCCCCCGTCTCCCCTGGTCGCCGTCCGGCCGTCCCTGCCGTCATCTACCGTGAAGCCGTGCCGCGCCAACCCGACGCCCGCAGCTACGGGCGCGTCTTCGATGAGGTCGCCGAGGACTATGACCGTCATCGCCCGACCTACCCGGACGTACTCGTCGACCGGGCGTGCGAGGGCATCGGCCCCGGCGCCGCGGTGCTCGAGATCGGCTGCGGCACGGGACAGCTCACGCGCAGCCTGCTGGCCCGCGGGCTGCGGGTGACAGCCGTGGAGCCGGGCCAGCAACTGATCGTGCGGGCTCGCGATCGGTTGAACGGCGTCGGCGATGTGCAGTTCGTCAACGCGCGCCTGGAGGACGCCTCGCTGCCGCGCGCCCAGTACTCGGCTGTGTTCTCGGCGTCGGCGATCCATTGGATCGATCCGGATGTGAGCTGGCGCAAGGCGGCCGACGCGCTGGTGGACGGCGGGAGCCTTGCTCTGTTCTCGTACTTCGGGCTCGACGATCCCCGCAGCGCAGACGATCAGCAGGCGCTGCGTGCCGCCATGACGACGATCGCGCCCGAACTTGCCGCCGATTGGCCTACCTACCGCGACCTCGCCGGCACCCTCGCCGGCGCTGCGGCCCGGCGCGAGAACCTCTCGGAGGTGTGGGCGTGGCTGGGGGGCTATGAGATCGCGCGCGGGTATGCGGCAGACCTGTTTGATGAGGCGCACGTCGTTGCAGTGCCGACGCAGCTGGAGCACACCGCTGACGAGCTCAACGCCCTGCTGGGCACGATGTCGTTCTGGGCAGGACTGTCACCCCGACAGCGCGACGCTCTCGTCGCCGAAAACCAAGCCTTCCACCAGCGGCTCGGCCGGCCGATCCGCTCCAGCACAGTCGCCTGCCTGGTAGTGGCACGGCGCCAGCCCCGCACCTGACCAGCTTGCGAGACGTCGCAGCGCGGTCGGGCTCGCTGACGTTCTCGACGAGCCCGACCGGACCTTGCTCTCGTTTGGGCCTGGGGATCCGGCTCCGCCGGCTCGATCAAGCCGCAGCGACACCGACCTGCTGGAAGTAATGCCCTTCGTCGAGGTCCGCGATGAGCCCCAGCTGGCTCGGCTGCCATCCGAGCAGCTCGCGGGTCAGCGCGCTCGACGCCGGACTGTCGGCCGCGAGGAAGCCGGCCAGCCACGTGAAGTGCTCGCCCGCATCGTCGGGCGAGATGGAGACCACCGGCACGTCGAGGTGCCGGCCGATCACCTCGGCGATGTCGCGGATCGGCACGCCTTCGTCGGCGACCGCGTGCAGCGTCGAGCCCGCCGGCGCCTGCTCCAGCGCTAGGCGGAACAGCCGCGCGGAATCGAGGCGGTGCACGGCGGGCCAGCGGTTGGTCCCGTCGCCGACGTAGCCGGAGACGCCCTTCTCGCGGGCGATGCCGACGAGCGTCGCCATGAAGCCGTTGTCTCCGTCGCCGTGATTGGTCGGCGGGAGGCGCACCACAGACGAGCGCACGCCGCGGGAGGCGAGCGAGAGCACCAGCTCGGCGGTCCCCCACCGCGTCTGCGGACCGCTCCCCCACGCCGCCACAGCCGGGTTCGAGACATGCCCGTCCTGCTCAGTTGCCACCTGCCCCGGTGCAATCCCGAGCGTCCCCGAAGCGATGAGGAACGGCCGGTCGGAGCCCGCCAGTGCCTCACCGAGGCTCTCGACGGCGCGGCGATCGGCGTCGGCGGCGCCCTGGAAGTCTCCAGTGAATGCGAGGTCGTGCTTGAACGCGAGGTGGATCACGCCGTCTGACGCGCCAGCCGCATCTCGCAGAACGTCGAGGTCGTCGAGCGTGCCGCGCTGCACCTCTGCCCCGGCGGCGGTGAGGGCAGCGGCCGAGGCATCCGAGCGAGCGAGCCCGACGACCTGATGGCCGGCCCCGAGGAGCTCGGGAACGACGGCGGAACCGATCCAGCCTGACGCGCCGGTGACGAATACACGCATGAGAAAACCTCCAGATAGAAAATCAATGACAGTGACTGCCATCAGCGTAGCACCGATGTCAGCCACTGTCGTGGGATAGACTTGGGGCATGGGTCGCTGGGAGCCGAACGCGCGTGGCCGGCTTATGCAGGCGGCCTTCGCGCTCTATGGCGAGCGTGGGTTCGAGCAGACCACGGTCGCCGAGATCGCCGAGCGGGCGGGACTGACCGAGCGAACGTTCTTCCGGCACTTCGCCGACAAGCGCGAGGTTCTGTTCGCGGGCGCAGACGCGTTGCGGGAGCTGCTGGTCAGCACGGTCGCCAAAGCGCCCGGGTCACTTGCGCCGATCGACGCGGCAGCCGCGGGTCTCGAGGCCGCCGGCGCTCTCATTCAGGAGGGCGGCGAGCTTGCGCGACAGCGCCAGGCCATCATCGCTTCGAGCGCGGAGCTTCAAGAGCGCGAGCTGATCAAGCTCGCCTCACTCGCCGCCGCGCTCGCCGAGGCGTTGCGCCGGCGCGGCGTCGAGGACCCGGCCGCGAGCTTGACCGCCGAGGCGGGAATCGCTGTCTTCAAGGTCGCGTTTGAACGCTACGTCGAGGAGACCGATCAGCAGGACTTGCCGCTACTCATCCGAGAGTCGCTCGATGAGCTGAAGGCCGTTACCGCGGGCCGATAGTCGCCGGTTAGCCTCGCCGTGAGATCTGCTGTCTCAGATCGGTGAGACGTCGCACGGCAATCAACCGTGCAAGGCATGGGCCACACGCACGACGAGGATCACAGCGAAGGCCAAGCCGAGGAGGCGCCGGAACCAGTTGACCCCGTGCACCAGCTCCTCGTATGCCCAGATAGTCAATGCCAGGTACGAAACCGACGTAGCGTAGGCGTGCCCGGTGCCGCTCGCGAGATTCCCAACCTCTCCGGCGGCAAGCGCGACGGCGAGCGGCACGTTCGGGAACTGCACGATCGGGAAGCGCTGCGGGAAGCTGAGTTGCGTCAGACGCTCGAACAGGGGATCACTCCCCGTCCTCGCCGCGCGTCTCCCGTAGCGCGACCGTCGTCAGGGCCTCGATGTCCTCGATGTCGCTGGGTCTTCCTGCCGTCTGCTTCATCCGGATGAGGTCGTCCACGCCGACGATATGCAGGGTGATCCCATCGAGATCGGTCGTGAGCGCGCGTGTGCGCATCCCGGCGTATGCGGTGGCGCCGGGGACTTCGTTCACGATGTGCAGCTCACCATGTCGAGTGGTGAGAGGCGGCACGATCGGGGTGACACGCAGTTGCTCCGCAGTGGGTGTGGGGGCACTCGGGCCGAGCTCGACAGGGTGGGCGTCGAGAGCGACGAGCGCGGCTGCCAGTCGCTCGAAGTTCTCGGGATCGGGCGCCGGCGTGACGTCGAGATCCTTGGTAGTTCGCCGACGCCCATGCACCTGCGCGGCGACCCCGCCGATTATCAGATAGTCCACGCCGTGCTCGGCGAGCACTCGAAACAGCTCTCCGAGGTCCAGCGGGCGCTCCGAGGTGTCGGTCACGACGGCACGTAGCGCGTCGCTGGGTGACCGGCCTTTCGTGCCTCTGCGCCCGCGATCTCCAGCTTGGTTGCGACCAGGTTCCACGATGCCGCCTCGCGCAGTCGTTCCCGCGAGGTAAGCCGCGCGACATCATGCCCCGCCGCAACCAGCGGCACGGCGTCGAGCTCGAGGCGCTCGCCGAGCACCATCAGCAGACGGGTGAGCCGCTCCAGCGTCGGCGACTCGACGCCACGCTCGATGCGGCTGATCGCGTCTTGGCTGGTCCCAGCGCGCAGCGCCAGTCGTCGCTGGCTGATGCCATGGCGGGCCCGCGCTTCGCGCAGCAGGACCGCGGCGCTTGTGCTACACCGCATACGGTGTCAGAATAACACCGAACCAGACCGCTTCTACGGACGCGCGTTCAGGCGGTCGGAGCGAGCGTGATTACCACGCCGCGGTCTCCGTATGGAATGCGCTTGCCGCGCGCGATGCCGACGATCGTGCCCAGCGCCTTCGTGATCTTCGTCGTCGTCGAGCCGTACTTGGCCACCACCCGTTCCCGGATCGCGTCGAGCTCGCTTCCGGCGACTAGACGCGCCGTGGCGTCAACCGCCGTGGTGCCCTCCTTGACCCGGCCGCGCGCGTCGCACGGCTGAACGGTCACGCGTGGCGTGTGCGCAAGCCGCTTGGCCTTGCCAGAGCCCGAGCTGGTCCAGAAGCCGATCGTGCCGTCGTCGAGGTTCGTCGCCCACACCGGCGTGGTCACCGGGGTGCCGTCACGCCGGAACGTAGTCAGCAGGATGTACTTCTCATCACCCAATGCCACGTCTGGAGACTAGCGCCGAACGTCTCGCGGCGCCCGCGCGATCACACCGCCACGACGTGCAGAGCCGGGTGGGCGCGGGCTATGCGTGCGTAGTCCTCGTCCTGAGTGACGACCGGCAGGCCATGCTCGATCGCGGTCGCCGCGATCAGCGCATCGGTGAGCCTGATCGTGCTGTGGATCCCCGCAAGGCGGCAGTCCGCGACGAGCCGCGCCCACGTGATGATGACCGCCTCGCTGATCGCGATCGGGTCTGCGTCTCTTGCGAGGGCGAGTGTGTCGGCACGCCGCGCGCGTGTCGAGTCATCGATCGCGTTGAGGACGCCCAGCTGCAGCTCGCCGATGGTGATCACGGATACCGCCACGCGTTGGGGCAGCTCACCGAGCGCACGGCCTGTCTCGCGCGCGATGAAGACCGATGTGTCGAGCAGCCCGGCGCTCGGCGAGCTCAAAGCTCGTCGAGCGTGTTGCCCACGAGCACGTCAAGCTCATGCCGCAGAGCGGGATCCGCCGCGCGTTGCTGCAGCTGCTCGTGCAGGCTCGAGCCTGAAAGCCAGCGCACACGATGGCCGTGAGGAACGATGTCGGCCACAGGCTCTCCATGCACCGTCAACGTCACTCGCTCCCCCGCCTTGACAGCGTCCACCACCTGTCCCGTGCGGTTGCGCAGATCACGTACGCCGATCACCATGTGCGACAGCGTAGCACACGCGCCACCCACGAGATGCAGCTCCACTTCCCGCATCGCGCCGAGCGCCTGCCTAACCTGAAGTCAGTGTCCTCCGGCGCCTACCAGCTCCTTGAGGGAGAGCTGCACCGTCACGGCACGCTGCGCCACGCCCACCCCCACGGCGGGCCGCACGAGCACGAGGCTCGCCCCGGCCATGAGCACCGCTCGCACGACGATCGCGCCACGCACGCCAACGAGCACGGCCACTCCCACGGCCTGATCGACGAGAGCATCAAGCGCTCGCGCGAGGGCGTTCGCACGGTGACGCTCGCGCTCGGCATCCTCACCTGCACCGCCGCTGCGCAGGCGCTCGTGTTCGCGCTCACCGGCAGCCTCGCGCTGCTGGCCGACCTGATCCACAACGGCGGCGACGCGCTGACCGCGGTTCCCCTCGGCATCGCGTTCGCGCTGCGCTCCCAGCGCGCAGAGCGCCTCGCCGGCCTTGCGGTCGTGGCGGCGATCTTCGTCTCGGCGTGCGTGGCCGCGTATGAGGCGATCGTGCGTCTCATCCACCCGTCGACGCCCGATCATCTGGCGGTGCTCGCGCTCGCCGGCGCGGTCGGGTTCGCCGGCAACTGGCTCGCCGGCCTGGTGCGCACCCGCGCGGGGCACCAGCTGAGCAGCGCCGCGTTGATCGCAGACGGGGAGCACGCGCGCGTCGACGCGTACGTCTCGCTCGCGGTCATCGCCAGCGCGCTCGCGATCGCCGTGGGCGCGCCGATCCTCGATCCGATCATCGGCCTCGGCATGACGGCCGTGATCCTTCGCATCACCCGCGCGAGCTGGCGAACGGTGCGCGGACACACGCACTAGCCGGCACGAGCCGGCACGATCAAGAGCTCGGCGGGTCTCCCCCGCGCGTCACATCATCAGCGGCGACGGTGGGATCCTCGTGCTGCCGCGGACCTCGTCGATGCGCATCATCACCTTGTCGATGTAGCACCACGACCAGACTTCGCCCGGCTCGAGCGAGCGGATGATCGGATGTCCCGCGTTGTGAGCGTGCGCGCTCGCATGGCGGTTGGGCGAGTCATCGCAGCATCCGACCTGCCCACACTGCAGGCAGATGCGCAGGTGCAGCCACTTGCCGCCGGTCGCGAGGCATTCCGCGCAGCCCTCGACCGACTCCGGCAGCTGGTTGATCTCGATGTGGTCGAGGTGTGTGCAAGTGGGCATCCGCAACTCTCCCTTCTAGCATCTCGCCCGTGACACGACACGTCGTGCGGCCCGTGTCGCCCGAGCAGACGCGGGCGCTGCGACAGACCGTCCTGCGACCCCACGAAACCGTTGATGAGGTGGCGTCACGCGAGTCTGCAGACGCGTTCGTCGTCGGCGCGTTCGACGGCGACGAGCTTGTGGCAGCCGGCCTGATCGCGCCCGACGGCGAGCCCGGCGGCTGGCGGATACGCGGCATGGCCACGGCGCCGCCCGCTCGCGGCCAAGGCGTCGGCACCGGCGTGCTCGAAGCGCTGCTCGCGCACGCGCTGGCCGCGGGCGCGCAGCGCATCTGGTGTAACGCGCGCACCCCGGCTCGCTCGCTGTACGAGCGCGCAGGCCTTCGCGTCGTCTCCGAGGAGTTCGAGCTGCCCAGGATCGGCCCGCACGTCGTCATGGAGCTGAGGACCGCGCACCACCGCTGACGGGCGTTCGACCTGCTCGTGCCGTCCCGACCGGCCTAAAGGTCTCCCCCGTGACGCTCGATGATGACGTGTGCTCACACACTGCCTTGAAAAATTGTTTGGCATGCCATAATCTATTTCCATGGCGGCCAAGGACCAGTTGCGCACACCTGCGGTCGAGGACTACTCCAAGGCCATCTTCACCCTGGAATCACGCGGCGATGAGCCCGTGTCCACGAATGCCCTGGCCGAGCGTCTGGGCATCACGCCGGGTTCGGTCTCGGCGATGCTCAGGCGCCTTGACGAGCTCGGCCTGATCACGCACGTCCCCTACCGCGGCGTGCGCCTGACCGCCGACGGACGGCGCATCGCGCTGGAGGTCATCCGCCACCACCGACTGCTCGAGAGCTACCTCGCCGACGCGCTGGGCATGCCCTGGGATCGGGTGCACGCGGAGGCCGAGGTGCTCGAGCACGTGCTCTCGGACGACCTCGAGGAGCTGATCGCCGCGAAGCTCGGGAACCCGACCGTCGATCCCCACGGCGACCCGATTCCCACCGCCGACCTCGAGCTCGAGGAGCCGGCGACCGACCGCATGGAGAGCCTTGAGCCGGGCGACGAGGGCCTGTTCGTGCGCGTGTCCGACTCCGATCCGGAGATGCTGCGCTACCTGGCCGATCACGGCATCTCGCCGGGAGACCGCTTCGCGATCCGCGACCGCCAGCCGTTCGGCGGCCCGCTGTTCGTGCAATTCGGCGAGCGCGAGCATGCGATCGGCGGCCAGCTCGCCGGCGCCATGCGCGTGGAACTTGAGCGCTCGCCCGCGCCGGCCGTAGCCGTCGACGGACAGCGAGTCGCGCGTTGAGCACGTCCGAGGTCACCGCCTCCCCCCTGCTGCGCCAGCCGCAGCCGACCGCCGAGGACACAGCGCGCTCGCACGATCGCTCGCGTGTGCACCACGCGCGCAAACATCGCAGGCGCTGGCACCTGATGTGGCTGCTCGTCGGGCCCGGGATCCTCGCGATGCTCGGCGAGAACGACGGGCCGAGCATGATCGCCTACGCCTCTGACGGCGCGCAGTACGGGCTGGGGTTCTTCGTGCCGTTCATTCCGATCCTGTTCGCGATGGCATACGTCTGCCAGGAGATGTGCATGCGCGTCGGCGCCGTCACGCACCGCGGCTACGGCGAGCTCGTGCTGCAGCGCTACGGACGCGTCTGGGGCTGGTTCGGCGCGGCTGACCTCACACTCACCAACCTCGTGACGTTGGTCGCCGAGTTCGTCGCGATTCGCGTCGGGCTCGCCTACTTCCACCTCGGCTCCGTCGTCGCCGTCGTGCTCGGGCTGGCGCTCGTCGTGTTCACGCTCAGCGGCGGGCGCTACTGGCGCTGGGAGCGCATCGTGCTGGGCCTGGCCGCGTTCAACGGCCTGTTCCTGCTCGCTGCGATCCTCGTCAAGCCCCACCTGGGAGCCGTCGCGAGCTCCTTCGACTTCACGCCGTTTCCCGGCGGGGGCTTCAACACGCTGCTGCTGCTGCTCGCGTCCACGATCGGCGCGACGGTCACCCCTTGGATGATCTTCTTCCAGCAGAGCGCCTCCGCCGACAAGGGCATGACTCCGTCCGACGTTCGCCACGGCCGCTACGACACCGCTCTGGGCGCCGTGCTCGCGGCGATCTTCGGCGTCGGCGCGCTGGTCGCGGGGGCCGCGCTGCTCACGCACAACGGGTCGGGCATCCAGGGGTTCGCGCCGAACGCCGGGTTCCCGCAGGCGCTCAAGCACGTCGCGGGCTCCGCCGCCGGGACCGTGTTCGCGCTCGGGCTGATCGAGGCCGGAGCCGTCGCGATCCTCACGATCTCCGCCAGCACCGCCTACGCCGCTGGCGAATGCATCGGCGCCTCGCACAGCTTCAACAGCTCGCCGCGGGGCGCAGCCGTCTTCTATGCCGCGAACATCGGCGTCGCGCTGCTCGCCGCGGTCGTGATCCTGATCCCCGGCGCACCGCTGCTGTCGATCGCGCTCAACGCCAACGTGCTCGCGACGGTGCTGCTGCCCGTGAGCCTGGTGCTGATGGTGATGCTCGCCAACGACAAGGGGCTGATGGGCCAGTGGGTGAACAAGCGCTCGACCAACGTGATCGGGATCGCGGTGATCGCGTTCGTCGGAGTCTGCGGAGCCGCCTACGGCATCGACTCCTTCCTGCAGGCCGTCCACCTGATCGGCTCATGAACACCAAGACTCCCCTCAGCGACGCCGCGCATCAGAGCCCCGCCATCTCCGAGCAGGACCTGCAGGCTCAGGAGCGCGCCGAGGACAAGTTGATCATGCACCTCGAGCGCGATCAGTTCGTCGCCGAAACCTCCCGGCCGGTGCCGCGAGCCCCGCTCAGCGCGCGCGCCAGCGCCGGCCTGTGGGTGCTGCGCGTGTTCGTCGTGCTCGTCAGCCTGATGGTCATCTACACGTTCTTCGAGCAGCTGCACTGAGCCGCCCGCGCTGAGACTGCGGCCCGCCGCCCGCTCGCTGGCGCTGAGTCACGAGCACGCTCGCTCCAGGCACGCCGCTCAATTCACGAGCAGACGCACGATCGCGAATACCCCCACGAGCACGATCACGGCCCGCAGCGCATCCGGCGGCAGCCGCCGCCCGTAGCGCGCGCCGAGCTGCGCGCCCGCGACCGACGCGCACGCGATGATCGCCGCCGGGCCCCAGTCGACGTGCGCGGCGAACGCGAAGTACACCCCCGCCACGCCGTTGACCAGACCCGCGAGCACGTTCTTGAGCGCGTTCGTGCGCTGCAGGTCCTGCGCCAGCGCCGCGCCGAGGATCGCCAGCAGCATGATGCCCTGCGCTGCGCCGAAGTAGCCGCCGTAGACGCCCGTCAGGTACACCGCCAGAGGCACCAGCACCGCACCCCTGCGCTCGAGATCGATTTCCCGTTTGAGCAGCCAGCGCGCCAGGCGCGGCTGCAGCAGCGTCAGCACCAGCGCGATCGCGATGAAGACCGGCACGATCGCCTTGAACGCCGCGGCGGGCAGCACCAGCAGCAGCACCGCGCCCGTGATGCCGCCGGCCACCGACATCGCGCCGAAGCGCAGCACCCGCGCGCGCTGGCCCGCGAGCTCGCGCCGGTAGCCGATCGCGCCCGACACCGAGCCGGGCACGAGCCCGATCGTGTTCGACACGTTTGCCGTCACCGGCGCGTAGCCGAACGCGATCAGCACCGGGAAGGTGATCAGCGTGCCGCTGCCCACAAGCGTGTTGATCGCGCCCGCCGCCAGGCCGGCGAAGGCGACGGCCACGATTTCGCCGAGGCTCATCCCATTTCAACCTGGAGCGAGACTTGGCTCTACCGTTGCAGGCATGGACGTCGAGAAGGCTATCCGCACGCGCCGCACGCACAAGGCGTTCACCGCGCAGACGATCGATGCCGCGGTGCTCGACGAGCTGTTCGAGCTGGCGAGCTGGGCGCCCAACCACCATCTGACCAGCCCGTGGCGGTTTCGCGTGCTCGGCGAACGCACACGCGAGCTGCTGATGACACTGGCCGAGTCCGAGCAGCCGGGCTCGGCGGTAAAGCTCCAGCGCGCCCCGACGCTGATCGCGGTCACCGCGCATCAGGGCGGCGATCCGGCGCAGGACCGCGAGGATCTGCTGGCGACCGCCGTGGCGGCCTACCTGGTGCTGCTCGGCGCGCACGCGCGCGGCCTCGCCGGCTACTGGCGCACGGTGGCGCTGCTGGATGACCCCCGGGGCCGGGAGATCCTCGGCCTGGCGGCGGCCGAGACGCCCGTCGGGCTGCTCTACCTCGGCTCACCGGTGCAGGAGCAGCGAGTGCCCGAGCGCGCGCCGCTCGCCGAAGTCGTCACCTACCTCGACTGAGCCTCGTGCGCGCCTGCTCGCGCGCTAGTGTCAGGTCGTGTCGCTGGCAAGGCTCTCCACACGCGCGGCAGCGGGCGGTCGTCTGTCGTGAGCGTCCTTGAGGAAGCCGCACGGACGCTGCGCCCGCAACCCGGTGATCGCCACGGCCCGCTGATGCCGATGATGATCGCGCTGACGTTCCTCACCGGCGTCGTCGACGCCGCCAGCTACCTGAAGTTCGGGCACGTGTTCGTCGCGAACATGACCGGCAACGTCGTGTTCCTCGGATTCGCGCTCGCGGGCGCGCAGGGCCTGTCGAGCGTCACCTCGCTGGTCGCGCTCGGCTCATTCCTCGTGGGTGCCCTGGCGGGCGGTTGGCTCGGCGCGCGCAACGCGGAGCACCGCGGCCACCTCCTGCGCTGCGCGAGCGTCACCCAGCTCACGCTGGTCGCGATCGCGCTGATCGTCGCGCTCGCCGTCGGCGAACCGCTCAACAGCGCCAGCCGCTATGCCCTGCTCGTGCCGCTGGCGCTCGCCATGGGTGTACAGAACGCCGCGGCGCAGCGCCTCGCGGTGCCCGAGCTGACCACAACGGTGCTGACGCGCACACTCACCGGCCTCGCCTCCGAAGCCGGGCTGGTGGGTGGGCCGGGATCGAAATTCGGACGCCGGGCGGTCGCGATCGCGGCCATGCTGCTCGGTGCCCTCACCGGCGCGCTGCTCGTTCTGCACGTCGCGATCGCCGCGGCGCTGGCGCTGGCCAGCGCGATCGTGCTGGCGGTCGGGATCGCCGCCCAGCTGTTGTCACGCTCGCAAGATCCCTGGATCAAGGCCTGATCGGCCGCTGCCAGGCCCAAGAAAAGCCAGGACGCATCCTGCCAGCTCTGCTGCAGATCACGGCAGGCCCATGCGTTAGCCTTCCTCCGACATGAAACGCTGGTCGATCGTCGTGCTGCTGATTGTGGCTGTGGCAGCAGTTGTGGTCGTCGCGCTCGGTACCCGCGATCACAGCGTCAGCACCCTGCTCGATGCGCGCTCGGCCGAGGCCGCGGCGGCGGCCTCGCCGCTGCCACCCACCCAGCTTGCGGCACTGCCCAAGCGCGTGATAGCCAACGGCACTGACCCGCTCACCGTGACGCTCTCGGCGCCCGTCTCGGCCGCCTCGCCGCCACCGAGCCTCAGCCCCAAGGTTGCGGGTACGTGGAGCATCGCCGGCGACTCCGAGGTCTTCACCCCCGTATCCACGCTGCAGCCGTGCTCCCGCTACGCGTTGACCGTATGGGCGCGCACGAGCTCAACCGGCCATGTCGAGCTCGGTCGCAAGCAGACGATCGGCCTGCGCGTGGCCTGCCCGCCGCTCGCCGGCCTGCAGCAGGCGCTCGCGCGCCTGGGCTACCTCGGTGCGAGGTTTCACGCTCGCTACATAGTCCACATCGCCTCCGGCGCCGAGACACGCCGCGAAGCGGCCGAACACGCCTTCCACCCGCCGCGCGGGGCGCTCGCGCCCGACCCCTCCGACGCGCCACCCGTCGAGGTGGGCCAGCTGGATCAGACCACGCGCGGCGCGCTCGAGGTCTACCAGGCGGACCGCGGACTGGAAGCGACCGGCGAACCGGACAGCGCCACCTGGGCGTCGGTGCTCTACGACGAGACCAACGACCGCCGTGACCCCCGGCCGTACACATGGGTATCGGTCTCCGAGTCGCTGCCCGAGACGCTCGACGTGCACCGCGGCCACCATGTCGTCTTCAGCACCCCTGTCAACACGGGCGTGCCCGGCGCGGAAACGGCGCTGGGCATCTTCCCGATCTACGCGCGCTACGTGTCCACCACGATGAGCGGCACCGACGTGGACGGCACCAAATACGTCGTGCCCGACGTGCCGTGGGTCAACTACTTCAACGGCGGCGACGCCGTCCACGGCTACCCGCGCGCCTCATACGGCTTCCCGCAGTCCAACGGCTGCGTCGAGCTGCCGATCGAAGCGGCTCACACGGTCTTCGGGATGCTCGCCCTCGGCGACATCGTCGAGGTCAACGGCTGAGGACCCTCAGGACCTGGCCGGGTCGGCGCCAAGAGCGGGCCTTCGGCCCCAGCGCTTCGTCGTACCAGCGAGCACGGAGGCCGGAGCGCTGAAGAAGTAGCACGCCACCAAACGTGTGAGCTTCCAGCTACGTTTGTATCTTGCCGGAAATCGGTCGCGGTTTGCATCGATGAAGTCTGCGATCTCTTGACACAGCACGATATGTGCCGCGTGTACATCCTCGCGGTCGGCGGACCTTGGTCTGCCACCCGAGCGCGCGGAGTGCGTTTGGCCAGGCTAACCGCCGGGCTCGTCAGAGCCATCCTCGCTAAGTGGGAAGCCTCCCTCCGGCTCGCCGAGCTTTTGTGCACGCACTCGCTGGTACACGTCGACCGGCGTATAGGACATGACGGCATTCAGCAGGTCCTCGAAGAATCGCGGCAGCGCCAGCGAGGGTGCCGGATCCTCGACCGAGCTCAGATTGAGCGTCTCGTCGTCCCACTCAGCGACGAGCAAGACCGTCGCGTCGAACGGACCGTCGGGCCGACGAAGGCGCACGAGGAGGTCGCGAAGAAGCTCATACGCGCCACCCTGAGAGACGTTCGAGCGGACAAGATACGCAAAGCCCATAGCCGCCAGCGGATAGCGATCGCGCAGGTTGTGTGCCTCACCGATCGCCTCCTCGTAGCGGTTGTTCTTGTTGTTGAGGTAGCTGGAGAACTGAGTCTTTCCCGATACCAAGACGTCGGGTCCTCGCAACCAGTCCGAGAGCACCACAGCGTCTACCTGCTTCTTGTAGAAGCGCCCGAGTACGTTCGTCTCTGAGCCGCCGAGCTTCACGCTGGCCAGGCGCATGATTGCCGAGCGCAGTGGCGCAGGTTTCAGCCTCTGCGACGTGAATGACTCGTACTCATCCAGCACGGTTACGAGATGGTCGATGGCCTCCTCAACGTCACTCATCTCGGGAGGCATTGCCCGGGGCATCCGCAGCCGCGGGAACACCGTGCCGGGATCAAAGCCCGCGCGTCGCAGCTCATGAGCGACGTAGGCGTCGAGCGACTTCGCGACTCGACCCGACTGCTGGCTCTGAGCATGCCCCTGTTCTATGGGGACGGCGAGAAGCGAGCGGAGTATGGCGTAGTCCGGAACGTACGCCCGCTCGTCCTCGTGCGAACCCAGTGGATGCGTCCACGGAGCTAGGCTGGGACCGGCGTCCCGCAGAAGCGGATCGAGTTCGGCTAGAACATCAGGTTTTGACGGTCGGGCTATGCGACTCATCTTGACGAGTGCGACGGACGCGAAGCAGCATCGCCGCGTCACGTATGGCCACGATCTCGTTGTTGCTGAGGCCGAGTGCCCCCTTTAGCAGCACCTGGTCGACCTCGGCCACCACGCTCCACCACTCGCCGCGCCTGAGGGCCGCATCGAGATTATGGCTGCGCTTCGAGAGCGCTGTCCAAGCCTGTTCGAGGGCGGCTGGCCCCGGCACGGGCAGACCGGCCGCCTCGCTTGGCTCCATCTTGAGGATGCCGCCGCCGTATGCGCGACCCATGATCTCAGCCCCCAGCATCGTTAGCGAGTTGACCGCGAGCAACGGCAGCGCGCTGCGGGTTTCCGCCGGAACGCCATCCTTGAGCCGTATACCTAGCATCGAATTGACGAAGGTTGTCTTCGCGGCGTTCGTGATCAGCCGCGGATAGCGATGGGACATGTATGTGAAGAACAGATCAGGCACAGGGACCACGGGCGGTCGCCACCACGGGTCCCGCACCGTGCACTTGTAGGCGTCGGGCACGTTGCGCTCGCGACCGTAATCAAGATATGCCGCCAGTCCCTTGCTGCGGGCCTTCTTGTCAGGGTGCAGCAGCCACACGCGTTGGCCTGAGAGCTTGAGCTCGTCCCATTGAGCGCGGGAGAAGGAAAGGCCCTTCAGATGCCTGGTGCCTGGTGGGCTGACGCGCTTGAGGTGGGTCTCGGCGATGCCGTACTTCAGCCGTGTGACCTCAGAGAGCGCAAAGAAGTCATTGGCGCCTGTGACTGTTCCGAGCGTCGGTGCTCCGTACTCCTCGAGTCTCGTCATTCGTGCGGTCGCCGATCTGAATAGCTGGCGCGCATCAAACGGCAGCGCTAGGTCGCTCCACTTGCCCTCGGCAGCAGGTGTAGCGCCGATCGGGTCCAGCGGGTGCACGTCGGCGAGGTCATCTGCGCCATTTACGTGAAACAGGCAGAACGAATCGCAAGGGCCGGTGCCATGCGCGACGAGCAGAACGACTTTCTCGTCGGCTCCGCGGAACTGGAGCTGCTCGAACATGACGAGATTGACGACCGCGAATCGCCGTCGTAGCCACGTTCGGATCGGCTCGGCGTACCCGACTGTCAGCAGCTCCGCGGGTAGCACCATCGCGAGGCGGCCGGTCGGGCGCAGGAATGCGGAGGCGTGCACCAGCGTCGCCGCCCACGATGATGCTAGGCCCGAAAGGCGAACGCCTTGCTCGAACGCGGCTGCTACCGAGCGTTTCCGTGTATGCCCGCGATGCTCTTGATACCGGACGAACGGCGGGTTGCCGATGACCGCATCTTGCCAGCCGACGCGGTCTCCGATCTGCGCAGGAGTCGATAGCTCGAAGAAGTCCGAGCGAACGAGCTTGGCACCGGCACCCGCCAGGTTGAGCAGCGCGCCCGACGCGTCTAGCGATGGCTGGTGTAGGTCAACCCCAGTCAGCTGGTTCGTTATCGCCTCCTGAGACGCTCCCATAGCTTCGAGACGTTCGGCGGCCGCGAGAAGGAAGACGGCCTCTCCGCACGTCGGATCGAGGATGCGCGCATCTGAGGAGCGAATAGCCCAGCGGCTGAGGAACTCCGCGATCGGCGGAGGCGTGAAGAATGCGCCCCGTGCCTTTCGGAGGGCCGCAGGGTCCGCCGATCGCAGCGCCATGAGCGCAACCTACCGCGACGACCGGACGGGAACATCTGTTCGCGTCCGGTCGGCGCCGCGGCGCTACTTCACCGTCAGCGTGCCTTCCATCCCTGCCATCCGGTGTCCGGGCACCGAGCAGAAGAACTTGTAGGTGCCGGCTTTGAGCTGCAGCGTCAGCGTCTTGGAGCCGCCCTGGAACGTCGGCGTCGCCCCGACGACCTTCCCCGCTGAGGATTCGATCGTCATGTTGTGGCCGAGCGGCGACATGTTGGTAAAGGCGATCGCGACCTTGCCGGCCGTGGCTGTGAGCGCGGTCTTGTTGTACTTGAGCTGACCTTCGGCGTTGGCTTCGAGGCTCAGGGCGCCGGTGGCGGCGGCGCTCGAGGGCGTGGACGCGCTCGAACTGGTCGTCGGCGTCGTTGCGGGCGTCGTCGCGGTGGTCGCGGATGTCGTCGCGGTGGTGGAGGAGCTGGTGGCGCTGGAAGAGCTGCCGCAGCCGGCCAGCGCGAGCAGGCCGACGGCCAGGGTCACCGCTGAGAGCGTGGGCATGGGACGCATCTTTGCTCGGCCTTGCGCTGGGAAACTCACGAGTCAGGTCCTCCATCGATAGTGGTCGTCGCCCGTAAGGACGCCGCCAGGTGCAGATCCTTCCCGCTGGCGGCGCCAACTCTACCCGCTGCGGGTCTCGAGCTACGCGGGTTGAGCCTCCTGCCCCGCGCTGTCCTGCGCCGAGGTGTTGGGCTCCGCGGTCGTGGCCGCTGGCAGCGGCGCCGAGGCGGCCGCCACGTGCGCCGCGACGGCGCCCAGCGCGCCGGTGGCCAGCGCCGCTAGCGCCCAGCCGGACCCCGAGCGCTCGCGCCCGCGCGCGGCGTCCAACGAGAGCCCGCCCGGCCCAGCCTCGACGAGCATCAGCACGGCGGCGATCAGCACCACGTTGTACTCGTAGCCGCCCTTGCTCAGCCAGGGCCCGTTCTTGCCGTGCACGGTCTCGATCGCGGTCATCATCGTCGCGCTCAGCACCGACGCCGCCAGCGGCGTCGCCAGCCCCAGCGCGAGCAGCGCGCCGCCGCCTGCCTCGGCCGCGCCGGCCGCGATCGCGTTGGCCTTGCCGGGGCGCAGCCCGAGCTTCTCGAAGCCCGCGGCCGTCGCCTGCAGGCCGTTTCCGCCAAACCATCCGAACAGCTTCTGCGTTCCGTGCCCGAAGAAGAACCCCCCTACCGAGAGACGCAACAGCAATCGTCCGATCTTCATTTCACAGCCTTTCTAGTTGGATCTCGTTTTTACGCCCGGCCCTACGGGGCTGCGGGGACCACCACGAGCGGGCCGTCGGTTGCCGGCAGCTCGCCCGTCTCGAATGAGCTGTGCGCGAGGCGCTCCACGTTGGCGGAGCGCTCCAGGAAGTCGTCGGCCGTCTCGAGGAAGCCGATGCGCGGCGTGCGGTAATGCATCGGCACTACCCAGCGTGGCGCGAGCCGCTCGACGATCGATGCGGCCTGCTCGCCGCCGATCGTCGGCCCGCCGCCGACGGGCACGATCAGCAGGTCGACCTCGCCGATCGCCGTCGCCTGCTCCTCGCGCAGCGCGCTCTGGCCGAAGTCGCCGAAGTGGCACACGCGCAGCCCGTCCAGCTCAAACACGAAGATCGTGTTGGGCCCGCGCGCCGTGCCCGCCTGCTCGTCGTGCTCGGAGGCGATCGCGGTGACCTCGCCGAGCGGCGACTCCAGGGTGCCAGCCGTCGAGCGCAGCGTCGTCGGATCGCCGCCGATCGCCTCCACGCCGTTGTGGTCCATGTGCTCGTGCGTCACCAGCAGCAGCTCCGCCTGCACGCCCTCGATCGGCGGGTAGTCGAACTGCATCCCGCGGCTCGCCGCCATCGCCGACATGTCCGCGAACGGGTCGATCACGATGGTGTGCTCCCCGGCGCTCAGGTGAAACGCCGACTGGCCGTACCACTCAACGCGCATGTTGCTCCTCTGCTGTCGTAGTTCGCGCGAGCTCGCTCGCGCCCTCATCGAAGGTCTCGGCGCCGGACTTGACGCCGTCCGCTAGCACGTCGTCCTCCAGCTCGCCGTCAAGGGCTGGCTGCGCGGCCGATTGCTCGACGTAGTGATAGCGGCCGCCGCGCATCAGCGACGCGCCCGCCGCGACCAGACAGGCGAGGATCGCGAACAGGAACGCCTCGTGCAAACCAGTGCGAAACGGCGCCGAGATCAGCTGCGGGAAGAACGAGCGGCCGGTGAGCGTCGCGTGGTTGGCGGCGGACAGCGACGCGAGCACGTGCGTTCCCACCAGGTGTTCGATCGGGTTGTAGCCGAGGAACGCCGCGAACAGCACGGATACCGGCGGCGTGTGCGCGGCGCGGCTCGCCGCGGCGGCCGAGACGCCGTGCGCCTGCAGCCCGAAGGACAGCGTGTGCGGCAGGTTCGAGGCCAGCCCGAGGATCATCAGTGTGAAGAACACGCCGATCGAGAGCACCTGCGCGGAGTTCTGGAAGGTCTGGTTCATGCCGCCGCCGGCGCCCCGGTGCTGCGGCGGCAGGCTGTTCATCACCGCGGCGCGGTTCGGCGAGGCGAACATGCCCATCGAGATGCCGATCATGGCGAGCACGAGCGCGAACAGTGGGAAGGGAAAGTCGATCGGCAGCAGCGTCAGCAGGAAGAAGCTCAGCGCGGAGCCGAGCATCCCCCCCGTTGCGAACCAGCGCGCTCCGAAGCGGTCTGAAAGGTATCCGGACGTCGGCCCGGCGACCAGCATGCCGAGCGTCAGCGGGAGCATGTAGATGCCCGCCCACAGAGGCGTTTCGGTGAAGTCATAGCCGTGCTGGGGCAGCCAGATGCCCTGCAGCCAGATGATCAGCATGAACATCAGCCCGCCCCGCGCGATTGCCGAGAGGAACGTCGAGAGCGTCCCGAATGTGAAGGCGCGGATGCGAAACAGGGGCAGACGGAACATCGGCTCGGCG
>Ga0187890_10000307_pt1 | contig 34708 bp, 31 predicted proteins | sample June2016WEW_21_1_FD_133005 | JGI IMG/M metagenome (GOLD analysis project Ga0187890, IMG submission 133005) | Peatland microbial communities from SPRUCE experiment site at the Marcell Experimental Forest, Minnesota, USA - June2016WEW_21_10 | ecosystem: Environmental > Terrestrial > Soil >... | reverse complement strand
CCGGGTGTGGCGCCGAAGTGCCACCCCGCGGCCAGCCCGGCGGCGGGCTGGGCCCGGGCGAGCCGGCCCGCGGCCCTCAGCGCCGCGGCCGCGTCGACCTCACCGAATCCGGTGGCAGGGCTGTACCCGGCCGCCGGGCGGCGGGCCGCCGAGCTGATCATCGCCTGCTCCACCTGGGCGGGGGAGAGCCGCGGGTAGGCCGAACGGATCAGAGCCGCGACCCCGGACACGAAGGCCGCTGCCGGGCTGGTCCCGCTGGCCTGCAGGTAGGTGCCTCCCGGCCCGGACCCGATCACGTTGACGCCGGGCGCCGAGAGCACCACGGACGAGTTGCGGTCGGAGAACGGGGCCCGCACCCCCTCGTCGTTCACCGCCGCCACCGACATCACGCCGGTAAACGACGCCGGGTAGGAGTACGGCGTGTACGCCGGGCCCGGAGCCCCGCTGTTGCCGGCCGACGCCACCACCACGACACCCCGGGACACGGCGTAGGCCAGGGCCGCCTGTATGGCCCGGCTGGGCTCCGCGGAACCCAGGGACATATTGATGACCCCGGCCCCGTGGCTGGCCGCGTACCGGATGCCCTGGCCGATCGCATCGGCGAACCGGGGGTTGGTGTTGTACGGGCCCAGCCCGGGTTCCTGGTCGTCGAGGATGACCCGGACGGAGAGTACCCGGGCAGCCGGCGCGACGCCGATGACCCCGTCGGCCCGGCCCGGCCCGCTGCCGTGCCCGGCGATGAGCGAGGCGATGAAGGTCCCGTGCAGGTGCGGCGGCTGGTAACCGGGCGGGTCGGCGCCCAGCGTGTAGTCCGGCCCGGTGCGGATCGACCCGGACAGGTCGGCCGCGCCGGCGTCCACGCCGGTGTCGAGGAGGCCGACGGTCACGCCGAGGCCCCGGCTCAGCCGCCAGGCAGCCGGGGCGTCGATGGCTTTGAGCTGGGCCTGCTCGGCCGCGCGGACCTGGGCCCCGGCCCCCTGGCCGGGCCCGGGCTGTGCCGCGCGGGCCGGCCCGGTGGGCGGCCTGGCGCCACCCTGGTGCCCGCCCAGCCACGGCAGCGACGCCAGGGCCACGGCGGCCAGCGTGGCCTGCCCCCGGACCGGCCCGGTCAGCACGACCACTGCCGGCGAGCGCAGTTGACCACGGCGGGCCGGTTCAGCGGGGCAAGGATCTCGCGGGCCAGCTGAACCGCGGCGCTGAACGCCGCGGCGTCGAACTCGCCGGTCGCGGCGGCCGGGCGGCCGTCCGCGTACCCGGCCACGGTGAGCAGGACATAGGGACCCTCCTGCCGGGCGGTCGCCGTCTGCCGGGCCGCGGCGGTGAACTGGGCGCTGGCCGTCCCGGGCAGCGCCAGGGCCCGGAGCGCGGCGACCGGGGGCCGGCCCGACGGAAGGCGGCGGGCGAAGGCGGCCGCCCGCGCCCGGTCAGGGAAGGCCAGCACGCCCGTGGTGTAGACGACGCCGTCCAGCTCGTCAACGTAGCTGGCCCGGATCCCGGCCCGGCAGCGCTCCAGCAGGGCCGGGCGGGCCAGCGCGGTGTCCAGCGCCGCCGCGCAGCGGTAATCCGGGGAGATGCCCAGCCGGTGCGCCATCTCCTGGCCGCGCAGGGTGGTCGTGTACCCGAGGGCCGCCGGGAAGATCCGGCCCGCGGGCCAGGATCGCCAGCGGCGGGCTACCGCGACCGCTGCGGCCGCGGCCCGTTCCGCCGGGGTCGGCGGCCGGGTCTGCCCGGCGACCGCCGCGCGGCCCGCCAGCACAGCGACTGCCAGGCAGCAGACCGCGGCCACGGCCACCATGATCATCAGCAGCCCGGTTCGGCGTCCCCAGCCACCCGCGGACGCGGGAGCAGGCGCCGGGGCGGGAGCGGGAGTCGTCTCAGACCCGTCCGGCAGCGGGCCGGCGTCAACCCCGAGGGTGGCGGGCGGCGCCGCTTCCAGCGCCCAGGCCAGGAAGGCCGGAGCCTCAAACCCCGCCGCCTCTGCGCCGGGCCCTGGCTTCGCACCGGCCTCTGGATGTGGCTCCGCGAGGGCCTCTGGCTGTAGCTCTGGCTGGCCGGCGGGCCCTGGCTCGGCAGCGGGCCCTGGCTCGGCGGCGGGAAGCTCTGGGGGCGGTATGGGCGCCGCCACAGAAGACGCCGCGGATGCGGCCGCGGGTGACGCTAAGGCCGGGGCCGGGGGTGACGGGAGGCCGTCAGGCCGTGCCCTCCCGGGACCCGGTTCGCTCACCCGCTAAGAGTACCTCTGGCTCTCTCCGGGCAGGTGGCCTGACGCGATGCGCGGGCGGGGCCGCAGGCGCGCTGGCCAGCGGCTCCGGGCTGCCGGGCTCGAGCCGCCAGCCCGGCAGCCATTCCAGCCAGCGCGGGAAGTACCAGCTGCGCTCACCCAGCAGGGCCAGCGCGGCGGGCACCAGGATGCCGCGCACGATTGTCGCGTCGATCAGCACCGCGGACGCGAGCCCGACGCCGATCATCTTCAGCTCGATGAGGGACAGCGTGGCGAAGATCGAGAAGACCGCGACCATGATGACCGCGGCGCTGGTCACCACGCCGGAACACGCGGCCACCCCGCCGACCACCGCCTCCTCGTGAGTTCTGCCCCGGGTCCGCAGCTCGCGGATCCGGCTCAGGATGAACACGTGGTAGTCCATGCTCAGCCCGAACAGGAACACGAACATGAACAGCGGCACCCACGGGATGATCCCGCCGAACGAGGTGAAGCCCAGCGGTCCCTGCAGGTGCCCGTCCTGGAAGATCAGCGTGATCAGGCCGTATGCCGCGCCGACGGACAGGAGGTTCAGCCCGATGGAGATCAGCGGGATGGCCAGCGACCGGAATGCCACCATGAGCAGGAGCAGCGCCAGGCCCGCGACCACGGCGAACACGATCGGCGTGCGGGAGCGCAGCGCCGCGTCGAAGTCGTGGGCGCTGGCCGTGTTCCCGGTGACGGCGTAGCTGGTTCCGGGAACGGTCCCGACCGTGGCGGGCAGGATCTGGTTGCGCAGGTCGAGCAGGGCCCGCTGGGACGCCGAGTCGGTGCCGTTCCCGGCGAGCGGGACGGAGATCACCATCCCGCGGCCATCGCCCACGACCTCGGCCGTGACCGGCCGGTGGATGACCCCGTGGGCCGAGGCCCTGGCCTGTAGCTCCGTCACCGCGGCGCGCATGCGTGGGCCGGACACGTCGCTGCCCATCACCACGACCTGCGCGGGGGCGGGCCGGCCGGGAAAGGCACGCTGAATCTGGCCGAGCGTCTGCACCACGGGCAGCTTGGACGGCAGGTCGATGGCGGGGGTGCCGGTGCGCATGCCGAGCGCGGGCGCGGCCAACGCGAGCAGGGCCAGCGCGGCGGTCCCGCCCCATAGCAGCGGCCGGCGCACTACCCGGCGCACCAGCGCGGCCCACAGCCGGGACGGCCGGGCCTGGGTCCGGTGCCGCCCCAGGAACGGGATCCGGCCGCGGTCAGCCCACGGCCCCAGCAGGGACAGCAGGGCAGGCAGGAACGTGAGCGAACCGATGACCGCCACGCCGACGACCATGATGGTGCCGACCGCGATCCCGGTGAACAGGTCGATCCCGGTCAGCAGCAGGCCGGCCAGCGAGACCATCACGGTCAGCCCGGAGACCAGGATGGCCCGGCCTGAGGTGTGCGCCGCTGTGGCCAGGGCCTCCGCGAAGGACGCGCCCGCGGCGCGCTCTTCTCGTTCCCGCCGCAAGTAGAAGAGGGAGTAGTCGACGCCGACCGCCATCCCGATGATCAGCACCACTTCGGAGGTGCTAGTTCCGATGGGCAGCCACCGGCTGGGTACCGCGAGCAGCGAGACCGCGACCATGACGGCGCTGCCGGCCAGCAGCACCGGGATGCCCGCCGCGATCAGCGCGCCGAACACCGCGAGCAACAGGATCAGCGTGATCGGCACCGAGGTGAGCCCGGCCTTGTGGAAGTCCTTGCCCATCATCGTATTGGCGGCCTGGTCGGTGCTGGCGTCACCGGCCTCGGCCACGATCAGGCCGGGGTGGGCGGCCTGCACCCGGGCCACCGCGGCGAGGTCCGCGCCGACCGTGGCGTCCGCGCTGGCGTGCGGGCCGGCCACGTCGAACGTGACCAGCGCGGTACGGCCGTCCGCCGAGACCAGGGTCTGGCCACCGGGACTCAGCGGGGACAGGATGTCGCGGGCCGCCCGGGGCAGCCCCTGGAGTGCGTGGGCTACGCCGGCGACCGCGCCGCGCATCTGCGGGCTTCGCCGGTAAGTGTCCCCCGCTGAGCTGCCGCGAGCCTGGACGAGGACGGTTTCCTGGGGCGGGCTGACCACGTTGAGCTGGTGCAGCATCTGCTCGGCCCGCCCGGCCTGCCCCGGGTCATACTGCTGCTGGCTCTGCGTGCCGAGCAGTTGCCCGGCGAGCAGCGCGGTCCCGGCCAGCACCAGCCAGCCCACGACCACCGCGATCCGGTGCCGCGCGCTCCAGCAGGCGATCCGCTCGACCATCGGTACCCGCGGTCCGCGTGGGGCCGGCGGGGAGACCTCGGGGGGTTCCGGCGCCTGTGACGCCTCGGGGGGGGCCGGTGCCGGGCGGGGCACCTCCGGCGGCGGCGTCCGCACCTCAGGCAGGACTGGGTTGAGCGTCTCGCGCATCTGGCCTCGCGGGATCGGGGGGCGGCTGAGCCGCGCGGCAGGCCTAACTGACGCGCATGTCATGGTTCCCAATCAGCATGCCAGACTTTGATGACACTGACGTCAGTGTCCAGGGTTTATGTGGAACGTCACAGCAAACGTTCAGGCGGCCATCAGGACGATCCCGCGCCCGGCCCCACCCTCACTGCCGCGACGGCCTGGGCTCCCCCGCCAGCCTGGGCTCCCCCGCCAGCCTCCGCTCCCCCGCAGGGCAGCCAGCCCAGCCAGCGTGGCAGGTACCAGCTGCGCTCACCGAGCAGGACCAGGCAGGCGGGCAGCAGGATGCCGCGCACCACGGTGGCGTCAATCAGCACCGCCGCGGCCAGCCCCACGCCGAGCGTCTTCGTGTCGACGATGGGCAGCGTGGCCAGGATGGAGAACACCGCCACCATGATGAGGGCCGCGCTCGTCACCACCCCGGCGCTGCCCGAGATGCCGCCGACGACCGCGTCCCGGGTGCTGGCGCCGCGCGAGTGCAGCTCCCGGATCCGGCTCAGGATGAACACGTGGTAGTCCATGCTCAGCCCGAACAGGAGCACGAACATGAACAGCGGGATCCACGGGATGATCCCGCCGAAGGAGGTGTAGCCGAGGAGGCCTTGCAGCCGTCCATCCTGGAAGATCAGCGTGATCAGCCCGTATGCGGCCCCCACCGAGAGCAGGTTCAGCGCGATCGAGATCAGCGGGATGGCGACCGACCGGAACGCGCCCAGGAGCAGCACGAACGCGAGCACGATCACGAAGGCGAACACGACCAGGGTGTGGGAATGCAATGCCGTCATGTCGTCGTAGTTGCCCGCGGTGTTCCCCGTCACGGCGTAGCTGATCCCGCTCACCGTGCCCAGCGTGCTGGGCAGGACCCGGTTGCGCAGGGTCAGCAGGGCCTGGTCGGACACGGAATTGGTGCCGTTTCCCGCCAGCGGAACGTAGACGATCAGGGCACGGCCGTCCGCCACCTGGCTGACGGTAATCGGCCCGCGGATCGGGCCGTCCGGGCCGTCCGCGGATGCCCGGGCGTTCAGCGTGACGATCGCGTGCCGCACCGCCGGGCCGGTGAGATCCCGGCCGGTCACCACCACCTGCGCGGGTGACGGGGTCTGCGGGAACGCAGCGGAGATCCTGTCCATGGTCTGCAGGACCGGGGAACTGGCCGGCAGGTCGACCGCCGGGCTGCCCAGCCGCATCCCGGCGGCAGGCGCGGCCAGGGCGAGCAGCGCGATCGCGGCCGTCCCACCCCACACGACAGGATGCCGTGCTACCCGGCGTACCAGCGCGGCCCACACCCGCGACGGACGCGCTGCGGTCCGCCTGCGGCCGAGGAACGGGATCCGTCCCCGGTCCGCCCTGCCCCCGAGCCAGGACAGCAACGCGGGCACCACCGTCAGTGAGCCGAGGACGGCCACGCCGACCACGGCGATCGTGCCGAACGCGATGCCGCTGAATACGTCGTAGCCGGTCAGGAACAGTCCGGCCAGCGCGATCATGACCGTCAGCCCGGACACCATGATCGCCCGCCCGGAGGTGCCCGCGGCTATCCTGAGCGCCTCGGCGGTGGAGTGACCCGCGGTGCGCTCCTCACGCTCCCGGCGCAGGTAGAACAGCGAGTAATCGACGCCCACCGCCATCCCGATGATCAGCACCACTTCCGAGGTGCTGGACCCGACGGGCAGCCACCGGCTCAAGATGGTCAGCAGGGACAGCGCGGTTATCACCGACGTGAGTGCCAGCAACAGCGGGATGCCCGCCGCGGCCAAGGCGCCAAACACGAGCAGCAGCAGGACGAGCGTGATGGGCACCGAGGTCGCCTCGGCCCTCCGGAAGCCGCGGGCCAGCACGGAGTTGATGGCCTGGCTGTAGCTCGCGTCACCCGCCTCCTGGATCCGCAAACCCCGATAGCGCGCCTGGACCATGGCCACCGCGCGGAGGGCCGGAGCCACGGACTGGTCTTCGTTGCTGGCCTTTCCCGGGATCTGGAAGGTGACCAGAGCGCTGCGTCCATCCCCGGCCACCAGCCCAGCGTGGCCGCGGCCGAGGGGCGAGGCGATGTCCTGCGCGGAATGCGGGAGGGCGGACAGCGCGGTCACCACCTGCCGGATGGCCTGGCGCATCTGCGGGTCCGAGCCGAGGCGGCCGGTCCCCCGCGACTGGATCAGCACGTTCTCCCGCGGCGGGGTGACCACGCCGAGACGCTGCAAGGTCTGCTCGGCCCGGCCGGACTGGCCGGCGTCGTAGGCGGGCACGTTCTTGGCAGGCAGCATGTGCCCGGCCATGAATACCGCCGCGACCAGGATGAGCCAGCCGAACACGGCGGTCTTGCGGTGCCGGGTGCTCCACCCGGCGATCCGCTCGACGATCGGCGCGCGAGACCGGCGGGGCTGCTCGCGGTGCGGTCCGATTTCCGGCAATACTGAACTAGACGGCTGGCGCATCATGGCCTTCTCTCGAGGACTGTGCGTGAGTTTGTCGTGAGCCCCCGCCTGCGAGCTGATCCCTCGTGGGCGGGGGCGAGGGTCTTACCTGGCGGCGTGCAGCGGGCCGAGCGGGCCCGGCCGGGTGAGCACCTCCTTCACCGGGGCGAGCGGGTCGGCAGGCGCGCGCAGCAGGGCGCCCGCGATACGGGCGTGGGCGCGGGCCGTGAGCACCAGCACGTAGTTGAAGAGCAGGAACGCCACCAGGAAGACTGACGCGGCGACAAGCGCCCTGGGCAGGGTGTCCACGTACAGGCCCACCCCGCCGGGACCGTTCGCGCCGTGCGGGAAATAGCCGAGTGTCACGCCGTGCACCGTCGTGCCGTTGACGTAGCCCATACCCACGTTGCCCCGGGGCGCCCAGTACCAGGCAGGCAGGGTCACCCCGGCGAGAAGCGTGAGCCAGACGCTGAGCACGGCGGTATCCAGGACGAACAGCGGTGGCCACAGCCCGATCAGGTAGGCAAGGTCACGCCAGGTGGCGGGGTCCCGCCAGCGGGTCCTGACCTGCGCCATGACGCCCGGCCGGGTCGCCTGGCGGTAGCCGCCGCGGACGGGGTCGTCCAGCACCGACCGCAACCGGGCGCGCTCGGCGCTGGCGCAGCCGCGCAACACTCCCGCTGCCGCGACCAGCAGCGGGATCCCGGCCAGCGTGATCAGGAAGACGGCGGCGGTCACCGTCGCGGTGAAAGCGATGGCGAACAGGAGCCAGCCTGCGACGAAGATGTAGCCAGCCAGGAAGGCGGCGGCGCGCCAGGTACCGCCGGACACCGCCAGCCGCAGCGGGTTCCAGTAGAGCCTCAGCCGGGCCGGGATCGGCCGGCGGGCCGGGACCGGCCGGCGGGCCGGGACCGGCCGGCGGGCCGGGCCACCGCGCGGGCCGGGCGGGCCGGGCGGGCCGCCCGCGCCGGTGCTCATCCCACGTCCCGCATCAGCTGCTCGACCGCCCGGACGTGCTCGGTCAGCTTGGCCAGCTCGGTCCGCAGTTCCTGCTGGTTGGCCACGGCCTCCTCGGCGAGCTTGCGGTACTCGGCCATCGCCACCGCGTCCGCACGGTGGCTCTGCAGGCGGAAGTAGGACGAGACAATGATGGCGATCGCTGCGCAGACGCAGAGCGGGATGCCGAATCCAATGACGATCCCTGCTTCCGCGCTGCTGCTCAGCGCGGCCACGTGAGTCGCGATCATCTCCCGCGTCCATTCGGGGCAGTTTCTTCGGTGTCCACGTCGTCCCCTTCCACGCCGCTGCCATCACGCAGCGCCGAGATGATCGTTTCGGCGTTGAGATGCAGGTCGAACGGGGCCAGCTCGAAGTACTTCATGGCCTTGCCGTCGTCCGACAACTCCAGCTGGCCGGCCACCAGGCCTGCCTTCTCCAGCTTGTCCAGATGCATGTACAGCAGTGGCCGGGACATCCCGAGCCGCCGGGCCAGCTCGCTGACGTGCACCCGGCCGTCCCGCAGCTCGGCGACGATCCGCATCCGGTGCGGATTCGCCACCGCCGTGAGCACGGTCAGCAGCTCGTCACTGGTCAGCATGACTCCATAGCTCATTGTTTCACCTGTCAGAAAAACATTACATGTGCAAGACGGATGAGTCAACGCGTGCGGACGGGCGCGACGACCCGGTTCTCCCGGCTCAGATCGGGCGGCGGGCGCCCGGCCCGCGCCCGGGTCAGCGAAGATGGGGCCTATGGGAGAACTGATCCTGCTCCGGCACGGCGAGACGAAGTGGAGCAAGGCCGGGCGGCACACCGGGCGGACGGACATCCCGCTCACGCCCGACGGCGAGGCGGCCGCCAAGTCGCTGGCCCCGGCGCTGGCCGGCCGCCAGATCCGGGCCGCGTTCACCAGCCCGGCGCAGCGCGCGGTGCGGACCGCGGAGCTGGCCGGGCTTAACGCCACGCCCGACCCTGATCTGCAGGAGTGGGACTACGGCGGCTACGAGGGCCTGACCACGGCGCAGATCCGGGAGCAGCGCCCCGGATGGTACCTGTGGCGGGACGGGGTGATTCCCGGCGCCGCCGGCCATCCAGGGGAAAACGTGGAGCAGGTCGGGGCCCGCGCGGACGCGGTGCTGGCCCGGGTGCGGCCGCTGCTGGCCGAGGGAGACGTGGTGCTGGTGGCCCACGCGCACTTCCTGCGGATCCTGGCGGCCCGCTGGCTCAGCCTGGAGCCGGCCGCCGGCCGGCTGTTCCGGCTGGACACGGGGACCCTGTCCACCCTCGGCACCGAGCACGGCCAACAGGTCATGCTGACGTGGAACGCGCCGCCGGCCGCCGGGCACTGAGCCGGCCGGCGGGCCGAGCGGTCACTGCGGCTGAGTTACTTCCTCTATCCAGCTCAGATAGGCCGCGGATCCCGTCACGATCGGCGTCGCGACAATCTCAGGCTCGTCGTAACTGTGCCGCTGGCTGAGGAAGTCCGCGAGCTCCTGGTAGCGCGCGGCCGGCAGCTTCAGCAGCAGCGTCCACTCCTCGGCCCGCTCGAGATCGCCTTCCCACCAGTAGCTGCTCAGCACCGGGCCGCTCACCTGGGCGCAGGCGGCCAGCCGGGCCTGCACCGCGTCGCGGCCCAGCTCGACGGCCTCGGCCCTGGAGTCGGTGGTCGTCTGCACCTGGAGGTACCGCGCGGCGAGCCACGCCGCGGGCGCACCGCCGGTGGCTGTCTCGGCCGTGCCGCCGTGATCCAAGCCGCCGTGATCCGCCATGCCACCCGATGGTACGCCCACGCTGCGGCGGCCGGCTGGCACGCCGGGCCGCGGGCCGGGCGGCTCAGTACCCGCCGCCTCCGCCCCCGTAGCCGCCGCTCGGGCTGCTCGACGCGGACGCGGACGGGGACGGCGAACTCGAGGACATGGCCATGCCGGGCGACACGGCACCGATCGCGTTGACCCTGAGCGCATGCCAGACCCCGCCGAGCCCGTTGCCCTTGATCTGGCCTGGGGCGCTGTCGCCGGCGTACGTGTAGAGCGGGTGCCCCTTGTAGGTGGCCTGCAGCACGCCGTTGGCCCGGGTGACCGTGCCGAACTTGCCGACCAGCCGCACGCCCATGGCCGCCGCGGGCTTGCCGGTGACGGGAGGCCAGGCTTGCGCGCAGGACCCCGTGCAGGCCGAGCTCATCGGGGTGTCCTTGGAGTACCAGTACAAGGTGAAGCCCTTGGCGTCGGCCAGCACCGGGCCGATGCTCGTCTTGATCTTCTCCAGCGCGGCCGTGCCGGAGGAGGTCATCCCGGAACCGCCCATCGAGCTGGACTTGGTGGACATGGCCGAAGCGGACTTGGTGCCGCTCGCGGCGCTGGGCGAGGTACTGCTGCCGCACGCGGCAACCAGCAGGGCAGGGATGGCGAGGACCGCCGGCGCCCATCTGCGGTAACGCATCGTGTCTCTCCGCTCATGAGGAGGGGCGGACATATAAACCCGAGCACGTACTATCCCGCGCCCTCGTTCACGAGCGGACCCACATTACGCATTACGGCTTCATTACCGCGCCGGCCGACCGTTTCCGGCCTGGGCCCGGCGCAGGGCGCCACCAGGGCCCCGGCGCGTCCCGCGGCTAGACCGCGATACGGGAGGCGAGCCAGGCCAGCGACTGCGGATACCTGTAGTCGATGCTCATGTGCGTGCCCTCGAACAGCTCGAAGTGGATCACCTCGTCAGGCACGCCTGCCTCCCCCAGGGCGGCGCGGAAGGCCTGCGCGCCCAGATCGAGGAACCACTCGTCGCGCTTCCCGGCGTCGATCCAGATCCCGCGCAGCCCACGGAGCGCCTCCGCGTGGTGCGGCACCATCCGGACCGGGTCCCAGTCCAGCCAGCGCTGCCACACCTCCGGCCGGAGCCTGCCGGTCTGCGGCTCGAACGGCAGCTCCACCCGGCCATCGGGTGTGGCGGAGAAGCAGGCCGACACACCCAGCAGCATCAGCAGGTCATGATCGGCCTCCTTGGTGAAGGACACCCGGGACCCGAAGTCGTCCCACCACCGCCAGATATCCCCGTCGTACTCCCGGAGGTGGCGCGCGGACTTGCCGAACTCGGGGATGTAGCACAGCTCGTAGAGCGAGTCCCCGGCGTGCGTGGCCAGCGCCCCGAACAGCTCGGGCCGCAGCATCGGGGTGATCATCGCGCCGAACCCGCCGCTGGACTTGCCCGTGATCGCGCGGTGCGCCGCGGCCGGCTGCGTCCGGTAGTGCGCGTCCACCCAGGGCACCACCTCCTCGCAAAGGTAGGAGTGGTACCGGCCGGTGCCCGGGGAGTCGACGAACTGGCTGCCCCCGTAGCTGGTCCAGGCGTCCACGAAGACCACGATGGTCCCGGGTGCCTGCCCGGACGCGAACACCGCGTCGGCTGTCTCGGGAAACGGCTGCCGGTACGGCGAGCGGTTCCGCCACATGGCCAGGTGCCCGGTGTAACCCTGGATCACGTAGACCGTGGCATAACGCCGGGCCTGGTCGTCGTCGTAGCCGGGCGGGACATAGACCCACAGCGGTCGCTGGTACGGATCACCCAGCGGGTTGTCGCGCAGCAGCTCACTGGTGATCACGTGCTCGTCGATCCGGCCGGCCAGCTCGACGGACCAGGGCAGCATGAGGCCTCCTCCGATGTCAGCAACGGTGCCGCACCTACGGTAGAGCAACCGGCCCTACGGTAGAGAAATGAGCCCTGGTCAGGCGGAACGAGCGCAGGCGGAACGAGACCCTGTGGAGCGCCATTTCGGCGAGGTGATCGCCGCACTGGACGGCCATTCCCCCGATGGCCGCGGGGAGCGTCCCGCCGGGCCGGGCCCGATCCGGGACGGCTCGGCCCTGACCGGGCAGCGCTGCCTGGAGCTCTTCGACGCGCAGCTGGCCAGCCGCCATCTCGATCTGGCCGCACGCTGGCTGCGGGCCCGCGGCGCCGGGTACTACACCATCGGGTCATCCGGGCACGAGGGCAACGCCGGCGTAGCCGCGGCCCTGCGGATCACCGACCCGGCCCTGCTCCACTACCGCTCGGGTGCGTTCTACCTGGCCCGGTGCCAGCAGGCCACGCCTCCCCGGGACGGGGTCCGGGATGTCCTGCTCGGGCTGGCTGGCGCGGCGGAGGAGCCCATCGCCGGCGGCCGCCACAAGGTGTTCGGCCACCAGCTGCTGAACGTCATCCCGCAGACCTCCACCATCGCGTCGCACCTGCCCCGCGCCCTTGGCCTGGCCTTCGCCCTGGACCGGGCGGCCCGGCTCGGCCGGCCCGCCGGGTGGCCCCCGGACGCGATCGTGGCGGCCAGCCTCGGCGACGCGTCGCTGAACCACTCCACCGCCGCCGGGGCGATCAACGCCGCCGCCTACTGCGCCTACCAGCGTCTGCCGCTGCCACTGCTGCTGGTGATCGAGGACAACGGGATCGGCATCAGCGTGCGGACCCCGCCCGGCTGGGTCGCCGCCGCCGCCCAGACCGCGGCGGGCTTCAGGTATTTCCACGCGGACGGGTCTGACCTGGCCGCCACGTACGACGCGGCGCTTGCCGCCGCGGCCTGGGTCCGGGAGCGGCGCTCTCCCGCGTTCCTGCACCTGGCCGTGGTGCGGTTCGGCGGGCACGCCGGCTCGGACGTGGAAAGCGGCTATCGCGGGGCCGCCGTGGTCGCCGCGGACCTCGCCGCCGATCCCCTGCTCGGCACGGCCCGCCTGCTCCTGACCGCGGGCATCCTCACCCCGGCCGGGGTGACCGCCCGCTACGAGGAGTCACGGGACAGGATCCTCGGCCTCGCCGCCGAGGTGGCCGGCAGCCCGCGGCTGGCCACCGCCGCCCAGGTGATGGCCCCTCTCGCACCCCACCATCGCGAGCAGGTCTGGGCCGGGGCCTGCCTGGCCGCGGAACCGGCGCGCCGCGGCGGGGCGTTCGCCGGGCGGCTGCCCGAAGCGGCCGACGGGCTTACCCTGGCGCAGTCGATCAACGCGGCGCTGGCCGACGCCCTGGCCGCCCGGCCCGGCATGCTGGTCTTCGGCGAGGACGTGGCCCGCAAGGGCGGCGTGTACGGGGTCACCCGCGGCCTGGCGCAGCGGTTCGGGGCCGCGCGGGTGTTCGACACCCTGCTCGACGAGCAGTCCATCCTCGGCCTGGCCCTGGGCGCGGGCCTGGCCGGGCTGCTGCCGGTCCCGGAGATCCAGTACCTGGCGTACCTGCACAACGCCGCCGATCAGATCCGCGGTGAGGCCGCGACCCTGTCGTTCTTCTCCCAGGCCCAGTACCAGAATCCGCTGGTGCTGCGCATTGCCGGCCTCGCCTACCAGGAAGGCTTCGGCGGGCATTTCCACAACGACAACGCGCTGGCCAGCCTGCGGGATATCCCGGGCCTCATCATCGCCTGCCCGGCCCGGCCCGACGACGCGGCGCCCATGCTCCGGACCTGCCTCGCGGCAGCGGAGGCGGACGGCCGCGTCTGCGTCTTCCTCGAGCCCATCGCCCTCTACCACACCAGGGACCTGCACCAGGCCGGCGACGGGGGCTGGCTGGCCCGCTACGACCCGCCGGGGCTGTGGCCGGCCGGCTTCGTTCCGGCCGGCAGCGCCCGCTGCCACGGCAACGGGCGCGACCTCACCATCGTCACGTTCGGCAACGGGCTGCGGATGAGCCTGCGGGTCGCGGGCCGGCTCGCCGCGGACAGGATCGGCTGCCGGGTGCTGGATCTGCGCTGGATCGCCCCGCTGCCGGCGGAGGACATCCTGCGCGAGGCCAACGTCACCGGGCGGGTCCTGGTGGCCGACGAGACCAGGCGCACCGGCGGGGTGTCCGAGGCCATCATCACGACCCTGTCCGACGCCGGGTTCACCGGGAAGACCGTCCGCGTTACCAGCGAGGACAGCTTCATCCCGCTGGGTGACGCAGCCCAGGTCGTGCTGCTGTCCGAGGCGTCCATCGAATCCGCGGCACGCTCCCTGTTGCCCCGGTAATCCAGGCTGGCCCTGTCTACGCTGCTCCCGCGGGGATTCCGGAAATACCCACGGGAGCTCTCGCGCGTTCCAGAGCGCAGAAAGGGCAATTAATCACTAAGTCCATGCTCGGCTCAATTCAGAATCAACTACTGTTATTGTTCGGGTAAATATGCGCATGGTGTTCTTTAAAGAGCGGGCATTGCCGCTTGACTCGCCTCCGCCGTAAAAATAGTGTGCGAGCTGCCGAGGGCCAGCTCGCCAAAAGCATGGCCGGGACTGGTCCACTTCTAATCAGAAGATCCGCTCTCCGGAGGAGAACTCATGCGAAATACACTGCGCCGAATCGGGTACGGTGTGCTTGGCGCCGGAATGATCGTCGCGATGACGGCCGGCGCCTCCGCGGGAGCCGCCAGCGCGGCTTCCGCGGCGCCTGCTGTGACGGCCGCCAAGCCGGCGGCCCTGAGCTGGCCCACGGTTAAGAGGGGTGCGGCCGGCGAGCGAGTGTACGCCATCCAGTACCTGCTCAACTACCGCACCACCGCGCGGCTCCATGTCGATGGCAAGTTCGGCCTGGCGACCCAGGCGGCGGTCAGGTCCTTCCAGCGAAAGGCCCACCTAAGCGCCGACGGGGTGGTCGGTAACACGACCTGGTCGAGGCTGATCGTTACCCTCACGAAAGGCAGCAGAGGCGACGCGGTGAGGGCGGTCCAGCATAACCTGCGTTACGCGTACGGGCACAAGATCCTCAGCGTCGACGGTATTTTCGGCGCTAAGACGCTCGATGCCGTGAAGGCCTTCCAGAAGAAGTACAGGCTTAAGGCTGATGGCATCGTCGGTGCCGCTACCTGGAACACGCTGGTGCGGAACGAGAAGTAAGCATTTTCCCTTCTTTAGCATGCATCCGGGTGGATGGCTGAGGCGGGCGGTCCGGCCGCCGGCCGGCTCTCCACCTGGATGCTGCCGCGCGTCAAGCCATAGGCCGGAAATGGCCCACGCGGTGTCCGGTGATCTCTGCCGTACGGACCCGGGGGTTCGAGGGCGGTGCAGCGGGCGAGGATGGCCGCGGCGGTCTGCGGGGAGGACTGACATCCCTTCCCGAACCCCCGGACGGTGCCCCCTGGGCCTGTCAGAAGATGCCTAAGCGTGCCGATGCGTGGTGCCTTTGATTGAGGGATCTTGGTGTATCATTAATGCTGTGGCACGCATCACTGTAGACGTCAACGACGGCTGGCTGGAGGCGGCGCGCGTGGTGCTCGGCACGGACACCAAGGTGGCGACGATCAACGAGGCGCTGCGGATCCAGGCCCTGAAGGCGAAGGCCGCCGAGATCCTGGCCGCGCTGGACAGCGTCGAGATGGACTACACCGGGAGCGCCGACAGCTTCCGCTACGGCGGTGGCCGGGACCTGAGCCGACTTGAAGTGCTCGCCCGACAGGACGCGGCGGCGGAGCGGGACACCGGGTCCGGCGGCTGATGGCCGGGCCGGTTTACCTCGCCGACACCTCGGCGTACGTGGCACAGGCCCGGGACTCTGATGCGCGGGCCAGGTTCGCTGGACTGCTCACCGAGGGACGGCTGGCCGTCTGCCAGATGACCGCGCTGGAGTACTTCAACAACGCCCCGGACCCCAAGGCGTACGAGGTGCTGTGGACGGCCCTGCACGGACAGCGCCGGATGGACGTGACGGCCACGGCGATGAACCGGGCCATGCAGGTGCACCGGATGCTGGCGGAACGCAGCCAGCACCGCAACTTCCGGCTGCCCGATCTGATCATCGCGGCCACGGCCGAGCAGCACGGCGCCACGGTTCTGCATTATGACGCGGACTACGACCGGATCGCCGCGGTGACCGGGCAGCCGGTCGAATGGGTGACAGCCCGGGGGTCCCTCTAGGCGTTCAGCCCCAGCCGGGCACTAGCGTTCAGCCCGGGGCACTAGGCGTTCAGCCCCAGCGGTCCGCTGCGCTTTTACTCCCAGACAGATGGCGCCATCGCGAGCAGGTGGCCGCTCAGGGCGGCGGTCACCTCGGCCGGGGCGGACACATTGGCCAGGTGCGCGGCGCCCCGGATGACGGCCAGGCGGGACCCGGCGATCCCCCGCGCGATCAGGGCCCCGTGCCACGGCGGGGTCGACGGGTCCTCCGATCCGGAGATCACCAGCGTGGGGGCGGTGATCTTCGCCAGGGCGGCCCGCAGATCCATGCCCGCGATGGCCTCGCAACAGCCCGCATACCCTTCCGGGTCGACGCCGTCCAGGGTGGCCATGAAGGCAGCAGGGACCGACGGGAACCGCGCCGCGAAGGCCGGCGTGAACCAGCGGCTCACTATCTGGGCGGAGATGGAGGGCAGCCCGTCGGCCCGCACGGCCGCCGCCCGCTGCACCCAGAGATCTTTGTCTGGGAAGCTGGCGGACGTGCAGCACAGCCCGAGGACATCGATCCGCTCCGGTACGTTCGCGGCCAGCCACATCCCGACCATCCCGCCCAGCGACAGGCCGCAGTACGACGCGTGCCCGACCCCGAAGTCGTCGAGCAGGCGCAGCACGTCCGCGCCAAGGTCGGCGATCGTGTACGGCCCCGGGGGGGCGGGCGAGCCGCCATGCCCGCGGTGCTCGTAGCGGAGCAGCCGGAAGTGGTCCCCCAGCCCCGGGATCTGTGGTTCCCACAGGTGCCGGGTGCTGCCGAGGGAGTTGCCGAGCACCAGGACCGGCGCATCCCGCGGGCCGTCCAGCGAGGCCGCCAGGCGCACCGGCTGGCGCACGTCCCGTGTCACCCGCCCGGTGTCGCCCGGCGCGGGGCTGGCCTCCCCCGGCGCCGCGGGGGCCTGCGGTTCAGACATCGAAGAAGACGCTCTCGTGCTCGCCCTGCAGGTGAATGTGGAACTGGAACCGGTACTTGTCACCGGTGTCCGCGGTGGCGATCAGGGTCGCCCGGCGGACGGGATCGGTGATAGCGGTCAGCACCGGGTCGTCCGCGTTGGCCTCCGCTTCGTCGGGGAAGTAGATGCGGGTCACCACCCGGTTCAGCAGGCCACGGGCGAACACGGACACATCCAGGTGCGGGGCTTCCCGGCCGCCATCCGGGCTGGGCAGCGCGCCGGGCCGGAGCGTGAGGATACGGTAACTGCCGTCCGGGCCGGTCGGGCACCGGCCGAAGCCACGGAACGCCGTCTCGTTCTCCGGTGCGCCACGGGGGTCATCCGGATGATCGAAGCGGCCGTCCGGGTCGGCCTGCCATGTCTCGATCAGCCCGTCGGGGATCGGCGCGCCCTCGCCGTCCAGCAGCCGCCCGGTGATGGTGATCGCCCCGGGTGTGCCCTCGGGCACCACGGTCGAGCCGTCCGGCCATGGCAGCCCGATCGCCAGGAACGGCCCGACGGTCTGCGAGGGGGTCAGCGGCAGCCCGGTCACCGCTGCTCCTCTTGTTCCTCGAACACGGTCGCGGCGCTGCCGCGGAGCACGATGTCCCATTCGTAGCCGAGCGCCCAGTCCGGTTCGGTGATGTTGATGTCGAACCGGGAGATCAGCCGCTGGCGGGCCTTCGGGTCCGGGATGGAGTTGAAGATCGGGTCGTATTCAAAGAGCGGATCGTCAGGGAAGTACATCTGCGTCACCAGGCGCTGCGTGAACGCCCGGCCGAACAGCGAGAAGTGGATGTGCGCGGGCCGCCACGCGTTGAGGTGGTTCCGCCATGGGTAGGCGCCGGGCTTGATGGTCACGAACAGGTACCGGCCCTCGGAGTCGGTCACGCACCGGCCCACGCCGGAGAAGTTCGGGTCCAGCGGGGCCGGGTGACTGTCCACGATGTGCTGGTAACGGCCGGCCGCGTTCGCCTGCCAGACCTCGACCAGCGTGTGAGGGATGGGGCGCCCGTCGCTTTCCAGCACGCGCCCGGTCACGATGATCCGCTCGCCGAGCGGCTCGCCCGCGTGCTGGGTGGTCAGGTCCGCGTCGGCCGGCGCGACCCACCCCTCGCCCAGCACCGGCCCGGTGATCTCAGTCAGCCGCTGCGGGATCACCAGCGGCGGCCGGGACGGCGCCCGCAGCGCGGTAGAGCGGTAACCCGGGGAGTCCAGCGGCGGATGCAGGCCGCGGGGCCGTTCGTAGGAGGGCAGGATCAGCCCGGCTGGCGGGGATGGAGGGGGCGTGGTCATCAGGCTGCTGCTCCTTGTTGCCGGGGTTGTCCGCCGTTATTCTGACTGCCGCAGCTGGCGCAGCGCGGCCAGCTCGGCGCTGGTGGGCGGCTCGAGCACTTCCAGCGAATCCGACACCGCGAGTTCCCAGCCGGTCTTGGCCGCCGCGTCTGCCACCGTCACCCCGGGGTACAGCCCGGTCAGTGTGAGCTCGCATGTCGCCGGGTCCGGTTCGAGGATGCCCAGGTCGGTGATGACCTTCCGCGGGCCCGCGCCGGCCAGTCTGAGGCGCTCCCGGTAACCGGCGCCGTCACCGAATCCGACCGAGGTCACGAAGTCGACCTGGTCCACGAACGAGCGGCGGCTCTGCCGGACCACCACGATCACCTCGCGGCACGACGCGGCGATCTCCGGGGCACCGCCCGCCCCTGGCAGCCGGACCGTGGGCTGCTCATGATCAGAGCCGACGACCGTGGTGTTGATGTTCCCGAACTTGTCGATCTGGGCCGCGCCGAGGAAGCCGGTCCCGATCCGGCCGGGCTGAAGCCAGTAGTTGAAGATCTCCGGCACGCTCACGACCGCGTCGGCGGTCTCGGCGAGGATCCCGTCACCGATCGACAGTGGCAGCCGGTCCGGCTTGGCCCCGATCGTGCCCGACTCGTAGATCAGCACGAGGTTCGGCGCGTGCGTGGCCCGGGCCAGGTTGGCTGCGGCACTGGGCAGCCCGATGCCCACAAAGCAGGTCATGCCGTCACGCAGGGCGCGGGCCGCGCAGGCCGTCATCATCTCGTCGGCGGTGAAGGCGGCCGGGTCCTTCGTCGCCGATGCCGGTGCCCCGGTGGCGTTCATGCCCCACATCCTCCCCCGCCGGCCCCGGCACGGGCCAGGGACCCGGTCTCGCCGTAGACCTCCTCGGCCAGCCAGCGGCTGAACCGGTCCCGGTCCCGGCTGATCGCGTCCCAGGCCTGGTAATAGTCGTTGTCGCGGGTGGAATACCCCAGCGCATAAGAGGGATGCGACCCGTCGCGCGCCCGGGCGACGTAATCGACGACCCACGAGGGCAGCACGATCGCCCCCGGCTCCGGCCGCAGCACGTCCACGATCTCCTCGACCGTGACGATCGACCGCTGGGCGCTGAGCACGGCTTCCTTCTGCACCCCGGTGATCCCCCACAGCTGCACGTTCCCGGCCCGGTCGGCGCGCTGGGCGTGGATGATCGCCACGTCCGGGTTCAGCGCCGCCACGGCCGTCAGCTGCTCCCCGGTGAACGGGCAGGTGACTGACCGGATGGCAGGCTGCCCGTCCAGTCCGGGCAGGCCCTCCAGGCCGGTGCCGCTGTAGCCGCGCAGGATCGCGAACGGCACGCCCGAGGCGCCGGCCACGTAGCGGTTCGCCATCCCCGCGTGGCTGTGCTCTTCCAGCTGAAGCGGTCCTGGCCAGGCATTTTCCACCGCGTCGCGGAACCTGTGCAGTGAGCCCACCCCCGGGTTACCGCCCCAGGAGAAGATGAGCCGGCTGGCGCAGCCCGCCCCGATGAGCTGGTCGTAGATCACATCCGGGGTCATCCGGATGAGGGTCAGGTCACGGCGCCGCTGCCGGATCACCTCACGCCCGGCCGCGAACGGGATGAGGTGGGTGAACCCTTCCATCGCGACCGAATCCCCGTCGTGGACGGCTCGGGCAACGGCATTGGCCAGTGAAACGATCTCCGCCATATCCTCCTGCCCAGCACAGCAAACACCGGCACAGCAAACACCCGCGCAGCGAACACCTTTGCAGCGAACACCCTTGGCGCGAGCGCCCGCGCTTACCCGACACCATAATGACCACCTGGTCGCGATAAGTACAGCCGTTCGTCATACGGACATTACGGCATATCCTGCCGGGACACGGCGGCCCCCTTACCCTTGCTCCGCCAGTACCTCCCGGGCGATCGCCAGCGCGCGGTTAGCCGCCGGAACCCCCGCGTACACGGCCGTGTGCAGCAGCACTTCGCCGATCTGGTCGGGGGTCAGGCCGTTGCGCAGCGCGGCCCGCAGGTGCATGGCCAACTCCTCCTCCTGGCGGAGCACGACCAGTGCGGTCAGCGTGATCATGCTCCGCTCGCCGCGGGACAGCCCCGGCCGGGACCAGATCTCACCCCACGCGTAGCGGGTGATGAAGTCCTGGAACGGCGCGGTCAGCGGCGTGGCCGCGGCGACCGCCCGGTCGACGTGCTCGTCGCCCAGGACCTCACGACGGACCGTCATCCCCTGCGCGGCGCGCTCAGCATCGTCCATGGTTCCGCCTCTCACGGCTCCGGGCAGCGACGCCGCTGCCGGCCAGGAAGGTTACCCACTCCCGTCCGGCCGGCGTCACCTGCCCGGCCCGGGCTGTTCCCCACCACCCGCCTGAACCGGCGGCTGTCCAAGAGCGCGTCAGCCAGTGGCCCTGGCATGCGCGGTCAAGGCGGCGTCCACGAACTCCGCGGCCGCGCCTAGGTACCCGGCCGGGTCCAGGGCCGCGGTGACCTGCTCCGGCGTAACCATGGCATCGGCGAGCCGGCCGGCATCCAGCCGGTCCAGCAGAGCCTCGCCCAGCGTCCGGCCCTCCGCCACGGCCGCGGCGCTGGCCCCGGCCAGCAGGTCGTGGGCGGCGGTACGGCCCAGCGCGGGCGCAAGCAGCGCCGCGACATGCTCGGCCATCGGGAAGCCGCCGGCCGCGTCGAGGTTGCGCCGCATCCGGCCCGGATCGGGTTCCAGCCCGGTGAGCAGATCCGCGGCCCAGGACGCTGCCGAGCCGGTGAGCCGGAGCAGGTCCGCCAGCGGCTCCCACTCGGCGTGCCAGGCCCCGGCGGCCCGCTGGTGCTCCTGTTCCGCGGCGGCGGCGAGAGTGGCGACCAGCCCAGGCACCTGCCGGGTGCAGCCGAGGATGGCGATGGAGGCGACCGGGTTCCGCTTGTGCGGCATGGCGGACGACCCGCCGCGCCCCCCGTCCCCGCCGCCCTCGGTGACCTCGCCCACCTCGGACTGGGCGAGCAGGGTGACGTCACGGGCGATCTTGCTGAGCACCCCGGTCGCGCCCGCGCAGGCCCCCGCGACCTCGGTGATCCGCAGCCGGTCGGTGTGCCACGGCAGGGTGGGGGCCTGCAGGCCGAGCTCCACGGCCAGCAGCGCCGCAACCTCGGGCCCGTGGTCGCCGAGCGCGGACAGGGTGCCCGCGGCCCCGCCGAACTGGACCGCGAGACGGCTGGCCGCGACCCGGTCCAGCGCGGCGGTCGCCTCATCCAGCCCGGTCAGCCAGCCCGCCGCGACCAGGCCGAAGGTGATCGGCACGGCCTGCTGGAGCAGGGTCCGGCCGATCATGATGGTGTCCCGGTGCGCCGCCGCCAGGCGGGCCGCGGCCGCGGCCGCCGCGGCCAGGTCGTCCGAGATCACTCCCAGCGACTGCCGGGCGAGCAGCATGGCCGCGGTGTCGATGATGTCCTGGCTGGTGGCGCCCTGGTGCACGGCTCCCGCGGGACCGGGGGGGAGCCTGCGGGTCAGCTCCCTGACCAGCGCGGGCACCGGGTTGCCGGTCAGCGCCGCCTGCCGGCCGAGTTCCGATGCGTCGAACGCCTCGGCCCGGGCCGCCGCGGTGACCTCCTCACCCGCTCCCGGCGCGGCCATCCCGGCCCGCTCCAGGGCCCGGGCCAGGGCGGCCTCGGTGTCCAGCATCGCCTGAAGCCAGGCCTGGTCAGAGGTGTCCACCGCGCCACGGCCGAACACCCAATCGAAGAGCCCCTGGGAAGTGTGCACCGCCACGCTCCTGCGAGAGTGCGTGAGTCATCGGGCTGCCTGCCCGCCCACCCTAGCGGCCCGGCCGGCTGTTCCCGGCGCGGAGAGAATCTGCCGCCCACAGCGGAGGCTTCGTGGCCTATCGTCTGTTGTATGACCGTGCAATCGCCTCTCCCCGGCGGACCTGGCCTGGCCCAGGTCCGCCGCCTCGTCACCGAGATCCCCGGCCCTGCGTCGCGCGAGCTGCTGGCCCGCCGCGAGGCCACCGTGGCCCGCGGGGTCAGCCATGTCCTCCCGGTGTTCATCAGCGCCGCGGGCGGCGGTGTGCTCATCGACGTCGACGGCAACTCCCTCATCGACTTCGGCTCCGGGATCGCGGTGACGTCGGTGGGCAACAGCGCGCCCCGCGTCGCGGCCGGGATCCGCGAGCAGGCCGACCGGTTCACCCACACCTGCTTCATGGTCACCCCGTACGAGGAGTACGTCGCGGTCTGCGAGGAACTCGCCCGGCGGACCCCCGGCGACCACGACAAGCGCTCCGCCCTGCTGAACTCGGGGGCGGAGGCGGTGGAGAACGCGGTCAAGATCGCCCGGCACGCCACCGGGCGGCCCGCGATCGTCGCGTTCGACCACGCCTACCACGGCCGCACCAACCTGACCATGGCGCTGACCGCCAAGAACATGCCGTACAAGGACAAGTTCGGGCCGTTCGCCGGGGAGGTCTACCGGATGCCGATGGCCTATCCGCTGCGCTGGCCGGGCGGCCCGGAGGCGTGCGCCGCGAACGCACTCGACGTGATCACCGGGCTGATCCACACCCAGGTGGGCGAGGACAACGTGGCCGCGGTCCTGATCGAGCCGATCCAGGGTGAGGGCGGCTTCATCGTGCCGCCGGACGGCTTCCTGCCCGGGCTGGCCGAGTTCTGCCGGGAGCACGGCATCCTGCTCATCGCCGATGAGATCCAGAGCGGGTTCTGCCGGACTGGCGACTGGTTCGCCTGCGACCACGAAGGCGTCGTGCCCGACCTGGTCACCACGGCCAAGGGGATCGCCGGCGGGCTGCCGCTGGCCGGGGTCACCGGGCGGGCCGAGATCATGGACGCGGTCCACGTGGGCGGCCTCGGCGGGACCTTCGGCGGGAACCCGGTGGCCTGTGCGGCCGCCCTCGGGGCCATCGAGACCATGGCGGCCGAGGACCTGCCCGGGCGGGCCCGGCGGATCGGCGAGATCATGCTGCCCCGGCTGCACAAGCTGGCCGAGGCCTACCCGGTCATCGGTGACGTGCGCGGCCGCGGCGCGATGATCGCCATCGAGCTGGTCCGCCCTGGGACGCTCGAGCCGGCCGCGGACACCGCGGCGCAGGTGGCCAGGGCCTGCCACGCCGCAGGCCTGGTCGTGCTGACCTGCGGGACGCTCGGCAACGTGCTCCGGTTCCTGCCCCCGCTGGTGATCGGGGAGCAGCTACTCGAAGAGGGCCTGTCCATCCTGGAGGACGCGTTCGCCACCCTCTGACCCCGGGTCCTCCCAGCGATCTGACCCCGGGTCCTCCCAGCGATCTGGCCACCAGTCCCTGGGACTGGTGGCTTGATCGTTACATGACCACTCCTTGACGCGCTTTAACCCCACGGTTACCGGTGGGTAGATCACCCTGGCGCCGTCAGCCCGGCCACCACGCTGGTGTCCATCACGATCGGCGGCAACGACGTCGGCTTCTCCTCGGTGATGGAGACCTGCGTGCTGCTGCCCACGAGCTTCTGCGTGAGCGCCGTGGACCACGCCGAGGCCCTGGTCGCCTCGCAGCTGCCGGGCGAGCTCGACTCGGTGCTGAGCGCCATCCACGCGGACGCCCCGAGCGCCCGGGTCGTGGTCCTCGATTACCCGGAGCTCTACGACCTGTCCCGCTCCTCATCCTGCATCGGCCTGAGCACGACCGACCGGACCGACCTCAACCAGGGTGCCAGCCAGCTGGACAGCCAGATCCAGCTGGCCGCGGCCCGGCACGGCGACGTGTTCGCCGACGTGCGATCGGCCTTCAGCGGCCACGAGATCTGCGATCCGGGTAGCTGGCTGCACTCGGTCAACTTCCTGGACGTCTCCGAGTCCTACCACCCCACCGCGGCCGGCCAGTCCGCCTACGAGCAGGTGTTCAGCGCCGCCGCCGGCTGATTGACCGGCCGGCCGCCCCGTAGGGCGGCCGGCTGAACGCTACCGGCGCGGGCGGGCGCCTTCCCGCCCGCCCGCGGCGCGATACGCCAGCTCACCAGGTCGGTAACGGCGGGATCAGGGAGATCTCACCGACCTCGGGAGTGCGGGTGGGGCTCAGCCCGGCCTTCCGGGCCAGCGCGGCGAACTCGGCCGAGTTCACGACGGCGGCCCCGCCCGGGTCGTTGTTGAAGTAGACGTACACGTCAGCCCGCGTGAGGTGCGCCTCCTTGATCTGGTCCACCCAGGACCGCAGCGCCTTCTCGCCGTAGCGGGGCCACGGGTCCGCGGCCCCCTCGTGAAACCGCAGGAACCCCCAGCCGGCCGTCCGCCACAGCGGCGTGACCGGCCGTCCGAGCCGGTCCGCCCAGCACAACGCAGCGTCGTGACCAGCCAGGATCTCCCGCACCTCATCCGTCCACCACGACTCGTGCCGCGGCTCGACCACGATGCGCAGCACTTGTGGCCCATCGCCCCGGACTGCGGGCCAGGCCTCCCCGAACTCCTTCAGGCACGCCTCCAGCAGCACGGGGTCGGCGGACATGGTCGGCGGCAGCTGGAGCAGGATCGGCCCCAATTTAGGCCCGAGACCAGACGCTGCCGCGAGCAGCCGCGCGACCGGCTCCGCCGGATCCCGCAGCCGCCGGACGTGAGTCAGGTACCGGCTGCCCTTGACCGCCATGACGAAGTCGTCCGGCGTCCTGCGCCGCCACCCCTCGAACGTCTCCCGCGACGGCAACCGATAAAACGTGCCGTTATTTTCCACCGTCATGTACTGCGTGGCGTAATGCTCCAGCCAGAACCGCTGTGGCACGCCTTTCGGGTAGAGCCCGTCCCGCCAGTCGCGGTACTGCCACCCAGAGGTACCCACCAGAACAGCCATGGTCCCCTTGTACCCGGCGCCCGCAAGACATGCGCCGGTCCAGCCAGCGGTGGCGTAGCGGGCCTGGTCTTGCGGCGGTTATGTGTGCCGCAAGACCAGGCCCGCCGCCACCGCGACCGGGGGAAAACGGTTTATCTATTGACCGGGAAGCCGAGACTCACGCCGCCATGACTCGGATCCAGCCAGCGGGACGTCACCGCCTTGCCCCTGGTGTAGAAGTGCACGCCCTCGGTGCCGTGCACGTGGGTGTCTCCGAACAAGGATGCCTTCCAGCCGCCGAACGAGTAGTACGCCATCGGCACCGGGATCGGCACGTTCACCCCGACCATGCCGGCCTCGACGTCGAACACGAACCGCCGGGCCGCTCCCCCGTCGTTGGTGAAGATCGCGGTCCCGTTGCCGTACGGGTTCTCGCTGACCAGCCGGACCGCCTCGGCGTAGGTCGAGGCCCGGACCACGGAGAGCACCGGGCCGAAGATCTCGTCGGTGTAGCAGCCCATCGAGGAGGTGACGTGGTCGAGCACGCTGGGCCCGAGCCAGAACCCGCCCTCGCTGCCACCGATGACGGGGTGCACCCGCCCGTCCACGGCGAGCGTCGCCCCTTCACGCACCCCGGAGTCCAGGTAGGAGGCGACCTTGTCCCGGTGCGCCCCGGTGACCAGCGGGCCCATCTCCGACCGCTCGTCTGTGCCCGGACCGACCCGCAGCCGCGCCACCCGCTCGGTGATCTTGGCGACCAGCTCGTCGCCCACGGGGCCGACTGCCACCAGCACGGACACGGCCATGCAGCGCTCGCCCGCGGAGCCGAACCCCGCGGACACCGCGGCGTCCGCTGCGAGGTCGAGGTCCGCGTCCGGCAGCACGACCATGTGGTTCTTGGCCCCGCCCAGTGCCTGGACTCGCTTGCCCGCGCCCGTCCCGGTCTCGTAGACGTAGCGCGCGATCGGGGTCGACCCGACGAAGCTCACCGCGCGGACGTCGGGGTGCCCGAGCAGCGCGTCGACGGCTTCCTTGTCGCCCTGCACCACGTTGAACACGCCCTCGGGCAGGCCCGCCTCGGCCCACAGCCGGGCCAGCATCAGCGATGCCGAGGGATCCTTCTCCGAGGGCTTGAGGACGAACGCGTTGCCGCAGGCGATGGCGATGGGGAACATCCACATCGGGACCATGGCCGGGAAGTTGAAGGGCGTGATGCCGGCGACCACGCCGAGCGGCTGGCGGATGGAGTAGGCATCGACGCCGGTAGAGACGTTTTCGGAAAAACCGCCCTTGAGCAGGTGAGGGATCCCGCAGGCGAACTCGACCACCTCGAGCCCGCGCGCTACCTCCCCCGCCGCGTCCCCGGTCACCTTGCCGTGCTCGGCGCTGATCAGCGCGGCCAGCTCCCCGGTGCGCGCGGCCAGCAGTTCCCGGAACGCGAACAGCACGCTGGCCCGCCTGGCCAGCGACGCGGCCCGCCAGCCGGGGAAGGCCTTGGCCGCCGAGGCGACCGCGTCGTCCACGACGGCCGCCGAGGCGAAGTCGACGGTCCCGGTCACCTCGCCGGTAGCCGGGTCGTAGATGTCACCGTGCCGCTCGGCGGCGCCGTCCCAGGGCTGCCCGCCGATCCAGTGGGTGATGTGCTTTCCCGTCACTCTGCCTCCTCCGATATTCGCGCCATCCCGCAGCCGAGACCCCACCGGCCGCTCGGCCGGGCCTGGCGGGCCGGCCTCGCTAGCCGGTGCCGGCTGGCACTCACCGGCTGGCCTCCTCACCCACCGCGCGCAGCGCGTCGGCCAGGATGCCCAGGCCCTCCTTGGCCTCGGCCTCGGACAGGTTCATCGGCGGGGCCATCCGCAGCGTGTGGCCGTACAGACCGCCCTTGCCGATCAGCAGGCCGCGTTCCCGGGTCTCCTCCAGCATCCGGGTAGCCAGTGCCGGGCTGGGCGCCCCGGTCGCCGGGTCGACCAGGTCGACGGCGAACATCAGGCCCTTGCCGCGGACCTCGCCGACCGCGGCCAGCGGCGCCGCCGCCTCGCGCAGCCCGCTGATGATCATGCTGCCCAGCTCGGCCGCGTTCCGCTGCAGGTCGTGGGAGAGCACGTAGTCGAGGCTGGCGTTGGCGGCGGCGGTGGACAGCGGGTTGCCGCCGAAGGTGGAGATGCCGTTGCCGGGCAGCCCGTCCATGAGGTCGCCGCGGGCGATCACGCCGCCGATGGCCATCCCGTTGCCCAGGCCCTTGGCGAACGTGATGATGTCCGGGGTCACGCCGTGCGCGCCGATGCCCCAGAAGTGCTCACCGGTGCGGCCCCACGCCGTCTGCACCTCGTCGGAGATGAGCAGCGCGCCGTGCTCCCGGAGCACCGCGGCGTACTCACCGAGGAGCCCGTCCGGCGGCATGGAGAACCCGCCGACGCCCTGCACCGGCTCGGCGATCAGGCAGGCTACGTCCCCCGCGGTCGCGGTGGCCAGCACGTGCCGCAGGTCCTGGACGCACGCGGCGGTGTACGCGGCGTCGTCCAACCCGGCGAAGGCGGGCAGCTGGCGGTCCGTGCCGTGCAGGTAGTGCACGGCGAACGGGGCCAGCGGCGAGCTCTTCCATGCACCGTTGCCGGTGATGGCGACCGCCCCGAAGGACCGGCCGTGATAGCTGTTGCGCAGGGCGAGCACCTGGTTGGACCGGCGGGCGGCGGTGGCCAGCATCAGCGCGGTCTCGTTCGCCTCGGTGCCGGAGTTGGTGAAGAACACCTTGGCGTTCTCGATCCCCGACAAGCGGGCCAGCTTCTCGGCCAGCTCCACCTGATTGCGGATCAGGTACAGGGTGGACGTGTGCACCACGCCGGTGTCCAGCTGCCGCTGGACCGCCTCGCGGACCTCAGGCACGTCGTAGCCCAGCATGTTGGTCAGGATCCCGCAGAAGAAGTCCAGGTAGCTGCGGCCGCTGGCGTCGGTGACGCGGCTGCCGCTGCCGCTGGTGAGTTCCAGCGGCTCGGAGTAGTAGAGCCCGAGCCAGTTAGGGAGGACGCGGCGGTGCCGCTCGTAGAGTTCCGACATCCTCCCAGTCTGGCCGACGGACCCCCGCCCCGCCGCCGACATACTGTCACGGATAACCCTCCGATCCTGACACTATGCCCAGCCCTCTCGTACGCTGGTGGCATCGACCCGCCACGTTTCCCGCGAACGGTGCGCCGAGCCAGGCGATATGACCGTTTTCGGCGAACGATGCGCGGGAAATGTCGCGGGAGCGGGCGGCGGCGCGCCACGGGGACGCGGGCGGGGAGCGGAGGCGGCGGGTGCCGACGGTGGCGGAGGTGCTGCGGCTGGACGCGGTACAGCGGGGGGACCCCCTGGTGGTGGCGGCGTCCCGGGGGCTGGGCGCGCCGGTCCGGTGGGTCCACGCGATCGAGTTCGCCGACGCGGCCCGGCTGCTGCGCGGCGGCGAACTGGTACTCACCACCGGGATCGCCCTGCCTGATGAGGAGCCGCTGCTCGGCGCCTACGTGGCCGGCCTGGCCGGGGTAGGAGTGAGCGCCCTCGCGGTCGAGCTCGGCCGCAAGTACATTGGTGGCCTGCCCGCCGCGTTCATCGCGGCCGCCGAGGACCGCGGGCTGCCGCTGATCGTGTTCACCCGCGAGGTCCCGTTCATCGAGATCACCGAGGCCGTGCACGCCCTGATCATCGACGACCAACTGGAGCAGTTGCGGGCCTCGGCCCGGCTGCACGAGGTGTTCACCGACCTGGCCGTGGCCGGCGCCGCGCCCGCCGAGATCCTCCGGGAGGCCTCACTGCTGGCGGGCCGCCCGTTGATCCTGGAAGACCTGTCGCATCACGTGCTGGCCTGCGAACCGGCCGGGACCGATCCGGCCGCCCTGCTGGCGGACTTCGGGGCCCGCTCCGCCGCGGTGCCGGCGTCGCCCCGCACCGCTTTCCACCCCGGCCCCGGATGGCTGGTGACGACCGTGGGTGCCCGCGGCGAGGACTGGGGCCGGGTCGTCCTGGTCTGCGACGGGCCGCCCGCCGCGGTGGATACGGCCCTGGTGGAACGCACGGCCACCACGCTCGCGCTGGGCCGGCTCCTGGCCCGCCAGCAGGAGAGCCTGGAACGGCAGGCACACCGCACCCTGATCAGCATCCTGCTGGCCCAGCCCGACGCCGACACCGGCGAGATGGCCGCCCAGTGCCGGGCGCTGGGCGTGCCGGTCACCGGCCGGCAGCTGATCACCGCCGTGATCAGGTCACCGGACGGCGGGGCGGGCCTGCTCGCCCAGGCCCGGGTGCTCGACCTGGCCGAGGCGTTCGCGGACGCCTGCCGCGCCGAGCGGATTCCCGCGCTGGTCGGCTCCCTGGATGACGTACGGGCGGGCGCGCTGCTGTCGGCCGACGCCGGCGCCGACCCGGAGCAGGTGCTGGCCGCCGTGTGCGCCGCGGCCCGGCGGGCGCTGGCCCGCCGGGCCAGGAAGCCGTACGGGATGCCCAGCGGGAAGCCGGTGACCGGGGTGGGCACGCCCGCCAGCAGCATGCGGGAGATCCGGCGGTCCCTGCTGGAGGCACGGCAGGTCGCGGACGCGGCTGCGGAAACCCCGGGGGCACTGGACGGCCGGCCCTTCTACCGCCTGGCCGACCTGCGGCTGCGCGGTCTGCTCTCGCTGCTCGGCGGGGACGCCCGGCTGGCCACGTTCGCAGACCGGGAGCTGGGGCCACTGCGGGACTACGACGCCGCGCACGGCACCGACCTGCTCAGCGTGCTGGATGCCTACCTGGCGGCCGGCGGTAACAAGGCGGAAGCCGCCGTCCGGTCCCACCTGGCCCGGCCCACCCTGTACGGGCGCCTGCGGCATATCGAGCGCATCCTCGGGGTGAGCCTCGACTCGGCCGAATCACGCACCTCGCTGCACGTCGCCCTGCTGAGCGCGTCCCGGGCGGCTCATCCGCCCGGCGCCGTGGGCGGTTCGGGATAGGCGATTCTTACCTTTTCGTCAGTGAGCGGCCGTTCCTGACAACCGCCGCGCAGGGTTGGCCGTCCATCCGTCGGGAGATCACTTGAGCAGGACGGAAGGATGAGGGCGCCCCGCTCAGGCCATTCCGGGAGAGGGGAACCGCAGCGCCATGGCGATCGGGACCGAACGCAGGCCAACGCGGGCTGGAACGGGGTCGTGCACCAAATGCACCTGCTCCCGATTCCAGGGACACGGAAGCATCGTCGAGAACTGCAAGCACCACTACGACGAGCACAACATCGCCTGGCTGAGGTTCCAGCTGGCCCGGCACCGGGCCTACCGGGCCATGTAGCCGGGGACGGTAGCGGGCGGCCCACTGGCCGCCACGGCCACCGCCCATGCGGGTCACGACGAGGGTGGTTTGGGCCTGCCTTCTGCCCCCCGGCAGCCGGATAGGGTGCAGATGAGCACGTCAGCGCGCTACCTAGAGGTTGCGGGCGGATGACATGAAGGCAGTCGTGAAGCTCAGGGTGCTGGCCGCCGCCGGCGCGGTGGCCGCAGTCGCCGCGTGTTCCCCCGTGGGGGCGGCAGGCCATCGACCCGGACTGACCGTTTTCTGGACCCGGCAACGGCTGATCGACGCCAGGCCGTTCTACGGACAGCGGCAACGGCCGCTGCCGGTACCCGGTCAGTCGCCGGACGCGCACACCACCCTGCTGGGGTTGCGCGTCGGCGCACTGTTCTTCCAGAACGGCGGGGACGATCACTTCTGCACCGCGAGCGTGGTTTCCAGCCCGGGACGGAACCTGCTGATCACTGCCGCACACTGCATCAACAACGGTGACGGACAGGGGTACCGGAAAGACATCGTCTTCGTGCCGGACTATCGCGACGGCCAGGCACCCTTCGGCATCTGGGCGGCCAAGCGGTTGCTGGTCGCGCCGCAGTGGGCACAGTCATCTGATCCCGACCTGGACGTCGGCTTCGTCACGCTGGAGCCGCACGACGGGCGGAACATCGAGGACATTCTCGGCGCTGACCGGCTGGGCGTCGATAGGACATACCGGTACCTGGTCCGGGTGACCGGATACCCGAACAGCGCTGATGTTCCGATTACGTGCCTCAACTGGACCTCGGGGCAGACCGCCACCCAGCTGCGGTTCGCGTGCGGCGGATACACCGACGGCACCAGCGGCAGCCCCTGGGTCACGCACTTCGACCGGCGGACGCGGGCCGGCACCATCGTGGGGGTGATCGGCGGTTACCAGCAGGGCGGCGATAACCCCGCCATCTCCTACAGCAGCTACTTCGGGCCTGCGGTGCAGCACCTCTACCAGCAGGCGGCAGCCCAGGACAGCTAGACGGCGCCCCGTAGGGCGACGGCAAGGCAGCTAGACGGCCCCCGGCTGGGTGGGCACAGTCTGGGGTGGCTGGCCCGGCTGGGCGGGGCCGTGGCTGGCCCGGCCGGGCGGGGCCCCAGATCGGCCGGCCGCTACAGCTGGGGCGGTGCCTGGCAGAGCTTTCTGATGGCTACGAGGTCGCTCTCGGCGGCCAGGCCCGCGTGGTAGAGGCGCAGTTCGGCGGCGCCGGCGGCCCGGACCGCGGCGGCCTGGGCGGGCAGGGTCTCCGGCTGGGCACCAAGGCCGGCCACGGCCTGCAGGACGGCGGCGATCCGCGCGCCGGGCGGGGCGGCCGCCGCGGTGCGGGCGACCAGGGCCGGTGCGGTGGCCGGGTTCCCGCAGGCCAGCACGACGGCGTCCGCGCCGCCCGGGCCGCACAGCACGGCCGGGTCATAGCCCGGGTTCGCGCCGACGGCGCGCGGATCGGGGTCGGAGTGCACCAGGATGGGCTGGCCCGGGGCCGCGGCACGGGCCGCCGTGAGCACGTCGGCGAGCAGCCGCCCGGAGGCGGCTCCCCGGGCGCGGTCAAGCACGGCCGCCGCGTCGCCGGGCAGCGCGGGGCCGCCGTCCGCGGCCGCGCGGACCTGCGCCGCGAGCTTGGCCGGGTCCGCCCCGGCCGACAGGTAGGCCCCGGAGCACACCGGGCAGAAGCACAGCGAGAGGAGCCAGTCGCCGACGGCCCCGGCCGGGCCCGCCGGGCCGGCCACGCTGCCCGTCTTGTCGTGCGCGCTGCCGTGGCCGAAGCCGTACCAGCCGCACGCTTCCAGCTCGATCGCATCCACCTCGGGAAGCGCGGCGACCTCCGCCGCCAGCGTCGCCGCGTACTCGCGGACGGGTGGCGAGCCGGCGCACAGCGCCCAGGGGTACACGTCGCCGAACGCGTTGCGCACCGCGCACTCCCCCGACCCGGCGAGCCGGGAGTTGTGGGTGAGGACCAGCCACGCGGTGACGCTGATGCCCGCGGCGCGCAGCGCGCCGGCGGCCCGCTCGAACGAGCCGGCCCGGCCCGCGGCGGCCGGGTTTGCTGCCGCCGGGTTTGCTGCCGCCGGGTTTGCGGCGGCCGGGTCCTGGGCCGGGGGCCGCAACCGCACGCCGTCCCAGCGGGCGGGGTCCACCCGGTAGTACACCCCGGCATCCCGGGTGACAATGCGGTGCCGCGGATGGAAGGGGGTGACCGCCCGCACCGCGTGGTAGGCGGCGGCGAGCGTGATCCCGGTCAGCCCGAGCCCGGCGATGCGGTCCGCGGCGGCGGGGTCGCCGTCCACATCCCAGGGATACAGGTACGCCCCGATCCCTCCTGGGCGCGGATCCGCGCTAGGCCCCGATCCCGCTAGGCCCGATCCCGCTAGCCCCGATCCCGCTAGGCCCGATCTCACTAAGGCCCGACCCAGCTAGGAACGGCCGCGCACCGGCGCGGGCAGCAGCTCGTCCGGGAAGTCCTGGTAGGTGACCGGGACCAGCCAGCGGCGGATCGCCGTCGCGCCGACCGACGTGTTGTGCGGGCTGGTGGTGGCGGGGAACGGGCCGCCGTGATGCTGGGCCCAGGTCACCGCCACGCCGGTGGGCCATCCGTTCCAGATCACCCGGCCCACGGTCCGGCTGAACACGTCGGCCACCGGCGCCGCGGCGCTCAGATCGGCGGCCGACTCCGGGTCGGCGTGGATGCTCCCGGACAGGTTGCCGCCGAGACGGGCCAGCACCGGCAGCAGGGCACCCACCGACGGGTAGGTGATCACCAGGCCGGCCGGCCCGAACCGCTCCTCGGCCAGCTCCGGCAGCCCGGCCGCGAAGGCCTCCAGGCTGGTGAGGAACACCTGCGGGGTCGCCGCCCAGGGGCCCTCGCCGCGCTGCCCGGTGGCCAGCGGGGTAACCGCGGGATGCGCGGCCAGCGCGGCGGCCGCCTCGTCGTAGGAGGAGTGGATCCGCTCAGACAGCATCGGGGCGCCCGTGGCGGCCTCCACCGCTCCGGCGACGGCCGTGCGCAGGCCCTCGTCGTCGGGGATGAACAGGAGCCCGGGGTTGGTGCAGAACTGCCCGGCGCCCAGGGTGAGCGACCCGGCATACCCGCTGGCGGTCTCCGCCGCACGAACCGCAGCCGCGCCGGGCAGGACCACTGCCGGGTTGACCGAGCCCAGCTCGCCATAGAACGGGATCGGGACGTCGCGCTCGGCGCAGATCTGCTGCAGCGCGAGGCCGCCGCGGGCCGACCCGGTGAAGCCGGCCGCGGTGATCGCGGGGTGGCGGAGCAGCCGGACCCCGGCGGGGACGCCGTAGATCACCGCGAACGTGCCGTCCGGGGCCCCGGCGCTGGCCAGCGCCTCGGTCACGATGCGGGCGGTCGCGGCCGAGGTCTGCGGGTGGCCCTCATGGGCCTTCACCACCACCGGGCAGCCGGCCGCCAGCGCGGACGCGGTGTCGCCGCCCGCCACCGAGAACGCGAACGGGAAGTTCGACGCCGAGAAGACCGCGACCGGGCCTACGGGCCGGACCACCCGGCGCAGCCCGGGCACGCCCTGGGCCGGCGGGCTGATGATCACGTCCAGGTAGCCGCCGTCCTCGAGGACGTCGGCGAACATCCGCAGCTGCCCGGTGGTGCGGGCCACCTCGCCGGTCAGCCGGGCGCTGCCCAGCGCGGTCTCGGTGTCCGCCACCGCGGCGAGCTCAGCGGCCTGGGAGTCCAGCGCGCCGGCCACCGCCCTCAGCGCCGCCGCCCGGCCCGCCGGCCCCATGGCCTCCCAGCCGGGCCGGGCCGCGACCGCCGCCTCGGCGATCGCGTCCACGGCACTGTCGGTGGTCTCGGCGACCGGCTCCCCGGCCGGCTTGCCGGTCCGCGGGTCATATCCCTGGATCATGAATCATCCGTTCTCTGCGTTACTTCAGGTGCCCCGCTACTTCAGGTGCCCCGCTACCTCAGGTGCTCTGCGTCGAAGTCGGGGCGGGTGAACTCGCCGCCCAGGTAGGCCAACACCGGATCGTCCGGATCTGGTGCCCCGTGGGCCGCGATGACCTCGGCGGCGTAGTCCTCCGCGTCGTCACGCGGCTCGTAGCCGAGGACCCGCGCCTCGTCCAGGCTGACCCAGCCGCCGCGGGTGTTGGCGGACACGCCGAAGGCCACCCGGAAACCGGGCCGCTCCGCGGTCAGGCAGGCCTCGAACAGCCGTCCGGCGTCGTCCGGGGACAGCCAGGTGGACAGCATGCGCGGGCTCGACGGCCGCTCGAAGCACGACAGGATCCGCAGGCAGATCATGTCCAGGCCGTAGCGGTGGTGGTACATCGACGCCAGCGCCTCCCCCGTCACCTTAGACACCCCGTAGTAGGTGTCGGGCGCGGGAAACTCGTAGTCCGGGACGGGGAAGGCGGAGCGCGGGGTGAACCCCACCGCGTG